>Ga0102932_1001182_pt1 | contig 13525 bp, 13 predicted proteins | sample SalPonR1_C_D2_MG_FD_78212 | JGI IMG/M metagenome (GOLD analysis project Ga0102932, IMG submission 78212) | Salt pond soil microbial communities from South San Francisco under conditions of wetland restoration - Salt Pond MetaG R1_C_D2_MG | ecosystem: Environmental > Aquatic > Marine > Intertidal...
ATGCCGGCTAGGCGAAGGACTTTCGAAAGTCCTTTGCAACGCGGTTTCGAAACCGCGTGACAAGCGCGTTGAAACGCGCTTTTTCCACGCCGCTTCGAAGCGGCGTCCCGCCCGCCCTCCGCCACTGGATCGCCCCTGCACATGCGCTATCTTCCCGTCAGGAGGTGTCGCGATGCATATCAGATCGGGTTTCATGGCCTTGGCCGTCATGTTTGCGGGCACCGCCGCCCTGGCGCAGGAGACTCGCCGCTCGAGCCATTGCCTGGCGATCGCCGATGCCGCGCCGGGCCTTGAATACATCCAGACGGCGTCCTGGACCAACCCGGTGCCCGAGTTCAGCGTCCGCATCAACTATGTCGCCCACGCGACCTTCCTGTTGCAGACGCCGGGCGGGTTGAACGTTGCGACCGATTTTACCGGGTTTCTGGGCAATACCGCGATGATCCCGGACGTGGTGACGATGAACCACGCCCATGACACCCACTGGACCGCCAATCCCGACCCCGCCATCCCCCATGTCCTGCCCGGCTGGGGGCCGTTCGGCGAAGGCATCGACCATCATGTCGACCTTGGCGAAATGCTGATCCGCAACGTGTCGACCGATATCCGGTCCCGCTTCGGCGGGACCGAGGACAACGGCAATTCGATCTTCATCTTCGAGGTCGAGGGCCTGTGTATCGGCCATCTTGGTCACCTGCACCACGAACCCAACGACCAGCAATACGCCGCGATCGGCAGGCTCGACGTGGTCATGGCGCCGGTGGATGGCGGCTACACCCTGCCGCGCGAGGTGATGGTGCGGATCGTCGACCGGCTGCGGTCGAGCATCGTCATCCCGATGCACTGGTTCTCGGGCTACGCGCTCGAGGCGTTTCTCGAAGAGGTCCAGGACAGTTTCGTCATCGACCGCCGGGACAGTTCCTTCATCGAGTTGTCGTTGCGCGATCTGCCGCCGCGTCCTACGGTGGTGGTCCTGCGGCCCGGGTGGCTCCGGGACGCGCCTGACTGACTTATTCGGAGACACTTTCCTCATGCCACGCGATTCCGCGGATAGCGGCTTCATCGATGCGCTTTCGCAGCGTTTTCCTGCGGACATGTTCACCCGCGCCGAACAATCCTATCTCGAAGAGCCGCGCGGCCGGTTCCAGGGCGCCCAAGGCTTCGTGGCCCGCCCCCGCAGCACGGCCGAGGTGTCGCAGCTGGTGGCGGCCTGCAACGACTCCGGGGTCGGCATCGTGCCCTATGGCGGTGGCACCGGCCTGGTGGGCGCTCAGATTGCCCCCGAGGGCGAACCGAACACGCCGTTGATCCTGTCGCTGGAGCGGATGACCCAGATCCGGGCGGTCTATCCGCAGGAAAACGTCCTGATCGCCGATGCCGGAGTGATCCTTGCCAACATCCAGTCTGCCGCAGCCGAGATTGACCGGCTGTTTCCCCTGTCGCTTGCCTCGGAAGGGTCGGCGCGCATCGGTGGACTGCTTGCCACCAATGCGGGCGGCGTCAACGTGCTGCGCTACGGGAACACGCGCGACCTGTGCCTTGGGCTCGAGGCGGTGATGCCGGACGGATCGGTCTGGAACGGCCTGAGACGGCTGCGAAAGGACAACACCGGCTATGATCTCCGCAACCTGCTGATCGGATCGGAGGGCACGCTTGCGGTCATCACGGGGGCATCGCTCAAGCTTTTCCCGAAACCGGTTGCCACAGGAACCGCCCTGTTCGTGATCCGGGATGTGGACGCCGCGCTGGACCTGTTGTCGCTGGCCAAGTCGCAGCTGGGAGACAGCATCAGCGCGTTCGAACTGATGAACGGCACTGGGTTCGAATTCCTGTCGAAGACCATGCCAGAGGTGCGTCTGCCTTTCGCAGACCGTCACCCGGAATGGACGATCCTGATGGATATCGGCCTTCCCAAGGGGCTTGATCCGCAAGACGCGCTCGAGACGCTGTTCATGTCCGCCGAAGCGGAGGGCATCGTGTCGGACGCGCTGATCGCCCAATCCGATGGGCAGCGGGCGGATTTCTGGTCGGTGCGCGAACACATCCCCGAAGCCAATCGCCGGATCGGCGCGGTGTCGAGTCACGACGTGTCCGTGCCGCTGGGTGAATTGCCGGCCTTCATCGCGCGCATCCGCCAGGGCATTTCCGAAATCGGTGACTTCAGGATCAATTGCTTCGGCCATGTCGGAGATGGCAACCTGCATTGCAATGTCTTTCCTCCCGAAGGCCAATCCCGCGATGCCTTCCTTGAAGAGACGAAAGCCATCAAGCGGCGCGTACATGACATCGCAACCGAAGTCGGCGGCACCTTCAGCGCCGAGCACGGGGTTGGCCGGGCGAAGAAGGCCGACCTTGCCCGCTACGGCGATCCGGCCAAGCTTGCCGCGATGCGCGCGATCAAGGACGCGCTCGATCCGAATGGAATCATGAACCCGGGGGCGGTCCTATCGTGAGGCCATGCGGAAGACGCAGCCATCGGTGACAAGCTGCGGCGGTGTCAGGCACAGCCCCTTGGCAGTCTGAAAGGCCTGCAGAACCTTCGGCACATAGGCGCGGGTTTCCGCGTAATCCGGCACACCGTTGTTCTTGAGCACGGCATTTTCGCCGGCGTTGTATCCTGCCAGTACGAGAATGACGTCGTTGTCGAATTTCTCCATCAGGAAGTCGAGGAACGCCACGCCGCCCTTGATGTTGTCGTCCGGTGCGAAGCTGTCCGCCACGCCGAACCGTTCGGCAGTGGCGGGCATCAGCTGCATCAGCCCCTGCGCGCCGACCGAACTTTGGGCATCGACGCGGCCCGCAGATTCGATCGCGATGACGGCCAGGGCCAATGCGGGCGAGACACGCGTCCCCACGGTGCTCAGAAGGATGTCGCGCCCATAGGCATTGGCGATGGTCTGCAAGTCTTGCAGTCGCGGCGCGGACACGCCCTGCCCCGAGGGCGGATTGGCCAGACGCACGAGGGCCGGCTCCAGTCGACCGGGACCTTTCGCGTCCAGCGACGGAGACACGTCCTGCCAGAACCAGGCAAGGGTTTCGGCCCCGGGCGCACGCGGCTGCGGCGCGCTGCCGGCAGGCGCAGAGGGCGCGGCGGGCGCCTGCGGAGCGATCTGCACCGTGATCCGCTTTTTTGCATCGGCGCCGGGCGGCTTGACCCGCTTGGCTGAAAATTCGGGAAAAGGTGGAGGCTCGGCCCAGGCGGCGCCCATGCCAAGCGTTGCGGCCAGTACAGCCACGCCGATCATGCGTCTCATATTCAGGCTCCTGCTCGATGCCCGTTTTTCTTTGCAGACATTATGGCACAATCCGTACCGCAAGGCCATTTCGTTTCGGATTTGGGACCAATTGGCTTAAAACCGGCTCTCGATTTCGCAGGTTCGTCGGATAATTTAACGAATTTTGAAAATTAATATCATTTAAAATCATTTACTTAAATAGCATATTAGGACTTTTTTAGGACGCTGCAAAATCGGACCAAAGCTGTCAAACTGCTGCCCCAATCCGGCGACTATAACAGGTCATCCAAGACGGGATGGAGCGAATGAGAGAGCGCTCAACACACAGTCCCGAGCTTGGCCAACGTGAGCAAAACTAGGATTTGGAGATTACAATGATCAAGTTCATCAAAAACTTCCGCAAGGATGAAGACGGCGCCGTGACAGTTGACTGGGTCGTTCTGACCGCTGCTGTCGTGGGTCTCGCGATTGCTGCATATGCTGCAATTCAGGAGAACACCAACACCGTTCTGACCGCAACCGGTGATGCGGTTCTGGGCGCAGAAGACTACCTGACCGCGCCTGCGGCCGAATAATCGCACGGCTTTGACAAAACAGGGAAGGCGCGCCTTGTGCGCCTTCCCTCAAGTTAACCAGTAGGGCCACGCCATGTTCAAGCTGTATAAATCGTTTGTCGAAAATGAAGATGGTGCAGTGACCGTCGATTGGGTCATCCTCACGGCCGCAGTCGTTGGCATCGCCTTTGGTGCGATGATGCTGTTTCAGGAAAACGTGACCACAGTCTCCGATGCGACAGGTGCGACATTGAGCGACTACAATGACAGCCTTGAGTGGTAAGGCGCCGAACCAACATCGAGGAAAATGATCCTTGAGCATCGTGTTCGATCCGGATGACAGGCGTGCGAAAGCGCGCCTTTTTTCTTTCCGGCGGTTTCTCAGTTTCGCCATAATGTTCCCCATACGGAGACACATTGGTTCGATAGATCTTTACGGTGAATCATGTCTCAGCACGGCCAACGTGCAGGACCGGGACATGTAAGGAGGCAAAATGCGTATCGTTTTTGGACTTGTCCTCATGGCTGGCCTGGCACTGGCCGGCTTTGCCGTCTACATGGCACAGAACTACATCGGCTCTTATCAGACCGCGCTCGAGCAGGAACGCACCAAGGCGCAGGGCAATGTGCCCGTGCACGAGATCTACGTTGCCACCCGAAAGATCGACTACGGCGAAATCATCACGCAAGAGGACATGGCGCTCAAGCCCTGGCCCAAGCAAATCCTGCCGGAATCTTATTACGACGCCAGCAAACCGCTGACTTCGGAAGGTGAAGAACCGCGCATCGCGGTGCGTCCGATCGAGAAATTCGAGGCCTTCATGGAGGTCAAGGTGAGCGAACCCGGTGCGGATGCCGGTCTTACGTCCCGGCTCGACCGCGGGCAGCGCGCATTCGCCATCAAGGTGGATGTCGCCACTGGTGTTTCGGGCTTCCTGAGACCAAATGACCGCGTCGATGTCTACTGGACGGGTCGCGTCAGGGCGCGTGGCGACGATGTGCCCGTTGGAGAAGTGACCAAGCTGATCGAGACCGGCGTCGAACTGATTGCCATTGACCAGACGTCGCAGACGCAGTCCACAAATGCAACGATTGCCCGCACGGTCACCGTTGCAGCCACCCCGCAGCAGGTCGCGTCGCTGGCGCAGGCGCAATCCACGGGCCGCTTGTCGCTCTCGCTGTTGGGGCGCAACGACTCTTCGGTCGCGGAAGTGATCGAGGTCGATCAACGGTCGCTTCTGGGCCTTCGCGAAGTGCAAGAGACCGAAACGACCGCCGCCGTCGACGTTTGCACCATCCGGACCCGCAAGGGCGCAGAAGTCGTCGAAGTGCCCATCCCTTGTACAAACTGAAACGCATCGCACCGGATCTGGTGCGGAACGTGCATATGCTTCTCGGAAAGGCGCAGCGTCATGTTGCGCCTTATCCACATGAAGCGGACCCCTGAAATCATTGATTCTTGCAATAAAACGCGACTTGGCGCAGGCTGTCGCCAATATCGGGCACGAAGACCCACATCTGAGGCGTGATCGGAAAGGCAGGTCACATGTATATGAGCAGTCCAATCAAGGCCGCCCTCTTGGGCGCGGCACTTGCTATTACTCCGATGGCGCACTCCGCATTTGCTGACACGCTGCGCGTCATCCGCACGAATACTGAATCTTCCCTGAACGTTCCCATGAACCGGGCCGTTGTCGTGGAAAGCGAAGTTCCATTTGCAGAACTCAGCATTGCAAACCCGTCGATCGCCGATATTTCTTCGCTGTCGGACAGGACGATCTACGTTCTGGGCAAGTCGCCCGGAACGACCACTCTGACCATTCTGGACGGAAACGGACAGCTGATCACGAATGTCGACGTCAAGGTCGCGCCCGATCTGAGTGAATTCAAGGAACGGCTTCGCCAGATCCTTCCCGACGAGAAGATCGAAGTCCGCACCGCGAATGATGGCATCGTTCTTTCGGGCACCGTGTCCAGCACAGTGCGCATGCAGCGTGCCCTGGACCTCGCTACGCGCTACGCGCCGGAACGGGTGTCGAACCTGATGACGGTGGGCGGCGTCCAGCAAGTCATGCTCAAGGTCCGCTTTGCCGAAATGCAACGGTCCGTTTCAAAGTCCCTGCAAGCTTCGCTGGCCACTGGCGGCTCGGTTCTTGACGGAGACCTTGGTCTGGAGTTGGGAACAGGCAACGCCGCGCCATTCGCAGCGGTCGATTCCGTCGCGGACAAACTGGGCGCGGGTGCAAGCTCGCAAGGAGCAATCCTCTTCGGGTTCAACGCGGGGGGGCTCGAAGTCGGCATCCTGCTTGAAGCGCTCGAATCGAAAGGCGTGGTGCGCACCCTTGCAGAGCCGAACCTGACATCGCTGTCCGGCCAAGAGGCAACGTTCCTTGCCGGCGGTGAATACCCCGTCCCCGTTTCGCAGGAAGACGGCGCAATCACGGTTGAATTCAAACCCTTCGGCGTCGAACTCAACTTTATCCCGCGCGTCCTGGACGGCGATCAAATAAACCTCGAACTCGAGGCGGCGGTTTCGTCGATTGACCCCAGTAGCGGCATCGACATCGGGGCCATCCGGATCGACGGCTTCACCCGTCGCGAAACGACCACCACGGTCGAATTGCGGGACGGGGAAAGCTTTGCCATCGCCGGTCTCTTGCAGGATGACTTTCGCGACCTGAACAGCCAGGTTCCCTGGTTGGGTGATATTCCGGTCCTGGGTGCGCTTTTCCGCAGTGCTGAATACCAGCGCGAGCAGTCGGAGCTTGTGATCATCATCACGCCACATCTTGTCACGCCGACCCGTGGCGAGGCCCTTGCGCTGCCGACGGACCGCGTGCGTCCCCCGAGCGAAAAAGACCTGTTCCTCTTTGGCCGCGTCGCAAGCGACTCGCGCAACCTGCGTGGTGCGGCGGGCGAAGTGGCGAAACAGGATTTCAGCGGCTCCTATGGCTATGTGATGGATTGAGGCAATGGCAATTCAGAAAAACCTTCGCATTCCCAGCGCTTTGACCGGACTGGCCCTTCTTGCAGCCTGCGCCGGAAGCGACCCGGTCTACAGTTCGTTCCATCGCGAGGCCGGAGCCCTGTTGGACACGGGAAACTTTGGCAACGCCACCATGAACAACACGCAGATCATGAACGGCGAAAAGCAGTACACCTATGATCTGTCGCAACGGTTCGCCAGCGAGGTCATGAGCACTGTCAACTTCGCCTTCAACAGCGCGGTGCTCGACAGCGGCGCCCGCGACACCCTGCGCGAGCAAGCCAACTGGATTCGCCAGTTCCCCGAGGTCAGTTTCCGCGTGTACGGCCACACAGACGCGGTCGGCAGCGAAGCCTACAACAAGCGTCTCGGCTTGGCCCGAGCCGTTGCCGTGGTCAATTTCCTTGCATCGCAAGGGATCAGCAAGAACCGGCTCGAGGCGGTCGTATCGTTTGGCGAAACGCAGCCGCTTATCGTGACCGAAGGCCGCGAAAGACGCAACCGGCGCACGGTGACAGAGGTGTCGGGCTTTGTCGGATCGCATCCGATGGTCATCGAAGGCAAATACGCCGAAATCATCTACCGCGAATATGTCAACAGCGCTGTGCCGCGCACCGCTCTGACCGGCATCACCGGTGCCGATTTCCAGTCTGAACAATAAAGGCACGGCCCCGAAAGGGGCCCTGCCATCGGCCTGAATTACCGTACAATTTTGGTAATTCGGCCCCAATGTTGCCAAGTTTTCCACCGATCTTCGAACAGTAGCAGTCTTTCCCGAGCGACTCGGGGCCGACGTTCGCGATGCGCGAAAATCGCGCGCCGTGAACGACGCGAAGTTAGAGGAAACGAGGCAAATGACGAGTACCCTTCCCAGCACCCCGCAACCGGCGCCCCTTGTTGCGTGCACGATCAGCCGGGATGTCCAGGAATTCGATCTTCTCATCGAAGACATGGAGGCCGCCCTCGGGGAGGCCTGGGGCGACCTCGGCTTTGATCAGGCCATGAATTTCTTCCTGCAGGAAGATGGCGAGCATCTCGAATTCGTGGCGCTGGCCATCGACGAGCAGGACGAGGCGAATGTCGATCATCTGTCTGCCATCATTGCCGCGGCCAAGGCCCGCAAGATCAAGGTCGTCCTGATCGCGCATGATGTGACACCGTCGGCGCTGCACCACCTTCTGCGGCAGGGGGCGGATGAATTTGTCCCCTACCCTCTTCCCGAAGGCGAACTGGCCGCCGCGATCGAGCGCATGAGCACCCCCGACGTTCCACAACCTGTCGCGCGCGCCGATGGCAGCGGCGTCAAGCTTTCGCATGACGGCGACGGCGTGATCATCGCCGTTCAGGGCATGGCGGGCGGCTGCGGGGCAAGCACATTTGCGACCAACCTCGCCTGGGAACTGGCCACCGTGACCAAGGAAAACGCCCCCCGTGTGTGCATCATCGACCTCGGTCTGCAATTCGGCGCGGTCGCGACATATCTTGACGTGCAGCGTCGGGATTCGGTGCTCGAGCTTCTGACGGACATCGACACGATGGACGATGACAGTTTCGCACAGGCGCTCGTCACCTTCGAGGACAAGCTTCAGGTCTTCACCTCCCCGGCCGATCTTCCGCCGCTCGATGTGGTCGGGCAATCCGAAATTCAGAAACTCCTGGACACGGCGGCACGGCATTTCGATTTCGTCGTGGTCGACATGCCCCCCAGCCTCGTGCAGTGGTCGGAAACCGTCCTTTATGCGGCACAGGTCTATTTTGGCGTGATCGAACTCGACATGCGGTCGGCGCAGAACACCTTCCGCCTCAAGCGCGCGCTTCAAGCCGAAGACCTGCCTTTCGACAAGATCCGCTTCGTTCTCAACCGTGCCCCCAAGTTCACCGATCTTCAGGGCAAGAGCCGGCTGAAACGGATGCAGGAAAGCCTTGATATTTCTGTGGATCTTCAAATGCCCGACGGTGGCAAGGCAGTCAGCGAAGCCGGAGATCACGGGCAGCCTCTGGGGTTGCAGCAACCGAAAAATCCGCTTCGCAAGGAAATCGGCAAACTGGCGCAATCGCTTTTCGAAGTCGGCCGTTCCGACGCTGAAGCGGCCTGAGGAGGACACGGATGTTTTCTCGATACAAGAAAGCCACTGCTGAACCCGCCGCCGCGGCCAAGGCGATCGCTCCGAAACTCGAAGCTGTCGCAAACTCGCCGAACCCGGCAAAGGCCATGCGCAAGCTGGCCCCGAAAAAGGCCGCCGTCGCGGATTCTGCGGACCGCGACAAGAAGCGCAGGGAGCGGCTTGGGGAAATCAAGCTCGAGCTGCACCGCGCGCTTCTCGACAACCTCAACCTTGCAGCGCTCGACCAGGCGACCGAGGCGCAGTTGAAGGAAGAAATCAACGCGATCACCGCCGAGAGCCTTCAGGAACGCGGGATGGTTCTCAACCGCGAAGAGCGCACCGCCCTGAACCAGGAACTCTATGACGAGGTCAAGGGGCTCGGCCCCCTTGAAACGCTTCTGAAGGACGAGACCGTCAGCGATATCCTGGTCAACGGACCGCGCCAGATCTTCGTGGAACGCGAAGGCAAGCTTCAACTCAGCGATGTGACGTTCAAGGACGAAAAGCACCTGATGCGGATCATCGACAAGATCGTGTCGGCCGTGGGTCGTCGCGTCGATGAATCCAACCCTTATGTGGACGCCCGTTTGCAGGATGGATCGCGCTTCAACGCCATGGTGCCGCCCATCGCGGTGGATGGCAGCCTCGTGTCCATTCGTAAGTTCAAAACCGACAAGCTGAGCATCGACGATCTGGTCAATTTCGGTGCCTTCACCGAAGAGATGGCTGTCTACCTTCAGGCTGCCGTGGCAACTCGTCTGAACATCATCGTGTCGGGCGGTACGGGTTCCGGTAAAACGACGACGCTCAACGCGCTGTCTTCGTTCATCGACGACAGCGAACGTATCCTGACGATCGAGGATACGGCGGAACTTCAGTTGCAACAGACCCATGTGGGCCGGATGGAAAGCCGCCCCGCCAACGTCGAGGGCAAGGGCGCTGTCAGTCCGCGGGACTGTCTCAAGAACGCGCTGCGGATGCGCCCGGACCGGATCATCGTCGGCGAAACGCGCGGCGAGGAAGTGATCGACATGCTTCAGGCCATGAACACCGGCCACGACGGGTCGATGACCACGATCCACGCCAACAGCGCGCGCGACGGCGTGAGTCGTCTGGAAAACATGATCGCGATGGCCGGTATCGAGATGCCGCTCAAGGCAATGCGGTCGCAGATCTCGTCGGCTGTGAACCTGATCGTGCAGGCCTCGCGTCTTCAGGACGGGTCGCGCCGCATGACGTCCATCACCGAAATCACGGGGATGGAGGGCGAGGTGATCTCGATGCAGGAAATCTTCCGGTTCCAGCGCGTCGGCCTGACCCCGGAAAACAAGATCATCGGCCATTTCACGGCAACCGGTGTGCGCTCCAACTTCTCGGAACGCTTCAAGATGTGGGGCTACGACCTGCCGCCGTCGATCTATGAACCCTTCAACGGGAAATCCTGACCATGACCCTCAGCGCAGAACCCATCGTCTACGGACTCATCTTCATCGCTGTCCTGGTGCTTGTGGAAGGCGTCTATCTTGTCGCGTTCGGCAAGTCGATCAGCCTGAACAAGCGTGTGAACCGCCGCCTCGAGATGCTCGACAAGGGCTCAAAGCGCGACGAGGTGCTTGCCAAGCTCCGCAAGGAGATGGACCAGCACATGGCGTCGCGCGGGCTTCCGCTGTATTCCATTCTTGCGGACCGCGCCCAGAAGGCGGCCATCGCCTTTACGCCCAAGCAATTGATCCTGGTGATGGTCGCGGTGAGCATTGTCGCCTTTCTCGGTCTGACCCTCGGTACCGAGGCCGGGCTGGCCGTGCGCCTGGTGATGGGCGTCTTCATGGGGGTCGGCGGGGTCTTTTTCTGGATCAATTCCAAGGCCAGCAAGCGCATCAGCATGATCGAAGAGCAATTGCCCGATGCCGTCGAACTGATGGTGCGGTCATTGCGCGTCGGTCATCCCTTCTCCTCTGCGATCTCGATCGTGTCGAAGGAGATCAAGGATCCGCTGGCCACGGAGTTCGGCGTCATCGCCGATGAATCGAGCTATGGCCGGGATATCGGCGAAGCGCTCAAGGCGATGGCCGAACGTCTGGACATGCAGGATTTGCGCTTTCTGGCCGTGGCCGTGGCGATCCAGCAGCAGTCCGGTGGTAACCTTGCAGAGATCCTCGAGGGTCTGGCCAAGGTGATCCGCGCGCGGTTCCGGCTGTTCCGGAGGGTCAAGGCGATCACCGCCGAGGCGCAGTGGTCTGGCAAGTTCCTGTCCGGTTTCCCGGTGGGTGCCCTGATCGTCATCCAGCTGACCGATCCGAACTATTACGACGAGGTTCTCGATCACCCCTGGTTCATCCCGGCATGTTTCGTGGTTGGCGCCTTTCTTCTGGCCAACCTGATCGTCATGCGCGCTCTTGTGAACATCAAAGTCTGAGGTCCGGATCATGCAAGCTTTCACCGCATTCGCCGTCAACATGTTCGGCCCCGCCGGCCCCATGATGATCATCGCCGGGCTGGGCGTCATGTTGCTTTTGCTGGCGATCCCGATGTTCTTCGCCTCGCGGTCCAACCCGATGGACCGTCTGGACGCGCATGCAGGACGCAAGGCGCTCGACGACGAAACCCGCGCAGTTCTTCGCGACAAGAAGAAGAACGAAAAACTGAACAAATACGCCCAGTTCCTGGAGCCGCAGGACGCGAAGGAACTGTCCGACGTCCGTCTGAAGCTGCTTCAGGCGGGGTATCGGACCAAGGATGCGGTTCAGCTCTACTATTTTTCCCAGTTCGCGCTTGGCATTGGCGGCCTCGTTATCGGTGTGGCCTACTTCATGTTCGTCCTCGACCCCGCGCAGGCAACGACCCAGCAGACCGTGATGTACACGATGGGTCCGGGGGCTGCGGGCTATCTGTTTCCGAAATACTGGATCACCAAGCGCGTCCAGACGCGCCAGGAAGAGATCGAAAGCGGCTTTCCCGACAGTCTCGACATGATGCTTGTCTGCGTCGAAGCGGGACAGTCCATGGACCAGTCGATCGTGCGTGTCAGCAACGAACTGCGCGCCTCCTACCCCAGCCTTGCCGACGAATTCGAGCTTGTCAGCCACGAGATGAAGGCCGGCAAAGACAAATCGGTGGTGCTGAACGACATGGGGGAACGCTGCGGCGTGCAGGACGTGATGTCTTTCGTGACCGTTCTGAACCAGAGCCAGAGTTTCGGTACGCCGATTTCGGATGCCCTTCGGGTCTATGCGGCAGAAATGCGTGACAAACGCGTCATGCGGGCGGAAGAAAAGGCAAACAAGTTGCCAACCAAAATGACATTGACCACAATGATGCTCACGGTGCCGCCGCTGTTGATCATCCTCGTGGGTCCATCGGTCGTCGGCATCCAGAAGCTTGGAAGTCTCGGAAGTTCGGTGGGGCAATGACAAAAGGCCAGTTTTGGCCAATCCTGTTTGCATTCGGATTGGCCGCCTGTTCGCAAGGCGGCTTTTCCGCGTCTGACGACGGTGTTTTCGCGCCCAGCGTCGATCCCCGCGGGGCCGTTGTCGACCAGTTGACCGTGGGCCATCGCCTGATGGCCGCCGGGGAACATGAACTGGCGCTTGGCGCGTTTCGCCTTGCCGCCGCCGAAAACGGCCTGACCCCCGAGGTCTTGGCCTCTCTGGGGTCTGTCAATCTTGCCCTGGGGCGACTGAACCAGGCCGAAGACCTGCTGCGCCGCGCCACGAAAGACGATCCCGACAGCCCGGATGCCTGGAACAATCTGGGTGTGGTCCTGATCGAACGCGGCAATACCGCCGAAGCGGCACAGGTCTTCCGACGCGCCTTTGCGCTGGATAATGGCGAAAGTGTTGCAATTCGCGATAATCTTCGCTTGGCACTCGCAAAAATGGAAAATTCGCAGTATGGTTCCGAAATAGAACAAGAATACAAGCTTGTGCGGCGCGGCAGCAGCGATTTTCTAATCCGCCCGACACAGTGATGAGGCAGAGCAGTAAAGGACGCAAACATGCGCCATCCCTTTATCGTGACCCTGTGTATGACAGGGGCATTCGCGCTCGCTGGGTGCGAGCAAGGCATTGATACCGAGGCTGTCGATCGGGAATTCCAGGGGATCAACGTCATTGACGGGACCAACCTGAACGAGGTGATGCTCACGGTGTCCGACCCGAACGAGGCCGTATCCTATTTCCAGCGCGCCTCGAGTGCCGAACCCGAGCGTATCGACCTGTCGCGCGGGCTCGCCGTGTCGCTGATCCGGGCCAAACGCCATACCGAGGGCGTTGTCGCCTGGGCCAAGGTCGTCGAACATGCGGACGCCACCAGCGGCGATCGGGTGGAACTGGCGGACGCCCTGATCCGCAACAACGAATGGGAAAGGGCCGAGACCGTCCTCGACGCGATCCCGCCAACCCACGAAACCTTCAAGCGCTACCGGCTCGAAGCGATGATCGCCGACAGCAACAGGGAATGGGACCGCGCGGACAGCTTTTACGAAACCGCCGTGGGCCTGACGACCACCCCGGCATCCGTGATGAACAACTGGGGCTTCTCCAAGCTGACCCGTGGAGACTTCACCGGGGCAGAACGGCTCTTCACCGAAGCGATCCAGAACGACAATTCACTCTTTACGGCGAAGAACAACCTTGTTCTTGCCCG
>Ga0102932_1001188_pt1 | contig 13495 bp, 14 predicted proteins | sample SalPonR1_C_D2_MG_FD_78212 | JGI IMG/M metagenome (GOLD analysis project Ga0102932, IMG submission 78212) | Salt pond soil microbial communities from South San Francisco under conditions of wetland restoration - Salt Pond MetaG R1_C_D2_MG | ecosystem: Environmental > Aquatic > Marine > Intertidal...
TTTATCCATAGTTGGCATCACCTGCGGAGCCATATCAAACAGAGTCACCTTCATGTCCAGGTCCAGCAGCGCTTCCGCCATCTCAATTCCTATATATCCGCCTCCAACGATCACTGTTTTTTTGGGCGAATGTTTTTCTATGTACTCGAATACATCAATTCCAGTCTGAAGCGTGCTTAAACCGAATATTCCATCCGACCCGATCCCCTCAAAATCAGGTCGAATCGGGGAAGCACCGGTAGCGATCAACAGTTCGTCATAAGATTCCCAGAATGTGGCATTCTCTTGAATATTTGTGACTTCAATTTTTTTGTTATCCACGTCAATCTTTATGACTTCGTGGTTTATCCGTACATCGATATTCTGTTTCTCTCTGAACACTTCAGGTTTCCGGGCAATCAGCTGGTCTGAATCACTCACCTGTCCCGCTATAAAGTACGGCATTCCGCAGGCTGAATAAGAAGTATGCCTTCCTCTTTCAAATACAACTATTTCCCGATCGGGCTGTTCTCTTCTCACTTTTGATGCAGCGCTCATTCCGGCAGCATCTCCTCCAATAACTACTAATTTTCCGTTGCTCATACCCTGTTTATTTATTTATGCTTTACAATAATGTATCAAGAAATAAGGCCATCCTCTATATTGAATGAAGCCGTGTATACATTCTTACTCTCTTTAAAAATATGTCTTACCTTTCGGGAGAAATTTTTCAACCCATTAAGCTAACATCAACATGGAAAAAGAGACTTCAGCCAATAATTCGAACCGAGGATTTAAATTTTTACTCAAATGGTCAGTACTGTTTTTTGTGGTGCTTGTGATTGTCGGGTTGATTTATCGATCGCTGTACCCCGTTAAACTTAATCTCAGTCAAGACGAATACATCAAACAGGTATTTACCATTCAAGAATCAGACGTTTACAGTGAGCCATCCGACACTGCAACTGTAGTCGGCGAATTTGAATCGAGCGAAATTTTATTCGTAATAGACGAACAAGACGAGCAATATTTAGTCAGACCGCTTCTTACTACCTATATAGACAGTGTTTGGATAGACCAAAATCATGTATTTGACTATTCACCTGAACACTATCGCCAATGGCTATATGAGCTGGATCGCAGGAAATTTGAATCAGATGATTAATTTTATGATGAAATGAATGAATCTCCGGAGCAAAAAAAGCCTGACCGAATTACGCAGGTCCATCTTTGGGTTGGGAGGATCTTACTCGTCGTAGTTGGATTGGAATGGGTCTACCTGTTGCTTGAGTCGCAATGGCTCTCTCTTTTTGTGGTCAGCTTGCTCCTAATTGTTCTATTTATTCCTATCATTTCCAGAAATAGGCTTCAGGTAGATATCCCGGCAGAATTTCATCTCACAGCGGTCATGTTTACTTTTGCTGCTCTCTATTTGGGTGAGATTCAGCATTTTTACCAACGTGTTTGGTGGTGGGATATAGCCCTTCACGGTACAGCAGGTCTGCTTATGGGGATATTCGGATTTCTGTTAATCTATATTCTAAATGAGAGTAAACGAATTGATGTCCACCTAACACCCGGTTTTATTGCATTTTTTGCGTTTACGTTTGCTGTTACGATAGGCACGGTCTGGGAGATTTTTGAATTTGCTATGGATCAGATCTTTGGGTTGAATATGCAGAAACAGATGATGGGAGATGTATCCGGACTTACGGATACAATGTGGGATATGATTGTAAATGCCGGCGGAGCATTAATTATTAGCCTGACAGGCTGGTGGTACCTGAAATCCAAAAAAAATTATTTTGTAAAAGAGTGGATCAGAAAATTTATTGAAAAGAATCCGCGTCTATTTAAAAAGTAATTTTCATAAAAAACGCCCGACATTTTTCATGTCAGGCGCTTTTAACTAATTGATCAAATTATTTCGGTTTTAAATCATTCCGGATTTGCCTGCTGTTGTTGCTGCATTTGAGAATCCATCATCATCTGCTGTATACGTTGCTGCAGTGAAGAATCTTGCTGTAGAGCCATATTGATCTGCATAAATCTATCCATGCTCATTCCTTCCTGCTCCACGGCTTGTGCAACGGCTTGATCCAGTTCACGCTCCATCTCTCCAATTCTTTCGGATGCAGCTTCGAATTTATCCAACTCTTCCCGGGTAACGTCCAGCTGATCGTCCGGCTGATCATTATAACGGGATTCTGCGATTACGTTATAGGTTTCAACACTCAGATCCTCATCCTCTACTACGGAAACCATTTCAGATTGTGCTTCCATCTGAACCTGTTGGGCAACGCCCGATATCTCAACAAAAGTTTCCAACTCATCGTCAGATACTTCTATTTCCGGAGGTGTCTGCTGTTCAAACTGTCCTTCTAAGTTGTCTTGAGGGGCTTGCTCTGTCATGGTTTGGTCTTGCTCTGATTGGCATGCCAGCAAACCAAGAGAGAGCGCTATCAGTGATAGATACTTAATCATTTTAAATGTATGTCTGGTTAATATTACGTACTGCTAGTTAACCAAACCATTTAATCAATAAACTGTTTCATGATTTATAAATTTTGAAAGGCTTTAAAACCATTTAACACTACAATCAGTAACAGGCTGTTGCTCCAGCGCCTTCTATTTAAGATTAATCATTTACCAAAAATGCAATATAAAGGCTGAAAGCCTTTTAAATCCCAGCCTTGGGGCATCGCCCCAGGCTTCTAATGCAAACCAAGATCTAACAGGCTGTAAGCCTGAAACAGACAAGAACTGTAGCCTGATTAAAAATATGTAAGTAATTCTACATTTTCGGTTCAAACAGATACAGAGTTATAAGCCAAGCACTCAAATAGAAGAAATTCTGTAATCCTGAAGTCCATCTCAAAGTAAGATGATATCCCCGATTTAATTGCTCCGCTCAATCCTTTCGGGATGACAAAGGGCTACAGATTTAGTGATATGACTTTAAACGTCGCCATTTGTATTAAAGAAATGCTTTCACATTCCACCTGTGGCAGACTTTCAGCCTGCTTTCGGATTGGTTTGATCTCTTAACGTGGGACGGTGTCCCACGCCAGGTTATTTCAGGCTTTCAGCCTTTTACTAGGAATGAATATGAATATCTGTACGAATTAACATAGAGCCAATTTTATGTTTAGGAATGTACAGAGTTAAAATGGAGAGGCTAATTAAAAAATAGAAGTGAAGTAGTACCCGGGAAGATATTTCCCATCAGCTGTTTGGCTGATTTCCCCGTGGCGGGACAGGCATCCCGTCCCTTCTTTGTCAGAGCTTTATTCAGAGCAATATTAAATTCTGACTTATAATTAGGTGAGATAGTAGTACCTGGGAAGGGACTCGAACCCTTACGACATCGCTGCCACCGGATTTTGAATCCGGCGCGTCTACCAATTCCGCCACCCAGGCTTATTGTTTGAAGACTGCAAATATAAGCAGGGTTCCAAACAATAGAAACATCTATTTGCTCAAATATTATAGTTTAGTAAACATAAATTACAGTAAAGTTAGCTTATCAAATAAGCGGATTTCTTAGTAGTTTAATTACTGACAAAAGAAATTAATTTTATCAACGTAAAATGAAGAAAGCATTAGTAGGAAGTTTGATAGGTGTAGCTATCGTTGTTGCACTGGATACATTTGCCCGTGTCATCATTTCTATATACATGGGTTTAAATTATCCAATGATCTCATACACTGAGTTCCCCGGTATCATATGGCCCATGCTGCTTACTTTGATTGGTGGATTTACAGTCTTTTTTGGGGCAATGTTTACATTAACTTACGGACGAACCAACAGATTAGCAGCACTTCTGAACCTTCTTTTTTTCATTATTCTGCTTCGGTACGGTCAGATCTATCTTTTAACGGGTATTGAGTCTCTCTTCTATCCTATTACTACGCTGGTTCTATCTCTGGGTTCAATACTTTTGGCGTGGCAGCTTACAGACCCCAAGAAAAAATCTGTGCCTGATGAACAAAAAGAAGAGGTAGATTTAGAGGATAGCCATCAGGATTATCACAATCCTCAAGAAAACTAATTCTTTAAGAGTGTAGGCAAAAATTATTTTTGGTCACTCTGATGATAAGATATTGCACCAGATCTTACTCCTCATCACATTGAAACATAAATCCTTTTTTCCGGATTGTTTCAATAAAATCGAATTCTGAGTGTTCTCTCATTTTCTTTCTAAGATAGCTGATATACACATTAATGTAGTTCGTTTGAGTATCAAAGTGTATATCCCAAACATTGCTGGCAAGCTCTTCCTGCGAAATAATTCTCCCTTTATTTCGAACAAAGTAAACCAATAGATTAAACTCGTTATTGGTCAAATCTACCTCATTTTCATCGATAATCATTTTTCTGGTTATCAAATCTACGGTGAGGCTACCACATGTTAGCTCTTTTTCTGCTCCTTTATTGTTGCTTCGTCTTGCAATAGCTTCAAGACGAGCCATCAATTCATCACTGTTGAAAGGTTTTGTCAGATAATCGTCTGCTCCAACATTTAAAACCTTTACTTTTACATCTGTCTCGTGTTCGGCAGAAAGTACAAGCACCGGAGTTGTAACTCCCTCCTCTCTTATTTTTGCACATACATCATATCCGTTCCCATCGGGCAGACGCAAATCAAGTATGATCATGTCAAACTTATTATTGAGAGCCTTTTCTTCCCCGTCACCTGCTGTTTCTGCAACAGCAACATCATTTCCCCGATGTTCCAAAACTGCTTTTACAAGAGTTCGAACTGTAGGATCGTCTTCAACGACTAATATTTTCATCTTTTTTTTGGTTTCCGTAGATGCTGTAGACATAATTTATACATTTCAAAGTTATAAAGATGAATCTTCTGAAGGTTACAAAATTATTTAATTCAAAAAAGTATTTTTTTATACCTCTTCATAACCAATGCGTTTAAACCATTTAAAAATTTGATTTAAATAGACTTCACTAAATGAATGGTTTTCATTCAATAAATTCAACTCTGCTTTTACACCCTTTTCTATAAGCATTTCTATTTCTTTGGACTGAGGCTCAGCATGAACTTTATCATCATTTTTGCCATGAAATGCAGCAATATTCATATGCTGAATATTTTTCCAGCTGTCATTTAAGACCTCTGTTTTAATTCTTGCGCCTACCACGGCCAGGTCATTCACATGCTTCCAGCGCGTCAATGCAAAATATCCGGCCAGATATCCTCCCATAGAGTAACCCATTACTCCAATACGGTTCACCTGAATAACCGGTAGCAATTTATCAACAATCTCCTGAATAAATTCTGAAGCTAGTTCCAGAGATTTTATAAACTGCCCCCTGTTACCATCATACAAATACCAGGCACGCCCCCAGTCAGAAACATTCTTTTTCCTGCTGCGGTCGTAAATAGGATAAGGTCCCTGAATAAACAGATGGTAGGCATTAAGGTTTAAAAGAGGATCACATTGCTGTCTGAAAAGATCAATATTATCACCAAACCCGTGTAAATAGATGATTAATGGTTTATCACCTTTCTCTCCGGTTTCAATCAATAAGTAAGGCACTTCTACTTTAAAAGAAGTTTTTCCTGATACCAATACTTCCCTATCCTTACCGGTCATTCAAATGTTAGGTTTAAATTATTTGATGAGTTTTAAACAACTGTATAATCTGAACTAATGATAGTAAAAATTGCGGAACAAATAGCAAAGAATACATCTGTCTTTCAGAATAGATTAGAAATTTATTTACGTTGATCTATCAAATTCTATAGCTTATGTCATGAACTGACTCAAACAGAACATTAATGAAATCTATATACACCCTTTTAAATATATTTATCGGTATTGTTTTTGTGACGGTATTTCTCAGCCCAAACCAATGCTACTCACAAGGCGGTTACACCGGAGAATTTTCCAGAATTGGATTCTCACCAATCGGACTGTCCATGGGAAACGCTATGACAGCATCCACCAATTTCACCGGACACAGCTATTACAATCCTGCTCAGGCCGCCATTCAAAGAAAATCCGTTCCTCTACTGTTTTCATCAGCTTTAATGCAGTTCGACAGGCAGTTGCACATGGTTTCTGCGAATTTTCAGCTTCCACCCTCTGCCGGATTAACTTTTAGCCTGATAAACGCCCGAACCGGAGATATTGACGGGCGCAATTTAAGCGGATATCATACAGGGTATTTGTCAACTTCTGAATATCGATTATCAGGAGCTTTCGGTATTCGGTTTTCGGATAGCGTTTTGGCAGGTGTAGGAATCAATTTCAACCATTCCGACCTTCATGAGGAAGTTCCTTCGGTTCAGGGGATTGGCATTGATTTTGGTATAATCGGAAAAATTTCTAGCAGGCTGAATATTGGTGTTTCTGTGCAAAATTTACTCTCCTCCGGGTCGATTAATACGACCGATCTGTATGGAACTGAATCAGCACTAAAAAAAGAGAAAGAACCACTGAGAGTAATGTTCGGCGTTACTTATATCTTTTTTGAAGATCTTACATTTCATGCTGACTATGAAGTCCGTAATCAATATGGGGAATCAGCACTTGGTAATATTGGAAGGAATGAAGTTCGTTCAACTGCACATTTTTTCAGGTCAGGAGTTGACTACTCTCCACATGAAAGAATTTCATTGCGCGGAGGTTTTGTTTGGAATCAAAAGAGTTCGGAGCAAAAACTACAACCATCCGCTGGCTTCTCTGTTCATTTACCTTTTGATCGATTCAATCCCTCCATTGACTATGCATTTGTCGAAGAACCATCCGGAATTTCATCGATACATGTAGTCGGTTTGAGAGTAAACATATGAACCCCAAAACAGATGTTATGTTATTTAGAAATAGAAAAAATTAGGTATATGGAGCAGTATTAATAAACTGAATCCAACTTCTAAAATTCCCCTCTTCGATCTTTCAACTCCTTGTACAGCATCTCCCGGGCCCTGAAAATATGTGCTTTTACAGTACCTAAAGGCAGATCTAACTGCTCTGAAATTTCGTCGTAGCTCAGCTCCTCAAAATGCCGCAGTTTTATGACCACTCTGTATTTATCGGGAAGATCTTCAATGGCTTCATGGATAATATCACTTCGCTGCTTGCGAATAATTTTCCGGTCTGTTCCGGAGTGTTCATCCTCAAGCTGGATGTTCATCTCCCCCTCCTTTGTCTTCACCGGTTCATCTATAGACGTAGTTTGGAGCTTCTTTTTGCGCAGATAATCTATTGCGTGATTCGTAGTAATCCTATAAAGCCAGGTAGAAAAAGCGTAGTTGGTATTATAAGATTCAAGATTATCAAACGCCTTCATAAAAGCCTCCTGAACCAAATCTCTAACCTGCTCTTTGTCTTTCACCATTTTTAGTAAATGGAAAAACAGAGGAGTTTCATATTTCTCCATCAGAGATTTGTACGCACCCTGATCTCCTGCAACAGCTTTTGCTACCAGCTTGTCATCCTCAAGACTGCTAGCTGAGGCATTTTCACGGGGCGTTGTCTGTGATTCAGTACTTTTATCTTGGTTTGACATCAAGAAAATTAAATTTTGCCGTGTCGATGACAGAAACAGCTTACTATTTTCGCTTAATACAATAAGAAGGACTTATTATCCAAAAACCTATAATTGATAGAAAATAAACATAACAATACCACTATGAAAAAACTACTTACATCTGCTTTTATACTCTTTCTGTCATTTGGAATTCACTCAGCAGCTACAGCACAAATTAGCGTAGGAGGCGGACTCGCTTACGGTGAAAATATCGAAGAAATTGGTCTGAAGTTAGACGGGATTTACGTCATTAATGAAGAGTTCAGAGCCGGAGCAGACATCATCTACTATTTTACAGAAGATGGAATTACGTTCTGGGAATTAAATCTGAACGGTAACTACCTGTTTGTAGAGGAAGAAGATTTAGTCGTTTACGCCTTGGGAGGTTTAAACTATGCACGACAAAGCTTCGACATTGACGGAATGAATAATCCATCAAATTCAGAAATCGGTTTAAATATCGGCGCGGGATTAGAGTATGATTTGGATTTTGCAAAATTGGCGCCCGAGATTAAATATGCTTTGAGTGACTTTGACCAATTGGTTATTTCAGTTGGTTTAAGATTTCCAATCAATTAATGGCTTTTTTCGCGAAATCAAGACAGAATCAGGCGTTTACCGAAAGGTAAACGCTTTTTTATTATGTTAATATTCCGTGACGTATACCACCGGTAGAGACAATCAATTCATCAAAATTAAAATGATTCATAAACTCATGAAGTATGATGAGTCCACCCGTTATTACATCGCCCCGACCGGTTAAAAAGGGCGAGTATTTCTGTTCAATTTCATCAGATGTAATCTTAGAAAACTCATCTATAAACTCTTCAACTGATTTTTTCTTTAAAAGATATCCATTAATCCGGGAAGCGTTGTATTCATCCAATCCAAGTTCAATTGCAGCAATAGATGTAACTGTACCCGCTACACCCACCAAACGATACTTTTTTAGATTGAAACTTTTAGTCTTCAACAAACTATTGACTTCAGTCCGTAATGTTTCAAGTTCTTCCTTCTTCGGTGGATCACTCTTCAAGTATCTTTCCGAAAATCGCACGCTACCCATGTCTACTGATACTCCGCTGCTCAACTGTAACTGTTTACCCAATGCGATCTCAGTGCTCCCTCCCCCAATATCTAAAACAACAAAATTTTCGTTCTGGTCTTTCAAAACAGATATAGCTCCTGTGTAGGTCGTTTGAGCTTCTTCTTCTCCTGTAAGCAGCTGGACGCGCCATCCTGTCTCTTGATAAATCTGATTTAAAAACTCCTCCCTGTTTGATGAATCCCGAACTGCACTAGTAGCAGTTACAACAACATCGTTTGCTACTTGAGGATAATTTTCCACCAGATGAGCTTTATATTTTTTCAAAACTTCAACCACACGATCGCAGCTGTCCGGGTGTAGGTTTTTATCAGCATCAACACCCTTGCCAAGCCGTGGCACCGCCTGTTTCTCTTCCAAAACCTCAATACCTCCGTCACGAATATTGGCTACCAAAAGTAGCACCGAGTTTGTGCCAATATCGATGGATGCTTTTAACTCAGCTTTACTCATTTATATATTTCTCACTGTTTTTTCAAGTGAATCAGAATCCACTCGTCTTCCTGGGTTTTATCGATAATTTTCACCGGCTGTTCCTTTAAATTCTCCCTAATGATTTCTTCATCTGAATCAAGTAATCCCGTTAAACAGATATCTCCTCCTGATGAAGTATGATGAACCAAAAACGGTATGATTTCAAGAATTACATTCCGGTTGATATTTGCCAGAATAACATCAAAAATTTCATCATCTTTAATCTGTTCAGTACTGCCAAACCTGATCTCAACCTGTTCATTTACACCGTTGATGAGAGCGTTCTCCGTGGCATTCACTTCGCTCCACTTATCTACGTCGAAACCGATTGCTTTCTCGGCGCCCAGCTTTACAGCAGCAATTGCCAGAATTCCTGTTCCTGTTCCGGCATCCAATACATCTTTACCTTTAAAATTGATGGCAGAAAACCTGTTCAGCATCAACCGTGTCGTTGCATGATAACCGGTACCAAATGCCATTTTTGGATCTATTTCTAAAAGAATATGATCTTTAGGAGCTTTTAAATCAGACCAGGTTGGACGAACCAGAAATGAGCCAATAAACTGAGGCTGTATCGTTTTTTCCCACTCCTCGTTCCAATTTTGCTCTTCGATGTCTTCCATCTCTATGAACCTGGCGTCAGGATAAACGCTCATCATCTGTTCGATTACTTCCCGGTTTGAGTCATTATATCTGGGCTTTTCAACATAAGCGATTAAACGATCATCAAACTGTTCAAAACCATAAAAATCCATCTCCATCAATTCAGCAATAAACGATTCTTGATAGCGGTCTTTAAGACTGAATACAAGTTTGATATAGTTCATCGAAGTGGATTTTTTGAAATAGATAAAAGAGCAATAGATGAATAAATAAACAATTCATCACCTATTGGGTAATCCAAGTTTACACAGACACTTTGCTCTCTTGCTTTGGGTCCAGGTCGTACAGAGAGGATACAGTAGCTTGAATGGTTTTGTACCACTCATTTCCAAATTTATCATTGATCTCATAAAAATCGGAGAAGTCTGGTCGTCTCAATTTCATCTTCCACTCCTGATTTTTTGCCTTGAATACCGGATCAATATGTAAAAGCTGATGATACAGAAGCATTTTTTTTGTGTCTGTGTCGAGCATATCCCATAAATCTCCGGAAACCTCAATCAGATAGTCGTTACCCGAGTAGTGCTTCACTTCTCTGGTGGCCTTCATACACTTTGCAGCTCTCTGCTTAGAGATATTGGGATAGACCAACAGGTAACCGATCTGAGCCGGACCAAGCTCAATTTTGTGCGTTTCAATTACGTCTTTTGCAATCTCTTCAATTTCGGGTGCTTCCATCAGCTGTTTGTCTGTCAGCTTAATATCACCTTCGGGTTTTAAAAAATCATTATCGGCCATGGTACTTTCTAGGGATGAGTTTAATTCACAATTCTTTTTAATGGATGCCAAAGTTATCAAAGGTAACAGTCAATAGCGAGAAGACAATGATTATCAAAACCGGATTTTTTCCATAAAAAAAGCCGCTTCTGCTATCAACAGATGCGGCCTCCACTTTAGGTGTTCACTCAATTAAGCCCTGTAGCTTAGTACCCCAATTCCGTGCAGGAAGTATTCAAAAACTGTGCATTCCAGCACATGCGGTCTCCATTTTCATCCAAATAACCTGTTCCTGCATCCGTATTCCAGTACAAAACTGTATTGCTGTTACCATAAAATCCTGAGGATTCAATCGTATTTATAGCACCTTCTCTCAGATAGGTTAATTGACTTGTTTCACCAGAATCTCCTTCCTGCAACGTAAACTCAATCAGATAATCACTCTCTGAGAAATACTCCCATTCATAAAATAAAACCGGTTCTGAATCCGAATTACCTGCATAAAAAGACCACTCTCCATTTTCATTATCATGGTCTATGAAACCGTACATAAATCTTTGATTGTCCCATGTTTGCCCGGTATCGGGATCGGTTCCATCAAAGAACAAATTCCATTCAATGCCGGGCCCGGTGTCCTCTGCAGTCATTCGCACGGTTAAGCCGTTAACTGTGTATTCCCATGTCCATACTCCATTGCTGTAATCTCCATCTTCTCCTGACCCAAAACCCATGTAAAACTGTCCAAGACCTGCATAGGAAGATAAAACCCCGTTTGATGATTGAGCGTACGCATCCGCCATGTTAAATGTTTGATACTCCTCAGTTGGTTCAGTGTTTGCATCTTCATAGTAACTCACATCAACTTCCACCGGGCTTGTTTCAGGAAGTTCGGGTTCTTCTGCTTCAGTATCTGATACGGTATCGTCAGAACAAGCCGTAAAAAGTAAAATGAAACCAAAAAGCAGTGAGAGTGTGAATTGTCTGAATAAATCAATTTGCAGCATTATGAAAAAAGATGGTTTAAAAATTTAAAATTTGGCTTGTTCCCTACTATACTATGCGAAAAAACTCCTGTTTAACTTTCATTATTCTTTAAAATTCATTTTAGATGTTTAACTCTCTTTTATAATTCCTCACATTACTTCTTATCTTATGTAATGAATTAACTACGAACTAACGTCGGGACATAAATCATATGAAAATCACATCATCGGAAGAGGCAGTAAAAGGGATAAAATCGGGTGACAAAGTCTACATTCATACAGCAGCAGCTGCTCCACAACAATTAATCGAAGCGATGACTTCGCGACACAATGAATTAAGAGATGTCTATATCTACCATTTACATACAGAAGGTGCAGCACCTTATGTTAATCAGGAATACAAGGATTCTTTTCACACACGTGCATTTTTTGTAGCTAAAAATGTTCGAAATGCAATCAAGGAAGGGTATGCAGACTATATTCCGATATTTTTGAGTGAAGTACCCCATCTTTTTAATCGTGGAATTATCAAACTGGATGTGGCCGTCATTCAGGTTAGTCCACCCGATAAACACGGGTTCTGTTCGTTGGGAGTGTCTGTGGATGCATCTCGAGCAGCTGTAAATAATGCGAAGATGGTTATCGCTCAAATTAATCCAAATATGCCCAGAACACACGGAGATGGAATCATCCATCAAAATGAAATTGATTTTGCCATCGAAGTGGATGACCCGTTACCTGAACACGCACCTGCTGAGCTTTCTGAAGTTGAACTGGCAATTGGACGTCATTGTGCAGAGTTGGTTGACGACGGTGCTGCACTACAGATGGGTATTGGAAGTATTCCTGACGCTGTTTTAGCTTCTCTTACAAATCATAAAAATTTGGGTGTTCATACCGAAATGTTCTCTGACGGGTTAATTTCGCTCGTAGAATCCGGCGTGATTAACAATAGTAATAAGAAGATACACCCAAACCGGTTGGTTTCATCCTTTGCAGTTGGAACCCGAAAACTGTACGATTTTATGGATGACAACCCCAATTTGGCAATGCTGGATTGTGCATACGTAAACGACACAGCAGTCATAAGAAGGAATCCAAAAGTCACCGCCGTTAACAGCGCCATTGAAGTTGATTTGACCGGACAAATTTGTGCAGATTCAATTGGCACATATCTCTATTCCGGTGTAGGCGGCCAGATGGACTTTATCAGGGGAGCTTCACTTTCTGAAGGAGGAAAACCTATCATCGCGCTTCCCTCATCTACAAAGCACGGTGGCAGCCGGATAGTACCATTTCTAAAACAGGGTGCCGGCGTTGTTACAACAAGAGCACACGTTCACTACGTAGTTTCAGAATACGGTATTGCCAGCTTGTATGGTAAGGGATTAAAAGAACGAGCTTCAGAGCTCATAAAAATCGCTCACCCCGATCATCGTGATATGTTGAATAGAGCAGCCTATGATCGATTCAAATCCTTATAATTCATTATATTACAGACGATTCGCAGTTTTAGGATCAAATAAACAACAAATATCAAAATGATCAATTCAAACAAAAGTAAAAGATTTTCTCATACATCTGTTGAGGTGGATGAAATACTAAATTCATTTAAAGCAGATCCGTCAGGTAAATTAATTGTGTTGGCCGGCAAAAACCGGGGTGATAAAAAGAACCTTGTTAATAATCTTCAAAAAAGTGGATCAGAAACAAAAACAACTGATCTGCGAAATATTGTTTCTACAGTAGAAGAAGAGACTTACGAAAATGTTGATGAGCTCTTTAGTTCGTTGAACGGTGGAGAAATTGTTTATTTGAATAACGGTGATGTTCTCAGTGGAGAGTATACAGGTAATACCTACTCGTTCAGAAGGTATGCAACACCACAAGAGAAGTACCTACTGGACAAGATTTTGAAGAGTAAGTCAGGATTTATACTCGACCTTTTGGATGAAGCTAACGTCAACAATTTGATTGAAAGAAAATCTAAAGCTGTAATTGAGTTTAAGGCACCCAAAA
>Ga0102932_1001192_pt1 | contig 13464 bp, 12 predicted proteins | sample SalPonR1_C_D2_MG_FD_78212 | JGI IMG/M metagenome (GOLD analysis project Ga0102932, IMG submission 78212) | Salt pond soil microbial communities from South San Francisco under conditions of wetland restoration - Salt Pond MetaG R1_C_D2_MG | ecosystem: Environmental > Aquatic > Marine > Intertidal...
AAATTACGACTTAGTTATTATGGAGACTCACAGTATGAAAGAGCATAAGAGATTTATGCTTGGAAGTGTTACAAATAAGGTAGTTCATCATATTAATGTACCTATACTAGTTGTAAGATAAGGCTATAATACAAACATATTTACATGAATGAGTCCCTAACTTAGTTGGGGGTTTGTTTTTTTTACAGATTAATATTATATTGTAATATGTTATAATAGAAAAAGAGGTGATTAGAATGGATGATAAAAAAGAAATTATTAAAAATTTTAAGCTTTTTATTAGGTCAGCTTTTGATTTTAAAGAGAACTCTATGCACCATATAAAAAAGGAAGCCTACGATGAAATGGATAACTTTATGCTTCTTTGCTTTGGTGATATGTTAGGAATTCCGGTACCAACTTCCTACTATATGTTGGAGTTGCTTCCATATCTAGCTGAAGATTTTGAAGGATGGGAAAGAAGAATTATGGCTAGAAAAAGCGTTTACGGAGATAGATGGGGAGATTTTTGCTGTTAGGAGGATAATATGAATAAACTTGTATTTTTTGGTGGAAAAGGTGGAGTAGGTAAAACTACATCATCATCAGCCTATGCATACTACTGCGCTGAAAAGGGAGAAAAAACCCTTCTGGTATCAACAGATCCAGCCCACTCACTCTGTGATATATTTGAAAGAAAAATAGGATCAAAAGTTATAGAATTAAAGGAGAATTTATTTTCTCTTGAAATAGATCCGGAAGAAGAAAGCCAGGCTTACATTAGTAGTATTAAGAAAAACATGAAGGACATAGTAAGCCCAGTTATAGTGAAAGAAATTGAACGTCAGCTAGATGCTGCAGCGGTATCTCCAGGTTCTGATGAGTCGGCAGTATTTGATAAATTAATGGAAATAATCATCGACTACCAAAAAGATTACGATAAAATAGTAATAGATACTGCCCCTACGGGACATACTTTAAGACTTTTATCCCTGCCGGAGCTTTTAGGTGGTTGGATGGACAGACTTATTGAAAAAAGACTCAAAGCTATGGAACTTTATGAAATGGCTACAAGAGAAGATAAAAAGATGAAAAACATAATAGAAAATGATCCTGTCCTTTCAAAATTAAATGAAAGAAAAAGAAAAATGGAGCAAGCTAGAGAAATTCTTACTGACGGAGATTTAGTATCCTTTGTTTTTGTATTAAATCCAGAAAAATTGCCAATAGAAGAAACTAAAAAAGCAGTAGATACTTTGGAAAAATATAAAATATATGTAAATACCTTAATAATAAATAGAATACTACCTGAAAATGTTGAAGGTAAATTTTGGAAAAACAGAAAGAAATTAGAAGATAAATATTTAAAAGAAATAGAAGAATATTTTTATAATAAAAAACTGATAAAGATTCCTTTAATAGACGAAGATGTTAAGGTAGATAATTTAAAACATATAAGCAAATATTTTGGAGAGTAAGAGATAGAGATTGAACTAATAATAGGTTAGGAGATAATATGAAAAAACAACCTGCAAGTATATTTAATGATGTAATCGGCCCTGTAATGAGAGGTCCATCCAGCTCACACACTGCAGCTGCTTCAAGGATTGGATTATTAGCTAATCAGATGATTGAAGGAAGGCTAAAAAAAGTTGTAGTTGAATTTCATCCTGAAGGTTCACTGGCAACTACTTACCAAGGACAAGGCTCAGATATTGGATTAGTGGGAGGGTTGCTTGGCTATAATCCGGAAGATGAAAGATTGGTCAATTCTATCAATATATCAAAAAAAGTAGGGTTAGATGTAATTTTCAATATTGTAGAATATGAAGCAAACCATCCAAATACCTATCGGTTAAAGATTTTAGGCCAAAAGGAAGAAGTATCAGCTACAGCAATATCTACCGGTGGAGGAATGATTAAATATGAAGATATTAATGGATTTCCTGTAGAAATATCAGGAGATTTTTATGAAACTTTAATTTTTTGCAGTACAAATAAAGCAGCTCAAGATATAGAAATAATAATGGAGAAAGAAAATCTTAATTTGGAGTATATTCAAAAATCTTCAAAGGAAAAAGAAATTTTATTAAACTTAAAAACGCTGAAAGGGATAGATGAATCATTTTGTAATAGACTTAAAAAGATGGGTGGAGTATTTTCCCTTATTAACTTATCTCCAGTTTTGCCTGTGATGTCATCTAAAGATTGTCAGGTTCCATTTTTGACAGCCAGTGAGATGCTTGAAAAATTCGGCAATGATAAATCTCTTTATGAACTAGCTTTGTTGTATGAAAGTAAAAGAGGTAAAATTTCTGAAGATGAAGTTTACAATAAAATGAAGAAAATTATAGAAATAATGAATGATTCAGTTAAAAAGGGACTTTTAGGAACGGAGTATGAAGATAGAATTCTAGGATCTCAATCTCATTTAATACAAGAAGCCATGAAAGATAAAAAACTAATTCCTGGGGATTTAATGAACACAGTTATTAGTTATATTACATCAATGATGGAAGTTAAAAGTTCTATGGGGGTAATAGTAGCAGCTCCTACAGCAGGTTCCTGTGGAGGATTACCTGGTACAATTATTGGTGCATGTGATGTAATGGAATTATCAATAGACCATATGGTTAAAGGAATGCTGGCATCTGGCATGATAGGACTATTTATTGCCCAAAGTGCTACCTTTGCTGCAGAAGTAGGAGGATGCCAGGTAGAATGCGGAGCTGGTTCTTCAATGGCGGCAGCAGGATTAGTTCAACTTATGGATGGGAGTGCTAATCAGGCAGTAGATGCAGCTTCTATGGCTCTTCAAAATGTAATGGGAATGGTTTGTGATCCTGTAGGAGACAGAGTAGAGGTACCATGTTTAGGAAAAAATGTTATGGCAGGAACTAATGCCATTGCCTGTGCTAATATGGCTTTAGCAGGATTTGATAAAGTTATACCCCTTGATGAAACAATAGAATCAATGTATAAAGTAGGTCATATGCTTCCCCATGAACTTAGATGCACTGGAAAAGGTGGATTATCGGTTACACCGACGGGGATAAAGATATTAGAAGAAATGAGAAAATAGGAATTTCCAAAAATATTTTTTACTATCAAGACTATATTACTATACCTATATCTATATTCATATTCATAATTAAAGTATACAAGTGGAGGCTAAATGAAAGAACATAAACAATACTGCACAGGATGCAGTCATAAAGAAAGTATAAATAAAAACATAAGCAGGTGTCCTAAATGTGGGGAACCTATGGAAGTAGAGTTGATAAAAGAAGGAAAAATTAACTACTCAACTAATAAAGGACAAACAATACTGGAGAGATATGCTGATTTTTTTCCTTATCTAGATATAAGTAGAGAGGATTCACTGGGAGAAGGATTCACTCCCCTTACTAAACTACAAAACCTTGCCAGTGATTTAGGGTTGAAGGGGCTTTATCTTAAAAATGAAAGTCAAAATCCTACATGGTCTTTTAAGGATAGAGGCACATTATTAGGAATTCTTCATGCTGAGAAACTTGGATATAAAAAGATAGGAACTGTGTCAACTGGGAATATGGCTCCTTCTGTTGCTGCTTATGCATCTAAATTCAATTTAAAAAGTTATATATTTGTAAAAGAAACTATAGCTGAAGAAAAATTAAATCCTATACTTATATATAATCCCAAGCTTTTCAAGGTGAAAGGAGACTACGGAAGTCTTTATTACAAGACTTTGGAATTAGGAGAAGAGAAAGATATATATTTCATTAATTCGGATGTACCCTTAAGGGTAGAAGGATCTAAAACTATAGCCTTTGAAATTTGCGAACAGTTGAATTTTAATATACCCGACTATGTAATTGTTCCTAGCAGTGCTGGAGGGAATATAAGAGGGATAGAAAAAGGCTTCAGAGAATTTAAAGAGGCTGGAATAATAGATAAAATTCCTAAAATAATTTGTGCTCAAAGTTCAGGGTGTTCACCAATAGACAAGGCCTTTAATGAAAATAAGGATAAGATAGAAAGATTTGGAAATCCTAATACAATTGCCCATGCTATAGAAAATCCACTACCACCAAGCGGAAATCAAGTGATTAGGATGCTTAAGAGAAACGGTGGATTTACAGTTTCTGTAGAAGATAAGGAAATAATAGAGGCACAGAAAAATTTAGCTAATAATGGATTGTTTTTACAGCCGGCATCCTGCGTTCCATTAGCTGCACTTAAAAAACTAAGAAAAGAAGATAAAATAGAAGAAGATGCTAAGGTTGTTTTAATAGGAACAGGGGGAGGACTTAAATATACATCGGTATTTGAAAAATATGATTTTAGATACAATGAAATCAATTTGGAAGATATTAAAACTATATAGAACAAAAAATATAAATCTCTTGGGATATACATCCTAAGAGATTTTTTTATGCAAGATAAATTGCTCTTTATAGCTAGGAGAAAAATAAATTTGAAATAACTAATAAATAGTAATATAATTATATACAATAGATTAAGTTTATAATTTGTTTTATTGTGGAGGTAATTATATGGGTGAAGTAGGTAATACAATTCGATTATTAACTATACTTCAAAGTAAAGGCCAAGCGAAAGGTGATTATTTAGCAGATAGAATTGAGGTGTCTAAGAGACAGATATACAGATACATTGGGCAATTACAGAAATCAGGAATAGATATTAAATCAAAAAGAGGAAGGTACGGAGGATTTTATTTAGATAGAAATCAATTTTTAAACTTTAACTCTATAAACAAAGAAGATATAGAACTCATGGAATTAGCCTGTCAAAATTTAAAAGGTACTAATTTTCCTCATACTAAAGAAATCAAAAATATAATTGAAAAATTAAAATCTTCAACATCTTTGCCATACTCACAATACAGTAGCAATATTAAATCTACGGATTACTATATTGTAAAAGAAAATTCATCTAATGTTAATACCACATATGCAAAAAAACTCTTTGATGACATGAGAGCATCAATAAACACGAGGGAAAAAATAAGAATTCTCTATAAGTCAAACTCTTCAGGAGAATCATATAGGAATGTACATCCTTACGGTATTTTTTCAAATCAGGGAGAAATGTACCTAGTAGCTTATTGTGAAAAAAGAAAAGATATTAGAAGTTTTAAAACAAATAGAATTATAGATTATGAAATTCTAGAAGAAAAAAGATATAAAATCAAAGAAAATTTTAGTATGAAAGAATATACTGATTTGAGTTTCGGTGTTTTTAAAGATAAAAAAATCTACTTTAAGTTGAAAATAACTCACCCTTTTTCCACAATAATTAAAGAAAGAGAGCATATAAAAAATGAAAAAATTGTAGAAGTAGATGAAAATACAATAACCTATGAAGCAGAAGCAATGGGAAAAACAGAAATTATAAGCTGGATAATTAGTATGAAAACCTATTGTGAAGTATTAGAACCTAAAAATTTCAGGAAAGAAGTCAAGGAAATATTACAAAACATGCTCAGAATTTATGAATAAAATAATTTTTTTAATGTGCTCTTATATGTCAGGAATGAGTGATATGATAATTTTAAGGAGGTGAAAGAGAAAACATAGTAGTAAGTTTATAGTATAGAAGAAAGGAGGAAATATATGTTAGAAGCCCTAATAGAACTAGGTAAAATAAGAATGGATTCTATGGATTTAATAGATACAAAGTTAGAATCAATACGCTTACTAGATAAAAACAATAAACCAAATTACATTATTAAAATCAATTTTGACACAATAAATAAAAAAATAGAAGTAATATCAAATGAAGAATTATCAGATTCTACAGCGAAAGAATATTTATGGATTGGTAGAGATGGAGGACCAAACAGTCGACAATGGAATGTAACTTTTAGCAGTGCAGCTTATTTGATAACAGAAGTATTAAATCAAATTTATTTAAAAGACATAAGCGAAGAATTAAATGTTAAGATCAAAGAAATTTTAAAGGACTTTTTTTACGAAATCGACACATCAGATGAAAAATATAAATATTTTTTAAAGATGGACAAATACTTAGATTATGAAGAAGATATATGGGGGAAATTAAATAATGGAAAGATAAAAAAAGCGCAGAAAGACTTAATTAAAGATTTTGAGAGTTTAATTTCCAAAAAAACTGGAATTAGCAAAAAAAATATAGGTTTATTTACATTGATGATAGATGGTAAACCTATAGCAAAATTAAAAGATTTTAGAGAGTTTTTAATAAATTACTATACAGAGACTGAGAATAAAAAAAGCAAAAATATTTGTAGCTATTGTTTAAGTAGTGAAGGTGTAGATTCGAAAAATCCGAATAAAAACTTAAAGTATTTTGGAAATAATCTTTACAGCTTCGCAAGTGAATATAAAAAGAAAAATTACATTTCGAAAAACTTTGCACTATGTAAAAAATGTATGGATAATTTAAATTCTGGTGAAAATTTTGCATATGAAAACTTAAGAACTAGAACAGGGAAATATATAGATACACTAATAATCCCACATTTTTTTGAAACTAAAAATTTAGAATTTAACAAGTTAAATAGAATATCAGAAGTTTTACTTGAAACATATAATAATTCAAAAAATATTGAAGCTATTGATGAGTTTAAAAGTAAGATAGAAAGATTGACTCAAAGTGATATATATTATCTAATAAATTTTATATTTATTGAAATTGGGCAAAACGGTATAAAAATTAAAAAGATAATAGAGGATGTTAATCCTGATATTTTTAGTAAAATCGCTGATGCAGATATGGATAGTAAAAAGATTGTTGATAAGTACTACAGATACAAAACAGATTATAAATTTGGTGGTTTGGATGCAGTTTATTTTACCTTACCACTTTTAATTGGAAGCTCAGATATTACAAATTATAGACTGATGCTTGATATATATAGTAGTATTTTGAATTTAAAAAAATTAAATTATAAAACACTAATAAAAAAATGGACAGATATTTATAGCATTATTTATTATGAGAACAGCAGTTATAATATATCACCAAAAACTAATAAAATCTTATCATTAGAAAATAAGATAGTAGATTTAATTTATATTTTAGAATTTTATAAAAATTTAGGAATTTTAGATATTAAGGAGGGAGGCTTAAATATGGAAATAGACTTAAGTGAAAAAATGGTAGAATTTATAAATGAAATGAAATTTGATGACGAAAAAACAGCAATGTTCGTTATGGGATATTTAGTTGGTGAAATCGGAAGAAAACAAAATAAATTAAATGAAAGCGGCGATGGTAGTTACAAACCAATTCTAAACAAAATAAATTTTAATGGAATTGATATGAGACGTATCACAAGACTGTCAACAGATTTATTTGAAAAAATGAGACAATTAAAGATAGCTTCTTATAATGAAAATACGTATCATCAGATGATGAAACTTATCAACAAAAACAAAGAAAATTGGTCTCTAGATAAAAATGAAAACTTATTTTATTTAATGACAGGATATGGATTTAAAAATTATAAAAACAAAAACAAAGATGAGGAGGAAAATAGTAATGAATAATGGACAAATATTGTATCTATATGATGCAAAGTTGACAAATCCTAATGGGGATCCAGATGAAGAAAATAGACCAAGGATGGATGGCATACAGGAAAAAAATTTAGTAACGGACTTAAGATTAAAAAGGTATGTAAGAGATTTTGCACTAGACCAAGGACACGAAATATATGTTCAAAAAGTAGAAAACAAACACGTAACTTCTGAAGAAAGAATAAAAGGAATGACACCAGATGAAGCAGTAAAAAACTTTATGGATATTAGATTATTTGGAGCTACAGTTACAAAAAAAGGAGATAATAGATCATACATAGGTCCAGTTCAATTTAATTGGGGATATTCATTAAACAGAGTAGAATTAGTAGAATCAAGTATTACTTCACACTTTAGTTCCAAGTCAGGAAATAAACAGGGTTCTATTGGGAAAGATTATAGAGTCAAATATTCATTTATAGCTTTTTCAGGTACTATTTCTGGGAATAGGGGAAAAGAAGTGAATTTATGTCAAGAAGATATAGAATTTTTAGATAAATCAATGGTTAAAGCTATTCCATTATTGTCAACTAGAAGCAAAATAGGTCAGTATCCTAGACTTTACCTAAGACTAACATTTATAGATAATGAAACAATGCTAAAGGATCTAAGAACTCTTATAAAACTAAAAAAAGAAGAGGATATATTTGACATCAATGAAGTAAAGTTAGATGTTAAAGAGCTAGTTGATTATTTATTAGGCAAGAAGGAATTAATAAAAAAAATATATATTTTCCAGGATGAATCGCTAAACACTATTTATGAAAATGATGAAAAATCCTTAGTTGAATTACTTTCGGAATTTAATAACAATATTTTAAACTAGGTGAGTTCTATGAAAGCGCTCATATTTAAACTAAAAGGAAAATATGCTCATTTTAAAAAAGTATACTCTAATTCTTCTAGTCTAAGCTATTATGTACCACCTAGAACTACAGTAGAAGGAATAATAGCAGCAATGCTTGGGTTACCTAGAGATTCGTATTATGAAAAATTACATTCGAGTAATGTAAAAATAGCGATGGTAAATGAATCTTACATAAGAAAAATAACCCAAACTTTAAACTATATAAAAGTTACATCAAATAAACATTTTCATAATCCTAAATCACATACGCAGATACCCTTTGAGGTATTGACGGATGCGGACGACAATGAATTATCATTTAAGATTATTGTTTATTTTGCAGACGAAAATATTCATAATGAGTTACAAAAGAGGATGACTACAAATAAATTTGTCTATCCTATATCTTTAGGGACAGCTTTTTTCTCTTGTCATCTTGAATTTTTAGGAATAGGAGATTTAGAGAATAAAACAAGTAATAATTATATAAAAACATCTTGTGTAGTACCAACATCTGAAATAAAAAAAATTAATGTGCTAGCAATGAATGGACAGGAGATTGTAAAAGAAACAATGCCAAGAGATTTTAAGAAAAAAAGAAAAATAGACAAGCTTCAGAAATATATAGTATTAAAAAGATTTGGAAAATTAGAGATAAAGACGACAAATTACTATGAACTAAACTATAAAAACAATAAAGAACATATTCTTTTCATGTAAGGTGGTAGTATGAATTTTTATTCTCATAAAGATAAAAAATTAATAAATCATTTAAAAAATGTATCTATAAGAATGACAAATAATTTGCCGCAATCAGTGGTTAATAAAAAAAGAGTTCTTGAAATAATAGGAGCTTGTCATGATTTTGGTAAATATACAACATATTTTCAAGACAGATTATTTGGTAGAGAAGATGGTGGAGACAAGGCAAATCATGCCTTGATCTCATCATTTTATGGTGCATATTGCATAGAAAGAGAAAAAGAAATCAATGATAATATTGATGACTTAGATTTGATAATTGCTTTCAATGTAATAAAATCTCATCATAGTTTTATAAAACAAGTAAATAAAAATATACCCAATCATAAAATTGATAGGAGATATGAATACAATGTTCTAAGGATACTTTATCTCCAGATAGAAAATCTACAAAGATATCAATCTATTATAAGTAATGATCTTGAAAAATTTGGACTAGGTAGATATTTTGATGAATTTTTGGAAAAAGAAAATATTAAAAAAATAATTTTAAAATTATCGAATTTATGGTTTGATATTGAAATTGAAGATAAAAAGAATCTTGATTCATATTTTTTTCATAACTATACATTCTCTAAGCTAGTTTCTTCAGATAAATTAGATGCTTCTAATACTCCAGTGCAAACTATCAAAAATTTAAGGTATGATTATATGAGAGAAGAAATGCTTAATGAGATAATAAAAACAAAAGAAATAACTTCAAACAAAAAGAAGTTAAATAATATAAGAAACGAAATATATAAAAATGTAATAGATAATATAGTTCAAAATACTGATAAAAATATTTACAATATCACAGCACCTACAGGATCTGGAAAAACTTTCACTGGATTTATGGCAGCTAAAGCTCTGCAAAATAAAGTTCCTGAATACAATAAAATAATATATGCTCTTCCATTTACATCAATAATAGACCAAAATTATGATGTGATAAAAAATTTAATGACCAATAATAAAGACTTTATGAATACTCCTAATAATTATATGATAAAACATCACTACTTAGGCGATGGAAAGTATTTGTCAAATAAAAATAGCAAAAAGGAAATATCATTAAGCCAACAAAATTTATTGATTGAAGATTGGCAAAGTGGAATAATTGTAACTACCTTTGTGCAGTTATTTCAAACTTTAATAGGCACTTCTAATAAAATGGTGAAAAAATTACATAGTATAGATAATTCAATACTAATTTTAGATGAAATTCAATCAATTGATAGCGAGTATTACTTGTTAGTAGAAGAAGTATTTAAATATATAACAAATAATTTCAATATTAAAATTATTATAATGACTGCAACAAAGCCGTATTTACTTAAATCAGAGTCAGTTGAACTGCTAGATAACAATTTAAAATATTTTAAAGAGTTTAATAGAAATAAACTTCATATTAATTTAGATAAAATAACAATTGATGGATTTATAGATGAATTTAATCTTAACTATGAAAAAAACAAGGATTATTTAATAGTATGCAATACAATTGGAGAATCTCTTGAAATTTATAATAAAATTAATGATGTCTATGACAACATAGAAGTAAACTACCTCTCAACTAATATAATACCTAAAGAGCGAATAAAAAGAATAAAAAGAATAAAAAAAATCCAAAAAGAAAATAAGAAAAACTTTATACTTGTTTCAACCCAGGTAATAGAAGCTGGTGTTGACTTAGATTTCGATGTGGTTTACAGAGATCTAGCACCTGTAGATTCAGTGATACAGTGTGCAGGAAGGTGTAATAGAAATAACTCTGAGCAAAAAGGTGATGTTTACGTCAAAAAAATAGTAAATGAAGAAGGGCGTAATTATGCAGGATTTATATATCACAATTTATCAATTGTAGAAAACTCTTTTTCTAATTATGATACGATAGAAGAGAAAGATTATATAGACCTAATTGAAGAATACTTTAAAAACTTAAGAAGTAGTTTAGGTAATGCTATTTCAAAAAATATTATTAGAAGTATGAAAAACTTAGATTTTAAATATGAAGAAAAAAAAGAAAAAGTCGCAAATTTCTCTCTAATAAAAAACAAGGATTATTTTATTGATGTAATAATTTGTGTAGACCAATCGGTAGAAGCAAATATAAATAGGTTAAAAAAATTATATCAAAATAAAAAAAATAATTATAAAGAGATTAAACAAATAAATAAGAATTTACTTAATTACACAATAAGCATTCCGGAAAAAAATGTTTTGAATATTGAAAAATTAGATTATATTGATATTTTTGTTGTAAGAAAAGATGACTTAGAAAATAGTTATGATATTATTACAGGTTTTAAAAGAATGCATAATCCAGAAGACAATATTTTTTAGGAGACTTCTTATGAAAGAAAATTCAGTTATACCAACTTTGTTTTGGTACTATAAAATTTGTATAAGAGAAGTATGGCTAATGTCTCATGCAATTGAACCAAACCAAGAAAATGAAAACATCATAATAGGAAAATTGATACATGAAAATTCATATAAAAGAGAGAAAAAAGAGATAGAATTTGGGAATTCAAAATTTGACATATTGAAGAGGGAAAACAATAATTTGATTGTGGTGGAAGTTAAAAAAACTTCAAAATACCAAGAAGCTTCAATCTATCAACTATATTATTACTTATTATTGCTTAAGAGGCAGGAAATTGAAGCAATTGGAGAGTATAGAGTACCAAAAGAAAACAAAATAGTTTATTTAGAATTAGATAATAAAATAGAGAAAGAATTACTTGAAATAGAAAAGGAAATCATTATATTAAAATATAAAGAGGTACCACCTAAGCCCAAGAAGAATAAATATTGTTGGAAATGTGCATACAAAGAATATTGTTGGAGTTGAAATTATGAAAAGAATAATATATGTTTTTTCTGACGGAGAAATAAAAAGAAAAGATAATACAGTAAAGTTGTTTTGTGAAGATAAGAATAAATTTATACCAGTAGAGAACATTTCAGACATTTTTATTTTTGGAGAAATCAACATAACTAAAAAACTTCTTGAATTATTATCTCAAAAAGAAATTTTAATGCATTATTTTAATTATTATGGATATTATATGGGAAGTTTTTATCCAAGAGAACATTATAATTCTGGACACGTAATACTAAAACAAGCTGAACACTATAATAACAGTAATAAAAGAATAAAATTAGCCAAAAAGTTTGTTGAAGGGTCCCTTGAAAATATAAGAAAAGTTCTTCAGTATTATGCAAGACAAGGAGTTGATATTGAAGAAAATATTCACTTTATTGATAATACCCTTATAGAAATAAAAGAAATAAATGATATAAATATTTTGCTTTCTAAAGAAGGTCATTCAAGGGAAAATTATTATAAATCTTTCGATAAAATTATAAAACAAAACAATTTTAGATTTGATAAGAGAACGAGAAGACCACCGCTAAATGAACTTAACACATTAATTAGCTTTGGAAATTCAATACTATATACTTTAATATTAAGTGAAATTTACAAAACCCATCTTGATCCAAGGATAGGGTACTTACATACATCTAATTTTAGAAGTTTTACACTAAACTTAGATATTTCAGAAATATTTAAACCAATTATTATTGATAGAATAATTTTTTCAAGTATAAATAAAAAAATTTTAAAGAAAAATCATTTTTATGATGAGGGAGATGGTATCATACTTAAAGAAGCTGGAATGAAAAAGTTTGTCCAAGAATTTGACAATAGAATAGCACAAACAATAAAAGTAAGGAATATAAACAATAAAGTATCTTATAGAAGGTTAATAAGATTAGAAATATATAAAATCCAAAAACATTTATTAGGTGAGAAGCTTTATTCTCCATATATAAATAGATGGTAGGTGATTAATATTTTTATAATACTAATGTATGATGTAAATAGTAAAAGGGTTAATAAAGTTCTAAAAATTTGCAGAAAATATTTAACTTGGGTTCAAAATTCTGTACTTGAAGGTAATATTACAAAAGCAAATTTAGAAAGAATGCTTATTGAAATCAAAAATGTAATAAACGAAGATGAAGATTCGGTTTTGTATTATAAGTTCAGAACACTTGCATATTCAGAAAGAATAAATATTGGTGTTGTAAAAGGTGAGGAAACGAACATTTATTAATACATTTAATATAAATAGGGGGTTTTTAATGATTCTTAAATTAGATTTTAAAATAAAGAATAAGGAATTACAATTACCGATAAGTTATAACCACATAGTACAATCATTTATATATAATAATATAAGTCAAAAATTAGCAAACTTTTTACACAATGAAGGATATATGTATAAAAAAAGGATTTTTAAGTTTTTTGTCTTTTCCAAG
>Ga0102932_1001194_pt1 | contig 13451 bp, 12 predicted proteins | sample SalPonR1_C_D2_MG_FD_78212 | JGI IMG/M metagenome (GOLD analysis project Ga0102932, IMG submission 78212) | Salt pond soil microbial communities from South San Francisco under conditions of wetland restoration - Salt Pond MetaG R1_C_D2_MG | ecosystem: Environmental > Aquatic > Marine > Intertidal...
CATAGCGCGGTGCTCGGTCTGCCTCCCGGGGCGCGCACCTCTGCATTTCCGTGGTCTGGACAATCTTCTGGCCTGCGGCGGCGGCAAGGCCACCGATACCGCGCTCGAACGCATGAGCCAGCGTGCCGTCGACCTGTCCCTGTTCCGGCTCGAACATCTCCTCGCCAAGGCGAAGGGCCCGGATCATGCCGATCATCAGCGGTTTGAGCCAATACATCGACCCCGCCGGAAAATCGAGCGTATCGGTCATGTCGTCCAGCTCCACCCGACGCAGAAGTGCGGCGGTCTTGTCACGGTTGGACCCCCACCAATCCGCCGCGCGGTATTTCTGTCCGTCAGCCACCCAGAAGGCAGCATCAGTATCCGTTCCGAACCTATCGAGCAGTGGCCCAAGCCCGTCCTCGGGAAGGATTCCATCCACAAGACGGCGGCGCCATGCATCGCCATCGGGCCGATGCGGTGATTTCTTGGTATGCACCTTGCATACAGCCTCATAGCCGTCGAAGGCGCCCGCGTTCACCAGACGGACAAAAGGCAGGATGTCGCGGCCACAATTGGGCACCGGTGTCACAAACGCCTGGGGAAAGGCCTCTCTGATCTCATCGGCGAGCCAAAGCGTCTCGTCTCCGCGCCACGTGATCGTGACGTATAGATCAAACGCAAGGTCAAGCGCCGCAAAGCGCCGGGCGAATTCGGACCAAAGCTCGGGATAGTATATATGAAGATGCACCGCGAACCGCGCCTTGGCCCGGTCCGGATCGAATCGCAGCGGCGACATGCGGTAGGTCGGCAGGGCCTTTTCCGGCGCGGCCAGCTTGCCAAGTCGGCCTTCGCGCCGCCCCGAAGCGAGGAAATGCTGAAACGCGGACATGCCTGAAGTTGCCACATCGGGGTTGAGCCGCAGATAGGCCTCGGGCGAGAAATCGGGGTTTGGCTGAAGACCCATAGCTTCGCCCCACAAGGCATAGTGGCGCATGGGCAACGCGCGGCACAGCCGGTTCAAACCCGGATGCGCGCCCCGGTAAAATGCGGCATCGAACAGCCCGCTACGCCGCATGTCACGCACATATCGCAGCGTGCGAAACGGCGGAAACAGCAGGGTCGCCGCCTTGGCGGCACGTCCCAGGGTCAAGCGCAAGCGACTCATCGGCATCCTCCTGTGATCGGTCTGCGCCAGACTAGGACAAAGCCGTTAATCCCCCCTGAAGTCTCGATTGATTTTCTTCAGGTCCGGGCCATGATTTCGCTCGCCGCCCGGCGCAACAACAACAGGCCGAACGCCATTGCGATCCCGGCCACGACAAGCACGTAAAGCGGTGACAGTTCTTCGGGGCGATAGCCCACATAAAGGCCCGCCCGCATCTGGGAAATCACGTGAACAAGCGGATTGAGCCAAAGCCAGGCATCATAGGGGCGCGGCACCGCATCGGGAAGAAACAGGACACCAGACAGGATAAAGAGCGGCCGGTTGAGAATGGCCCAGGCCCGCTCCCAGATCGGCCATGCTTCGAACAGATAAGCATTGAGCACACCAAGCCCCGCGCCGAGTGCCGCCGCAAGGCCCAAAGCCCCGCCGAGTGCGGGCAGGTTCAGGGAAACCGGGATGCCGGACCACGCGAAAAGCGCCGCAAGCACCAGTGCGACAACCACCAGATGGGTGAGCGTATTCAGGATGAACCGCGCCGCCAGTGCATCCCACCAACTGATCGCGGGATAGGTCATGAGCGGACGGGAAAAGCGCAACGCGACACCGATCTTCTGAGCCAGATCACTATAGAATACGAAGGGCAGGTATCCGCTCGCGTAGAATAGCGCAAAGTCGCGTCCGAGCGGTGGCCTGTCGAACGCCAAGGCAAAGATTCCGGCCAAAAGCCCGACCGCCGCCACCGGCTCAAGCACGGCCCAGACATAGCCGCCCGGCGTGCGACCGAAGGTCGACGCCATCTCGCGCAGGATAAGGGCCGAGGTGGCGCGCGTCGCGGTGAAAGGTGGCATGACTGCTCCGGCATTAGGCAAATCTTGAGACCTGAGCATTAGACCATAGGGGTGAAGAACCTCTTAGCGTTCACCCTGCAAAGGTCTGCCATGTCACGTTCGACCAACACCTTGCCTCAGCACCGCACCGAAACGGTGCCGGCGGCGCGCATGTTTCCGGCACTGGTGCCCGCGCAACCCAGATCCGGCGCACAGCCCGCCCCCGCCTCTCCGGCGCGTCCGCGCAAACGCCATATCATGCTCGCCCTCAGCTTTGTGGGTCTTGTTCTGGGTCAGGTGATTCTGGCCGGCTGGTATCTCTATGATCGGGCCGCGGATCAGTATGGATCGACCTTCGGCTTCGCCGTGCATAGCGAGTCGGACAGTTCGGGCTCTATCCTCCAAAAGATGTCTGGTTTGGCTGCGCTTTCGGGCGTGCAATCCTCGGACACCGATATTCTTTATGAATATCTCCACTCTCAGGCGCTGGTGGCCCGGATCGACAACAAGGTGGACCTGCGCGGTCTGTGGTCTGCACCCGAAAACGACCCGGTCTTTGCGTTCGATCCCGATGGCTCGATCGAAGACCTCACAGGCTACTGGAAACGCATGGTCAAGGTTTCGTATGATTCGGGCGCGGGCATCATGACCATCGAGGCACGCGCCTTCGATCCAGATGGGGCACAGCGCATCGCCGAATCCATCGAGGCCGCATGCAGCGAGTTGATCAACCGTCTGAGTGCCGTCGCCCGGCAGGACAGGCTGGCACATGCAGAGCGTGAACTTGACCGGTCTGTCACCCGGCTGCGTGAGGCGCGGCAGGCTCTGACCGGGTTTCGCGTGCGCCATCAGATCGTCGATCCCATGGCCGATCTTGCCGGTGAAATGGGAGTGATCCAGCAGCTTCAGCATAGCCTCGCCGAAGAGCTGGTCGCCCTCGACATTCTGCGCGCGACCACCGGACAGGGAAAAACCAACACCCGCAAGGGCGAGATCACGGATGTCCGCATCACACAGAGCGAACGCAAGATAGAGGTCATGCGCGCCCGAATCGTCGAAGAACGCAAGAAGTTTGGCGGCGCGGACGGCGCGCGCGACTATGCCCGTATCATGGGCGAATTCGAAAGACTCAAAGTCGATGTCGAGGTGGCGCAGGAGGCGTATGTTCTCTCTCTCGCCGCATATGAGGCGTCACGCGCGGAAACCGATCGACAGGTGCGGTATCTGGCCACCTACAGCGATCCAACCTTGTCGGAACGCTCTGTCTATCCCGACCGGATTGTTCTTCTGGTGGCGATCGCGGCGGGGCTGCTGCTTTTGTGGTCGGTGGTCGTGCTCGTGGCCTATAGCCTGCGCGACCGGACCTGACCGGACGCGACCAGGATGATTTCATTGAACCATGTCTGCAAAAGCCATGTGAGCCGCGGAGTCAGGAAATGCGTGGCCCGTGATCTTTGTTTCGAGTTTCCCAAGGGACAGGCGATGGCGCTCTTGGGCCGTAACGGTGCGGGCAAGTCCAGCCTTCTTCAGATGATCGCGGGCACAATGAAACCCGACGCCGGCCGCATCCGCCGTCGCGGTAAGGTTTCGTGGCCGGTCGGCTTTCAAGGCAGCTTTCATCCTGATCTCACCGGTCTTGAAAACACGCGCTTCGTGGCACGCGTCTATGGTGCCGATACCGACGAGGTCACACGATTTGTCGCGGAATTCACCAATCTGGGCGCGCATTTCCACCTTCCTGTGCGAAGCTATTCGGCGGGGATGCGGGCCCGACTGGCCTTCGCGACTTCGATGGCGATCCCGTTCGACACCTATCTCATCGACGAGGTGACATCGGTTGGCGACGGTGCCTTCCGCCAAAAGAGCGAGGCGCTGCTGCATGCCCGCCTCGAATATGCCAGCGCGGTCGTCGTGTCACACTCCATGGAGCTTCTCGAACGGCTTTGCACCTCAGGTGCCGTGCTCGAGAACGGGCGGCTCTTCTTCTATGCGCGTGTGGCCCGCGCGATCGAACATCACGGATATCTCATGCGGGGGCAGCTCCCCCCATGGCTGCGCTGAGCCTATGGGAGCGCGGGCCCGGAACAATCCCGTCCTCACGGTGCTGTTGCCGTTGCGAAATGGCGCGCGTTTCCTGCCCGAGCAGCTTCACAGCCTCGCACGTCAAAGCCTGCCGCCACACCATCTGATCGTGTCGGATGACGGATCAAGCGATGGCAGCCCCGACATCGTTTCCGACTTCGCCCGCACTGCGCCTTTCGCGGTCACGCTCATGCAGGGGCCGCGACTTGGACTTGCCCACAATGTCTGCGCTCTGATCCGTGCCGCACCATCCGGGATGCTCGCCTTTTGTGATCAGGATGACGTATGGCTGCCCGACCGGCTGGCGCAGGCGCAGGTGGCTCTTGCCAGCGCGGCGGGTCCCGCCCTGCATGTCTCGGCGCGGATCGTCACCAATGCGGCACTTGGCCATCGCGGGTATCTGCCGCCGCCCCGCACCACCGGTTTCGCCAACGCGCTGGTTCAGAACGCGGCGCCGGCCAACGCGACCGTTCTCAATGCCGCCGCCGGCGAACTGCTGCGGCGGATGGCTCCAAAAGCGGGCCACATGCCGTATTTTCCCGACTGGTTCATCTATGCGCTTGTCACCGGTGCCGGGGGTCATGTGCGCACTGATCCGCGTGCGGGGCTTCTCTATCGTCAGCATGGCGCGAACGTGCTCGGGGCCGCTCTGGGACCGCGCGCCGCCCTCCGTCGCGCGCGCTGCCTTTTCAACGGGCGCTATGGCGGCTGGCTGCGCGCGCATCTTACCGCGCTTGACGACGCGTGCGCCGCCCTGACGCCGCGCGCCCGCGCACAGCTTGATGCGTTTCGCGTCACACTTGACGCCGGAGGGCCTGCCCGCCTCGCGACCGCGCGGCACGGCATGGGGCAAAATACGCTCCTGCGGATCGCCGCCCGCTTGGGGTGTCTTTGATCCCGGGCGCGAACCCCGGAAACTTTTCCAAAAATCCGAACGCAGGGTCACGACCTCGCCACAATCGGGCCGCGCCAGACGCATGACCCACGCGCACCATCCCGGCATGTTCCACCCGTGCCGGAGGCCCCATGCTATCGCTTGCGTTGCGCTCCACCTGGCTGAGCGAAGACCCTTTCACCCTGAGCGGGATCAATTCCTTTCTGACATGGCAAGATGCCAACAGCGGTCAGGCTTGGCTTTATGCCGCGTCCTCGGCCACCGGAACGCTCTCGACCTTCAGCCTTGACGAAGGGGCGGGCCTGCGCGCCCCGGTGACCACCTCGATTTCCGGCAACGGTTCGGACTTTCGCGCGGCGGACCTTGCCATGATCGGCGCCGGCCCGAATCAGCAACTTCTGGTCAGCCGCGTCCACACCCAACAGGTCAACACCTTTGACATCACCTCCGGCGGAGACCTCGTCAATCAGAACCTGATCATTTCCCCGCTTGCCGGCCCGGTGACGAAAATTACCAGTGTCACCGTAGAGGGCACAGATTTTCTGATCACCGGCACCCGCGACGCACCGGGGCTCAATGTCTTTGAATGGTCCGCACCAGACACACCGATCCTGCGCGACACGGTGACCGATCACGCCAAGGTGGCAGTCGCGAACACCAGCGATCTGGAGACCGTCACAGTGGAGGGCACGCCCTATGTGATCACCGGCTCGTCGGCGGATGGTGCGATAAGCTCTTTTGCGCTGGCCGCCAATGGCGAGATGGCTCTCGTTGACACACTCGGCGCCAAGGATGGCCTCTGGGTCTCGGGCCTCGACAGCCTGAGCACGGTCGACGCCCATGGTGACAGTTTCGCGGCCGTCGCGGCGACGAATTCATCCTCGCTCACGCTGATCCGTGTGAATCCGATGGGTGTCTTCTTTGTCGAAGACCATGAGAACGACAGCCTCACATCCCGGTTTCAGAATATTGACGCCGTGGCAGGCGCCTCGATCGGCGCGCGCGGTTTCCTGTTTGCCGGGGGCGCGGATGACGGGATCAGCCTTCTTGAAATCCTACCCGATTACAGCCTCATCGCACATGAGCCGTTGGTCAACATGAACGGCGGCGCGCTTGAGAACATTTCCGCGCTGGCCACAGCGACATTTCCGAACGAAATTCAGGTCGCCGCCGCCGGACAACCGGGCGTCACGCTGGCGTCGCTCGATACACGCGCGATCAGCGACCCGCTGATTGGCACCCAAGGGGCCGACAACCTGAGCGGGGGATCTGGCAATGACCTTCTCTGGGGTGACGCCGGAAACGATACGCTGTCGGGCGAGGCGGGCGATGATATCCTGATGGGCGGGGCGGGCGCGGACCGCATGACGGGCGGGGCCGGGCGCGATACCTTCCTTCTCAGCCCAAATATACAAGGCGACGTCATCACCGACTTTTCTCATGGCGAGGATCTTATTGATCCGACCAGGTGGGGCCGGATTCACGACCCGCAATCCCTGACGATCATCGGGCGCCCGGATGGTGCCGAGATTCGCCATGGCGAATTTCACGTCAGGCTTTATACCGATGACGGGTCCATGCTCTCAGCCGATGATTTCACCGCCAGCGACTTCATTTTCTAAAGGCTCAGCTCGCACCAAGCCTTCGCACTTTAGGGAAATACACAATTGATACCGCACGCGCGGGGCGTTATGATCACGCACCTTGCTTCAAAGGCATTCGAATAATTTTTTTAGCTCAGAACATCAGTTTGGCCACTTTTTGGGCATGGCTATAGTGAACGGAAAATCGTGATGGCTCTTCGCCTTTTTTCTTGCTCGAACTGCAATCATCGTCTGCGTTTTGGGCAGACGAAATGTAGTCGTTGCTACTCAGATACACCCATGAGCAACCGGTGGAGCGTGATCATACTTGGCGCCCTGATGATTCTGGGTGTGGTCATCATTCTTCTGGCCTGAAGCATCCTACCCGTCAAAAACACATCAAATCCGATCAGCTATCTTCAGCCTGTCGAAATCTTTTTTCCCTAGTCTGATCCGCGACACAACGCACACGGGGGTCAGGTCATGCCGACGGGACAGGTTATGCGCGGTCTGGGTGGTCCGCGCGGGTTTGGTGAAACAGCGATGCCGCGCTCGGATGACGGCGCGCTGAGAATCGACGCGCGCGCCCTCTTTCAAGAGGGGCTTTTGGTCTTCGGCAGCCATCATGCGGGCAACGATATTTGGCTTAACACCAACGGCGCCATAAGCTTTGGCAGCGCGCTTGCGGGATACCCCACACTCGGGTCCGGTCCGTTGGCGCAGGATGTGCTTGCCCCGTTCTGGGCTGACGTGGACACGCGCATCGACGGGGAAGGGGCCGAAAGCGGCCAGATCTGGATAGATCAGAACACCGCGACCAATACCCTGACGATCACATGGGACGGTGTTGGATCCTTTCGCCGGCAGGCCGAGGATACGAACCTCTTTCAGGTTCAGATCGCGGATCAGGGCAACGGCGATTTCGACCTTAGCTTCCGCTACGAGAGGATCGAATGGACCCGCGGCACCGCCGAGGGTGACGCAGGCGCCGATGTGATCCTTGCCGGGCACCGCCTGCCAGATCCGGTTCTGCCCGGCGGCGCCGCGGATCAGCTTCACCTGACAGTGGGGAACACCGGAGAAGCCGGGCTATGGACATTTGAAATGCGCGATGGGGCCCTGCCCGCTGCGTCCCCCGTGAATGGACAGACCGTGATCGGCGATTCGGGCGCGAATGTCCTTGAAGGGGGGGCCGCAGACGACATTCTGCGCGGCGGCAACGGCAACGATGTGCTGCGCGGGCATGACGGGGCAGATTGGCTGTTCGGTGGCGATGGTGCCGATACACTCAACGGCGGTGAAGGCGATGACGTCATTCGTGGCGGCACGACCGAGGCTGACCTGCGCGATGTCGTCTTTGCTGGCGGCGGAAATGACCGGGTCGAAGCCGGCTACGGGAACGATCTTGTTTATGGCGGTGCCGGTGACGACAGTATCGAAGGTGGTTTCGGTGTCGATGAACTGATCGGACAGGGGGGCGACGATGTCATCACCGGGTCGGCGTGGTCCGATCTTATCTTTGGCGGGGACGGGAATGATTTCCTCAACGGGGGCTTCGGGTTTGACAGGCTCAACGGCGGTGCCGGCGCGGACAGGTTCTATCACCTCGGGATCGCGGATCACGGCTCCGACTGGGTTCAGGATTATAACGCGGCTGAAGGCGATGTCCTGTTCTGGGGCGGAGGTGCGACCGCATCCTCGAATTTTCAGATCAACTGGGCCGACACCGCCAACGCCGGACAGGACGGCGTTGCAGAGGCGTTCATCATCTATCGGCCAACGGCCCAGATCATCTGGGCCCTTGTGGACGGCGCGGATCAGAGCGAAGTCAACCTTCGGATCGGCACGGGTGTCTTTGATCTGCTGGCCTGAGACGATACCTCACAGGTGCGCATAGCTGGACTTGACCGCCCAAGCCGCGTAACAGGAAGTGTCTGTGAACACATGTTATGTAAGGGCTGTTCTTCCCATGCGATCTTTCATTTGCGACCGGGTATGCACCACGAAAGCTCCCGGAGAATGTACTCGCGCGATCGGAGGTGACGCGTGGTTGTGAGACGTTTCCAGTCGATGTTCGGCTCGGACCGGCAGGAGCCGGCAAGGGGCCATGTCGCGCCTCGTCCCACTGTGGAAACCGTGCTCGCCCCAGAGCGGCCGTTCGTCGCCATCGGTGACGTACACGGGCGCTGCGACCTGATGATCCCGATGTTCGAGAATATCCGCAAAGATCTTGGGTCCGAGACGCCTATCGTCTTCCTTGGCGATTATATCGACCGTGGGGTAAACTCGGCCGAGACGCTCAACACGCTGTTCAGATGGCAGACCGACTCTCCCGACACGGTGATCTGTCTCATGGGCAACCATGAGAAGATGATGCTGGAGTTTATCGACGACCCGATCGGCAAGGGCGCGCGCTGGCTCGTGAATGGCGGGGATGAAACGCTCGGGAATTACGGTATTTCCGCCAAGGCCGCCAAGATGGATTCTGAAAATGCTGTCGAGACGGCCGATGCACTTGAGGCGGCGTTGCCCGAAGGGCTTCAGGGGTGGTTGCGCAACCTGCCGCTCAAATGGTCCAACGGGAACATGCATTGCGTTCACGCCGCGATGAACCCCAACAAGTCGCCCGAGTCACAGAGTCAGCGCACGCTTCTTTGGGGCCATGAGGATTTCCTCAGAGAGCCGCGCGACGATGGTCAGACGGTCGTGCATGGCCATACCGTCATGGCTGAACCCACAATCGGCGACGGGCGGATTTCGCTGGATACCGGTGCCTATATGACAGGTATTCTCGGCGCTGCGTATATCTCGGAAGGTGACTGCGTTTTCAACGCGTAAGAGATGCCAGTGGTCAGTCGTCCACTTGAGGCCGCACGATATGGAATGTCCCGCTCATGTAAGTGAGCGGCTTTTCCCCCGCGTTTGAGATGCCAGTGACATCCCCGATACAGATCGCATGACTGCCGTGAACATGCCTATGCCGCATCGTGCAGGTGAACGAGGTGGCGCGCGGCAGTGTCGGACCGAACTCGGTGTTGTTCACGTCCAGTCCCTCAAACCGGTCGGGTGTCATCTGATCGAAGGCCCCCGCGAATCGCTGCGCAAGTTCGACACCGTCCTCCGACAGGATGTTCACACAGAATGTGCCATTGGCCGCGACCGCCTCGGCGATGCGGGAATCGGCCTTGAGGCACACCAGAACCGAAGGCGGGTCAGCCGAAAGTGAACTGAACGCGCTCACAGTGGCACCCGCTTGGCCTGCCGGACCGTCCGTCGTCACCACCGTCACCGTCGAGGCGACCTGACGCATCGCGTCGATGAAATTCTGCCTGTGGGTACTCATTGGGCGATCATCGCTCCTGCCAGTGGTTTGCGTGTCGGACGCCGCATCTCCATGTGCCAATCCATACTCCATGTCCAGCCTCGGATGGTGCAGGCCCAATGACCGAGCGGCACCGACCCGGCCATCATGACAATTCTCATGGCATCATGAAAACGAAATATATTTGCCGAATAGTGCGGCTTTTTCGCATTATGCCAGCCTCGCAAAGAGCGCATCACGCGTCGCTCCGATACCGCGCGACAAAATTGCGCAGGATCGTTTCAGGGGCATGAACATCCGCGGCACGACACATGGCGATCAGGTCATTGGCCTGTTCGGGCGCGAAATAACCACGGTCCTTGTAGATATGTATACGCGTCTCGAACCCATCCGCATCCGCCTCGGGATGAAACTGTGTTGCATAGACGTTGCGGCCATGGCGGACCATCTGAAAGGGGCACGCATCCGAGGCGACAAGATGCACACACGCATCGGGCAGGCTTTGCATGGCCTCCTTGTGACCCACGAACGCGTCAAACGTATCACTCACGTCCCGCAACAGCGCATCCTGTCGCCCCGCCTCGGTCACGCGGCAGGATGAGGTGCCCACAGGCTCACCAAAACGGTCCTTGCTCACGTCTCCGTTCAAATGCGCCCCCAGAATACCGATACCGTAACAACACCCGAGGAACGGAAAATCCCGGCGCGTTATCTCGGGCATCAGCGACAGAACCGCAGCTTCGATGCGTGCCTCGACATCGCTTTTTGCCTCGGGCGGGTCGCTGACACAGCCGGGACCTCCCCCGACGATCACACCGCTCAGGTCATCGAGGTCAAGATCGCATGGCAACGGCTCCTGATCCAGCCGCACACGGCGCACGTCCTGTGGGGCAAGCCGCCCCTTCTCAAGAAAGGCCGCGAATTCACTGTCCGATGCCGGGGTCTCGGGGCGCAATTGCAGGATCAGAAACGGTTTTGCCATGGGCCCCTTAAAGCTTGGCCCTGCGTTGGGGCCGGTAAAGACATTTTCGATCCCGTTATCTACGCAGAACACGATCTTGTGCAAGGGGCCGGCGTCAGGCCCCCTCCTGCACCTTGACGCGCTTGACCAAAAGAATAGGTTGCGCGCAGCTTAACGGATTGGGGGATTATCGACATGACTCAACGCCTGCACCTTGTTTTCGGGGGCGAACTGACCGACCCCACTAAGAACGTGTTCAAGAACGTGGACGACCTCCATATCGTTGGCATCTTTCCCGACTACGAATCGGCCTATGACGCATGGAAGTCCGAAGCGCAGCGCACGGTGGACAATGCTCATATGCGCTATTTCATCGCCCATCTGCACCGCCTGCGCGACGAGGGCATTGAGGCATCGCCAACCGAAGAACTCGGCTAACGCCGCGCGGATGGTCCGTTCGATCAGTCTTGCGGCGTATCTGGCCACGGCACGGCGGCGCGGCGGTGCCGGACCGGACACGCCACGCCCCCCGCGCCCCGATGGCGAATGCATATGGGGCCATGCCAGCACGGTCGAACACGCCCACGCGCTCATTCAACTTTTCAAGCGACTGGTTCAGCTCAGGCCCGACCTGACGCTTCTGCTCACCACGCCATCGGCGCTTGAAGAAACGATCCTGACTGCGGACGGAATGATCCGCGATGCACTTCCCGAAGAATCGATAGCCGCCGTCGAAGCCTTTCTCACGCATTGGCGCCCCGATCTCTGTCTGTGGACGGGCGGCAGCCTTCGGCCCGCGCTCCTGACTTGCGCTGACCGTCAGGACGTGCCCCTGTTTCTCGTTGACGCGACAGAAGAAGATCTTTCGCGCCTCAGCCGCAAATGGTGGCCCGATATTTCGCGCTCGGTTCTGCGGCGCTTTTCGGTCATTCTCGCACGGAATGACGCGACCGAACACGCGTTGCACCGGCTGGGCGTCCGCGACACAGAAGTGGCCGTTACCGGCGGCTTTCAGGAAGGGGCGCACCCGCTCGGCTGTAACGACGATGAACGGCAGGACCTTGGACAGGAGCTTGGCTCTCGTCCGGTCTGGCTTGCCGCCATGGCGCAGCCCGAAGAGTTCGAGATCATCCTCGCCGCACACCGCAAGGCAAGCCGTGTCTTTCATCGCTTGCTTTTGATTCTCGTGCCCGACGATCCCGATGACGGCGATGTTTTCGCGTCATGGCTTGCGCGCGACGGATACGTAACGGCAAGGTGGTCCGAAGGAGCCCGCCCCGAGGACGCCACGCAGGTTCTTTTGGCAGATACCCGCGGCGATCTTGGGCTCTGGTACCGGCTAGCGACGATCTCGCTCATGTGCAGTTCGCTTGTCCCCGGTCAGGGAGGACGCGACCCAAACGAACCCGCCGCGCATGGGTCGGCGATTCTCTATGGGCCTAATGTTGGCCGCCATCTTGCCTCCTACAAGCGTTATGCAGGGGCCGGCGCCGCCCGGATAGTCCGCGATACCGACACGCTTTCGGCCGCTCTCGAACATCTGATCGCACCCGATCAGTCGGCGGCCATGGCGCATGCGGCTTGGGATGTGGCCACAGTCGGCGCCGAAGTGACGGACAGGATTCTCGACCTTGTGCAGGACACGCTCGACGTGCTTGGGCAGCGCTGATGCGGGCACCGCGCTTCTGGTCCACTCCGCCTGCACGGCCCGCGCCCCTTGCGCGGCTGCTGTCGCCATTGGGGCGGCTCTATGCCCATGCCACCGCGCGCCGCGTAGCACGCAAGCCCACCTTCTCCGCGGCGGTTCCGGTAATCTGTGTGGGCAATCTCAACGCGGGCGGCACGGGCAAAACACCCACGGTCATCGCCTTGGTCACCCTGCTGGGCCTCAGGGGCATCACCGCCCATGTTGTCAGCCGTGGCCATGGTGGGCATCTGACCGGCCCGGCACGGGTGGACCCGCAGGTTCATGGCGCAGCCGATGTCGGGGACGAACCGCTTCTCTTGGCGGCCTTCGCGCCAACATGGGTGGCCCGTGATCGCGCCGCCGGCGCCCGCACCGCGCAGGAGGCCGGCGCACAGGTCATCGTGATGGATGACGGCTTTCAAAACCCCGATCTGGCCAAGGATCTATCCATTATCGTGGTCGATGCCGCGACGGGGTTCGGCAACGGGCGGTGCCTTCCCGCCGGGCCACTTCGCGAACCTGTTGCCGTCGGCATGCGACGGGCCGATCTTCTGTTGTCCATCGGCGCGCCCAAGGCACAGGCGCAGTTTGCCCGCGACTGGGGTCAGGCAATCACCGTCCCGCACCTTACAGGACAGCTTGCACCGCTCAAGACCGGTATGGATTGGCACGACACACGCGCGCTCGCCTTTGCCGGCATCGGGCATCCCGCGAAATTCTTTGCGACCCTGCGCGCCCTAGGTGCCGAGCTGGCCCGAACCGAACCGCTTGACGATCATCAGCCCCTGACACCCGCGCTCATGACCCGGCTTGAGGCCGAAGCGGCGCTTCTCGGCGCGCAACTGGTCACGACCGAAAAGGACGCGGTGCGCCTCCCGCCTGAATTTCGGCAAAAGGTGCTGACCTTGCCCGTGCGGCTTGAGCTTGACGATACCGGCGCGCTCGAG
>Ga0102932_1001198_pt1 | contig 13436 bp, 14 predicted proteins | sample SalPonR1_C_D2_MG_FD_78212 | JGI IMG/M metagenome (GOLD analysis project Ga0102932, IMG submission 78212) | Salt pond soil microbial communities from South San Francisco under conditions of wetland restoration - Salt Pond MetaG R1_C_D2_MG | ecosystem: Environmental > Aquatic > Marine > Intertidal...
CAACGACCGCCGCCTGCAAATTCGCCGCCTTGATTTTTTGGTTCGTTTTGTATCAAGACAAAATGAACGAACGCAACAATACAATGGGCGACTTGTATTTAAATACTAACAGAAAATATTATATGGGTAATGTCAGCGGAGGGAGGGGTATTATCGAACACAGTAAGTGGCTCAATGCTCAAACTTGACATCCCCCTCGTACATCCGCTAAACGCGAATGCACCTTCCCCCTTCTCCCTGTTTTGTTTTGGGACATAGGTTACACCCGTTCGGAGACATGGGTAACACTTTCATGAAAGTGTTACCCATAAAAAAATTTCATAGACTCTCGGTAAAACCTGGAGGTGTCTATGCCCTGGAAAAAGGAGGCAACCGTGTTTAAACTACGTAAAGAATTTGTAACCATGGCCAGCCGTAAGCAAGCCAATATGAGCCAGCTGTGCCGGCGTTTTGGCATTAGCCGAAAAACCGGTTATAAATGGCTGCGCCGATGGAAGCAGTCCGGTGAAAACGGGCTCAAAGACCGATCGCGAAAACCAAAAACCTCTCCGGGTCAAACCCCTGAGCATATCGAAGAGCACGTGCTCAAGACTCACCATACATACTCCGAGTGGGGAGCACGGAAATTACGCCAGCGAATGCTGCGGCTGGTTCGCCATGGAGATCTGGATCTGAGCAAAGAGCAAGTCCCGGCCGCCAGTACCATCCTGGAAATCCTAAAACGCCACGACCAATGGACTCCTCATGTATATGGCCCGGGTCCAAACACGGCAACAACTCGTTTTGAGTATGAGGAGCCCAATCAGCTATGGCAGCTGGACTTTAAAGGCGAATTTACCCTGCTCGATCAAAACTATTGCTATCCAATGACATTGATTGATGACCACTCGCGGTTCAATCTTGGCCTACAAGCCTTTGGTAATACTCAGCATCTCACGGTTAAAACGTCACTTATTGACATCTTTCGTCGCTATGGAGTGTGTGATGCCCTCCTGGTGGACAATGGCCCGCCATGGGGCAGTGGTCTGCGCGATCGCAACGGTCGTCCTTACTATACCAAGCTATCGGTATGGCTGATGCGCCTGGGAGTTCGCGTGATTCACTCCCGGCCAGCCCATCCGCAAACCCATGGAAAAAACGAACGATTTAATGGTACCCTGAAGGCCGAGCTGCTCTGTCATGAGCAGTTCCGTAATCTGGGCCATGCTCAACAACGATTCGACTGGTGGAGAGATCGCTATAACTTCGAGCGTCCTCACCAAGCCATTGGTGATCAGGTTCCTATGGACCGCTACCGGCCCAGCCGGCGAAACTATCCGGAAAACTTGCCACCGGTAGAGTATGACCAAACCGATCAGGTTCGGAAAGTATCCAGCGATGGAAACATCAGCTACCAAAACCATGAGTATAAAATTGGCAAAGGATTTATTGGTCAGCATGTCGCCATACGCAAGCAAAAAGATACACTAAAGAAAATGGTATACTTTTGCCATCAACCCATAAAGGAAATTAGTCCCAAAACAGTAAATTAAAGAACAATCAAATGTGTTACCTATGTCCCCGAACAACTGTTACCCATGTATCCCTTCAAAACACTGACACAGGAGGGGAGAATTCTTGCCCAGATTTACAATCGAACTGAGGTTATAAAGTATCATCACAAGAAAGTATGATACACAGCTGTTCTTATAAAGAGATGGCCCGATTCAAACGGAATAAAAGATAAACAGCAATTTTATCTGTCTCTGTATCATTCATTTGACTGATTATTTTAGGTCAGTTCATCAAATGTATGTTAATGAAAATCTTGTATAAAATTATGGTATACGTAATAATTATTTTTTTGATGATCTAAAAATTGAATAAAATTTATAAAACAACTAAATTGAATTTGTAACAATAATATAAATATATGCGTGATTAATTACGTTAGTATTGAAATGAATTAGAATTTGCCCATGAATATTAAGTTCGTAAAACGCTCACAAATAAAATCCAGCAAGAGAAGATCTTCGAAATTCAAGCCTCTTATGGATGCTCTTGATAAACTTGAGCCGGGCGGACAAGCCGTGGAAGTGTCGTATAGTAACGAAAAGGGCGTGAATTCAATGAGAACGGCCGTTTATCAATACAACCAGGAGAATGGAGTAAAGATTAAGAGCGGTAAAGATGCAGCAAACAAAAAGATCTATTTCTACAGGGAAAAATAGATCTTAATCCGTCAGTAGCTTATTCAAAGATCCCTCTCAAAAAGAATCCCCTGAGAAATTGAGAGCCGTATAGGCTTATCGATTTTTTTTGCTCTTACGGATGGCGTTGCCAGCGCTACTCTCCAGTCGCCTGTATTTTTAATTGGGAGGTTTAGTTCAAAGGGTATAACCTGCCGGGGCTGACCTTCCATATTTGCTACAAAAGCGATCTCTTTTCCGGCTTCTTCACTGCGCCGGTATCCGTAATAGATTACTGAACCATTAACAGGTTCCCTGTATTGCAGGCTGTCTGCATCTCCAAAATTGTTATTCAGCCAGGGGTTTTCCAGACGATATTTACGAACAGCAAGATTGTAGGCGGTTTTCTTTGCATCCACATATTCTGCATGCAGGTCAACGTTGCAGTATTCATTAACATCGTTCATCCAGGCCAGTGCGTACTGGTTGAGCTTATTTTCGGTCCAGCCGGTTACGGGCAGCGGCGGGTCAATTTGATTAAGAAGATTTGCCATATTCGCCGGATTATAATCTGTAGCTTTAAGCAGGCTTAGTAACACTTTCGCAAAACGACGGAGGTCCTGAATGTTATTAAAGCCCATATTTTTCAGCGTCTTGAAAAATCGTGACTTTCGATATTCTACCTCGGATATTTGCCACTCCGTGAAGTGGGCTTCTTCTGCGGCCACCTTTATAGCGAACATCGTGTCGGTGTTTCGCATAAAACTCCACGGGGTATTTCCCAATGCCTGGATAAAGTCCATCGGTACACCCGGAAGAAAACCGTTCATCAATAACGTGGTTGAAGGATTATTATAAGCGTTATCCATCACCATTTTTAAGGAATTTCCCAGCAAAAAGTTAACGTTTATCGTCGATGGGTCTGTTTGTGTACCGCGGCGCATGGTATCGTGATTGGCGTAACCGCTGATCCATTTTTCTCCAAATACAAACTGTTCTTTCAGTCTCCACCATTTTGAAACCCAGTAGGTGTAGATATAGGGTGTGTTGTAGGCGAAAATCATAGGTGCCCACTGGTGTGGATGCTTCTGTTGTTCGGTAACCACTCGATAGGTGGAGGCCAGCTCCCAGTCGTCGCGGGGCCATGGCCGCCCGTCTTCAAATATCATCCACGGTTTATATTCCACTCCGGCCGCTGTTTGATTTACTGCGCTCATCTGTTTCAGAAAATCATCATCGTGCAGCATAATATCCTGCTCGGCGTCATAATATTTAAAATCTTGTGCGCCGTCTACCCGTATACCGTCGAATCCCCAGTTTACTTTCCGGCGCTGCATTTCGAGAACCATTGCCCGTACCAGGGGATTTTTAAGATTGATGTTCTGGCCATACATATTGGGTCCTGCAAAAAACTCTTCAGGCAAAACCGTAAGACCCTGGTTATCGGAATGACCGTAAACGACATCGACCACAACTTTAATGGGCCCGCCCGGAAATGTATGCAGAGTTTCAATGAGGTCGAGAAGCTCGTGAGGTCTGCCATTTGAGAGTATGGAGGGGTTTACCGCTGCCGACCCAAAAATGGCTATATCATATCCCCAGTTTATAACCGAAGGTTTACGCAGGCTTACTGTTATGTCGCTATTATTTTCTAAAGGAGGCTGAATGGGCTTCCAGAAACGATGTTTTTCGGGGTGCTCAATGACAGGGTCTACAGGCATGAGTTGAACGCCATCAAACCCCAAAAGATTTTCCTCATCAGGGGAGAGCTCCCGATCGTCTTCTATAGCTGCTGCTATCTGCTTATATCGCTGAGCAAGAGACCCTAAAGAGCCCTCAAGCGTGGCGGTTCCGGGATGTATTTCTAGTAAATTAGTGCTTGGCTGAACACGGCCGAAGGGTGATTTTTCAGCTTCTGCTTTCAACCGACTAAAATAATCTGCGTCTTTTCTGCCCGCAAGAACGGTTTCGATATCATAAAGCTCGGCTGGAGCGTGTATTCCATAGGGGAGCGACCATGCCATTGGATCACGGACGGTTGTAACTTCGTCATTCTCATCAATAAACGTGAATTCGTAAAAAGCGCCAAACTGATCTCTGTTACCGGCTGGCAAATGGTCGATAACAACAGTGGCAAATTCTTCAACAACGGATACCTCAAATTTGAAATAGGTAACCGTACAGTGCTGATCAGGTTTGTCGAAAACAAGGTTTGGGTCGGGAATGTAAATATGTATGAACGCTTTTTTACACTCCTTAAAGCCGGGATGCCAGATCAAAAATCGAGAGGAGTAACTTTGTACATGTCCTCCCAGTTTGTGAACGATTGATGGGGCGTTTGAATGTGTGATGCCTTTTGACAGATCGTATTTCAAGGCACTGGCGGCTTCCAGGGTTTTTGGAGTGTTTACTGATGGGTTCATGAAGTGGGGGCTTTATTTTGCCGGTTAAAGAGCTCGTAATTTCGACGGGGCTTCTTTTTTTGACATAAAAAAACAATCGGTTTCATCGGTTGATAAAGGCAAAGATAACTTTTTTTTTTGCAAACAGACGAACAACAATTTTAATTATCAAAAGCCAATAATCAGAGCTACAGTTCACCTTTCTCTTCCATTTCAGCCCATTGGAGATATTGTTTTCGAATTTTATCGATATGAGGCTGCAGATGATTTTTATCCCATTTTTTTGTGGGGATTGCATCAAATATATGAGCGGTGCATGTTCCTTTTTTAGCGATCATAAAAGAGCCGCTGCTTAGTTTGCGGTTGCCCTCGAAGTAGATGGGCACAATGGGATAGTTCAGCTCGATAGCCATCCGAAACGGGCCCTTTTTAAACGGTCCGATTACCCCCTCATGTTTACGGGTACCTTCCGGGGCCATCATTAGGGAAAGTTCCTGTTTATGAACGCGGTTTACAGTTTTCTGAAGCGTTCTGATTGCTTTTTCAGATTGTTCACGCCGAATAAAAACCTGACCGGTCAGACGGCCTACGATAAAGAAAAGCGGATTGTATTGAAACTGCCACTTGGCCACAAAACGAACGCGGGGTAAACCCAGGGCAAGAAGGGTTAGTACATCCAGTGTTGATGAGTGGTTGATGATGTATACCGCAGGAGATGGGATCGGGCTTATGTGATTTTGAATGCGAAAGCGGATTCCTAAAATAAAAAGAACGGGCCTTGCAATAGCCGGGGCTATATTTTCAACAATAAAGTTTGAAGCTCTGCCAAAAGTAACGATAAGCAGAAGTAAAATTATCGGGGTGTAAAAAGCGAGTAAAAGAAAAAAAAGGAGAATGGAGCCGGCGCTGCGGATGTAGTCGCCGACTGTATAACTTTCAGATGGTGTCTGCATAAACCGTTAATGACATTAAAAAGAGACCATATATACAGAGAAAAAATCAGTAAACCCAATGCGCATCAGGCTGTAACGGCGTATATATGTATGGTACGGTGAACCATTTACCTGAAAGCATCTTCGAAGTGGGTAATCTCAGGGGCTTCATTACCATTTTTAACAATGGAGATTATATCAAAGCGAACAACGGCAGTTTCCATTTTTCTTTCATAAATCCAAGCCTCGGCCGCTTTCTTGATATTCTCTTCTTTTTGAGAGTTTACATACTCTTCAGGTCGCCCAAAATAGGTTCCGGATCGTGTTTTCACCTCTACAAAAACAATATAATTTCGGTCTGTTGCCACGATGTCGACTTCGGCTTTTTCGAACCGGTAGTTACGATCGAATATTAACCAGTCTTTCGATTCAAGATAGGCTGCTGCAATATCTTCTCCCCTGTCGCCGATCTGTTTTGTTGTTTCTGCCAAGGCTTCTTTAGTCCTCTTTTTTTGATGATGATCCTTTCAGTGACTGATGGGCCTCTGCCAATTTTACCAGGTGTTTTAAAAATGTGAGGTTCTTCTTATTGATGTAGGGAAGTAAAGCGTGAGTAAAACGCTCAAACATTTCCAGAAATTCAATGAACTCTTCGATACGTTCTTTAAATTCGGTCTCTTCCGAAGTTGGTGTTGCCTCTTTATCAAAAAGAGCCAGTGTATCCGTTAAATTCTGTTTTATCGGGTCAATTTCTCTCTGATGACGCTCTTTTACCAAAATGGCGACAATATTCCACACATCTTTTTCGGCAGTGTAAAAGTCTTTTCGTTCACCCTTATAGTGAACCTTCTGAATCAGTTGCCAGTGCATCAGGTTACGAAGGTTCATATTGGCATTCCCACGGCTTATGCTAAGCTGCTCCATAATGGCATCGGTGTCCAGCGCATCGTTTTCTGCATAGAGTAATGCGTGGATCTGGGCCATGGTTTTATTGATACCCCAGGCAGAGGCCATCTCTCCCCACAGGAGAACAAACTGGTCTACAGCCTGTTGGTAATTGTCGGTCTTTAATTCGCTCATTCGGAGGCGGTTCCGTTGGTATTACTCTTAGCTGCTTTTTTTTTGGTCTCTTTAACGGCAGCAGACGATTTGTCCGTTTTCTTTTCAGATGCAGCTTTTGATTTCTTGTCGGAGTTTTTATAGTCGGTTACGTACCAACCGCTCCCCTTGTATACAACACCCCCTCCCCCTGAGATAATGCGCGTTACGGGCAGCCCGGTGGTTGGACAAGTGGTAAGCTTGGGCTCATTCATGCCCTGGGTAATCTCGAATGTTGTACCGTCTTCTCGTTTGTATTCGTAAGTAGGCATAGAAATTTAATCTGAGTTTAAAAATGTTTATCCGCTACAAGCATAAAATGTGCCAAAAGCAGAGAAATTACCAAGCTGACAGGGTTAAAATACGCTATCAGGAGAGAGATGAGAGTCCATCCCGCAAGCGCTCAACCGCTTCTTTGAGTTCGTCCATGGAATTTGCATAGCTCAAACGTAAACCTTCCGGTTCCCCAAAAGCATCACCGGGCACCGCTGCTACCCCATGTTTTTCGAGCAGATACATGGACAGATCTGTACTGGTGTTGATAACCTCTCCGTTTTCGGTATGTAATCCCAGAAACGCTTTGATATCCGGAAAAACATAAAAAGCTCCGCTTGGCATAAAGCATTCTACACCCTCTATCGAGCGCAGGGCTTCTACAATAAAATCGCGCCGTTTTCTGAATGCTTCTCTCATTTCAGTTACCGGTTTCATACTGCCTGTATAGGCGGCCAACCCGGCTTTTTGAGATATGGATGAGGGGGCCGATGTTTCCTGACTCTGAATTTTTGCAACGGCATCTACAATATTTTTTGGTCCGGCCATATATCCAAGACGCCATCCGGTCATTGCAAATCCTTTCGAAAATCCATTGATGAGAATCGTTCGGTCTTTTAGTTCTGGAGCTGCGTTTAAAATGCTAACGTGCTCATCATCGAAAACGATGTATTCGTAGATTTCGTCAGAAAAGATGAGGATTTCCGGGTGATCTTCAAGAATAGAAGCCAGTTCTTTCAGTTCGTTTCGGGTATAACAGGCGCCGGTTGGGTTTGACGGTGAACAGAGAATCAGTGCTTTTGTTTTATCAGTAATGGCTTCTTCAAGCTGTCCGGGTGTCAGTTTGTAGTTGTTATCGAACTGGGTGGATACCGGTACGGGCGTGCCTCCCGCCAGCTTTACCATTTGAGGGTAAGATACCCAGTATGGCGCAGGGATAATCACTTCATCACCCTCATCAATCGTAGCAAGAAGAGAAAACCCGATGCTCTGTTTTGCTCCATTTGAGCATACAATCTGATCAACAGGATAGGACAAACGATTATCCCGTTTCAGTTTTTCACTGATTGCTTCTCTCAGCTCGGGCATTCCGGTATTCATGGTGTAGCCGTGAAAACCATCGGTTATCGCTTCAATTGCAGCGTTACAGATGTGAGCAGGCGTCTTAAAATCGGGTTCGCCGGCGCTCAGGGAAACAATGGACTTGCCCTCACGGGCAAGCTGTTTTGCTTTTGCAGATACTTTTAACGTTTCTGAGGGTGAAATTTGCCGGGCTTTTTTGGAAATCATATGCATTAAATTTTCTTGAAAGTTACCAAAATGCAGCACGGAATTCTATTGCCATTACGAAAATGGTTTGGGTGCAGAACGTAAGAGAGTACTTTGATTTTCGCGTGTGATTTGGGAGTTAACTATTTGGGTGATCTCGATATTTATCTTTAAGCGCTTCGGCAACATGATCAGGTACAAAGCTGCTCAGGTCTCCATTCCATGCGGCAATCTCTTTTACAATGGTGGCAGAGATAAAGGTAAGCTGTTCATCCGGCATCATAAAAACCGTGTCGATTTCGGGTGCCAGCCGGCGGTTGGTAAGTGCCATCCTGAATTCATACTCAAAATCAGAAAGCTGGCGAACCCCGCGAAGCAGTATGTTAATCTCCTTTTGCCTGGCGTAATCGATCAGTAATCCGGTAAACTGCTCAATTTCAACATTATCGGACCAGGGTTTATTTTTGATGGTTTCCCTGATGAGCTGTACCCGCTCCTCACCTGTAAAAACGGCAGTTTTTTTATTGTTTACAGCAACGGTAACCACCACTTTACTGAACATTTTAACAGCCCGTTCCAGAATATCGAGATGTCCGTTTGTAAGCGGATCAAATGAACCGGGATAGATTGCAGCGTTTTTCATGAAATCGGGGGATTCGTGTAGTTATCTGTTTTGAACAGGATAGGTTAAAAGTTTTCGCCAGACAAGGTGAAAATCGAAGCGATGGTTCGGCCATAAGCCTTACTGAATACACAGCCGGGATGTTCTGTAAAGTCATTATGTTTGTCGTGCTCAAGAATCAGCCATCCGTCATCTGCAAGAATTTCTCTCTTTAAAATGATATCCGGCAGTTCCTGCATGGCGTAATAATCGTAGGGTGGATCAGCAAAAATCAGATCAAAACGGCTGCTGCTTTTTGCCAAAAACTCTTCTGTATCCATCACCAGGGTTTGAACCGATTTCTCAATACCAAAAGAGGATATTGTTTTTTGAATATGAGTGATGTGCAGCGGTTCATCATCCACAAAAGTGCAGTGAGAGGCCCCCCTCGAAATGGCTTCGATGCCAAGATTACCACTACCTGCAAAGAGATCGAGAACACGGAGATTATCAAAATACCTGCGGGCAGCAATTACGGAAAAAATGCCTTCTTTTGTTCTGTCTGATGTGGGTCTCACTTTATCCGTTTTGGGAATGGTGAGTGTTCTGCCTTTAAACTTGCCGGTTATAATTCTCATGATTAGTGTGTGCTTTATACATTTAAGCTCATCAAAATAGCAGGGAAGGCGCTTTCGAGTGGGAAGCCATACGTTTTTTCAGTGGCAGATACCTTCATGGCGTCAAGCGAATCGAGAAAGGTAAGTGTGCCGTGGTCGTGCCAGTAAGGTGTTAACTGCTCGGCAGCTCTCCTGGCCGAATGGCCGAAGATGAAAATGTTATCGTGAATACCGCTCAGCCATGGCATATTAACCGCGTAGAGATTCCAGAGATAGGGAAGGTCTTTCATGTAATCGAAACGGAAGTAGGTGCAGCTTCTTAGTTTACCCAGCACGTAGGAGGCAATCGAAATGAAGCCCTGCTGACAATGAACCATAATGAAAGCACCGTTATCTTTTGTATGAACTTGCCAGCTGTGTGCGAGTTCAAAATCCGACACTGTCTCCATATCCCCAAAAGAGTGCATTAACGATTCAAAACCGGTTACGGAAGCGTGATCGCGAAGCACCAGGAGCTGTGAATCGGGCTTGCTTACCGGATGCCAGGTGGTTTCGATAGCGCTGCGCTCGTGGAAACGCATCAACAATCGAATGTGGGCCTCTCTTTCGGAAGCAACTTCGTAAACAGATCGGGGAACAATAGACCAACACTCCTGCGTGGAGGGGATTAAAACGCGTAATGTAGAGCTGTTATACTCTTTCTTGAGGTCGTGGAGGCTGTTAGACAAGACGGGGAAGCCCTGGTGAGAGCTGTTTGTAATGGCTTCACCGACGTCAAAATTAAAATCAATGCATCCAATTCTGTGCAGCAGGTTATCTTGTCCCGGGTTTTTAACTGCATAATACAGATGATTATCTGCATAGCATATACCGAGACAAGACCCGCCTTCAGTCATGTTAATTCCAGTTAGGAGCGTTGAGAAGCGTGGTGCGTTCCAGGTCTCCTATACGGTCTTCGCTTCCGGGATTTTCCAACAGATAGAGTTTCGGCCTGATGGTATCGTTAAGAGTATACTCGAAACGATTGTGCGGTGGCCGCGGTGAAAATACAATTGAATCGGGACTGTAGGTTGCAGGCGGCATAAATGCGAAAAGTGAATCACCCCGTTCAACCATCATTGAATCGGTTTTAAGAAACGTAATAAGGCTGTCGAGTCCACCTTCGGTAGGAGGAAAATCGCCTTTACGGGTTCTGTACTGAACCAATACATCGCGAACTACTTCCATGCGATGACGCTCGCGCTCAACCATTGCTTCTTCTTCAATAACGGCCTGGTAAGGATCAACAATAGAGTGATATAAAAACCAGGCCAAAAATACGATAAGTATACCCAGTATTATGGTGATAATGTTATTTCGAGTTGTAATATCCATGTGAGATTATCTGTTTATCGATGTTGAGGTTCAGCGAAAATAAAAATTCAAAATAATTGCGAACAATCTGATATGCAACTTTCTATACAAGATTGCAGGTACCACGATGTACGAAAGTTACTTACGTTCACTCTTCTTTGAAAGTAGCAATAAATATTCAATGAAGTGACTACCGAGGCCTCTTTTCTTAAATTTTTGATATTTATCTGTATTTATGGACTTTTTTTCAAGTACTGTTAAGGAAAAGTCATCGCCGTACAGGGCTTTAACTTCCTTCTCCGGCACGCTGAAGGGCGGACCGTTCATCTCATGCTGGTTGTAACTGAAGCCGTGGAGTAGAATGTTGGTATGTGGGCCGGTAAGGGTGATAATTTTTTTAACATAATTTTGCCTCATATGAGGAGGCAGAGCTACAAGTGCGGCTTTGTCGTAAATCAAATTAAAAGGAGGCATTTTACGCCCGGGCAGTTTGAGAAAATCACCACACCAAATAGAAATATTTTCTGATATGTAGATGTTAAAGTTTGCGAAGGCCGTTATTTTTGGTGTTTTTCCCTGATTGTTAAAGAACTGCTGAGCCGCAATTTCAGATATTTCAACTCCCGTTACATTTCCACCCTGCTCCGCAATCCATCGCATGTCTTCACTTTTGCCTGAGAGGGGTACAAGTACAGCAGGGGAATCGGGAAGCGGTAGCGTTTTCCAGTGTTTACGGAGACCCGAGTATCCATTCTCCATATGAAAGCCGGTGTTTCCTTTTCTCCAGCGGCTTTGCCAGTAGCTTAATTCCATTGCTAAATTTTTATTGTTTTTACTAGAAACATTGTGAGTAGAAAAACAAATTCAATAGCTGTTGTATATTTCCCTGTTCATTTTGCCTTGATGCAAAAGAACCAAAAGATCAAGGCTGTGAAAAAATTGGCGGCGTTCGCGGAATCTCTGCTACCTTTTATCAATGGTCCATCATGTTAGTCGCTTATTAAACGGCTCATCACCGGTATGATAAAAGGTTTCCGCAGATTTTCCAGCTCTCTTTTCCCGCCAATTTTTTCAAGGCCAGAATAATCTCTACCTACATTTATTTTGATCCCTATTAAATTCAATTGGTGATAGATTTATGAAAAATCATAATTTACCTACAATGTTTTCTCTGGATACAGTTTACTTAAGAGTGAACTAAAGGTACTAAACCCAGTACGAAGAGCGGTAAAAAAAATAGTATCTTAGTTGTCGCAAAAAAGAAATCAAACACAGACATCTTCCCTTTTGAACAGATCGATACTTCGGCTGGCGATTCCCAATATCATCAGTAACCTCTCTGTTCCGCTGCTGGGTGCGGTAGATACCGCCCTGGTTGGCCATCTTGACGACGTTGCCTACATCGGGGCGCTTGCCATCGGCAGCGTCATTTTCAACTTCATATTCTGGGGATTCGGTTTTTTGAGAATGGGTACAACCGGCCTTACTGCTCAGGAGTATGGTAAACGCGACCGAAAAGAGATGATGATGATTCTGGCGAGAGTACAGCTCATTGCCATGGGAATTGGCCTCACCATTCTGTTTTTACAGAACCCGATTGCGCTTATGAGCCTCTGGCTGATCGAGTCGACTGCAGATGTGGGTAAATACACACGTATCTATTTCGACATCAGGATTTACACGGCACCTGCCGTTCTTGCACTTTACGGTATAAACGGATGGTTCCTGGGTATGCAAAATGCTGCTTATCCGATGATCGTAACAATTACACACAACCTGCTCAATATTGTGCTGAATGTGATGTTTATCTATGGATTTGGTATGCATGTTGACGGAGTAGCATACGGAACACTCATCTCTACCTATCTGGCTCTTCTGCTTGCCTTCATTCTCTACTTTAAAAAGTACCGCCATTATGCTTCACATTTTGCATGGAATGCCCTGCTGACCACCAGTCGGTTGAGGGAGTATTTTACCGTGAACAGAGATATTTTTATACGTACGCTCTGCCTCATCTTTACATTTTCGTTCTTTACAGCGGTTTCATCTACACAGGGGGAGGTTATTCTGGCTGCAAACACCATCCTGCTTCAGTATTGGTTTATTGTTTCGTACGGTATTGATGGGTTTGCCTATGCAGCAGAAAGTCTTGTGGGACGCTTTAAAGGAAGCGGGAACATTGAAAAACTGAAAAAGTCGGTCGTATATACTATCACCTGGGGACTGTTGATCGGGCTGGCTGGTACGCTTGTTTATGGATTGCTTGGCAGCAACCTTCTAACTCTGTTTACTAACAAAACGGCTGTTATTTCCCATGCAGAAACCATGCTCGTTTGGACTATTCTGGCTCCTGTAGTATCGGCTTTTTGCTATATACTGGATGGGGTTTTTATTGGTGCAACTGAAACAGCGCCCATGCGCAACACCATGCTTATTTCCACCTTTGCTATATTTTTGCCCGCGTACTATCTCTTAACCGATTTATTTGGCGTTCATGGTCTTTGGCTTGCCATGCTGCTGTTTATGCTGAGCAGGGGAGTGGCGCTCGGTTTCTACTTGCCCGGAACGGTATTAAACAAAACAGCGACATGATTAACTTCGCGCGAAACTGCGTATCTTCTATGTGGTAACCGATAATTCTTAAATCAGCCACCGATGAAAACCATCCTGATAATGAGGCACGCCAAATCTTCGTGGTCCAGCCCCTACCTTAAAGATTTTGA
>Ga0102932_1001200_pt1 | contig 13426 bp, 12 predicted proteins | sample SalPonR1_C_D2_MG_FD_78212 | JGI IMG/M metagenome (GOLD analysis project Ga0102932, IMG submission 78212) | Salt pond soil microbial communities from South San Francisco under conditions of wetland restoration - Salt Pond MetaG R1_C_D2_MG | ecosystem: Environmental > Aquatic > Marine > Intertidal...
CTTCCTGATCTGATTTTCCCGTTGCAGCATGCATCATACCTCCAACCAGCCGCCTCACCATATGCCGCAGGAATCGATTTCCTTCAATATAATAGAATAGCCGGTTTTCACTTACCTCCCATTTGCTTTCTGAAACTCTACAGATTGTTGTTTGATAACTATCTTCTGAAGGAACACAAAAATTCACGAAATTGTGAGAACCAACGATTATCTGAGCAAGCTTTTTAAGCAATTTTAAATCCGGTTGTCTCGATGCACTCCAGCTAATTCGTCGCTCAAGAGGAGATTTTCGCAACGATATGTTGTATTGGTAACGACGTGCTACAGCATCAAAACGAGAATGGAAATCACTCGATACCGGTATGATGGAATGCAGCGCAATATCATCTGGTAGCAGCCCCTTCATCGCATGAACAATTTTCTCACACGTAAAAGCAGGTGGCAGATCAACGTGTGCGACCTGAGCTTGCGCATGTACACCAGCGTCTGTCCTTCCCTGGCCAATAATATCAACATCAAGCTGAAAAAGCTGGCTAAAACCTTTTTCTATCTCTCCCTCAACAGTTCTGCCTATCGGTTGTTTCTGCCAGCCGCAAAAGTCGGTTCCATCATATTCAAATATTAGTTTATAACGATTCATCTCACTCTTATTAATTCTAAATTTTAGTATCTGAATCGTAGAGTGGCGATAAAACCAGAATCACCCGAAACCGAATAGGGTGATATGGCTATCTCAGGAACACCCGATATTTTTCTGGCTCTAGAATATGCGTTTACAGCGCTGATAACGCGGTTTAAAACCAGAAATGCTGCCACAGCCGGTATCTGATTATTTACTGTCTCCCTGTTGCTCCGTAGCTCATTATATCGTTCCCTGTCCTCAGCAGTTGCCCAGCTCCATCTGTTTTCTGGTGAATCTGTAATTAACTCGTTCCAGTTTCGGCTTCGAAGCTGAAAATTATTGTAATCGGCAAGTGTATTAAAATCAGTAATTGCAAGCTGAAATGATCTGTTCCGATTGGCTATATCAACGCCTGCACGCAGAGAAGCCAGAGTGGTATACTGCTCTTTTAGATTCACAGAACGTATTCTAAGTCCTGTATAACTTACTAAAAGAGCCACATCTGCCCCTAGATGAACCGCTCCCCTCCCCCAGTTGTCTTGGTCTGCATAGAAGTGTCCCCAGCCAGGCAGAGCCAGTGAGCGGAGAAAAGCACCTCGTGGATCCGGATTTTTTTGAGCATAAACGCTACCGGAAAACAAAAACGCAACAATCGCCGAAATGATGAAAAAAACAATGTATCTGCTGTTCATAAAACAAAATTACGATGTTTCAGGCACACCTGTTCCAAATCAGCTCCTCTTTAACTGAAAGTCATAGGTAAAGGTATAATTCAATAAATAAAATTCTTTACACACATGTTGCGCTCATTTTCAATGTGAAATAAAAAAAGCAGCCCCAAAAAATGAGACTGCTTTCATAAAAATATTGCACGTTGTTTTCTTTAGTCTTCTTTTGGAAGCAGAGCCTTTCTTGAAAGGCGAAGTTTGCCGCCGTGCTCAACCTTCAAAAGTTTCACTTCCACTTCGTCTCCGACATTGAGTACGTCTTCCACTTTTTTCACATGTCCGTGCTCAAGCTCAGAGATATGAAGGAGACCCTCTTTGCCGGGTACAATTTCAACAAATGCTCCATACTCTTTCACAGCCTTAACGGTGCCTTTGTAGGTTGCTCCTTCGTCGAGCTGACCAGCAACAGCTTGAATACGTTTCTTAGCCGCCTCTGCCTTGTCAAGGCTGTCGGCACTAATTGTAATCTGACCTTTACCCTCTTCATCTTCTTCGATCCAGATTTCAGTATCTGTTTCTTTTTGAAGAGTTTGAATCACTTTACCACCAGGGCCAATCACGGCGCCAATACTGTCACCATCAATCGTCATGTTTATGAACTGTGGAGCAAACTCTGAAATATTTTCTTTTGGCTTGGAGATAGTCTCTGCCATTTTTTCAAGAATATGCATTCTTCCCGAGTGAGCCTGCTTAAGGGCTTCCTCGATGATTTCGAAGCTGATTCCCTGAACTTTCATATCCATTTGAGTTGCGGTAATGCCATCTGCTGTTCCGGCAGTTTTGAAATCCATGTCACCCATGAAATCTTCTTCACCACGGATATCTGAAAGAACCACAGTGTTGTTTTCACCAACAATCATTCCCATCGCAATACCTGCTACGGGTTTGGGAACCGGCACACCGGCATCCATCATCGCCATAGAACCACCACAAACAGAAGCCATCGAGGAAGAGCCGTTAGATTCGGTAATATCGGAGCGAACTCGTACCACATATCCAAAATCTTCAAATTTTGGCAGAACCATTTTAAGGGCTCTTTCTGCAAGATGCCCATGTCCGATTTCGCGTCGACCGGGACCTCTCATAAACCCTGCCTCACCTACACAGTATGGTGGGAAATTGTAGTGCAGCATAAATGTTTTATCTTCTTCATAAAAGAGAGTATCCACAGACTGAGCGTCTCTTTTTGTTCCAAGGGTAACTGAAACGATTGCCTGTGTTTCGCCTCTTGTAAAGACAGATGAACCATGAGCTCTGGGCAAATAACCAACTTCAGTCCATATATCCCGGATGTCCTCAGGAGAACGTCCGTCAATGCGTCGCTTCTTCTCAAGGATCATTGACCGAAGCTCATCTTTTTCCATGTTGCCAAAAATGGATGATACTTCAGAACCTGCTTCCTCGTACTCTTCTACTGAGGTAATTTCTTCAACAATCTCATTTTTCAGCTCTTTAAGCTGGCCGTTGTACTCTTCTTTTCCAAGACCGGTGCCAACAATCTCTTTAAGCCTGTTTCCAACTTTTTCTGCAACGAGATTTTCGAGATCTTCATTTTTCTCTTCAGGAGTAAATTCACGTTTTTCAACGCCGTACTCTTTTCTAAGCTCTTCCTGAAATTCGCAAAGCTTTACAATAGATTTATGGCCTTCTTTTATGGCTTCGAGCATTTCAGCCTCGCTAGCCTCTTTCATTTCGCCTTCAATCATAATAACGCTCTCGGCAGTACCTGCAACAATCAAATCCATGTCGCTCTCTTTCAGCTCATCAATGGTTGGATTAATTACAAATTCACCATTTACACGGCCAACTTTAACCTGTGCCATTGGGCCATCATAAGGAATGTCGGAAACATGGATTGCTGCTGATGCTCCTACAGCCCCCAGTACGTCTGCCTCATGCTGCCCGTCTGATGAATATACCTGGCAAATAACCTGTGTATCGTTGTAATACCCTTTGGGAAACAGGGGACGCAGGCTTCTGTCAATTAATCTGCTGGCAAGTGTTTCACCATCAGAGGGTCGGCCCTCACGTTTTAGAAATCCACCTGGAAATTTACCACCGGCGGTAAAACTTTCTCTCAAATCAACAACCAGGGGAAAAAAGTCCTGTCCCGGTTTCGCTTCCTTTGCACTCACTACTGTACAAAGTACCATGGTATCGCCCATGCGAACCATTACGGCTCCGTCAGCTTGTTTAGCAATTCGTCCTGTTTCAACGGAAATTGTTTTTCCGGGCGCAAATTCTACGCTTTTAAATTCTGCTTTCATAAATATATTTCTGTCTTATTATTTCGTCGTAAGTCGTCTAGTATTACTATCTGCAAGGGATATGCTAATAAATATTTACAGATAAAAAAAAGGCACGCTAATACGTGCCCAATGAATTGCTTATTTTCGAATACCGAGATCTTTAATAAGCTCGCGATATTTTACAATATCATTCTCTTTGTAGTAATTGAGTAATCTTCTTCTTTTACCTACCATTTTCAGCAGGCCACGTCGGGAAGAGTGATCTTGTTTATTTTCACCCAGGTGATTTGTAAGATCATTAATCCTTGCCGTTAAAATGGCGATCTGGGCCTCTACAGACCCTGTATTTTCGCTGTCGCCGCCATATTGTTCAATTAATTCTTTCTTTTTTTCTTGTGTTACACTCATTTTCTATTGTACGTGATTCAATTTGTCGATTATAGCTTTTAAAAATACACTTAATTAGATTGTTTTGCAATGTTTGGTGTGTGCTTCTTTAAGATCCTTTTCGCTTCTGTCTGATCTTCTCCAAGCTGCCGTTTTAACTGCTCTACAGATGAAAACGCAATTTCATCACGGATCCTCTCAGCGAACTGAACCTGAATAGGCTTTCCATATAGGTCCCCATCAAAATCAAAAATAAAGGCTTCAATACGTGTTTCCTCCCCTTTGAATGTGGGGCGAACCCCTATATTCAGCATAGCGCCATGATACTCTCCTTCCACGCGAACCCAAACGGCATAAACTCCATTTTTGGGCACGATCTTATTTTTATGATCTGTCTGAATGTTTGCAGTTGGATACCCTATTTTGTGTCCTCTTTTATCTCCGTGTACAACTGTACCATTCAAAATATAATATCGCTCAAGAAATGAAGCGGCCTGTTTCATATCTCCATCCCGCTGTATCGCATTGCGAATAGCTGTACTGCTAACAGTTTTATTACCAACTTCTTGCTTTGATACTATCTCGGCCGTAAAACCAAGCTCTCTTCCCAGGCGCTGTACAGTTTCAATTGTTCCTTCTCTGTTTCTTCCAAATTGATGATCGTAACCGATTACAAAATGAGAAACCCCTACTTTCTTCCAGATGATGTTATGTACAAATTCTTCGGATGTTAACAGGGAGAAATCTCTGTCAAAAGGAACAACGATCATCTCATCAATACCAATATCTTCCAATAGTTCTCTTCGTTCATCCAATGTACTGAGAAGTTTTATTCCGGAATCACCGGGGTTTATAATTTCCCTTGGATGTGGATCGAATGTCACAATAACACTCCTGGCTTTTTTCTTATCGGCAATAGAAAGCACCCGATTTATCAAAACTTTATGACCTGCGTGAACACCATCAAAAGTACCTACCGTCAAAACAGTGTTATCGTCACGCTTTACATCGTCAAGCAAAACTTTTTTTGTCATCTGTTATCCTCACTCAAATAATCATCTATTTCTTCCGGGGTAAAAGCATTCTCAACGCCATAGGTTCCGGTTTTTGTCCGTCGCAGATCAGACAAATGTGCCCGGCTATCCATTGCCAGTCCGAGATCATGAGCAAGAGAGCGAATGTATGTTCCTTTACCGCATGTTATTGTCAATTTCACTTCTGGTAAATTAAAAGAATCAATCTGAATATCGTAAATAGTTACGGGACGTTCTGCAATTTCAACCTTCTGTCCTTTTCTAGCATATTTATATAGCCTTTTACCGTTTACCCGAAGAGCAGAATAGATTGGAGGTTTTTGCATAATGTTACCGGTAAATTGACTCTCCAGAATCTCTCGCATTTCATTTTCATTAATATGCTTCCACTCTGCTTTTTCATCTGCTTCTGTTGCTGCATCATAACTTGGAGTTGAAGCTCCGAATCTGATCGTTGCAGAGTACACTTTTTGTAGCTGGTGAAACTGAGATATGGTTTTTGTTGCCTTTCCACAACAGCAGATTAATAGTCCGGTAGCAAGTGGATCGAGAGTACCGGCATGACCAACCTTTTTAACAGGAACCCTGCTTCTTACATATTTAACAACGTCAAAGCTGCTCCAGCTTATAGGTTTATCCATTAATATTATGGCACCCGGATTGAATAGATGATTTCCCGTTTGTTGATCATTATTCTTACCAATTACAGGGAAATCTTCGATCAAATATTTACCGGCAGCCATAGACAGGAAAGAATTAATTGAACCTTACGCTATCATGTTATGATGGGTTGCTATCGTGAACGTCATCAGAATCTTCACGATCATCACGGACTTTTGAAAAAAGGCCCTCAATTTTATTAACATATTCAGCTGTATCATCATGATAAAAAAGGAGCTCGGGGATTCGTCGTACCTGATTTCTGATTTTGGAAGCCAGTTTGTAGCGTATTTCATCCTGGCTCTGATCAATCGCCTCGAAGATGGGTTTTACGTCTCTGCCAGGTGAAAATACACTTAGGTAAATCTTGGCAATGGAGAGATCATCAGTAACCCGAACCTGCGTAACCGTGATAAAAGTATTCGCTACCTGGTAATCTTTTTGGAGAATCTCTCCAACATCTTTTTTTATCACGGATGCCAGTTTCTTCGTGCGAATACTCATTTTACCTCCTTAGTTTTTAAAAAAAGCGTAAGCCAAACAAACCGATTGCCTGTCTGGGGTTATCTATTGAGCGTCTTCAAGTTTTCGCTTCTGTTCAGTGATCTCGTAACTTTCAAACTCATCGCCTTCTTTGATATCGTTAAAGTTCACAATACTGATACCGCATTCATAGCCGGCCTGAACTTCTTTAACATCATCTTTGAAGCGTTTGAGTGAGTCGATTTCGCCATCATAAATCACAACTCCATCACGAATAATCCTGATTGGATTGTTTCTATTAATTTTGCCCTCGGTAACGTAGCATCCTGCAATGGTACCGACCTTAGAAATCTTAAAGACTTCCCGAACGGTTACCAGCCCTTTCATCTCTTCTTTTATTTCAGGACTTAACATTCCTTCAAGTGCATCATGCACGGCATCAACCGCATCATAAATAACACTAAAGAGCCGAACATCAATACTTTCGTTTTCTGCAAGTTTCCTTGCACCTGCTGATGGACGAACCTGGAAGCCAATAATTATTGCATTAGACGCAGAGGCAAGGAGCACATCAGATTCTGTTATAGCACCAGAGCCTGTATGAATAATGTTCACAGAAACTTCTTCCGTGCTTAGTTTTTGTAAAGCGCCGGATAGTGCTTCGATTGAACCATCAACGTCGGCTTTAATAATAATATTAAGCTCAGATACTTCTCCCAGAGCCATTCGTCTTGATAGATCGTCAAGCGTAAGGTGTTTTACATTTCTGAGTGACTGTTCCCGCCGAATTTGCTGTCGTTGATTGGCTACATCCTTAGCTGTTTTATCATCGCTGGCAACAATGAGCCGGTCGCCGGCCTGTGGCGTATCTCCAAAACCTGTAAGCTGTACAGGAACTGACGGACCAGCTTCTTTCAGTCGGGTTCCGTGTTCATTTTCCATGGCACGTACGCGGCCAAAGACAGAACCTGCTACAAAAGGGTCACCAATTTTAAGCGTTCCGTTCTGAACAAGTATATTGGCAACGGTACCTTTCCCTTTATCTACCCTGGATTCAAGCACAATTCCCTGAGCGAGACGATTCGGATTAGCTTTAAGCTCCATCAATTCGGCTTCGATCAATACTTTTTCGAGGAGCTCATCAATTCCCTGACCTGTGTGCGCAGATACTTCTGCAACCTGATTAGTTCCACCGTACTCTTCAACGATAACACCATGTTCAGAAAGCTGTTGTTTAATCTTATCGGGATTTACACCTTCTTTATCCATTTTGTTTATGGCCACAACAATAGGCACATCACCCGCTTTGGCGTGATTAATAGCCTCGATGGTTTGCGGCATAACAGAATCATCGGCAGCAACAACCAGAATTACAATATCAGTTGCCTGCGCACCACGGCTCCTCATCGCGGTAAAAGCTTCGTGACCAGGAGTATCAAGGAAGGTAATTCTCTTATCATCCTCGGTTTTTACTTCGTAGGCACCCACATGCTGCGTAATTCCACCAGCTTCACCGGCCGCAACTTTGGCTTTTCTTATATAATCCAAAAGTGAGGTTTTTCCGTGATCAACGTGTCCCATTACGGTAATGATGGGCGCACGGGGTTCGAGATCTTCTGGGTCATCCTCTTCAAGACCGAACTCCTCTTCAATTATTTCTTCGGCATCAACAAACTCTACATCATAGTCGTACTCAGCAGCTACAAGCTCAATCGTTGATGCATCGAGCCGCTGGTTAATCGAAACCATCATGCCAAGGTTCATACATGTGGTGATTACGTCTGTGGCTTTTACTTCGAGCAGATCGGCAAGGTCGCTAACGGTTATAAATTCTGTGACTTCAAGAATACTATTTTCAATCTCCTCCATTTCACTTTGAAGTGCACGCTCCTCCTCTCTCTCTTCTTTTCTCTGCCTTCTGCGCTTGGAACGTTTGCTTCCAACAGTTGAGCCCCCCTGAATGCGCTGCATGGTTTCGCGCATTTTTTTCTCTACATCTTCTTCGTCAATTTGGGTGCTTCTCTTCGCCTTTTTCTTCTTTGTGGTTTTCTTGGCCGGTTTATCTTCTTTGGCTTTCGCTTTTTTACGGCTTTTTCTGGAAATATCCTCTTCAGAATCGGGTCTGTCTTTACGTCGTTTCCTGGTTTTCTTTGTTTTTCTGGTATCTCTTGAAAATTCAACTTTCCCAAGAACTTTCGTTCCGCTAAGGCGTCCCGCTTTTCCTCTTACAATATTTTCATCCTCTTCCGAATCTTTTCCTTTTTCGGCAGAATCTTCTTCTAAATCATCTTCGTCTTCTTCCTCATCTTCATCCTCCTCATCTTCATCCTCCTCAACATCATCATCGTCTTCCTCTTCATCTTCATCTTCCTCCTCATCATCGTCTTCGTCCTCATCAGAAACTTCTTCTTCATCTAAGTCTTCCTCAGTCTCTTCATCAGCCTCTTCATCAGCCTCATCTTCCTCATCTTCCTCTTCTTCATCTGCATCAGCTGCTTCGGGTTCCGGCTCTTCCTCTTCTTTTTGTTCTGTTTCTGCCTCTTTCTCAGGCTGAGGTTCTGATTCTTCTTCATCTTTAGCCTGGGCCTTCACCATCTCTTTTTCAGCCGCCGGTTCTTCAGCTTCTTCTTCAGATTCGGTACTATCTGCCTTTTCTGGCTCTGGCTCTGGCTCTTCAGAAGGTTCTTCTTCCTTCGGTTCTATGGGAAGCGGCTCGGGTTCCGGTTCCAGCTCATCTTCGGGTTCCAGATCGTCAATCGGCTCAAGAAAATTATCAAGAGTAACACTCTCGTTTTTATTTGACATGATCTGATTACGGCGATTCTCGTACTCCTCTCTCGCTTTTTCATGCTCTCTGCTGCGTTCTTTATCATCGCCATATACAGAATCCAGCGCCTCGTACATCTCGGGCGTAATTTTAGTGTTTGGTCTGTTGGCAATTTCAAAACCATGTTCATCCAATGTATCAACAATGGATTGGGTAGCTACATTAAATTCTGATGCAACTTTAAATAGCTTTTTTGGTTTTTCGTTCGTCATATAGGTTACTTACGTCAGTTTAGTCAAATAAAAATTAGCTTTACAGCCAGGTATAAGGTACGATCAATCTTCTTCGTCCTCAAATTCGTAGGCGATGATATCAATAATTTTCTCCGCTTCCTCGCGGGTAATCTTACCATCGGTTCTCCGAATGATTTCATCCTCATCCAGTTCAAGAACGGCACGTGCACTGTCGCACCCAATCTCTTTCAGTAACTGAACGGTATCTTCACCAAAATCGATCACAAATTCGTCCAGATCGATATCGTCTTCTTCTTCTACTTCACGGAACACATCAATTTCCAGCCCAACCAGTTTTGAAGCCAGGCGTATATTTACACCGCCTTTACCAATCGCTTTGGAAACTTCATCTGCCGGCACAAGAACACTGGCACGCTCACCATCTTCGGTAAGCTCTACTTTCAATACTTTTGCAGGCTGCAGGGCCCGTTTGATAAATTCAATCTTGTCATCACTATAGTTAATCACGTCGATATTCTCATTCTGCAGTTCGCGAACAACAGCGTGGATCCGAATTCCTTTCATTCCTACACAAGCACCAACGGGATCTACGCGCTCATCATACGAAACAACAGCAACCTTTGACCTGTCGCCGGGTTCTCGTGCAATTCTTTTGAGCTCAATAATACCGTCAAAAACCTCAGGGATTTCATTTTCGAACAGGCGCTCAAGAAAGAGAGGCGATGTTCTGGAAATAATTACAGTAGGATTTCCGCCCAGTCGTTTTACTTCAACAACAACAGCGCGAATGGTATCCCCTTTTCTGTATCGATCTTTATAGATCTGTTCGTTTTTCGGGAGCAGAAGCTCAACACCATTATGGTTAACAAGAATATCTTTGTTATTACGGACCTGGTATACATCACCGAGAACGATTTCTCCAACGCGATCGGAGTAGTCTTCAAAAATATTATCCTTTTCAATTTCTCTGATGCGCTGAGCAAGCTGCTGGCGAGCCATTGAAACAGCACGTCGTCCAAAATCTGCAATCGATATCTCCTGAGCATATTCATCATACAGCTCAAGATCGGGATCATGACTTTGGGCTTCTTTTAGTGAAATCTCGGTAACGGGGTCTGTTAACTCATCTTCCGGTACAACTTCCCTGATATGCAAGATCTGAATTTCTCCCCGGTCAGCGTTCAAAATCACTTCAAACGATTCATCTGATTCGTATTTCTTACGAATCATGGTTCGGAAAACGTCTTCCAAAATAGAAAGCAGAAGATCTTTATCAATGCCTTTATCTTTCGCAATTTCAGCAAAAGATTGAATAATTTGTTTTGAGATATCGTTTTGCATCAGAAGCTATTCAGTTTTGTATTTACACTAAATTTTCGGAATAATTTTAGTTTCAACCACCGCATCAAAAGGAATATCCAGATCAACGCCGGTTTCACCGTCAACAATTGTTATAACTGTCTCATCAACTTCGGCTATTTCGCCTTCACGGGTTTCGTACTCATCCTCGTTTTTAAACTTAATTTTCGCGAGCCTTCCTATATTTTTTTTATACTGACGAATATCACTCAACGGCCTCGCCAAGCCAGGTGATGAAACATTTAGCCTGTATGAACTGCTGATAAGATTTTCATCTTCAATCGTTTTGGCCAGCCTGCGACTTATCCTTGAGCACGCATCCAGATTTACACCGTCTTCGACTGTATCAACCAACACCCAAACTTCAGGAATTTTTTGATGTTTTATTTCAACGTCGATCAAAAACATACCTTCCTCTTTAATCAGAGGCTCTGACATGTTTTTAATGGTGTCGATTACGTTTTGATTCATATTTTCACAGCAGTATCTATAAAAAAAAGTGAGAACCTCCCGGCACTCACTTCTCAGACTTCTAAACATACGCTAAAACACCTAAAATTTCAACTCTGATAACTTGTATTCATCAGAGGCAACATCTATACTTTGGGTAGTTTTAGGCTCTTTAAATTGCTTTACCAAATTCGTTCATTCAACATGGAATAGAAGCTTTATGTACCGATATTTACTATTTATGATATGCTTAGGAATGATTTCCTGTTCATCACCCGATAAAGAGAAAACTGCCTCATCCCAGTCAAACAGGCAGTTGGAATTTACCGCAGACGTACAGTTTTTGAGAACGGATCAAACTGTAATTTCTAAAATTGAGGCTGCAGTTGCAGATACTGATGAGCTGCGAAGTGCCGGTTTGATGGACGTATATACCCTCCCCGAAGATTCAGGAATGATTTTTCTGTTTGATAATAACAGGCCCCGCAGTTTTTGGATGGCCAATACCCCACTCTCTCTTGATATTCTTTTTGTAAATTCAGATATGGAAATTGTTCGAATTCACCGAAATACTACTCCCTACAGCCAGGAATCAATTGAGTCTGACAGGCCGGCTAAATATGTGATCGAGGTGAATGCCGGTTATACAGTGAGAAACGATATCACAGAAGGACATCTGGTCGAATTTAATATAAGTTCAACGGCTCAATAAAACTCGTCAGGACTCATTCAGGAATGAATGGGCAGTGCGAACATTCTCTTTTGAGCCAATAAATATCGGCGTTCTTTGATGAATGTCTCCGGGCACAATATCCATAATACGCTGGTGCCCATTCGTTGCCATACCACCAGCTTGCTCTATAATAAAGCTTAACGGGTTACACTCATACATGAGCCGAAGCTTTCCGTTCGGGTATTTTTTGCTTGACGGATAGATAAAAATACCCCCCTGGATCAGCGTTCTGTGCAGATCTGCAACCATTGATCCGATATAACGAGCCGAATAGGGCCGGTTTGATTCTGAATCCTGCTCCTGACAGTACTTGATATATTTTTTGAGCCCATCCTGCCAGGAGTTATAACTCCCTTCGTTGATACTATAAACCGCACCCGCCTCAGGAATTCTATGGTTATCTACCGACAAAATAAACTCGCCAATGCTTGGGTCTAGCGTAAAGGTCCCCACTCCCAAACCTGTTGTGTATGCCATAATGGTGCTCGATCCATAAAGAACATATCCTGCAGCAACCTGACGATTTCCCGGTTGTAGTGCATCTTCCTCAACAAGATCGGTTTCATAGCGAGGCTGTCTCATGTAAACAGAAAAGATACTCCCTATCGATACATTAACATCAATATTTGATGAACCATCCAGAGGATCGAGATACACAATATATTTTCCACCACTGCTGTTCAGGCGAACTACGCCATCATTCTCTTCAGATATAACCATACAGGTAATTTGAGAGCGATCGAGGGCCGAAATCAACTGATTATCTGCAAATATATCGAGTTTTTTAACCGTTTCGCCATGTACATTTTCGCTGCCATGTGTTCCAAGAAGGTTAGTTATTCCCGCTTTATTTACTTCGCGTGAAATAATTTTTGCAGCCAGTCCAATATCCCTCAAAAGCTGAGAAAGTTCGCCTGTTGCTCCCGGAAATTTATTTTGTGACTGAATGATATACTCTTCCAGAGTAATCAGTCTGCTGCTTTTTCTTGAATTTTGCATCTCTGAAATGATTTAAATCCGATTTATTTAGACTGCAGAGGTTGTCGAATTGGCTTCTTCAATAATCGTGCGGTATACGTTCTCTGCCTCTTTTTTCAAGTCAGAAAGCGTGCCGTTATTATAAATTATGAAATCAGCCAGGTGATGTTTTTTCTCAAAATCGGGCTGATGGTCCATTCTTTTTTTTATTTTCGCAGATGATGACTGATCCCGTTTCATCACTCTCTTCAAACGAATATTTTCATCACCGGATACAATGACAACTTTGTCAAGAATCCCGGGACGTCCGTTATTAAGCAGAAGCGCCGCTTCTTTTACTGCAACTTTGTAGCCCTCCTTTTCTGCATTTCTGCAGGCTCTTGCAAATGCTTTTCTTACAGCTGGGTGTACAATTCTATTCAACTCTTCTACCCGGCCACTATCGAAAGCTTCCCGGATTAAATGGGGTTTATTGAGGCTTCCGTCCTTGTGATAAGAGTGTTCACCAAAGGTTTTTTTGATTTGGTTTACCACATCTTTGCTGCTCACCATCAGCTTCTTTGCTTCATCATCAGCATAAAAAACATAAGCTCCAAGCTTTTCCCACTCCCGACAAACGGTTGTTTTGCCGGAACCAATTCCGCCTGTGACTCCCGCAATGACCATTACGATGTAGCCTCGGCACCCATCATAAGGTACGCTTTCATAAATTCATCCAGGTC
>Ga0102932_1001211_pt1 | contig 13372 bp, 13 predicted proteins | sample SalPonR1_C_D2_MG_FD_78212 | JGI IMG/M metagenome (GOLD analysis project Ga0102932, IMG submission 78212) | Salt pond soil microbial communities from South San Francisco under conditions of wetland restoration - Salt Pond MetaG R1_C_D2_MG | ecosystem: Environmental > Aquatic > Marine > Intertidal...
ACATGCCCGAGAGCAAGCCCACCAGCCCGCCCAATCCAAGCAGCAGGAAGGCATTCACCGAGACTTCCGCGATGGGCAGGTAGATTTGCATGGTTGTGCTTAGGCGCAACCTGTCCGGGGTTTCAAGGGGGGCGGTGCCGCAGGGAGCGTGCCGACCCGGCCACTGCGCTGCCCGCGGGCCTGACGCGGTGGATGAGGCGTCGACGCCTCATCGCGTTTCCGCTGACGGAAACGGGGCCCGACGGTCAGCGTTCCTTGACGTAGGGTTCGCCACCCGCGCGTGGCGGGATCGCCTTGCCGACAAAGCCTGCAAGGATCACCACGGTCAGGATGTAGGGCAGCGCGTCCATCACCTGCACCGGCACCACGAAAACGCCAAGGTCGATGTTCTGATAGCGCAGCGCCACCGCTTGCAGCAGACCGAAGAGCAGGCAGGCATAAAGCGCGTACCAGGGCCGCCACTTGGCGAAGATCAGCGCGGCCAGCGCGATGAACCCACGTCCGGCGGTCATGTCCTTGACGAACCCCGCCTGAAGCGCGGTGGCCAGATAGGCACCGGCGACGCCGCAGAGGATGCCGCAGATGCCGACCGCCATGTAGCGCAGTCCCACGACGGAAATGCCTGCGGTGTCGACCGCCTCGGGCGCTTCGCCCACCGCGCGCAGGCGCAGCCCGAACCGTGTGCGGTAGAGCAGCCACCACGTGAGCGGCACCATGAGGAAGCCGAAATAGACAAGAATCGAATGGCCCGAGATCAGTTCGGAATAGATCGGACCCAGAAGTGGCACGCCCGCAAGCGTTTCGGCGCCCGGCAGGATCACCGGTTCGAACCGGCCCGCCCCGATCAGCGAGGGGGTGCGCCCGCCCTGGCTGAACCAGTCCTGAGCGATCAAAACGGTCAGGCCCGCTGCGAGAAAATTGATCGCAACGCCGGAAATCAACTGGTTGCCGCGAAAGGTGATCGAAGCCAGCCCGTGCACCACGGACAGCGCAATCGACGCCAGGATACCCGCGCCCAGCCCCATCCAGACATCGCCGGTGATCGACGCCACGGCGGCCGAGAAAAACGCGGCGGCCAGCATCTTGCCCTCCAGCCCGATGTCGAAGATGCCCGCGCGTTCGGAAAAGAGACCGGCCAGGCAGGCCAGCAAGAGCGGCGTGGCAAGGCGTACCGTGCTGTCCAAGACCTGAATTAGCGTCAAGAAGTCCATGGTTCAGGTCCTGAATCTTGCTTGGGAAAGAAGGGGGCTGACGGAAAGAAGCTGCATCGGTCTATTCTGCCGGCCCGGACTGGGCTGACCGTCCGTCGGGCCGCGCCGGTTTGCGGAAGGCGAGAAAGGTCCGTTCCAGCGGCATCCGCACCATGTTGTCGAGCGCTCCGGTGAACAGGATGACAAGCGCCTGGATCACGACGATGAGTTCGCGCGGGATATTGGTCCAGAGCGCAAGCTCGGCCCCGCCCTGATAGAGAAAGCCGAAAAGAAGCGCCGCCAGCAGCACGCCCAGCGGGTGCGATCTGCCCATCAGGGCCACCGCGATACCGATGAAGCCCGCGCCCTCGGTCGCGTTCATGACAAGGCGCTCGGCCTCGCCCATCGTGGTGTTGAGCGCCATCATCCCGGCCAGCCCGCCGGAAATGAGCATGGCGACCACGGTGATCTTGACCGGGCTGATGCCGGCATATTTCGCCCCGGATTCAGAAAAGCCGAAGGCGCGGATTTCATAGCCCAGCCGCGTGCGCCAGATCAGCAGCCACACGAGGAAACAGGCCAGAACCGCCAGAAAGAAGGTCACGTTGGCCGGCGCGCCACGGAACATCGGTTCCGCCGCGGTCGAGAACATGTCCTGAAACGTCGGCAGATGCGTGGCCTCGGGAAACCGGGCCGTTGCCGGGTCCATCGCACCTTGCGGGCGCAGCAGGTTCACCAGCACGTAGTTCAGTACGGCGGCGGCGATGAAGTTGAACATGATCGTGGTGATCACGATATGGCTGCCGCGCTTGGCCTGAAGATAGGCCGGGATCAGCGCCCAGAGCGCGCCGAACAAAGCCGCCGAGACCGTCGCGCCGACCAGCGCCACGTACCAGTTGGACCAAGGTATATAGAGACAGGCCAGAGCCACGCCCAACCCGCCGATCATCGCCTGTCCTTCGCCACCGATGTTGAACAGGCGGGCGTGAAAGGCGATGGCCACGGCAAGACCCGTGAAGATGAAGTTGGTCGCGTAGTAGAGCGTGTATCCCCAGCCCGAGGACCGCATCAATGCGCCATCGACCATGAGCTGGAACGCAGCAATCGGGTCTTCGCCGATGCCGATGATCACCAGCGCCGACAGCAATGCGGCAAGGATCAGGGAAATCAGGGGGACAAGGACCGCGTCGGCCCAGGCGGGCATCTTATCCATCTTTGTCACTTTCCTGCGGGTCGTCTTTTGAGGGTTTGGGGTTCTTCGGAACCAGCGGGCTCGATTGAGAGATCGTGGCGCTCAGGCTGGCGATGCTGTACGAGCCGTTCACCTTGGCCCTGTCATCCTCTGGCTTTGTCTCGCCGGTTGCGACCTGTTCGTCCTGTGGCTTCGGTTCCACCGGGTCCGGCACGTGCGGCCTTGTTTCTTCGCTCGGATCGGGGCCCGGTTCGGCGGTCTCGGCGGTCTCGGCGGTCTCGGCGGTCTCGGCGGTCTCGGCGGTTTCTGTCGGTACCTCCAGAGTGGTCTCCGGGGGGGCCGGGTCCTCCGCCTTTGACGTGTCGTCCGCCTGCGCCTCGGCTTCCGCCGCTTGCTGCAATTCGGTCTCCGTCAGTGCCATCGGCGATGTCGGCATATGCGCATGTGCGGTGTCGGTGATCCCGGCCATCAGCAGGCCAAGCTCCTGTTCATTGGTCTCTGATGGCAGCCGCTCGCCCATGATCTGCCCGTCGAACATCACCGCGATGCGGTCGGAAAGCGAAAAAATCTCGTCCAGTTCGACCGAGACCAGCAGGATTGCCTTGCCCTCGTCGCGCAGCCGGATGATCTGCTGGTGGATGAACTCGATCGCCCCGATATCGACGCCACGTGTCGGCTGGCCGACCAGCAGGATATCGGGATTGCGTTCGATTTCTCGCGCCAGAACGATCTTTTGCTGGTTGCCGCCCGAAAAATTCCGCGCCGCCAGTTTCGGATTGGGCGGGCGCACGTCGAAGCGTTCCATCTTCGCGGCGGCTTCGGTCTGGATCGCCGCATTGTTCATCAGCGGACCAGTCTGGATCTTCGAATCGCGGTGATAGCCGAAAATGGTGTTTTCCCAAGCCGTGAAGGGCATGATCAGACCTTCGCGGTGACGGTCCTCGGGTACGTGGCCAATGCCGCGGGCGCGTCGCGATTGCCCGTCCGACCCGGCACCCTTCAGCTCGATCGGCTGACCATTGACGCGGACCGTTCCCGTCGCGTCGGCAATGCCGCCCAGCACCTCGAGCAGTTCGGACTGGCCATTTCCGGCAACGCCGGCAATCCCGAGGATCTCACCTGCGCGCACCTCAAGAGAAATGCCCTTCAAACGCTCGACACCCTTGTCATCGACAAGGCGGAGATTTTCGACCTCCAGCACAGGCTGCGCGGGGGTGGCGGGTTTCTTGTCGACCTGCAACAGCACCTTGCGCCCCACCATCATCTCGGCCAGCCGTTCCGGGCTGGTCTCGGACGTTTCGACGGTCGCGGTCATCTCGCCGCGGCGCATCACCGAAACCGTGTCGGTCGCATTCATGATCTCGCGCAGCTTGTGGGTGATCAGGATGATCGTCTTGCCCTCTTTGCGCAGATTGTCGAGGATGCGGAACAGGTGATCGGCCTCGGCGGGGGTCAGCACGCCGGTCGGCTCGTCCAGGATAAGGATGTCGGCCTGCCGGTACAGCGCCTTGAGAATCTCGACGCGTTGCTGGTGGCCGACCGACAGGTTCTCGATCAACGCGTCCGGATCGACATTCAGTTCGTATTCTTCGGCCAGATGCTTCAACTGGCCCCGCGCCTTGTTCAGCGAGGGCCGGAGCAGCGGGCCGTCTTCGACGCCGAGGATCACGTTTTCCAGCACGGTGAAATTCTGCACCAGCTTGAAATGCTGGAACACCATCCCGATCCCGGCCTTGATTGCGGCCTGGCTGTCGGGGATCTGGGTTTCGGTACCATTGACGAAAATCTGGCCGCTATCGGCTTTGTAAAACCCGTAGAGAATGGACATCAGCGTCGATTTGCCGGCCCCGTTTTCCCCGATGATGCCGTGGATCGTGCCGGGCTTGACGCGGATCGAGATGTTCTTGTTCGCCTGAACCGGTCCGAAGGCCTTGGAGATGCCCTTCAATTCGATCGCCGGAGCGGCCTGGGGGCGCATTGACTCGGTCTCGGGGGCTTCAGCGGTTGTCAAGGTAGTCTCCCTGCATCGGTCCTCGGGCCAATTGCCCGATACGATGCGGAGCGACCGTTTCCAGCCGCTCCGCACGCTTGTAAATGTGCCGTTCGGATCAGAAGCTCAGGGCCGGGCAGCTGTCGTTCGACATGTAGTCGTGCACTTCGAGTTCGCCGCTGGCGATCTTGTCCGCTGCCTCATCGACGGCGGCTTTCATCTCGGCGCTGACCAGTTCCGCATTGTGCACGTCCATGGCATAGCTGACGCCGCCATTGGCGATGCCCATGACGTTGATCCCGGTTTCAAGCTCGGTGCCCGCCATCATCGCGTCATAGACCGCATTGTCGACGCGCTTCATCATCGAGGTCAGGACCTGGCCGGGGTGCATGTAGTTCTGGTTGCTGTCCACGCCGATTGACAGGATGCCCTCGTCGGCTGCGGTTTGCAGGACACCCACACCCGTGCCGCCCGCTGCCGCATATACCACGTCAGCGCCTTGGCTGATCTGCGCCTTGGTCAGTTCCGATCCCTTCACCGGATCGTTCCAGGCCGCTGGCGTCGTGCCGGTCATGTTGGAAACCACAGTCGCATCCGGGTTCACCGCCTTGACGCCCTGCGCATAGCCACAGGCGAATTTGCGGATCAGCGGGATGTCCATGCCACCGATAAAGCCGACAGTGTCGCTTTCGGAGGCCATCGCGGCCATCATTCCGACAAGGTAGCTGCCTTCATGTTCGTTGAAGACAACGGACCGAACGTTCGGCTGGTCGACAACCATGTCGATGATGGCGAACTTGGTGTCCGGATAATCCGGGGCCACTTCGCTCAGCACGTTGCCGAAGGCGAATCCTGTCATGACGATGGGGTTGTTGCCGTTCTCGGCAAAGCGGCGCAGGGCCTGTTCGCGCTGGGCCTCGGACTGAAGCTCGATCTCGCGGAAGGACTCGCCGGTTTCCGTGGCCCAACGCTGCGCACCGTTGAAGGCGGCTTCGTTGAAGGACTTGTCGAACTTGCCGCCAAGATCGAAGATCAGGGCCGGCTCGGCGACGGCAGCGCCCGCGGTCAGGGCCAGTGCGGCGACGGCACTGGAGAGTTTGGTCATGAGGGTCATATGGGGCTCCCAGGTGTTTGACTGCGACGGCGTCGATGTGCCGCCGATGAGCTCATGTGATCAGGTGCAATTAAGGCCGCAGGTGCAGCAAAGGGTCAACCGCTTTTTGTCGTGCAGCCTTGTGACGCTGGCGCATCGCCGGTGTGACCTTGCGCAACGGAGAGAGAAAGCAGCACTCCATCGTCCTTCGTACCGTCCCGCAAGGTGTAATAGCCCGGACGCGTTCCGATGGGCGCGAATCCCTTCGCGGCATAGAACGCCCGCGCGGCGCGGTTGCTGGCGGCGACCTCCAGGAACACGCGGCTGATGTCCCGCGTCGCAGCCAGGCGGATGAGCTCTGCCAGGAGCGAGGATGCCAAGCCCTGCCGTTGCGCATCGGGGTCGGTGGCGATGATCAGGATCTCGCACTCGTCCGCAACCATTTGGGCGATGAGGCCGCCCTGACCTTGGGTCAGAAAATGGATGTGCGGCCGCGCCAGCGTTTCCGCGATCTCGGTGGCTGACCAGGGCCGCATGTGCACATAGGCGCGGTCCATGATCTTCGCGAAGGTCTCGGGTGTCACGGCAGGATCACCGGAGCGCCCTCGCGCGAAGGCGCCGCGTCAGCCGGCTTGATGTAGAGCGGCTTCGGCCTGTCCGCATCGCGCGCATCGGCCGAAGCCGCCATTTCCGCCATCGCTGCGACCAGCGCTTCGGGGCCGGGCGCAAGCACCGCATCGGGGAATTCGGAAGCCGCGACAAGCATCGGTGCGCCGCCGGGGGGCTGCGCATAGATCATGTCGCGCGGCGCGGGAACCGCAGCCGTGGCGCGTGGATGCAGATGCCGAATCGCGTCCAGCGTGGACACGCCGATTGCCGGGATGCCCAGCCCGAGGGCCAATCCGCGTGCTGCGGAGACGGAAATCCGGATGCCGGTGAAATTGCCGGGACCGACCCCGACACCAAGGCGGGTGAGGTCGGCCCATGACTTGCCGTGCTCTGCCAGGAACGATTCGAGCATCGGCATGAGATGTTCCGCCTGTCCGCGCGACATCGCATCGACATGGGTTCCAACGACCCGACCGTTCGAAAACAAAGCGGCTGCGCAATGCGCAGCCGATGTATCGAACGCCAGAAGTGTCGTGTCAGACGGCAACCGGGCGGACCTCTGTCACTTCGGGGATATAGTGGCGCAGCAGGTTCTCGATCCCCATCTTGAGCGTCAGGGTCGAGGACGGGCACCCGGCGCAGGCGCCCTGCATGTGCAGATAGACAACACCGCGATCGAAGCCGTGGAAGGTGATGTCGCCGCCATCCTGGGCCACAGCCGGACGCACGCGGCTGTCCAGAAGCTCCTTGATCTGGCCCACGATTTCGCCATCTTCGCCGGTATGTTCGGCATGTCCCGAAGGCGCTTGCGCGTCACCTGCCATCACCGGATCGCCGGACTGGAAATGCTCCATGATCGCGCCCAGAATCGACGGTTTCAGGTGATCCCAGTCGCTGTCCTCGTCCTTGGTGACGGTGACGAAATCATGCCCGAAGAACACACCCTTGACGCCGTTGACGCCGAACAGGCGGGACGCAAGGGGGGACGCGGACGCGCCGTCGGCCGAGGGAAAATCGGCAGTGCCCATGTCGAGCACGGTTTGCCCCGGCAGAAATTTGAGCGTTGCCGGATTGGGCGTGGATTCGGTCTGGATAAACATCGCGTCACCTCCTGATGGCTGAGACTTATATGCGGTGCCGCCGGTTCAGCGTCAAGGTTTAGAACAGTTCTAAACTTTCGGCATCTGCGGCGGAGCCCTTCGGTCCGAGGCACGACCCGCCCGGACTAGGTGATCGCTTCGAGCCGTTCTTTCGACAATTCGCCGGGTACGATGGTGATCGGGATCGGCAGACTGCCGGCGTTCTTGGTCAATTGCGACACCAGCGGGCCGGGGCCCTTCTTGCCGGTGCTGGCGCCCAGAACCAACACGCCGATTTCCGGGTCATCCTGGACCTGTGCCACGATTTCGGCCACGGCCTCGCCCTGGCGGATCACCAGTTCGGGATCGACATGCTGCTTGTCGCGCATCCATTTGGCGAAGACCTCGAAATGCGCGTGGATGCGTTCCCGCGCCTCTTCACGCATGACTTCACCGACACCGATCCAATGATTGAACTCATCCGCCGGGATGATTGACAGGATTTCGACACCGCCGCCGGTCTTTGCCGCCCGCATCGCCGCGAACCGCATGGCATTCAGGCATTCGCGGCTGTCGTCCAGCACCACCAGAAATTTACGCATATGTGTTCTCCCGGCGGCGATCATGACGCAGGAAACAGACCCGTGCAACAGGTGTTCGGAGCGGTACCCGCGTCCTGGCGGTGCAAGGCGCATGGCGGCGGAACCCGTCCCGATCGGGCCTCATCTGCCGCCAATAGTCCGCCTCATCCGGAATGAGCCCAATCCCAGTACATCTCGCGCACGCGGCGGGTCACCGGGCCGACCTGGTAGGACGTCTCCTCGAACCCGACCACAGGGGTCACCTTGTTCATGTTGCCCGACAGGAACACCTCGTCCGCCGCCTCGAAATCCGCGAAGGTCAGAACGGTTTCATGCACGTCGGTGCCATCCGCGCGCAGGTTGGTCATGTGCCGTGCCCGGGTGATCCCGGCGAGGAAGGTGCCATTTGCGATCGGTGTGAAAACCTCGCCATCCTTGACCATGAAGACGTTGGCCGTGGCACTCTCGGCCACGTTGCCCATGGCATCCGTGACCAGCGCATTCTGAAACCCGCGCGCCCGAACCTCGGCCAGCATCCGCGCGTTGTTGGGATAGAGGCAGCCGGCCTTGGCATTCACCACCGCGCTTTCCAGAACCGGGCGCCGGAACTGCGTCTTGCCCAGCGACACGCTTGCGGTTTCCGGGGCCATCGGGATCTCTTCTAGGCAGATCGCGAACCCGGTCTTGTTGGCCTGCGGAACGATCGCGGTCTGGTCGCCGTCTATGGCCCAGTACATCGGCCGGATATAGACCGCGCTGTCCTCGGCGTAGGCGCGCAGCCCATCCCAGACGATCTGGACCATGTCTTCGGCACTCACCGTGGGTGTGACCATGAGCGCCTCGGCCGAGCGGTTCACGCGCTGGCAATGGGCCAGCAGGTCCGGCGCCACACCGTTTACATAGCGCGCGCCGTCGAACACGCCGCTGCCCAACCATGCGCCATGGTCGGCGGCGTTGATCACGGCGACATCGCCATTGTGCCAGGTGCCGTTGAAATAGGTGTGAATGTTCTTGCCGGTTGCCATGGCGACCTCCTTGTTTTGGCGCGCAGGTTATGTGCGGGGCCGGGGAAGGTCCAGAGCGGGCGCGCGGGAAGGTGCTTCGAAGCACCTTGGGGCAAGCATCTTCGAAGATGCTTTCTCCGCGATTTCGAAATCGCGGCCTCAAGCCTTTTCGAAAAGGCTTGGCATGCGTCGAGCTCGCGCTGTCAGTCCAACTCTTGCAACAGCGCCTCGAGGTCTAGCGGGTGGTTGCCCATGTCCAGCCGACCCTGCGCATCGCGAGGCCATTCGGCCTCGGGACGGTCGCGGTAGATCTCGATCCCGTTGCCATCCGGGTCGCTGAAATAGATCGCCTCGCTTACACCATGATCCGCTGCACCTTCGATCTCGACACCGGCGTCCAGCACGGACTTGAACGCCTGCGCCAAGGCGGCGCGGTCCGGGTAGAGAAACGCCACGTGAAACAGCCCCGCGCTGCGCTGCGCGGCAGGTGGGCCACCCTTGCTGAACCAGGTGTTCAGCCCGATGTGGTGGTGATACCCGCCCGCCGACAGGAACGCGGCCTGGTCGCCGTAGTGCTGTGTCACGTCTAGCCCCATCACATCGCGGTAAAACGCGATGGAGCGGTCGAGATCGGAAACTTTCAGGTGAACATGCCCGATGGTGGTCTGCGGGTGCGCTTTGGTCATGGTCCGTCCTTTCGACCGCTCTGACCAAGATAGTACTGCGCGTTCATGCGGAAAAGCCCCTGAAGCGCGCAGGTTCTGTGCCTGTGTGCAAAGCTTACGACACCATGCCGACGATCTCGTAGGTCTGCTTGAGGATCGGTGCGGCAATGGTGCGTGCCCGCTCCGACCCCTTGCGCAGAATCGCGTCGATCTCGTCGGGCTGCTGCATCAGCCGCGCCATTTCCCCCGAGATCGGGGACAGTCTGGCCACCGCGAGGTCCGACAGCATCGGCTTGAATTCCGAGAACGCCTTGCCGCCCACATCGCGCAGCACCGCGTCAACCGTCTGTTCGGCCAGCGCGGCGTAGATATTGACCAGGTTGCGCGCCTCGGGCCTGCCTTCCAATCCCTTGGCCTCGGAGGGCAGGGCGTCGGGGTCGGTCTTGGCCTTGCGGATCTTCTGCGCAATCGCATCGGCATCGTCGGTCATGTTGATGCGGCTGGCATCCGAGGGATCGGATTTGGACATCTTCTTCGATCCGTCGCGCAGGGACATGACCCGCGTGGCCGCGCCTTCGATCACCGGCTCGGTGAGCGGAAAGAACTCGGTCTCGAAGTCATGGTTGAACTTGATCGCGATGTCGCGGGTCAGTTCGAGATGCTGCTTCTGATCCTCGCCCACCGGCACATGCGTGGCGTGGTAGACAAGGATGTCCGCCGCCATCAGGGCCGGGTAGGCAAAAAGGCCCAAGGACGCATTTTGCTGGTTCTTGCCGGCCTTGTCCTTCCACTGGGTCATCCGCTGCATCCAGCCCATCCGGGCGACGCAGTTGAAGATCCAGGCCAGTTGCGCGTGTTCGGGCACCTGGCTCTGATTGAACAGGATGGACTGTTCCGGGTCGATCCCGGCCGCGATGAAGCCGGCGGCCAGTTCACGGGTCTGGCGGCGCAGCGCCTCGGGGTCCTGCCAGACGGTGATCGCGTGCATGTCGACCATGCAGTAGAGGGTCTCGAACCCTTGGCCCTGCATCTCGACGAAACGCTTCATGGCGCCAAGGTAGTTGCCCAGTGTCAGCCCTCCGGAGGGCTGGATCCCCGAAAAAACCCGGGGCGTGAACGCGGGAGAGGTTTGGACCCCCTCGGACAGTGCCGCAGTCATGGCAAATCTCCATCTGGCAAAAGTGCTTGCGGTGCCTTACCCATGCCCCCAACTGCCGTCAAGCAAGGGGCCCGCCGTGACCCACCCGCATAATGAGTCCCCCCTGAACCCGTTGCCGCCCGTGGTGATCGCGCTGTTCCTCGTGATCGTGGGGATCGAGGTCATGTTCACCCTTGGGACGCGCGGTCTTCTGGGCGGTCCAGGGGCCGTGGGATGGCGGCTCGAGACGCTGGAGCGCTTCGCCTTTTCCTCCGAAATTCTTGCCTGGATGATGGAGTCCGGTCGCTGGCCGGTCGAGCATGTGATCCGCTTCGTGTCCTACGCGTTCGTGCATGCGAGCTTTACCCATGCGCTCTTTGCGGGTGTGATGTTGCTGGCGCTCGGCAAGATGGTCGGCGAGGCGATGGGCAGTTTCGCGGTGATCGTGATCTTCATCGTTTCTGCCGCCGGTGGCGCCCTGGTCTACGCCGTGACCGTCGGTGGCACCGCGCCGCTTATCGGTGCGTTTCCAGCGGTTTACGGCCTGATCGGCGGGTTCACCTACATGCTCTGGCTGCGGCTGGGGCAACTGGGCGAAAACCAGATTCGCGCCTTCACGCTGATCGGGATCCTGCTCTTCATCCAGCTGATCTTCGGGCTTCTGTTCGGCCCCAACGCGCAATGGGTCGCGGATATCTCGGGCTTCGCCATCGGCTTTGCCCTGTCGATCGTCCTGGTCCCCGGAGGCTGGTCGAAACTGGTCGACCGGCTGCGCCAGCGGAACTAGGCTTGGCCGCGGCGAAAGGCGCTTCGGAATTCGCGCAACGAGAACGCGCCGATCAGCTGACCGGTGATCGCGTAGCTGACCATTCCGATGGCGATCAGCGCGGCCAGGGCAATGAACCGGACGCCCGACATGGCGAGAAACGGACCAAGGACCACCGTGCTTAGCCAGAGCACACCGCCCATCACCGCGGACGCCAGGCAGACCCGCCAGATGCGGCGCCGGAACTGGTCATCGAACCGGGCCACGTCGCCCAGCTTGCGGCCGCCCTGCGCCAGCATCCAGACCATGACCCACCCTGCCAGGGTGGTTGCGATGGCAGGCGCGATCCAGCCGATCACGGGGGCCAATCCGACCGCCACGGCGGCGTTCACGATCATCGCCCAGACAGCGTATCGGAAGGGCGATTTCGTGTCTTCGCGGGCAAAGAACAGGGGCTGCAGAACCTTCTGCAAGACAAAGGCCGGGAGCCCCAGACCATAGATCGCAACCGCCACCGCGATGGCCGCGGAATCGTCGGCCCCGGTGGCGCCGCGTTCGAACAGGACACTGACCAGCGGCAGGGGGATCACCACCAGTGCCACGGCGGCGGGAACGGTCAGCGCCAGGGACAATTCCCCGGCGCGCGAGAACGCGTGTTTCGCTCCGCTGTCATCCTGCGCGGTCAGGCGTCTGGACAGGTCCGGCAAGAGCACGATGCCGACGGCGATACCGACCACGCCAAGCGGCAGCTGGTAGAGCCGGTCGGCGGCGTAGAGCCAGCCCACCGCCTTTTCGAAATGCGAGGCAACCTGTTGACCGACAAGCAGATTTATCTGCATCACACCGCCCGCGAGCGCTGCGGGGATGGCGACGACCACAAGCCGTTTCATTTCGGGCGTCCAGCGAGGCCGGGACGGTCTCAGGTGTATTCCGGCGCGGTCGGCGGCGACCCAGACCAGGGCAAGCTGTGCAAACCCGGCCAGAGGGATCGTCCAGACCAGCCAGAGGATGACCTCGCCGCCGGTACGGGCCGCCCATATCATTGAAATGCATACAAAAATATTGAGAAAAACAGGTGCCGCGGCGGCGGCGGCAAAGCGGCCCGTGGCGTTCAGGACACCAGAAAACAGGGCGGTCAGCGAGATCAGGAGGATGTAGGGAAAGACGATCCTGCCATAGTCCACCGTCAGGTCGAACCGCACGTCGCCGACGAACCCCCCGGCCGTCAGCCAGACAAGAGCGGGCATGAAGACCATGGCCACCGCGCTGAGGATCAGCAGCACGAAGGCCAGGCCGCTGAGGGCCTGATTGGCGAAGCCGGTGGCGTTATCCTCGGCCTGCAAACGCTTGGAAAACATGGGAACAAAGGAGGCGTTGAACGCACCTTCGGCAAAGAACCGGCGGAACATGTTGGGCAGGCGAAAGGCGGCGACGAAGGCGTCCATGACGGGGCCGGGGCCGATGAAGGCAAGGATCAGGACTTCGCGCAGGACGCCCAGAATTCGGCTCATCAGTGTCCAGAAGCCGACGGTGAGGACACCGGAAATGAGGCGGATCGGTTTCATGTCGGCTCCTTGCGCGTGACGAAGGGGGTAGAGCAGAAATCACCCGGCGAAAAGTGCCTGTTGTACGGATGAGCCGTACAATCCGTACGGTTCCGGAGCCGAATCCGGCCGATTTCGCCGGTTTGGCTGCTTCGAAGGTAGAAAAAGTGCGGTTCCGTGCGGTTCGTACGGTTGGGCCGTACGAGTGAACCGTACGGAACGCGGTTTTCCTCGTCGTCACCGGATGCCGCGCGGCGCGGTTACGATTTTTCAATCTTTCTGCGCCAGGGTGGCCGGACGCGATGGCCCGAGGACCGCAAAGTGTTCAGATACAATCTCTCACCGCTCGAGGATATCGGCACCGACTGGCTGCGCAGCCACCTTCGACAGGTGCTGGAGCAGGTGAATTACCACGAGGCGCGCTTCGCCGTGCTGCGGCGCGGGGTGCCCGTGGCCGGGATCGTGCCGATCACCGAGGCGCGCGCCCTGTTCGAGGCAACGCGTGCCGACCGGAAGTATCG
>Ga0102932_1001222_pt1 | contig 13335 bp, 7 predicted proteins | sample SalPonR1_C_D2_MG_FD_78212 | JGI IMG/M metagenome (GOLD analysis project Ga0102932, IMG submission 78212) | Salt pond soil microbial communities from South San Francisco under conditions of wetland restoration - Salt Pond MetaG R1_C_D2_MG | ecosystem: Environmental > Aquatic > Marine > Intertidal...
ATCTATTGACATCGCGGGGTGGAGCAGCTGGTAGCTCGTCGGGCTCATAACCCGAAGGTCGTAGGTTCGAATCCTACCCCCGCCACTTTATAAAGCCCAATTGCTCACAGAAGCAGTTGGGCTTTTTTATTTTAAAGAGAGAGGAGAGAGTGGACAAGCGACATACAGTCTACGTTATACATTCTGAGGCATACGATAAGATATACATCGGCAGAACCACTAATTTGCCTGAGCGGTTTAAATCTCATAATGAGTTAGAGACAAAAGGCTGGACGATTAAGTTTCGACCATGGAAATTTGTACATACTGAGAAGTTTGCAACCAAAGGTGAGGCAATCCAACGGGAGAAGGCGTTGAAATCTGCTGCCGGAAGAAAGTGGATTCGTAACGAACTTTTAGGGCGGTAGCTCGCCGGGCTCTTTATCCGTCCCGAATATTCGGGAACGCAGGATAACAAAAATTTACCACGCCACTTTCAAAAGGCTCAACTGCTTACAGGCAGTTGGGCCTTTTTTATTTTAAGGGATGTCGCGTCCTGGAATAAGCTGACAGAATTTACTTATGTATAGAAAGCAAATCCCGGTTCACCCAATGAGCTTACCCAGCGCGATTGCCCTGACTTTTAAATTAGCGGTTACTGATCAGGTAAAAAAAGACCAGCTCACCTACAAACAAGGCCAGCGTCATTACGGTATTCAGAGCCAAAACTCTCCTCACCACATTCCAGAGCCGTATTTTCATCATATTTGTAATTTGAATCAATATTGCCGAGCATAAGTAGGGGACAGATGATTTTGTGGTCTCATCAGAGACCATCGGTCAGGTTATCAAAAGGCGCAATCTTGTTGTCCGGTTCGGATTGTATCTCTCCCAAAATGCTGAGGTGTTCCTAGACGTGTGGAGATTGTTCGATCAGGTCAGCTGCCAGTACTATTGTTTCATCGTAATTTCTGTTTATAGCCAGGAATACCACTCTTTAGAACTGCTTACTATAAGCTTTAATACGCTGAAACTCGAGGGTAATGTGAATAATAATACCTTCCATTTTAACTTCAGGCTTAAACACCCCATCGTATAAAATCTCGTAACTGAATCCTTCACTTTAATCCGATCTCGTTTAGCTTCCGGGAAGAGCTCTATAAAAACAGTTGATTGTGGATAATCGTCATTTATGCGGCTGAAATGATCTCTTACAGTTTTAGCCTAGACCGGTTGAACGGTTTAATACAGGATTGAACATATAGGATATTTATAGTCTTAAATGGAGGAACAGGGAGGGAAATATACAAGATCCTGGTCAATTCAGACTGTTCTATTAATTTCTATGACTTAGCGAAAAGAGGGGGGTATTCAGCATGTATAGTGTAATGTTGGTATAAGATGTATGTTTTTGGGGTTTAACGCACATCATTATCTGTATTACTGATTTGAGCTATTTGATTTTTCAAGAGGGTTTTGCATTACCGCCCGTCTGCACGCTGTATGTGCGGGCCCGATGGGTTAGGCACACCCAGCGGCCGGTAAAACAACCGATTGATGGGTCTTTCAAAGCCTTCTTCAAACGACAAACGTTTAAATAATATTGGTTGATTCCTTATTAGTTCATTGATTAATTAACGAACTGAATTTTCACCCTAAAATGATAAACACTCGGCTGTTGCAAAACCATCTCAAAAAACATAAAATAAAGCTTGTGCAAGTTCATATATAAAAACTGTGAAGGATTAGTGTAAAGTCTCGTTTCTTTAAAATGCTCAATTAAATAGATAAAACTGTGTGAGAATAAGCAAGGATGAAATATCACCTGCCAAGATAAATAACCGGAATACAGACGAGTTTGAAAAAATGTTCCGTTTATATTTTGTGCGTTTAGCAAGTTATGCACATAAATTTATTGGCGATTTTGCAGTTGCGCAAGATCTCACACAGTCTGTTTTTCTGAATATTTGGGAATTAGACGGCAAATGGAATCCCCCGGGATCGGTGAAATCATATCTTTATGCCGCTTTAAAAAACCAGTGTTTAAACTATATAAAGCATAATAGAGTAGTGAAAGAGTGGCAAGATGAAGAATCCTGGTCACGCCAACATAACCATATAAATATGGATTGGGAAAAATCAGATCGGGAGACAAAGCTTGACTATTCGATCAATAAAGCTCTTGAAAAAATGCCCGAAAAAAGAAGAGAGGTATTTGAGCTGAGCAGAACCGAGGGGTTGACTTATAGCGAAATTTCTGAGTTGCTGGGCATCACAAAAAAAACGGTAGAGAATCATATGGGCAATGCTCTAAGGTTTCTTAAAGATGAGTTAAGCGATTTTCTTTAAAAAAATTTGGGGGTACCCCGTGTTTCGGTTGTGTTAGTAATAACAGTATGTAAATCATTGTTATTGCTAATATTTAAAAATCTTATGATCCCAGATCAAAATTGGACTCTTCTTGCAAAATACTTATCGGGAGAAGCGTCATCTCAAGAAAAAGAAATTGTTGATGAGTGGCGAAAAAAGACGGAGGATAATCAAAAGCTATTTGAATTACTCCAAAGGGTCTGGATTCACAAAACTATTTCCGGGTCTAAAGGTGATGTCGATTTAGAAAAAAAATGGCTCGATACGCTAGAGAAATTAGACGATCGGAGCAGCAGCCATCAAAAACATTTGCAACCTGAATGGTCTGAAGAGAAGAAAGAAAAGGGGGACAGGTTTTTTCGTGTTGGTAAAGTTGCTCAATATGCTGCTGCTGCCATTTTACTTGTGGTCACAACATTTGCCGGTATCTTTTTATACCAGTTTTATGCAGAAGAGACTCCTGGTACCCTTGTATACAAGTCTGAAATTGGAGAAACATTGGAGTTTCAACTTGATGACGGATCCCAAGTATGGCTTGCCCCAAAATCTAAACTTGAAGTACCTGCAGATTTAAATGGTTCAAAGAGGGAGATAAGTTTGGAAGGAGAAGCTTATTTCTCTGTGGAGAGCAATCAGGATAAAGCTTTTTGGGTTTACACAAAAAATTCTATCACAAAGGTATTGGGAACTCAATTTAATGTAACGGCCTTCGCAGATGAAAGCTTGCTTGAGGTTCAGGTCATTGAAGGTATAGTTGCGGTTGAAAAGGGAAATCGTAGTCAGGGTTTCGGAGATATTATATTGAATGAAGGGGATTTACTTAAGACAGACGAACAGCTCAATACGTACGAAATTCACAGTAACGTCAGTAAGTCAGCACATTCAAAATGGAGACAAGGTGTGATTGTTTTAGATGATTTATCTCTTGACAGGATATCAGAACGTTTGGAGCGCTGGTTTCCAATGGAAATCATTTTGGAATCCGAAGGGCTGGCAGATAAAAACCTGACAGCTGAATTTAGATCCAGCCAACCGTTGGAAGAAATATTGCAAGAAATCAGTCTCGCATTGAATATAGAATATAAGGTGGATCAGCAAACTGTAATTTTTTACTAAATCAATAAATAAACGGAGTCGGTTATGAGAAGTTTTACAAAATATGCGCTTGTCATTTTCGGAGTTCTTCTTTTTGGATTTGTATCCGCATTCGGACAAGAGCCTAACAACTATTTTGTTTCAGTTGAGAGCAGTGAGCCTCATGTTGATCATTTAGAGAACCGGATTTCAATTCATATGGTCGATCAACCTTTCATCAATGTCTTGTCGAAGATTGCAGAGAAAGGGAATTTCAGGCTGATATATCAAAAGAAGGATCTGCCTAAAAAAAATGTAACGCTTAGTAGCGATTATATATCAGTGAAGGATGCCTTAAAACAGTTGATGTTGGTTGATGAAGCTATCAAGTTTTATAATTCTTCGAACGGTCAGGCAATTATTGTGTCCAAAGATAAAAGCATGGACGAATCTGATATAGATAAGATCGTTATTGATGGAAACATTCGCGGTAGTGTGACAGACAGTGAAACAGGGCAAACTCTGCCGGGAGCCAATGTTAGTATTATTGAATTAGATATTGGTACAGTTACTAATAACGATGGACAGTTTGAACTAACCGATATTCGCGCAGGCACCTATACTCTCAGAATATCTTATGTAGGTTATAAAAGTATTAGGAGAGATATTGAAATTGAAGATGGGCAAACCAGCACCTTGAATATCAGCCTGGAACCGGACTTGATGGGGCTGGAGGATGTAGTAGTAACGGGTGTGGCAACAAGCGTTAAAAGAAGAAATTTAGCAAATGCAGTTGAGAGTGTTGATGGAGAATTCTTAAACCGCACGCCTTCTCAATCTGTAGAGCAAGGTCTTCAAGGTAAAATTACAGGTGCAAATATTCAGAGCAATTCAGGTGCGCCCGGAGGAGGTATTCAGGTAAACCTGAGGGGAGTATCTTCAATTAATGCCGATTCGCAGCCCCTGTACGTGGTAGATGGAGTAATCCTTAGTAATGAAGCGGTATCGGGCGGAATGGGGAAAATAACTGAGCAATCAGGAGGAGATAATGATCCTGCACAGGATAATATGGTAAACCGCGTGGCTGATATTAATCCTAATGATATCGAAAATATTGAAGTACTTAAGGGAGCATCAGCCTCGGCTATTTATGGTTCAAGAGCCAGTAATGGGGTTATTATTATAACAACAAAACGTGGAAGTGAAGGAAAGCCTCAAATTAATTTTTCACAAAGAGTAGGATTTTTTGACCTCTCAAATACTGTTGGATCACGTGTATTTAATAGTGAACAAGAAGCCGTGGATGCATTTGGCCCAGTTGCTGCTGAGCATTTCATAGCGGGGCAGACCTACGATAATGAGGCCGCAATCGCAGATAGAAATGATGTTTCACTTGAATCTTCATTCAGTTTAAGTGGAGGTAATGAGGGTACTCAATATTTTGTGTCTGCCTTGGTTAAAGATGACCAGGGAATAATTGCAAATACCGGCTATCAAAAACAGTCTTTCAGAGCAAATTTAAACCAGGAGATCTCTCCCAGAGTAGATCTGGATTTTACTTCAAATCTTGTGCATTCGGTAGCAAGCCGTGGATTAAGTAATAATGACAATACAGGTACAAGTTTTTGGATGGTATTCCCTAAAACACCAAACTTCTTCGACCTTCGGGCAAGTAATGGCGTATTTCCAGATAATCCTTTTATAAATAGTAACCCATTACAGACGGCTTCTATTCTGAATAATGATGAAGATGTATGGCGCTTTATCAGTTCAGCAAAACTGACTTATAATATATCAACGACAGCCAATTCAAATATGAGGATGGTTGCTGATTTTGGAGTAGATCGATTTCAGCAAAAGAACGAGATATTTTCTCCTCCTATACTTCAATATGAGTCAAATGATGGGCTTCCAGGAACTCTAATCAAGGGTAATGCTTCAAACCTGAATATCAACTCGTCAGTGAACTTTATTCACAGTATTGAACCCGGTTCGGGTAGCCTAACGCTAACCACATCGGTAGGAGCTCAATACCAAAACAGAGATCTGCGGGTTGAGCGAACTACCAGCCAGGACCTGATTGCCGGGCAGCGAAAATCTGATGCAGCCACGGTCATTAGTGTGTTTGACCGAAGATCTAAAGTGGTTGATCTTGGCTTGTATCTGCAGGAAGAAATTCAGCTCTTCGATGAACGCATGTTGGTAACATTCGGTGCACGTGCTGACCAGAGTAGCAACGCTGGTGATCCTGATAAGTTTTTCTTCTACCCAAAAGCTTCAACTTCGTATCGCTTTGATAATGTGTCTCCGGGTCTTCTTGACGAGATTAAATTCAGAGCTGCGCTGGGATATAGCGGTAACCAACCGCTTTACGGGCAAAAATTTACACCACTTTCCGGAGATAGAAATATCGAAGGGAATGCTGGTCTGACAGTTGGCGGTATTGCCGGCGATCCTGATATAGAACCTGAACGTCAAAGAGAAATTGAACTGGGACTTGATGCTGTATTATTAGGTGACAAGGTGAATCTGGAGTTTACACTCTACCAGCAAAATATCACTAATCTGTTGTTAGAAAGAGAACTGAGCCCGTCCCAGGGTATTCAAACCCAGTTTTTCAACGGTGGAGAGTTGCAGGTTCAGGGTGTTGAACTTGGCCTGACATTTTTGCCTGTCAATACCGAAAATATGAGCTGGCAAGTAAGAACGAATTTTTATAGCAATAGAAGTGAAATCGTTGATTTGCCTGTGCCAGGCTTTCAGGCCGGAGGTTTTGGAGCATCTTTGGGTATGTTTAGGGTAGAAGAAGGAGAATCGGCAACCAGTATATGGGCAAATGAAGGCGGAGAATTGAGCAAGCTTGGAGACGCCAACCCTGATTTCAGAATGAGCTTGATGAACGACCTCGGATGGAAGCAGTTCAACTTATACTTCCTGTGGGACTGGCAGCAGGGAAGTGATGTTATAAATCTGACCAAACTTCTTTATGATCTGGCTCAAAACTCCAGTGACTGGGATACTGCAGGGCAGGCAAGAATATCTGAGTTTGGGTTTAATACAAGTCCTTATATCGAGGATGCTACTTTTCTCAAACTCAGAGAAGTTTCGCTCTCCTATAATTTAGAGCCGGAGTTCCTGCAGCAGTTGTGGTCTGGGTTCAGGTACGTCACATTAAGCGTAACGGGTAGGGATCTTTTAACTTTTACAAAGTATAGTGGCCTCGACCCGGAGGTTAGTAACTTTGGTAATCAGCAGATTGGCCGTAACGTAGATGTGGCCCCGTTTCCTCCCAGCAGAAATTTTTGGTTTTCAGTTCAGCTGGGCATCTAAAAAGAATATTAAAACAACCAAAGGAGATCACCATGTTTAGAAATTACCAAAAAGGAATATTTTTAATAGCCTTCTTTGCCATACTCTTTGGAAGCTGCAATATAGTAGAGGATGTTCCTGACTTTAATAACCCTAGTCTTGAGCAATTAACAGACTCGCCTACCCGGGTGTCGATAAATACGCTTGCTACCGGTCTATTGATAGGCAGCAGAGAAGGGATCGAAAATTACGTATATATGACTGGAATTGTAGGGCGTGAGATGTATGACCTGGATGCATCCACACTGTCTACTTCCGAGCTGATTATCGGTCCGCTGGACCCCGGGCAGTGGGGAGGAAACGGATGGGTATCGCAGTATCAAAACCTCAGGAATGCCAAAATATTGCTGGATGCTATCGATCAGGTGGAAGAGATGACAGAAGCAGAGAAGGAAGGTATTCGGGGCTATGCGAAAACATTACAGTCTTACGATTTATTACTGGTCATTAATACCCGAGATATTAATGGCGCAGTAATTCAGATTGCAGACGATCCTACCGGTGAGCCGGGGCCGATTGTAGGTAAAGAACAAGTCCTTTCCCAAATTGAAGATTGGCTTGATGAGGCTAGCACCCACCTGCAAAATGCCGGAAACTCTTTTAGTTTTAACCTCTCTTCGGGTTTCCAGGATTTTGATACCCCATCTTCGTTCCTGGAGTTTAACAGAGCTTTACAAGCACGTGTTAATATATATCAGGAAGATTATCCGGGAGCAATTGCCGCACTTGAGGACTCCTTTCTTGATTTAAACAGCTCCCTGGATATGGGTGTGTATCATACCCATTCATCCAGTGCGGGAGATCTTAGTAATTTCTTTTCAACAAAATCTCAAGGTAATGCACCTGATTATGTTGCCCAAATAGACTACGAAACAGATGTTCAAAATAAGCAAAACGGAGACCCGGATGAGCGTTTCCAGGAGAAATTTCGCAAGTTGCCATCATTCAAGAGTCATCTTGGGCTCTCTTCTGATATCGGCTTTACACAGTATAGTAGCCCAAATAGTCCGATCGCAATCATCAGAAATGAGGAACTTATCCTATTACGTGCAGAGGCTAACTATAATTTGGAGAACTATTCTGAGGCTGCAGACGATATTAATTTTATACGTGAAGAATCTGGCGGGCTGACGGAGCGTACTGACTTGGATGCAAACAACATGCTGGATGAACTGCTTTATAACAAGCGCTACTCTTTGTACATGGAAGGCGGACATCGCTGGCTGGATCTGCGGCGTTATGACCTGTTAGACCGCCTGCCTTTGGAAATTGGCAATGCTGTAGTACATGTTCGTTTTCCAATTCCTCTTGACGAATGTCTCTCTCGCGGACTTTCAGCTAACTGTTCTGGTAATTGAAATTAATTTCTTAAAGGAGTAATTATGTCAACAAAAAAAACAATAAAATGGACTACATATATCATTCTTGTTATTTGTATAAGTTTGTCAAGTTTGAGTATAGTAACAGCCCAGCAGAATGACCTCAATATTGATCAGTTGCTCTCCATAAGTTCTCAAGTATCGGGAGATGTACAATGGACCAATGACGGAAATAAAATTCTATTCAAAAGTGGGGATGGACTCTCACTGGTTGATGTAGATGAAAAGTACATACAGCAAATTAAACCAATTATATTGGGCAAAGCTGGACACTTTCAACATTCACAGAACATTAGTATATCTCCAAATGGTGATATGATTGCATATATATCAGACAAGGGGGGTAATCCGGAAGTTTGGTTGCATTCCCTAAAGACAGGGGATGAGCGTCAGATCACCAATTTGGGTCAGGCTGGTCTCAACGCGCTCAGATGGTCGCCTAATGGTGATTGGATTGCATTTTCTGGAAACAGGTATGGTAACTATGATATTTGGAAAGTATCCGTAAACACAGGGGAAATCCATCAGATGACTAATGATGATTTATATGAGGTTAATCCTTCGTGGACACCAGATGGCAACCGGATCATTTATGTGAAGTTAAATGATGAATGGACAAATCACGATGTGATAAGCATTAATTCCCGAGATGCTTCAGATGCGATTACCCACGTAGAAGACAAGGATTTTTTTGATTATGGATATGGCCGTACGTTTGGATTTGTAGAGGTGTCTCCAAACGGAGAGACTCTTCTGTTCCGTTCGCATCGCAGCGGTTGGATAAACTTCTGGACTATTCCTTTAGACGGTGGGGAGGCACGTCCTGTATATCAGGAAGAAGCAGATCAAAGTGATGCGTCCTGGTCACCAGATGGTTCCAGGATATTGTTCACATCAAACTATAACGGAACCCATAAACTTAATGTCGTCAGAGCCAGTGATGGTTCCAATATGACGCTTATTGATCCTGGTATGGGCGTTGTTTCAGATCCTGTCTGGTCTCCAGACGGGGATCAAATTGCATATACTCTGGAGACTCCAACAACTCCCAAAGACATTTTCGTAGTTGACAATGACGGTAGGAATATCCGGCAGTTAACCTATTCCATGCCTGCGGGCGATTATTCTGAGCGATTGGTTGAGCCCAAAAAAATTAAGTACCAAAGCGACGATGGACTCACTATTTCTGCTTATCTATATGAACCAGATGAGCCGGGAAACTATCCGGGCATCATGTGGATTCATGGTGGACCTACCTCGCAATATCATGATACTTTTCAACAGCATGTACAGTATTTCGTTAACAACGGCTATGTAGTACTGCAACCCAATATCCGTGGCAGCTCAGGTTATGGCAAGGAGTTTGAAAAGGCCAATCAAAAATGCTGGGGTCACTGTGATATGGAGGATGTGAGAGCCGGGGTGGAATATTTAAAATCACTTCCGAATATCAATCCTGATAAAATGGGGATCCATGGAACCAGCTATGGCGGTATTATGAGTATGGCAGCGGTTGCATTTGAACCGGATCTGTTTCAGGCGTCCATTCCAGCTTCCGGTTATGGCGATTGGGTAAGTTTTTATCATAATCCCAATGAACTCAGGCACTATAAGTTGAGCAACTATGAGCTGGGCACTTTTGAGGAAAATGAGGATATCTGGAGAAAAGCTTCTGCAATCTATCAAATAGATCAGGTTAAAACGCCGGTGTTCCTGGTACACGGAATTGGGAAATATCCACCTTCTCCTCAGTCTGAACAATTTGCCAAAGAGCTGGAAGCTCACTACAAAACTTTTGAATATGTGGCCTACCCTAATGAGAATTACTACGTGTATGGCATGGAAAACAGAAGACAGATGCTGCAGGATATGCACGTATTTTTTGACAAGTTTTTAAAGGATGGTGTGATTCAACATTTTTCTGATTGAGCCTTAAAATTTGAAATGTTATGAACTTACACTTAACACAAAATCGATGTGGTTTCTTTTTCTTGGCGTTGGCTATTGCAACCCTCTGGTTTGGATGTGCACAAACGCCCGATAGCCCGGTTTTTAAAGTTACCATTGCAGATAGTCTGAACAGCGAAGACCTGACAGGCCGATTGTTTGTAGCACTGAGTCCGGACTCTACGCCCGAACCGCGAATAGCGGCCTACTATTCTGCCCGGACGAGAGTGGCCCGTGTCCCTTTCTTCTCCAATGATATAGAAAATCACGGTCGGGGAGATATTGCGTTAATTGATGAAAATGCCGTCGGTTATCCGCTTGAATCGATCCGGGATATTCCCCCAGGTGAATATTATGTGCAAGGCCTTCTTAATACCTATACAGAATTTGAACGAGCTGATGGCCATACCATATGGGCAAATATGGATCAGTGGGAAGGCCAACGATGGGCCTTTACGCCAGGCAATCTCACCAGCAATGCTCAAAAAGTCTATATTGATCCCAACTCATACCAGGAAATAGAGTTAAAACTGGAAAATGTTATTCCGCCTGTCGAGATTCCCGAAGATACCAGGTGGGTAAAGCGTATTAAGTTTGAAAGTGAGATGCTAACTGAATTTTGGGGTCATCCAATATTTATTGGAGCTACAGCTCTCTTGCCCAGGGGGTATGATGAAAACCCAAATAAAGAGTACCCCGTTATTTATCTTCAGAATCACTTTTCTCTAGATCCGCCGTTTGGATTTTCAACTGAACCTACTGAAAATGATGGTGTAGCTTACGATACTCTTTTTGTAGACAATCGGTCAAATGTAGAAAATCCAAGACCTTATCATGGAGGCGGTGTAAAAGAGACCGGTTATGAATTTTACCAATCCTGGATATCAGAAGGATTTCCTGAAATGATCATCGTCACCTTTCAGCATCCTACACCTTACTTTGATGATTCTTATGGGGTGAACTCTGTAAATAATGGTCCCTATGGGGACGCTATTATCCAGGAATTAATTCCTGAAATTGAGGAAGAATTCAGAATTATCTCTGAACCCGGTGCACGTGCACTCACAGGTGGATCTACAGGAGGATGGATGTCATTGGCGCTGCAGGTACAAAATCCAAAGTTTTTTAGCGGGGCGTGGATCTACTACCCTGATCCAGTTGATTTTCGAAGGTATCAATTAATAAATATCTATGAAGATGAAAATGCTTTTATAGTACCCAATGCGGCTTTTGGTGCTCCTGAGCGTATGATGCAGCGCACACCAGAAGGGCAGCCGGTTACATCTGTGAGGCAACTCAGCCAAATGGCGATGGCCCTGGGATCCAAAGGCAGGTCTGCTGCGCAATTTGATATTTGGAATGCCGCATATGGCCCTATCGGAGAAGATGGTTACCCGAGACGGCTTTGGGATTTTCAGACAGGTGAGATTGATCAAGAGGTTGCCAATTATATGCGTGAAAATGGGTACGATCTTCGTCACTACATGGAAGAGAATTGGGATGAAATAGGACCTGATTTGGTCGGTAAGATAAAAATATACAACCCTGAGATGGATGATTTTTTTCTGCCTTTAGCTGTCTATTTGTTGGAGGATTTTTTGGAGAACCGGTCTGATCCTTACTATGATGGCGAGATAATCCATGGGCGTCCCATGAAAGGTCATGGATGGAGCCCTGTTACCAATGCAGAACTTGTAAAAGAGATTTATAGTGTAATAGGGGATTAATGGTAAACCAAAGGAGTCGACCAAATTTAACATGGTGTTTTAAAAAAGCTGAAACCCGGGACGGGATACAATCGGAATAAGAGAAAATTGCAGAAAAACATCTCACCCCTCATGTGTTGAATTCCGACAAATATGATGCAATTTATACTGGCACCTCATTAAACTTGCCGAAGCGGTTCAAATCTCATAGAGGAATTCGCATTATTGGCCGGCTGCACGGTTTATGTGCGGTCCGACGGATGGTGATGCAAAGCCCTCTAAAAATAAGTCTCTGGTTACCACGGGGATGGTGATCAATTCGGAAAATAGAATCTATCTGTGCATATTAAAATTGATTGAGTTCAGAAACTGAAATCAAAAGAGAAAAACGACAATAGATATGACAGCAAATACCATTCAGTTTGTACAGGACGCACATGACTCACTTTTATCAGGAATCAATGAACTTACCAACATTGTAAAAACGACACTCGGACCAAGGGGAAAGAATGTGATCATTGATCGTCCAAATGCGTCACCGATAATTACCCGGAATGGCAGAGAGATTGCAGAGATGCTGGATCTTCCTGATCCGTTCATGAATCTTGGCGTTAAAGTTCTGCGCGATATTGCGGTACAAACGGGTGATGTGACAGGTAAGGGGACATCAACAGCTATAGTTTTGGCGCAGGCAATTATAGAATCAGGCTTCAATTCGATAGGTGCGGGAGTTTGTTCAACAGATTTTCGTGATGGATTTCACGAGCTTTTAAAAGCTGTGGTTTCGGACCTTAAATCTCAAAGCAACGCTATAAATACGATCGAAGAAATACGGGAAACCGTAAACATGGCCGTAAGTGGAGACTCCGAACTGGCCGATTTAATGATTAACGCTTTTGAAAAAGTTGGACGAGATGGTAATGTGTTACTTGAAAACAACGATAAGAGAGAATCTGAAATAAGAGTTTCAGTAGGGATGAGTTTTCAGAACGGGATATTGAATAAAGGTAAAGACACGTTGATTTTGAAGAATCCGTACATATTACTGACAAACGAAAGAATTACTGATAGCAGCCAAATTCATTCAATCCTTAATAAGCTGAATCAATATAGACGTAATCTCTTAATCATAGCTACTGAAATTGATGAGGATGTATTAAAATGGATAGAAGCATTTAATTCCCGACATGGTATTACCGTCTCAGTGATTGAAGCTCCGGGATTTGGGATTGAGCAAAAAGCTATCTTGCAGGATATCGCAATTTTCACAGATGCTACTGTTATCAGCAATGAAACAGGTTTAGAGTTAAAGAGTACGGCCTTTTCGCATTTAGGGTATGCTAAAAAAGTATGTCTTACGCGCCATTCTGCTGATATAATTGAAGGTCCAAACCATCAAACTGAAATTGCATCAAGAACTGGCCAGATAAGAAGGCAGATGGAAAACGCAGCCTCTGACGAAGATCGGCTGGCACTTCAAAAACGTTTAGAAAATCTTACCGGTGGAGCAG
>Ga0102932_1001226_pt1 | contig 13321 bp, 10 predicted proteins | sample SalPonR1_C_D2_MG_FD_78212 | JGI IMG/M metagenome (GOLD analysis project Ga0102932, IMG submission 78212) | Salt pond soil microbial communities from South San Francisco under conditions of wetland restoration - Salt Pond MetaG R1_C_D2_MG | ecosystem: Environmental > Aquatic > Marine > Intertidal...
CTTGATGATCCGGTGATCCTCCGCAAGGAGGGGTTCTACGCCTATCAGCTCGCCGTGGTTGTCGACGACATTGATCAGGGCATCACGGACGTGGTGCGTGGCTCCGACCTGCTGGACATGACGGCGCAACAGCAGCAGATCTACCAGGCCCTGGGTGCACGCCCCCCACGTTGGCTTCACATCCCGGTCATACTCAATGAGCAGGGCCAGAAACTCAGCAAACAGACCCATGCCCCGGCGCTGAACGACGAAACGCCTGTCGAGAACCTGTTCGCGGCGCTTGTTGCCCTTGGCCAGAATCCGCCTGCTGAACTGGCAACCGGCTCGCTGGAATCCCTGCTGGAATGGGGCCGGAAGAACTGGCAACGGCGCGCCATCCACCTGACATCCCGGTGAGGGACATGGTATAAAGCCCTTCTCACACCTCAGCGCGGATAGCATGCCTGATGTATATCTACCGTCTGGTCTTCCTGTTGGTACTGGCCATCTATATCTTTTCGCCCAACATCCTTGACTGGTGGACTTCGCCGGGAAACGTCTGGTACAGCCCCTACATTATCTGGGCCGGGCTGATTGCCATCGGTTTCTGGCTGGAATGGCGGCGGGACCCCAATGAGTTTTAGTGCCTCCGGCCTGCTGCTCGCCAGCCTGCTGTATCTGATTCTTTTATTCGGCATTGCCTGGTTTACCGAGCGCGGCATGGTGCCCAGACGCTGGGTTCGTCACCCTCTGGTTTACGTGCTCAGCCTGGGCGTGTACGCCGGCATCTGGGCAGTCTACGGCGCCGTTGGCATGGCGGCCGAATCCGGCTACGGCTTCCTCGCCTACTACCTGGGTATCAGCGGCGCCTTTCTTCTGGCACCGGTACTTCTGAACCCGGTCATGAGGATTGGCCGCGCCTACCAGCTAACCTCGCTGGCCGACCTGTTCGCCTACCGCTACCGAAGCCAGTGGGCGGGTACCCTGGTCACCCTGTGCTCCGGCGGCGCCATTCTGGCTCTGCTGAGCATGCAGATTCAGGCGGTCGCCACCTCTGCCAGCATCCTGGCGCCGGACACCTCCCCCAAGCTGATCAGTGTGATGTTCAGCATGATCGTGGTGTTGTTTGCCATGCTGTTCGGGGCGCGCCGTGACCAGAATTCCGAAAACCATCAGGGTCTGGTCCTGGCCATTGCCTTTGACTCTCTGGTCAAACTGACAGCCCTGCTGGTGCTTGGCGGCGTGATCCTGTTCGGGGTCTTTGACGGCATGAATGGCCTGGAGCGCTGGCTGGATAACCGAACCTCGGCAGCCACCACCATGACCCTGAGCATTGACGACGGCAGCTGGCGGGCACTGATGCTGATGTCATTTGCCGGAGCCCTGGTACTGCCGCACATGTATCACATGACCTTCAGCGAAAACCCCTCACCCAAGGCACTGGCCAAAGCCAGCTGGGGCCTGCCGCTGTACCTGTTACTCCTGGGCCTGCCGGTGCCCCTTATCCTCTGGGGCGGCCAGGCACTGGAAGTCACTACAGGCCCCGGCTTCTTCGCTATCGGGGCAGCCCAGGCGCTGGAAAGCCCTGCGCTGACGTTGCTCATGTACATAGCCGGTCTGTCCGCGGCCAGCGGCCTGATGATCGTCAGCACCCTGGCATTGGCGGGCATGGCCCTGAACCACGTGGTGTTGCCACTGAAAACCCCGAAAGACCAGGGCGATATCTATCGCTGGCTTCAGTGGATCAAACGCCTGCTCATCGCGGTGATCATTTTCCTGGCGCTGCTGTTCCACGAGGCCGTTGGCAAAAATCTGGATCTGTCCATTCTCGGCGCCATCTCCCTCTCCGGCACATTGCAACTGCTGCCGGGAGCCCTGGGGGTGATTTACTGGCCGGAGGGCAACCGTCGGGGGCTGATTGCCGGGCTGATTGTCGGGTTGACCATCTGGGTGGTTACCCTGGTACTGCCGTTCTCACACACGGCCAACCTGCTGGCCTGGCTTGATGCACCACTGATACCGGATTACAGCAACTGGCATATCTTCACGTTTGTCAGCCTGACCGCCAACATTACCGTGTTCGCGCTGATTTCCATCCTCAGCACCAGTACCAGTGAAGAGAACAGCGCAGCCCAGGCCTGCTCACTGGGAGCCCTGTCTCGCCCGCAACGCCGTGAACTGCTGGCCACCTCCTCCAGTGACTTTGTCCGGCAACTGGCGGAGCCTTTGGGCTATGGCGTCGCCCGGCGGGAAGTGGAGAGGGCACTGGGTCAGCTGAAGCTGCCCAATGTGGAGTACCGGCCGTACCAGCTCAGACGACTACGAGACCAGGTGGAAATCAATCTGTCCGGTCTGCTCGGCCCTTCTGTCGCCCGGGATATGGTTAAACGTCATCTCGGCTTCAAACCCATGGCCCAGGGTGGCACCGCCCAGGATATCCGTTATGTCGAGCGCGCCCTCGGCGACTATCAGAACCGGCTGACCGGCCTGGCCGGTGAACTGGACAACCTGCGCCGGCATTACCGCCAGACCCTGCAGAACCTGCCTATTCCCGCCTGCTCCGTGGGCGAAGACGGTGAAATCCTGATGTGGAATCACGCCATGGAGGCACTCACCGGTATTACCGCCGATGATGTAGTGGGTGCCCGGCTAATGGCCCTGCCCGAGCACTGGCATCTGCTGCTCGAGGATTTCAACCGGGGGCCGGACCTGCATCGCTACAAACACCGCCTCGATCTGCGTGGCAAGCCCCACTGGCTGAACCTTCACAAAGCCGCCCTGAGCGGGCCGGACCACACTGAAGGCGGCAGCATCATCCTGGTGGAAGACCAGACGGAGACCCGGTTGCTTGAGGACGAACTGATGCACAGCGAGCGCCTGGCATCAGTAGGCCGACTGGCGGCCGGGGTCGCCCACGAGATTGGGAATCCGGTGACCGGTATCTCGTCACTGGCCCAGAACCTGAAGCTGGAAACCGACAACCCGGACATCCTCGACACAGCAAACCAGATCCAGCAGCAGACCCGACGTATCTCCACCATACTGCAGTCGCTGATGAACTTTGCCCGCACCGGAAATCATGCCCAGGCCAACCGGTATGAGCCGGTTTCGATACACCGCTGCGTCGAAGAATCGATCAACCTGCTCTCCCTGAGCGACAAGGGGCTGGGCATTCACTATGTCAACGACTGCCCACCTTCCCTGCAGATACTGGGAGATGAGCAGCGTCTGGTCCAGGTGTTCGTTAACCTGTTGGCCAACGCACGGGACGCCTCACCGGAAGGCGGCACCATCCGGGTCAGTGGAAAGGGCGACGGCTACTCCGCTATCATCGAGGTGGCTGATGAAGGCTCCGGCATTCCCGGAGATCAGCTTGATCACATCTTCGAGCCGTTTTACACCACCAAGGCCCCCAATAAGGGAACCGGCCTTGGCCTGTCGCTGGTGTACAGCATTATTGAAGAGCACTATGGCAACATTCAGGTGGACAGCCCGGTGAATTCCGACACCGGCCGGGGAACCTGCGTGAGGCTGAGATTGCCAGCCTACGAACCGGAAACCGGCAACATTGCCATCAGCCAGAACCAAAGGTCTTGAGACTGTTATGCCTCGCATTCTGATCGTGGAAGACGAAGACATTATTCGCTCGGCAGTGCGCAAACTGTTGCTGCATGCCGGCTATGAGGTTGCCGATGCCTCATCCGTTGAGGAAGCCGAACAGAACCACGAACCGGATCAGTTTGACCTGATCATTTCCGATCTGCGCCTGCCGGGAGCGGCGGGCACCGAACTGATCAACCGTGCACCCAATACACCGGTGCTGATCATGACCAGCTATGCCAGCCTGCGATCCGCCGTGGATTCCATGAAAATGGGCGCCGTTGAGTACATTGCCAAGCCGTTTGACCACGATGAAATGCTGGCGGCTGTGGAAAACATCCTGGCGCGGCAGCCCTCAGCCCGCAATGCGGGTGATGACTCGGCACCACCTGCAGAAACGCCCGAAAGCAGTGATCCGGCCAACATCATGTTCGGCCAGTGCGAACCAATGCAGCGGGTCTTTACCCTGATACGGAAAGTGGCGCCAACGGAAACCACCGTGCTGATTCAGGGCGAATCCGGTACCGGCAAGGAGCTGGCCGCCCGTGCCCTGCACCTGCTAAGCCCCCGCGCTGCCAAACCGCTGATCTCGGTAAACTGCGCAGCCATCCCGGAAAGCCTGATTGAGTCGGAACTGTTTGGCCATGAAAAAGGCGCCTTCACCGGCGCGGTGTCGGCGAGAACCGGCCTGATAGAAGCCGCGGACGGGGGCAGTCTTTTCCTCGACGAAATCGGCGAACTGCCGGCGGAAGCCCAGGCACGTTTACTACGAGTGTTACAAGAGAGCGAAATCCGGAAAGTGGGCTCAACCCAGAGCCGCACCGTGAATGTACGGATGATTGCCGCTACCCACCGCAATCTCAAAGCCATGACGCGAACCGGGGAATTCCGTGAAGACCTTTACTACCGGTTGAACGTTATGCAGATCCGGATCCCACCTTTGCGTGAACGACAGAGCGACATTCTCGGGCTTGCCCGTCGCTTCCTGAAGCGCCAGGGCGAGAGAATGGGGAAACCCGACCTCAACCTGAGCCCCGAGGCCATGCGCGTCCTCCAACGCCACCGCTGGCCGGGCAATGTGCGGGAACTGGAAAATGCCATCGAGCGAGCCACTATCCTCTGTGATGGCGATGTGATTACGCCCGCGCTGCTGGACCTGGACAGCGAAGCTGGCGACGAACACATTCCTGAAACCCTGGTGGACGGTAACAACGAGCAGGCTCGCACCCGCGAGGTGGACTCATCCAACGATCTCTCCCTCGAAGACTACTTCCAGCATTTCGTTCTGGAGAACCAGGACCGCATGAGTGAAACCGAGCTGGCCCAGAAACTGGGTATCAGCCGGAAATCTCTCTGGGAACGTCGGCAGCGCCTCGGCATCCCCCGAAAAAAACCCTCAGACAACTGAGCCCCGCATAGTGTGAACCGGGGCTCAGTTGTTACCTCGTGTTCCTGTCGGTAACACTCGCCAGGAAAGTAACGTGATCTCAGTAACACTTCGGCAGGATACGGGGTAACACTTATGACCCCAAAAACCGTAAGCTCCTGTTAATTAAAGAAAAGAAAAAACTGGCACACAGACTGCAAACTCTATGGCGCACAACAACAAAAACAAGAGTGACAAAGCAGCGCCAACAACAAGAACAAAAAGCTGCGGGAAACGTTCGGTAACAAAAACAAAAACAGAACGTGAGCGAACTGAGTGTTTTGGGTACTTTGCTTTTTAGTGGTCCCACGGCACGTGCGAGTTGTAGATGTAGAGAAGAATCGCCTTCCAGGTGACGCTGCAGCTACCGAAGACCCGCCCGATGTCTCTGACCGCTCTGTGTATTCAAAGCTTTCCGTTTGCACTGCTGAGATGCCCCTACACTGGGGATATGCAGTGGGGTACAAAAATCAAGAAAAATCCCGGCAAAAACAAAAACAATGCAGATCGTCAACGCTTTGAGGGCGGATTCGTGAAAACGGATCCGCCTTTTGATTTTCTGGATCCCGGAACGGTAATCCACGGCAAACGTGTGCAAATCCTGCTCAAACCGTTAAACTCTCGGTTTTTGCTCATCGCAACCACGGATTTCAATGCCTAAACGACTTGTCGACAAACTCCGTTCCTTCATGCCTGGCAACGGAAAAAAGAAAGCCCGCACCTACCAGCGACGGGAAATTCCCCGGGACCAACACAGTGTCTCCCGCTCGGTTATCAGTGAGCCTGCCAAAAAAGTTCTGCATCGCCTGAATAAATCAGGCTATGAGGCTTACCTGGTGGGCGGCGGCGTCAGAGATATCCTGTTGGGTGGGAAGCCCAAGGATTTTGACATCGCAACCAATGCCACGCCGGAGGAAGTTCACGACCTGTTCCGCAACTCCCGATTGATCGGACGGCGGTTCCGGATTGTCCACGTGGTGTTTGGCCGTGAAGTCATCGAGGTGACCACCTTCCGGGGCAACGCCGCGGAAGCGGATACCGAGGCGGATGATGACGACCGCAGAACCAGCGAACACGGACTCCTCCTGCGAGACAACGTCTACGGTAACCAGGAAGAGGACGCCCTGCGTCGCGACTTTACCGTCAACGCGCTTTACTACTGCATCCGCGACTTCACCGTTATTGATTTCGCCAACGGCATCGAGGATCTGCGCAACCGCCAGCTGCGCCTGATTGGGGATCCGGAGACCCGCTATCGGGAGGATCCGGTACGCATGCTCCGCGCCATCCGCTTTGCCGCCAAGCTCGACTTCGACATTGAACCCGAGACTGAGGCCCCCATTGGGGAACTGGCGCCACTGTTGACCCACATCCCGCCGGCTCGTCTGTTTGAGGAAGTACTCAAACTGTTTTCGGCCGGCCATGGTGAGGCCACCTACGACTTGCTCAACCGATACAGTCTTCTCGAACCCCTGTTTCCGGAAACTGCCCGGGCCATCGAGAATGGCGAGCCCGATGAGCTGATACGCCAGGCTCTCAGAAACACGGACGCCCGGATTGCCCAGGGCAAATCGGTCACTCCTTACTTCCTGTTTGCCGCCATGCTCTGGCCGGCACTTCAGGCGGAATGGCATCGCAGGCAGGACAACGGTGATCCCGTGCAGCCGGCACTGCACGGAGCCATCGGAAAGGTGATTGGCCGTCAGGTACAGGCAACCTCCATTCCCAAGCGCTTCTCCGGGCCCATGAAAGAGATCTGGGAACTCCAGATGCGCCTACCTCGCCGGCAGGGTAAGCGGGCCTTTGCCACCATGACCCACCCCCGGTTCCGCGCAGCGTACGATTTCCTGCTGGTTCGTGAAGCGTCTGGCGAGATTGAGCCAGGGCTTGGCCAGTGGTGGACCGAGTTCCAGCAGGAGGACGAACGTGGCCAGGAACGGATGCTGTCAAAACTGAGCAACGATGCGCCCAAAAAGCGCCGTCGCCGCAAGACGGTCAAGCGCCCCGCACAACAATGATGACAGATGTTTTTATTGGTCTTGGCAGCAACCTGAAAGAACCGGCTGCTCAACTGGCCAGGGCAGTCTCCGCCCTGGCCACCCTGCCGGAAACCACTCTGGTAGCCCAATCCCCTTTTTATGCCAGCCGCCCGGTCGGTCCCCAGGACCAGCCGGACTTCGTCAACGGTGCCGTATGGCTGAGGACGTCCCTGCGGCCACACCAGCTGCTCGACGAACTGCAGAGCATCGAACAGAAGCACGGCCGGGAGCGGCTCAGGCACTGGGGCCCCCGCACGCTCGACCTGGACATACTGGTCTTCGGCGACCAGGTACTCGAAGATGAGCGCCTCACCGTACCCCATCGCGAGTTGCCAAACCGTGACTTTGCACTCCAGCCCCTGCTGGACCTGAAGGCTGACCTGGCTCTGCCTGATGGCACTGCCATTGCCCAACTGCGCAGCCAATGCCCCGACAACGGCTTGCGCAAGCTTCCACCGGCGGATTACCCTTAACACTTCAATGCCGACACCCCGGCACGCCCAGGCCCATCCACCCAAAAGGCAAGGATTCTATGGCTGTTACCATCAATACCCTGCGTGAGTTCAAGCAGAAGGGCGAAGCCTTCGCTGCCCTGACCTCCTATGACGCGACTTTTTCCCAGGCGGTCAGCGAAGCAGGCGTTCACGTAATCCTTATTGGCGATTCCCTCGGCATGGTGCTCCAGGGGCATGACAGCACCCTGCCGGTGACGATGGATCAGATGGTGTATCACGTCAGCTGCGTGGCCAAAGGGAACCGAGGGTCCCTGATCATGGCTGACATGCCCTTTATGAGTTACGGCACCGTTGAGTCCGCCCTGGAAAATGCGGCTGAACTGATGCGAGCCGGCGCCCACATGGTAAAGCTTGAGGGCACGGACTGGATGAAAGAGACCATTACAGCTCTGACCGAGCGGGCCGTACCAGTGTGCGCGCATCTGGGCCTGACTCCGCAGTTCGTCAATAAATTTGGCGGCTACAAGGTCCAGGGCCGTGATGAAAAGGCGGCCGAAATGATGATCGAACATGCCTGCGAACTGGAAGCTGCGGGCGCCGATGTCATCCTTCTGGAATGCGTCCCTGCGCCTCTGGCTGCGCGCATCGCCCAGGCTGTTAGAGCACCGGTCATCGGCATAGGTGCGGGTCCGGATACAGACGGCCAGATTCTTGTTTTGCACGACATGCTCGGCATTACCACTGGCCGCAAACCGCGATTCGTCAAGAACTTCCTGGCCGAGACAGATTCGATACAGGACGCTCTGCAGGCCTACGTGAAAGCCGTAGGCGAGCGCACATTCCCCGCTGAGGAGCATACGTTCAAGGCATGAGAACCGTACATTCCCTGAAAGAATTTAGAACCATCCTCCGCGGCTACCGCCAGCAGGGAAAAACCATCGGCCTGGTTCCCACTATGGGCAACCTGCACGAAGGCCACATTTCGCTGGTGCGCAAAGCGGCCGAAATGGCGGATGTTGTGGTGACCAGCATCTTTGTGAATCCGATGCAGTTCGGGGCCGGTGAAGACCTCGAAACCTATCCCAGAACCCTGGCCGAAGACCAGGACAAGCTTGCCTCGGCCGGGAACACCCTGGTTTTCGCACCCACCGCCGAAGAAATTTACCCGGAGGGGCTGGCCAGGCAGACCCAGGTGGTTGTGCCGGATGTCAGCGATGGCCACTGCGGCGCCAGCAGGCCGGGCCATTTCGAAGGTGTTGCCACGGTGGTCACGATGTTGTTCAACATGGTGCAGCCGGACTTTGCCGTATTTGGCGAGAAAGATTTCCAGCAACTCGCCGTAATCCGGAAACTGGTCCGCGACCTTATGATCCCTGTGGATGTGGTGGGCGCGCCGACCGTAAGAGAGGACGACGGCCTGGCGAAAAGCTCACGCAATGGCTACCTGACACCTCAGGAGCGGCAGATTGCGCCGGCGGTCCACCAGACCCTGCAGGCCACGGCGACCAAGATCAACGATGGTCGTACAGACTTTCATGCGCTGGAAAGCGAAGCTGAGCAGAGTCTCGGGGACGCCGGTCTCAGACCGGACTACTTCAACATCGTCAACAGCCAGACGCTCAAGCCGGCCACAGCCGAGGATCGGGACATTACCATCCTCGCGGCAGCCTTCCTGGGCAAAACCCGTTTGATCGATAACCTGTCTCTGACCCGATAAGCCAACAAAAAAGGACACTCTGATGCCCGCACATCCTGCAGTACTGACCTCGAAACCCGAATGGCAGACGCTGAAGGAGCAACGGAAACGCCTGGACGGCGTTCTCATGAAGGATCTGTTCGAGCAGGATCCCGGGCGGGCAAAGCGCTACTTTGTTGAAGGCGCAGGGCTATCACTGGACTTTTCCAAGAACCGGATCACTGACGAGGTGCTGGACGCATTGCTGGCGCTGGCCAGCAGCTGCAACCTGGAATCCAGGCGAGAGGCGTTGCTCCGGGGTGAGCGGGTTAACGTCACCGAGGATCGGCCCGCCCTGCATACCGCACTGCGCAATCCTGGAACCGAGGCAATCACGGTAGACGGTGAGGACGTGATCGCTGAGGTTCAGAGCACCCTAAATCGCATGGAAACCCTGGTGAACGACGTTCTGGACCAGCGTCGTACCGGATACACCGGCAAACCTTTCACCGACGTGGTAAGCATTGGAATCGGCGGCTCCTACCTGGGCCCAAAATTGGTAGGCGAAGCCCTTCAGCCCTACGCCCAGGCCGGCATTCGCTGCCATTACGTGGCCAACATTGATGGCACTGAAATCTGCGAGACGCTTCGCCAGGTAAATCCGGAAACCACCCTGTTCCTGATCCAGTCGAAGTCGTTCCGTACCCAGGAAACCCTGGAAAACAGCAAAGTTGCGCGGCAGTGGTTTCTTGATCGCAGCGGTGATGAACAGGCGGTCTCGCAGCACTTCATGGCGGTGACTGCCAACGTACCTGCGGCGCAGGACTTCGGCATCAATCCGGACAACGTCTTCCCGATGTGGGACTGGGTGGGCGGGCGTTACTCGCTCTGGTCTGCCATCGGGCTTCCCATTGCCTTTGGCGTTGGCATGGCCAACTTCCGGGCACTGCTGACCGGCGCCCATGCCATGGACCAGCACTTCCGTAAGGCGCCACTGGCGGAAAATCTGCCGGTGATCATGGCCATGCTGGGAATCTGGTACAACAATTTCTGGGGTGCCGAGACCCACGCGATACTGCCCTACGATCACTACCTGCGCAGCCTGCCGGACCACCTCCAGCAGCTGGACATGGAAAGCAATGGCAAGAGCGTGACCCAGGCTGGCGACGCCCTTGCCTGGCAATCCGGCCCGGTCATCTGGGGTGGGGTTGGCGCCAATGGCCAGCACGCCTATCACCAACTGATCCACCAGGGTACCCGGCTGATTCCCGCGGATTTCATCATCCCCCTGAAAACCCACAATCCGGTGGCAACCCATCACGCAGATCTGTTCGCCAACTGCCTGAGCCAGTCCCGGGCCATGATGGCCGGAAAATCGCTGGAAGAAGCCAGGGCAGAACTGGCCGCGGAAGGTCTGACCGAAGCCGAGATTGAACAGCTTGCCCCCCACAAGGTCATCCCGGGCAACAAACCCAGCAATACCCTGACCGTGGAAAAGGTGACGCCCGAGACCGTTGGCGCACTGATAGCTCTCTACGAGCACCGCACCTTTGTGCAGGGGGTGATCTGGGATGTGGATTCGTTTGATCAGTGGGGCGTGGAACTCGGAAAACAACTGGGCAAGGGTATTCTGCCGCGTCTGCTTGGCGAGGAAGCCGGCAACCAGGCCAGCGACAGCTCGACCGATCACCTTATTGAACGGTTCCGCTCAGCCGGCGGCGTTTGAGATCTGCCGACCCTGCCAGCTGAAATCCACCGGCCAGAGCTTCTGGCCGGTGCTGTATTCCCGCCACAACTGACCATAGGATTTACCGCACACCGGATGCACTGCCTCCGGCGCGATGTCAGCGAGCGGGCGCAGCACGAAGGCATTTTTGAGAATCTCCCCCCTGGGCAGCTCGACGCCCTCTATCCGGCCGACCGCATCGCCGTAGGTGAGAATATCCAGATCAAGGGTTCGCGCACTGAATTTCGGCACGTCCCGACGGCGGCCGTTCTCAGCTTCCAGTTGCTTGAAACGCTGTGACAGCTCGGCAACCGGCAGGGCCGTATCCACACCCACCACCAGGTTCAGAAACGGAGACCCGTCAAATCCGACTGCCTCGCTGTCATAGACCGGGGAGATGATCAGTTCGCCAAACCATGCAGACAGGGCATCAAGCGCGGCTGTGACGTAACGTTCCCTGTCCACATTGCTGCCGATGCTGATGTAAACCCGGACGGCCGCTGCCATTACCGCACTCCTGTCTCAGTTTTCTCTCCCCGCTCGATCCGCACGCCCACCGCCTGTGCCGCGGGTACGGCACCTGGCTTGCGTATCGCCAGTCGTAACCACTTGATGCCGAATTCCTCCCACAAGGTTCTGGCGAGGACCTCTGCCCCATGCTCAAGCAGTTTTGGCCTGAGCGTCTGCAGGCAGGACTCGACCCGGGCACTGACGGCCGCGTAATCCAGGGCATCGGCGACGTCGTCCGAGCGGCCCGGTACCGTGTTATCCCAGGCCATTTCCAGATCAACCACCAGGTTCTGGGTGACTTCCCGCTCCCAGTCGTAAACCCCGACCACTGTCTCCACAACCAGGCCTTCGATCAATACGCTGTCTGCCAAGGGTGCTCCCGGGATCTTCCACTCTTTGGTGATTGAATAACGCACAACCAGGGGATACTGTGAACAGGCTGGCCCGTGCTTTCAGGGCGGGCATTTTCGCACACATTAACCAGATACGTCTTTGCTTCCGGGCCCATAGCATGCTCCCCAGTGATCCGGTGTTAACGGTTTTGCTCTGCGCCGCCGCTTATGTGGCAGGTTCGGTGCTGTTTGCCCTGCCGGTCTGCCAGCTCTGGAAGCTACCCGATCCCAGGGCCCAGGGCTCTGGCAACCCCGGCGCTACGAACGTTTACCGCACCGGCGGTTGGCCGCCAGCCCTGCTGACTCTTGCACTGGATGCGGCCAAGGGCTGGTTGCCCGTGTGGCTGGCCCATGCTGCCGGTCTTTCGGTGATGGTTCAGGCTGTCGTTGCCCTGTTCGCCGTTACCGGCCACATGATCCCGGTCTTCTACCGATTCAAGGGCGGGAAAGGTGTGGCAACGGCGCTTGGCGCCGGGCTTGCACTGGCACCGGTCACAACACTGATGATGGCCGCTATCTGGATGCTGGTGATCTGGCGCTGGCGAATATCCGCCCTCGCCTCACTGATAGCTATTGTCTGCGGCCCGCTGATCAGCGCCTTCCTTGAACCGGAAACCCTGCCGCTGTTCGGCCTGCTTGCGCTACTGATTGTCGTTCGCCACCGCAACAATCTTATCCGTCTTGCCCAGGGCCGCGAAGCCGGCCTCTGATCCTCAGTCCACCAGCCCGGTGGATCTCGGCTCATTGATAGGCGGCAGCGTGTTCATCGGCCACCGAGGCACGGCCACAATCCGCTCGCCGTCCTGCTGGCCCGCCTTCATGCGCTGGGCGCCGGCATAGGCGATCATTGCCCCGTTATCCGTACAGAACTCAGGGCGGGCGTAAAACACGTGGGCCTTGAGCTTGCCGGCCATTTTCTCCAGGCCCGCCCGCAGCCGTTTATTGGCGCTGACCCCGCCGGCGATGACCAGACGCTTGCAGCCTGTCTGCTCCAGGGCCCGACGGCATTTGATGGTCAGTGTGTCGACCACAGCTGCTTCAAACGCCAGGGCGATATCCGCTCGGGTCTGGTCATCCAGTCCGCCCGACTCGCGTGCAGCATTGACGGTATTGAGCGTGAAGGTTTTCAGACCGCTGAAACTGAAATCCAGCCCGGGCCGGTCAGTCATTGGCCTTGGGAAACGGTAGCGGCCTTCGACTCCCTTTTCCGCGAGCGCCGCTACCCGCGGGCCACCGGGATAGTCCAGACCAAGCATCTTGGCAGTCTTGTCAAAAGCCTCGCCGGCGGCGTCGTCCACCGACTCGCCCAGCATCTCGTACTCGCCAATGCCATCCACCCTTACCAACTGCGTATGACCGCCGGAAACGAGCAATGCCACAAAGGGAAATGCGGGAGGATTGTCTTCCAGCATGGGCGCCAGCAGGTGCCCTTCCATGTGGTGCACGCCCAAAACAGGAATGCCCAGCGCGAAGCCCAGCGCATGGGCCACCGAACCACCCACCATCAGGGCGCCCACCA
>Ga0102932_1001232_pt1 | contig 13277 bp, 11 predicted proteins | sample SalPonR1_C_D2_MG_FD_78212 | JGI IMG/M metagenome (GOLD analysis project Ga0102932, IMG submission 78212) | Salt pond soil microbial communities from South San Francisco under conditions of wetland restoration - Salt Pond MetaG R1_C_D2_MG | ecosystem: Environmental > Aquatic > Marine > Intertidal...
GAAGAAGGCCTCCAAGAAGAAGGCCTCCAAGAAGAAGGCTTCCAAGAAGAAGGCTTCCAAGAAGAAGGCTTCCAAGAAGAAGGCTTCCAAGAAGAAGGCTTCCAAGAAGAAGGCTTCCAAGAAAAAATCATCCAAGAAGCGCGGCAAGAAAAAGGCGTCTCGCAAATCTGCCGGGGCCTCTCCCTGGGAACGCCTGGCCCTTGCTGCGGAACATATGCGCCTCGCCGCTCTCGAGCTGGCGGAACAGGAGGCCACTCATGGGCGCCAGGCGATCGACGATTTCGTTGGTGCCACGCGTGAAAAGCTTTCCAACCTTGAGTCGGTGGCTGAACGCGGTATCGCTCGAATCACCGGAAAATAGCGACGGCATGAACCCGTGACCGAGCCGATGGCCACTATCGATCGGTTTCTGGATGCCGCATGGGCTGAAGACGGTCTGGCAGAAAACACGTTGGCCGCCTACCGAAACGACCTGATCGGGTTCGCCCGTTCAGGTCTTTTTGTTTCGGACGATTCGGATACCGCTTGGTTCGAGGTCGATTCGGCAAGCCTGCCGGCCATTCTGGCAAAAAGGATCAGGGACGGCGGCAGTGTCACGACGCTGCGTCGTCAGTTCAGTTCGCTGCGCCGGTTTTGCGCATGGCTCCGAATGCAAGGGCGGCTTTCCGTCGATCCCTTGGCCACGCTGGAACCGCCGAAGCTCCCGCGACGCCTGCCCGGCGTGCTCAGCGAAGGCGAGATCGAGGCGCTGCTGAATGCACCGGATACCGACACGCCCCTCGGCGTGCGCGATCGCGCGATGCTCGAGGTGCTGTATGCCTCGGGTATGCGGGTCAGTGAACTGACCGCAATCGAAATGCCGGACATGAATTTTCGCCAGGGACTGGTTCGGGTGACTGGAAAGGGTGGCAAGGATCGGCTGACGCCGCTTGGCGAGCAGGCGCTCGATTGGCTGCAGCAGTGGTGTGATGGTCGCCGTCGGAACTGGCTCGGCCAGCCGCCCAGCGACGCGCTGTTCATCAGTTCGCGCGGCACCGCGCTGACGCGGCAGGCCGTCTGGCATCGGATCCGTACCCACGCCAGGCAGGCCGGGATCACTTCCCCGGTATCACCCCACAAGTTGCGGCATTCCTTTGCGACTCATCTGCTGGATCACGGCGCCGACCTGCGGGTTGTGCAGCTCCTGCTGGGCCATGCCGACCTCGCTACCACCCAGATCTATACCCACGTTGCCAATGCCAGGATGAAATCACTGCACGAACAGCATCATCCCCGGGGTTGAGCCTCTGTGCCGGGCAAGAACCCGGTTTTTATTCGGAACTTCATTTCATTTGTCTGTTCGAACACTGCGTAAAGTTTCGGCCTGAAGCTGGCGATGTCAGCGGCTACAATGCTGCCTGTTCGCGGCGCCGGTGCGAATGGGTATTTCGGCGCGAGATTAATAATTCAACGGAGAGTCTACTTGTGAATCGGATATTGAAATGCATGGTCTCGGCGCTGCTCCTGACGCCAGTGCTGGCTACAGCCGACGACTACGATCAGGTGCGCGAGCGCCTCAGCTCGCTGGTCAACGGCGAAACCAACATCAGCATTGCAGAATCGCCGTTACCCGGCATTCTCCAGGTGCGATTGGGCTCCGACATCGTCTATATGACCGACGACGGACGCTACCTGCTGCAGGGGCGGGTGCTCGACCTCGATACCCGGGAGGACATCACCGACCGGGCCAAGAGCAAGATTCGCCAGGAGCTGATCGACGGAATCGACTACGAAAAGCTGATCTCCTACGGGCCGGAAGATTCCGAGTTCGAGATCATAGTGTTCACCGATGTCGACTGTGTTACTGCCGGCGGCTGCATCAGCAGGTCGAGGAGTACAACGATGCAGGTATCCGGATCAGCTACGCGGCATTTCCGCGCGCCGGTGTCGGTTCGGAAACCTTTCGCAAGATGACTTCCGTGTGGTGTTCGGACGACCAGCAGGCGGCAATGGACCTGGCCAAGGGCGGCGGTACCCCCAAGCCCGCCGAATGCGATGCGCCGGTGTCGGAGCAGTACCAGCTGGGGCAGTCCGTAGGGGTTACGGGTACGCCGGCCCTGATCACGCCGGGCGGAGACCTCATTCCCGGCTACGTGCCGCCCAACGATCTTCGGGTGCGCCTCGAGCAGCTCGCCGCTAAAGAGGACACTGCCGCGCCGCAAGACGCGGAGGCGGAGTAATCCGACCCGATTCATGAAGGTCGTCGCGGGCCTCTTGCCCGCCAAGCCGTGACCTCCGAAAGTCCGCCTCGCGCGCGGGCTTTCGTCTCGACGCCCGCGACGTCTCGGTGTCGCCGGGCTATCCTTTCGCTTCGTTCGTCGTGTGCGCCTTTTCTGGCCGTTATACTTACGGCCCTGTAGCGATCAGGGTCCGGTAAACCTCATGCATTTCCTCCTCGGGCTGGAAGGCCTGCCTGCATTTCAAACCCTGCGCCTGGCCGACGCGCTCGGCGACGTTTTGGACTGTGGCGTTTCGCTGACGGTTCGCGAGTTCTTTCTGCTTGACGCCGAAGAACCGGATGAACAGGCACGTGCGCGATTGAACCGGCTACTGCACGCCGAGCCCATGCCTTCTGGTGGTTCCGATGGCAACATCATCCTGGTCGTGCCCCGGCACGGGACGCGCAGCGCCTGGTCAAGCAAGGCCGGCGATATCCTCAAGCGCTGCGGATTCGAGCGTTCCGGTCGCATCGAGCGCGGTCTGAGGATCGAACTCGGCGGGGTGAGTGCTGCGCAGCTGACGCCTGCGGCGCGGGAAGTCGTGCACGACCGGATGACCGAAACGGTCGTCGATTCACTGGCCGAGCTGCGGCACTGGTTCGATCCGCCGCCGACCGACACGCTTGCCGAAATCGAGCTGGGTTCCGATCCGACCGGCGCGCTGGCTGCGGCCAACCGGCACTACGGTCTCGCACTCAACGATGAGGAAATCGATTACCTGGCAGACGCCTATCGTCGGATCGGTCGCAACCCCACCGATGCCGAACTGATGATGTTCGCCCAGGCCAACTCGGAGCATTGTCGCCACAAGATCTTCAACGCCACCTGGCAGGTCGACGGCGAGCCGCGCGGCAACAGCCTTTTCGGCATGATCCGAAGTACCCACGCCGCGACGCCGGACGGCGTGATTACCGCTTATGACGATAACGCCGCGGTTATCGAGGGTTTCGATGCAACTCTTTTCTGTCCGGTCCGCGAGTCGTCGAGCTGGACCGAACAGCCGCGCCGCCTGCACGCTCAGATCAAGGTGGAGACGCACAATCACCCCACCGCCATTTCGCCGGATCCTGGCGCTGCTACCGGCGCCGGCGGCGAAATTCGCGACGAGGCGGCCACCGGCCGCGGCGGCCGGCCGGTAGCCGGTCTTGCCGGGTTTGCGGTGGGCGACCTGAGGATACCGGCCCACCCGATGGCGTGGGAGCGTGCCCCGCTGCCGCCGGGCAGAATTGCAACGCCGCTGGACATCATGCTGGAAGGTCCGATCGGCGCGGCACGGTTCAACAACGAATTCGGTCGCCCCAATCTTTGCGGCTATTTCCGTACGTTCAGCCAGCAGATAGATGATCGGCTGTGGGGATATTTCAAGCCGATAATGCTGGCCGGCGGCATGGGGACGATCGCAGAAGACCAGACCGAAAAGCGATCGCTCGCGGCCGGCTATCGCGTGATCGTGCTCGGCGGGCCCTCGATGATGATCGGGCTCGGCGGCGGTGCCGCCTCCAGCCTGCATTCGGGCCAGTCGTCCGAGCAGCTCGACTATGCTTCGGTGCAGCGCGCCAACCCGGAGATGCAGCGGCGCGCGCAGGAGGTCATCGACCAGTGCTGGATGCTGGGCGAGGACAACCCGATCGCGTCGCTCCATGATGTGGGTGCCGGCGGCCTGTCCAACGCAATCCCCGAACTGCTGCACGACGGTGGTGTCGGCGGACGCCTTGAGCTTCGTTCGATCCCGACTGCCGACCCTTCGATGTCGCCTATGGCCATCTGGTGCAACGAGTCTCAGGAACGCTACGTCCTGGCCGTTACCGAGCCGGGCCTGGACGTGCTCGAAGCGATCTGCCGGCGCGAGCGCTGTCCGATGGCGGATCTCGGTTCGGCCACCGCGGAGCACGTGCTGCACGTCGCCGACTGCAAAGCGCCAGGCACCCCGGTCGACCTGGACCTGGACGTGCTGCTGGGCAAGACGCCCAAGCTCGAAATCCGCGCGACCAGCCTGGAGACACCCGCGCCCGACGAAGGCATCGCGGGCATCGACCTGAATGAAGCCGTCGATCGCGTGCTGCAGGTACCGGCCGTCGGCAGCAAGCAGTTCCTGATCACGATCGGCGACCGGACCGTCGGGGGACTGTGCGTTCGTGACCAGATGGTGGGTCCGTGGCAAGTGCCGGTGGCCGACTGCGCCGTGACACTGACCGATTATCGAAGCTATACCGGTACCGCAATGGCAGTGGGCGAGCGCACCCCGCTGGCCGTCTGGAACGCGCCGGCTTCCGGGCGCATGGCAGTTGCCGAAGCGTTGCTCAACCTGGCCGGCACGCCGCTGCGCGGTCGCAACAGGATCAAGCTTTCGGCCAACTGGATGGCGGCCGCGCGCGCGCCTGGGCAGGATTCTGCGCTGCGGGCGACCGTGGAAGCCGTCGCCGACGACTTCTGCCAGGCCCTGGCCCTGGCGATTCCCGTCGGCAAGGATTCGCTCTCGATGCAGACGCGCTGGGAAGCCGACGGTTCGGACCACGCGATGACCGCCCCGGTATCACTCAACGTGACGGCGTTTTCGCCGGTGCCGGACGTGCGTGCTTGCATCACTCCCGAACTTCGACGCGATTGCGGCGAGACCGATTTGCTGCTGCTCGCCCCGCCGGCACGGCGCATGGGCGGGTCGGCCCTGGCCATGGCATTCGGTCGCGCACTGGGCGCGGTGCCGGATGTCGAGGAACCTCGAATGCTGGCCGCATTGTTCGATGCGGTGCAGTCGATGGTGGCCGAAAAGCGTCTGCTCGCGCTGCACGATCGTTCCGACGGCGGGCTGTTGACCACGGTACTCGAGATGGCGCTGGCCGGTCATGCAGGCGTAACGCTGCAATTGCCGGATGACTGCGAGCCTGTCGCCGGACTGTTCAACGAGGAAACGGGCCTGGTCGTGCAATGCCGGGCTGCCGAAACCGGGTCCTTGCTCGAGGCGCTGGATCGGGCCGGGTTGGCGCAGTGGACAACCCGGATCGGTCGCGTCATCGTCGGGAATCAGGCCGGTGACGGCAGGCTGTCGGTGACGCACGCCGGCGCAACCGTGCTGGACCGCGACCTGGCCGATCTGAACCGGCTCTGGGCCGCCACCAGCTACAGGCTCCAGCGGCTGCGCGACAATCCCGACTGTGCCGACGAGGAATACGCCGCACTGGCTGACTGGAACCGCCCGGGCCTGCGGCCTGTCGTCACCTTCGATCGCGCCGCGCCTGAGGTCGGTAGTCGTGCCCGGCCGAGAGTGGCCGTGTTGCGGGAACAGGGTGTCAATGGCCAGCGCGAGATGGCCATGGCCTTTCACGCCGCCGGTTTTGAAGCCGTCGACGTGCACATGAGCGATCTCGAGACAGGTCGCCGGCGCCTCGACGAATTTCACGGGCTGGCCGTGTGCGGCGGGTTTTCCTTCGGCGACGTTCTGGGCGCGGGCCGCGGCTGGGCGCGTTCGATCCTGTTCAACGAAGCGATGCGCGACCGGTTCCAGCGCTTTTTTGAAGACCGCGGCAAGTTCGCGCTCGGCGTTTGCAACGGCTGTCAGGTATTGTCGTCTCTGGCTGGCGTCATTCCGGGAACCGACCACTGGCCACGCTTTGTTCACAACCGCTCGCGCCAGTTCGAGGCACGGCTGAGCCTGGTCGAAATCGTCGAGTCGCCTTCGATCATGTTCGCCGGCATGGCCGGATCGCGTCTGCCGGTGGCGACCGCCCACGGCGAGGGCCGGGCCGATTTCGGCCGCAGCGCCGACCCGGGCCAGACCCCGGTCGCCGTTCGCTACATCGACGCTGGCGGGGCGCCGGCACGGGCCTACCCGGATAATCCCAACGGTTCTCCGGAAGGCGTGACCGGATTGTGCAACGCCGACGGCCGGGTTACGATCCTGATGCCGCATCCGGAGCGGCTCTTGAGGTCGGTCAACTACTCCTGGGCGCCGCCGCAGTGGCGTGACTGGTCGCCATGGATGCGGATGTTCGAAAATGCGCGCGCCTGGCTGGATTGACGGTCGGCGGAATACATGACGAAGGAAGCGGCGTGAGCGAAAACACCAACGAATCCCGCGGGGATCAAAGCGACGAGGAAGAAGAAGAGGGCAACCCGGTCAAGGAAATGTTCCTGCTCGCGGCGCTCTACCTGCCGCTGGGGTTTTTCCTCTGGTTCTCCTTCGGCAGCGCCCTGATGTGGTTTCCCTCGAAGCTTGCCGAGTGGGCGTTGACCGGTCTGTACCCGGAGTTGTTCGAACGCGTGGTGCAGTTCGGTTATCAGCTCGAAATCCAGACGGCGATCCGGATGGAGCGCATGGTCGAGGGGCGCGTGGCGCTTCTCAACAATGACGTCAATCCGATGATCTATGCCTGGGGCATGGCGTTGTTGTTCGGCCTGATCATGGCCACACCGATGCGCGCCCGTATTCGCGCGGTGCAATTGCTGGTCGCCTACCTGGTGATTTCAGTCGTGACCGCCTGGGGCGTGTTCTGGCAGACCTGGACCGACCTGGCGTTTCGAATCGGTCCCGAGGCCGCTGCTGCGGTTGCCCAGGCGGGGCCTTCGCCGACGCTGATTGCGCTGTGCTACCAGCTGGGCTACCTGATGCTGCCGGCGGTGGTGCCGCTGGCGACCTGGATTTTGATGAACCGACCGTTCCTCGAGCGGGTCGCGTTCAACCGGCACCGCTGAACCCGAGACCATTTATGCTGTCGATAATTGCGGCAAGCCCGCGCCCGTTCATCACATAGAATCAGCCGATGGAAACCGAAGCGATCACCGCCACAGACCAGACCGACCTGCTGCCGCACGTCGGCGACCATCTCGAGGACCGGGCAGCCGACCTGTGCCGCCTGATGATCGATCAGGGCCGGCTCAGAAGCGAGGACCTGGCCCGGGCGCGCGCCTATCGCGAGCAGAACGGGGGCAACCTGCTTACGCTGCTGGTACGGCTGGGCCTGGTCTCGGAACGTGACCTGGCGGTAGCGCAATCCGGGCTGCTCGATATTCCGCTTTGCATGGACAAGGATTATCCGGAGCAGGCGCCGGCCATCGATTCGATTTCGGTGCGCTTCATGAAGCAGCAGCACCTGGTGCCCATCCGGGTCGAGGAGCATGCGCTGGACGTCGTCATGGCAGACCCCCAGAACCCGGCCATGCTCAAGGCGCTGAAGATGGCGACCGGCCTCGAGGTGAGACCGCGGGTGGGCATTGCTTCGGAAATCGACAATACGATTGAAAGGTACTTCGGCGGCGGCCGCAGCGCCATGGGTCAGATCGCCGAAGGCCTGGGCACCGAAGGCGAGGGCGAGGACGAGGAGAACGTCGAACATCTGCGCGACCTGGCGTCCGAGGCGCCGGTCATCCGGCTGGTCAACCTGATCCTGCAGCGTGCGGTGGAGGCCCGGGCTTCCGATATTCACATCGAGCCGTTCGAGAACCGGCTGAAGGTGCGCTACCGGATCGACGGCGTGCTGCAGGAAGTCGAGGCGCCGCCGGCGCGCTCGACCGCCGCGGTAATCTCGCGGGTCAAGATCATGGCCAAGCTCAACATCGCCGAGCGCCGGTTGCCGCAGGACGGGCGCATCATGCATCGCGTGCAGGGCAAGGAGCTCGACCTGCGCGTATCGACCGTGCCCACGTCGCACGGCGAGAGCGTCGTCATGCGTATTCTCGACCGCGAAGCCGTGACCCTTGATTTCGGCAGCCTGGGTTTCGCCGACGATACCCGCGATGCGTTCATCCACGCGCTTGAAATGCCGCACGGCATCATTCTTGTCACAGGTCCGACGGGTTCGGGCAAGACCACTACGCTGTATACCGCGCTTTCCCAGCTGAACTCGCCGGCGCGCAAGATCATTACCGTCGAGGACCCGGTCGAATACCAGCTCGAGGGCGTCAACCAGATCCAGGCCAAGTCGTCGATCGGGTTGAACTTTGCCGCCGCGCTGCGCGCGATCGTGCGCCAGGATCCGGACGTGATCATGATCGGCGAGATGCGCGACCTGGAGACTGCCAAGATCGCGATCCAGTCGGCGCTGACCGGTCACCTGGTGCTCTCGACGTTGCACACCAACGACGCCGCCGGCGGCGTGACCCGAATGCTGGACATGGGCGTCGAAGATTATCTGCTGACCTCCACGGTCAACGCCATCATGGCCCAGCGGCTGGTGCGCCGGCTGGATCCGGACACGCGTGAGGCGTTCGAGGTGTTGCCCGAAATGGTCAAGGAACTGGGCCTGCGCCCGCTCACAGACGCCGATCCGATCACGCTCTACCGACCAGGCACATCGGAAGTCAACCCGACCGGGTACAAGGGTCGCTCCAGCATCGTCGAATTGCTGACCATGTCCGACGAGATCCGCCGCATGGTGATGCGCCAGGCCACGTCGGGGGAAATCGAGCGCCAGGCCCGGGCCGAAGGCATGCGCACCATGTACCAGGACGGCATGCGCAAGGCGCTGCTCGGCGTGACCAGCGCCGAGGAAGTCCTGCGCGTGACCCAGGAAGCTTGATGGCATTGTTCACCTACAAGGCGGTCACGCCCTCGGGCGAGATGCTGACCGGTGAAATGGAAGCGCCCAGTGCAGACCTGGTCGTCGAACACATCCAGGAGACCGGCAATATCCCGATTCAGGCCAAGGAAGTCTCGGCCGGGTTCCGCCTGGAAACGCTGTTCCGCGGCCGTCAGGGGCTGACCCAGCGCGAGATCGGCGACCTGACCGGCCAGCTGGCAACGCTGTTGGGCGCCGGTCTGCCGCTGGACCGTTCGCTGGGCATTCTGGTCGAGCTCGCCGAGAACGAGCGGGTCGAGCAGATGCTGTCCAAGGTGCGCGACCGCGTGCGCGAGGGTATCTCGTTGTCGGAGGCGCTGGAAGAGCGTCACGGCGTGTTCTCCCGCTTCTACATCAACATGGTGCGGGCCGGCGAAATGGGCGGCGCACTGGACCAGACCCTGGCCCGGATGTCGGAATATCTCGAGCGGGCCAAGGAGCTCAAGGACGGCGTGGTATCGGCGCTGATCTACCCGGCGCTGCTGGTGATTCTGGCGATTGCCTCGCTGATGCTGCTGATGGTCTACGTGATTCCGCAGTTCACGCCGATGTTCGAGGATTTCGGCGGTGAATTGCCGTGGCTGACCCGGGTGGTGATCTTTGCCGGCGACACGCTGAAGAACTTCTGGTGGGGTCTGATCGCGATCGCCGTGCTGGCCGTGCTCTGGTTTCGCGGGCAGATGCAGAAGCCGGCCTCCCGGCTGCGCTGGGACGGCCGTTTTCTGAATACCAAATGGGTGGGCGACGCGATCGCAAAGATCGAGATGGCACGCCTGGCCCGCACCACCGGCACGCTGCTGATCAACGGCGTGCCGCTTCTGTCGGCGATTTCGATCGCGCGCAACGTGATGACAAATACGGTTCTTCGCGAGGACGTCGGCGAGGCGGCGAAGAAGGTCAAGACCGGTGCGCCGCTGGCCAGGGCGCTTAACGAAAGCGGAAACTTTCCGCGCCTGGCGTTACAGATGATCAACGTCGGCGAGGAAACCGGCCAGCTCGACGAGATGCTGCTGAAGGTGGCCGATACCTACGACCGGGAAGTACGCACCACCATAGACCGCATCATGGCCATGCTGGTGCCGGCGCTCACGTTGGGGCTGGCGGCGCTGATCGGCGTCATCGTCATGTCGGTTCTGATGGCGATCCTGAGCATCAACGAACTGGTCGCCTGAGGAGCCCGCCTGGTTTGCGACCCGCTTTAATCCGGCGCAGCCGGGCCCTGCAGCTGCGGCGTTTCGCTCGGTCGCGCCACACGATCTGCGGATTTTCCGACTGAAACGTGCTTCGCGCAGAGTTGTTCAGAGGTTCCCGGGCCACATTCTCCGGGCCACAAGGTTGCCTTGCGCGCGATATTGGGGGAATCTTTCGGCCCCTAGCTGTCATAATTCCATATGAAGCAACAAATCAAGGCTGTAAACATGAAAAATACTTCGCAGGGCTTTTCCCTGATCGAACTGCTGGTTGTCCTGGTCATCCTCGGCCTGATCGCCGGCCTCGTCGTACCCAATATCATGGGCCGAGGAGAAGACGCCAAGTCGCGTACCGCGGTTGCCGAAGTCCAGCGCCTGTCCATGGCGGTGGACGAGTTCTACCTGGATACCGGCCGTGCGCCGCGCGAACTGCGCGAACTGGTCGAGAAACCTGGCAACGTATCGAACTGGAACGGGCCCTACATCAACGAGTCGAATCTGAACGACCCCTGGGGCAACCAGTACACTTACCGGTTCCCGGGCGAACACCGCGACTTCGATATCTTCAGTCCCGGCCGGGACGGACAGCCGGGCGGCGAGGGCCCTGATCGCGACATCGCGAACTGGAATCTTTGACCTCGGCCCGCCGCAGCTCACGTCCCACATGATCACGTGACGTTGAATGACGCAACCCCTGTTCAGAACAAGAACCGTGCGCCCTGATTCGGGCTTCAGCCTGATCGAGCTGATGGTCGTCATGGTGCTGGTGGTCGGTTTGTTCGGCCTGGTCGGCACCTCCATTTCCCGTTCCGTGGGCGGCGCAGAGCTGCGTAACGAGGTGCGCGAAATCATTGCCGGTCTGCGCCACACGCGCGGGCAGGCCATCGTCAAGCGTACCGAGATGGTGTTCCGTGCCGATGCCGACAAGCTGACCTGGCAGGCGGCCGGACGGGAGCGGCAGCAACTGCCGGACGGGCTGGACATCACCTTGACCACGGCACGCTCGGAAATGACCGGCGAGAACGCCGGCGGCATTCGGTTCTTTCCCGACGGATCGTCTACCGGCGGCAGCGTGCTGCTCTCGGTAGACGACCGCAAGTGGTATGTCACCGTCGGCTGGCTGACCGGTGAGATCAGCCAGGATCCGCCGGAGGACGCCCGGTGAGCCCGGTTCGGCACTCAGCCCGAAATTGCGCAGGAGCGGTCTCCGGCCGCCAGCGCTCGGGCGCGGGTGGCCGTTCGGGCCGGCCAGCATGCGGTGTCCCGAATGCCGCGCCTTCCGGCCAGCGCGGCTTTACCCTGATCGAAGTCATGGCCGCCTTCGCCATCTTCGCGGTCCTGTTCGGCGTGTTGCTGCAGATTTTGTCGACATCTATCAGCAACACCCGGCGATCCGGCGATTTCACGCAGGCCGCGCTGCTGGCCCAGAGCCAGCTCGACATGATCGGCATCGAGTCGCTGCCGCAACCGGGCCAGTCCAGCGGCCGTTACAACGACGAGTACAGCTGGGAGCTGATCATCGAGCCTTACCAGATATCCGACGACCGCGGTGTGCTCTTCGAAGATCTGCCAATCGACCTGTACTACGTGGGACTGACCGTGTTTTGGGGCGAAGGCCGCTACGAACGATCGGCGCTTTTCGAGACGTTGCGCTCGGTTGACCGCTTCTACGCCGAGCGAGAGGCGCAGCGAGGATGATGGCATTCAACATCAATATGGCCCGCACGAGGCAGGTCGGCTCGGCCGTGACGGATCGGCTCGTAGGAGCGGTCTCCAGGCCGCGATCAGCGCATTGGACGATTCGGCGCCGGGAGACGCCTCCTACGGCGGGTCGTAGCCGGCGCGCCTGCAAAGCGGCCCACCGCGATTCGACCCCAGGCTACGGCAGTCAGTCGGGCTTCACGCTGATCGAGCTGCTGCTGGCCACGGCGCTGATCGCGCTGATCATGGCGATGGCCTACGGTGGATTCCGCGCCGGCGTGCGCGCAACGTCTTCCGGTGAGGAGCTCATCGAGGAGACCAATCGTCTGCGCGTGGTGCACCAGTTCATTCGTCGCCAGATCGCCCATTCGCGGCCGCTGATCATCGAGCAGGACGGCCAGGATGTTATCCGTTTCGAGGGTGAGTCGGAGCGAATTCGCTTCATTGCGCCGATGCCGGGTTACCTCGGGTTCGGCGGTCCGTACGTGCAGGAATTGCGGGTCGAGCGCGGCGATGTCGGGGTGGACCTGGTCTTCGCTTTCGCGATGCTCAACGGCTATGAGCCGGGAGACCTGAATCGCGATCCGCCGGTGACATTGCTCGAGGATATTGGCAGGGCCAATTTCGAATTCCTTGGTTACGACGAGGACGGCGAATCGGTATTCTGGAGCGATTTCTGGGAGCCGGTTGACCAGGTGCCGCTGTCGGTTTCGCTCAGGTTTTCCATGGAGCGCGACAATGGGCTGTTCTTTCCCCAACTCGTCACGCCGGTCATCATCGACTCAGGCGGAGGGGTCGCGCCCAGGAGTGTGGACCCGGCCGACATCCGAGCACGGATGATGGGCGTGGACCGGCAGCGCAGTCGGCGCTGATGAGTCCCGAGTTGCTGAAAGGCCCGGGATCGGGCAACAGCAGGGGGATCGCGCTGATCGTCGTGCTCTGGATGCTGGCGCTGTTGACCATCATCATAGGCACCTACGCCGTGCTGGCCCGCACTGAAACGCTGCAATCGCGTTTCCTGTTCGATACGACCGATGCCCGCTACGCCGCCGAGGCCGGCCTGCACCGGGCGGTTGTCGAATTGCGCAACCCGGACATGGAGACGCGCTGGGTGGCCGATGGCCGCCCGTACGAATTCGGCTTTGGCAATGCCCGGATCGAAGTACGCATTACCGATGAAACAGGACTGATCGACGTCAATGCCGCCGCCCAGGGCAACCCCGACCTGCTGATCCGACTGTTCAATTCGGTGGGCTTGAGCGAGCAGGACGCAGAGTTGATGACCGCGGCGATTCAGGACTGGGTCGACGGCGACGACGAAACGCGGGTCATGGGCGCGGAGGACGGCGAATACGCCAACGAAGGCCTGCCGTTCGGCCCGGCCAACGAACCTTTCGGAACGATAGAGGAAATTCAGCAGGTCATCGGCATGAGTTGGGAACTTTTTCGCGCCATCGAGGCCAGTTTAACTGTCCATTCAGGACGCGCGGATTTCAATCCTGCATTCGCGCCACCCAGCGTACTCAGGACCATTCCCGACATGGATGAACAGGCCGCGCAGTTGTTTATCGATGAGC
>Ga0102932_1001240_pt1 | contig 13233 bp, 12 predicted proteins | sample SalPonR1_C_D2_MG_FD_78212 | JGI IMG/M metagenome (GOLD analysis project Ga0102932, IMG submission 78212) | Salt pond soil microbial communities from South San Francisco under conditions of wetland restoration - Salt Pond MetaG R1_C_D2_MG | ecosystem: Environmental > Aquatic > Marine > Intertidal...
ACCTGCTTCGGCGCCCCGTTCCTGCCAAGGCGGCCCGAGGTCTACGGCCAGCTCCTGCGCGACAAGATCGCCACCTACGGCTCGACCTGCTGGCTGGTGAACACCGGCTGGACCGGCGGCGCCTACGGCGAAGGCCGGCGGATGCCGATCGCCGCCACCCGCGCGCTGCTCACCGCCGCTCTCGACGGCACGCTCGCCCACCGGACCTTCCGGAAGGATCCGAACTTCGGTTTCGACGTGCCGGTGACCGTCCCCGGCGTCGACGCCGACCTGCTCGACCCCCGAGGCACCTGGAGCGACCCCGCAGCCTACGACACCGCCGCCGCCAGGCTCGTCGACATGTTCGCCGAGAACTTCGAACAGTTCCTCCCCCACATCGATTCCGACGTTCGCGCCGTCATGATCGGCTGATCCCTCACCCGCTCGGCGCAGCACGGCTCATCGGCAATCCTGGCCGGCCACTCCACCAGAGTCTCCTTCGCGCGGAGACTGCACCGAGTATCGGGATCGGATAGTCGCCCGTCGTCGCGGCCGCTGCGGATGGCGACCGCGCCGCCGTTCACCATCAGCGCCACGCGGCGCTGCGTCATGCCAGGCTAAAGCACCATCCGCCGCGGATCGGACAGCAGATCGCAATACCGGCGCATGAAGCGTGCGGCGTCCGCTCCGTTGATGACCCGGTGATCGTACGTGAGGTCGAGGGGAAGCATCAGGGCCGGCTCCCAGGTTCCGCCGGTCCATCTCGGGCGGGTCTCGGCGCGCGTGATGCCGAGAATGGCGAGTTCCGGCGGGTTGATGATGGGCGAGAAAGCTTCACCGCCGATGCCGCCGAGCGAAGAGACGCTCATCGACGCGCCGCCCATCTCGTCGGGCGCGATCTTCCGGGCGCGCGCGCGGGCGCCGAGATCGGCAATCTCGGCAGCCAGCGCCCAGAGACCCTTCCGGTCGGCGTCGCGGATCACCGGGACCATCAGCCCGTGTTCCGCGTCGACGGCGATCCCGATATGCACGTAGTCCTTGAGGATCAGGGTTTCGCCATCCGCGCTCAGCGACGCGTTGAAACGCGGGAACGCGCGGAGCGTCCGCGCCAGCGCCTTCACATGGAAGGCGAGTGCCGTGAGCTTCGCGCCTCGCGCCTCCGCCTCGTCCTTCAGCGATGCCCGAAACGCCTCGAGCGCGGTTACATCCGCGCTGTCATGATGCGTGACCGATGGGATGACGGCGGTCGCGGCGGCAAGGTTGCGGGCGGCGGCGCGGGCGAAGCGGCTTACCGGTTCCTCGGTTACAGGCCCCCATTGGCCGTGATCCACGTCCCAAAGGGCGGTATCCGCGGCCGGGGCCGCGCCGCTTGCGTCCATCAGGTCCTCCCGCGCGAGCGTGTTGCGCCCCAGAGTGCGCGCGCGCGCGTCGAGGTCGATGCCTTTTTCGAGGGCGAGACGGCGCACGGAGGGGCTGGCGATCACTTCAGATGACATGCCGCCCTCACCACTCCGCCGAAATGTACTGGGTTTCCATGAACTCGAGCATGCCCTCATGCCCACCCTCGCGGCCAAGACCCGATTGCTTGGTGCCGCCGAAGGGGGCCGCAGGATCCGAGACCAGGCCGCGGTTGAGCCCGACCATCCCGTAGTCGAGCCGCTCGCAGACCCGGAGCGCGCGTTTCATGTCTTCGGAAAAGACGTAGGCGACGAGGCCGTACTCCGTATCGTTGGCGCGCCGGACGGCCTCATCCTCGCCACTGAATGTCTGGATCGCGGCGACGGGCCCGAAGATCTCGTCGCGGACGCAGTCGGCGGTCTCGGGCACGTTCGAGAGCACGGTCGGCGCATAGAAGTAGCCGGGGCCCTCCGGCATGGTCCCGCCGCATTCGATCTTCGCGCCCTTCGCGACGGCGTCGGCCACGAAGGCCGCGACCTTCTCGCGGGTGTCGGCGTTGACGAGCGGGCCCACGTCCACCGAAGGGTCGATACCGTCTCCCACCTTCAGGGCGGACATCTTCTCGGTCAACCGGCGGGTGAATTCGCCCACGATGTTCTCTTGCACGTAGATCCGGTTCGCCGCGGTGCAGGCTTCGCCCAGGTTCCGCATCTTGGCGAGCATCGTGCCCTCGACCGCCGTGTCCAGGTCGGCATCCTCCAGAACGATGCAGGGGGCGTTGCCGCCGAGTTCCATCGCCGGCTTCAGCACCTGATCGGCGGCGGACTGCAGAAGCTTGCGACCGACCTGCGTGGAGCCCGTGAAGGAGACGACCCGCACCCGCGGGTCATGCAGCATGTGATCAACGAGCGCGCCCGTCCTGCGCGAGGGCAGGACGTTCACGAGCCCCTTCGGCACGCCCGCTTCTTCGAGGAGCGGCATCAGCGCGAGCATCGTCAACGGGGTCTCCGAGGCCGGCTTGATCACCACGCCGCAGCCCGCCGCAAGGGCCGGCGCGATCTTGCGGGTTCCCATCGCGGCGGGATAGTTCCACGGCGTCACGAGCACGGCGAGCCCGGCGGGCTTGTGCTGCACGATGATCCGTGCGCCCGACGCGGGAGCGTGCGTGATCAGCCCGTCGGCCCGGACCGCCTCCTCCGCGAACCAGCGGAAGAACTCCGCGGCGTAGGTCGCCTCGCCGATGGCGTCCGCACGGGCCTTGCCGTTCTCCAGTGTGATCAGCCGCGCGAAGCCCTCGAGCCGGGCCGTCATGAGCTCCCATGCCCGGCGCAGCACCTCGGAGCGTTCGCGCGGTTTGCGCGCCGCCCAGTCCGACATCGCGGCCTCCGCTGTGTCCAGCGCGGCGTCGGCGTCGGCGATATCGGCGGACGCGACCGAGGCGAGCACCGCCTCGTCCGCCGGATTGACGACGTCGAACCGCTCCTTCGCGGCGCCCTCCCGCCACGCGCCGCCGATCCAGAGATCGCTGTGGAGGGCGTCGAAATCGATATCGATCTTCGTCATGTCGTCTTCTCCTCGGGCTTCAGAGCAGGTGCCTGAGCGGCTCTTCGAGACGTCCGGTGAAACCCGAGACGAGCTCAAGCGCGGCGGCTGCCGAGAGATGCCCCGCACCGCACTCCAGCGTGACAGCGAGACCCTCCCCGCGCTTCATGATGGTCAGGACGGGCGCGTCCTCCGCCCCGAGTTCGACCGACGAGATCGAAACATGGCGCAGGTCGCGCAGGATCAGGTCGGGCGCCGGGGCATCTTCGTCGGGGACGGCGGATCGTCCTGTCGCGGCTCTGTCGGGATCAAGGTGCCGGCTCTCCTCGCCGAACCGTTCCACGATGACGCAGATCGCGGCGTGCTCCCGGCCGGACCGAAAGCTCGCCGCGGCGAATGCGGCAAGCAGCGCCGGTGCGTCCGCATGACCCTCGCTCTCGGCAGCCCAGGCGAGAAACTCCGAGAAGCCCTCCCGATGGATATCGGCGGTGATCCGACGCGTGGCCTGCGCCGCCGCGGCGGCCGTCGCCGGCCGCGCATCCTGCAGCGTCTTGAATGCCTCGAGATCGCGCACATGGAAAGGCTGGGGGTGCCCCGCCTCAACCAGCCGCGCGAGGTCGAGGCCCTCTTCAAGCGCAAGCCGTCGCGCCTTGGGCGACGCAAGGATGCGTCCTCCCGTTGCGACGGGAGGCGTCGCAGCACGTTCCGTCGCGGGAGTTTCCTTTGGCGCCGCCGGCGCCTCATGGGACTGCGGCGCTTCCACACCGGCCGCGCTCCGCTTTTGCCGTACCGGAGCCGTTGGCTTCTCGGCGGTCAGGATGGCGACGCGCTCGCCCACCGGCACCTCTTCGCCATCTTCCGCGAGGATCGCCGCGACGAACCCCGCCGCTTCTGCCGAGACCTCCATCGTGGTCTTGTCAGTCTCGACCTCGAAGAGGACGTCTCCCTCTGCGACTTCTTCGCCCGGCGAGACATGCCAGGCCACGAGCAGGCCGGTATCCTGCGCCATGCCGAGAGCCGGCAGGATCACCGACCGTCCCTCCGGGAGATCGTCCGGCGGTGCGGATGCCGGCGGCTTCTTGGCGGTCTCGGATGGCGCGGATGGCTCCGGCAAAGCCGCGCCCGCCGTCTCCGCCGTCTCTGCCGTTTCGGAGATCCGCGCGATCACACGGCCCACAGGCACGTCGTCGCCCTCGGCGGCGCGCACATCGGTCAGGAAGCCCGGCGCCTGCGCCTCGACCTCCATCGTCGCCTTGTCGGTCTCTACCTCGAACAGCGCGTCGCCTTCGGCGATCGGATCGCCGGGCTTCTTCAGCCAGGCGACCAGTCGGCCCGCGTCCTGCGCCATGCCGAGAGCCGGCATGATCACCTCATGCGGCATGGATCATCTCTCCGGCGCAGAGCCGGCGCGCGGCGTCGGCCACCTTCTCCGGGGTCGGCACCGTCAGGTCCTCGAGCGCGGGCGAGAACGGCACCGGGACGTCCATCGCGCCCATCCGGAGAACCGGCGCGTCGAGGTGGTAGAACGCCTTCTCGTTTAGGCGGCTCGCGATCTCGGCGGTGACGCCGTAGCTTTGATGCCCCTCGTCGATCACGATCGCGCGGCTCGTCTTCTTCACCGATCCCAGAAGGGTCGCCTCGTCCAGCGGCACGATGGTGCGCGGGTCGATGACTTCGGCGCTGATGCCTTCGTTCGCGAGAATGTCGGCGGCCTTGCCCGCCACCTGCACCATCGAGGACGTGCCGATCAGCGTGATGTCCCGTCCCTCGCGGAGAACGGCAGCCTCGCCGAAGGGGATGAGATACTCATCCTCCGGGACCGGAGCCTTGTCCTGGTACATGAGCTTGTCCTCGAAGATCACGACCGGGTTGTTGTCCCGGATCGCCGTCTTCATCAGCCCCTTCGCCTCATAAGCCGAAGACGGCAGGGCGACCTTGAGGCCAGGGATATGCGCCACGATCGCCTGCAGCGACTGGCTGTGCTGCGCGGCCGAGCGCCGGGTCGCGCCGAGGTTGGTGCGCAGGACCATCGGAACCTGGAGCTTGCCGCCCGACATGTAGTGCTGCTTGGCGGCCTGATTGCAGAGCTGGTCCATCACCAGATAGATGAAATCCCCGAACATGAGGTCGACGACGGGCCGCGCGCCGGTCATCGCGGCCCCCACGGCAAGGCCGACGAATCCGGGTTCCGAGATGGGCGTGTCGATCACGCGCTCGGTGCCGAATTCCTCGACGAGGCCCGACAGGACCTTGAAGGGCGTGCCGGCCTCGGCGACATCCTCGCCCATGAGGAACACGGTCGGGTCGCGGCGCATCTCCTCTGCGATCGCCTCGTTGACGGCCTGGGACAGGGTGATCTCGCGCATCTGTCTCTCCTCAGTCCGCGTAAACGTGCATGTCGACCTCGTTGGCCGGCGGATAGGGGGCCTTCTCTGCATAGGCCACGGCGTCGGTCGCGTCGGTCTCGATCTCGGCGTTCATCGCCTCGATCTCCTCCTCGGTGGCGATGCCTTCGCTCACGAGGTAGCCGCGGAAGCGGACGATCGGGTCGCGATTGTCCTTCCACTCCTTCTCCTCGTCCTTCGAGCGGTAGTAGTCGCGGTTGATGTCGCCGACGTGGTGGCCGTGGTAGCGGTAGGTCATCAGTTCCATGAAGAACGGACCCTCGCCCTTGCGCGCCCGCGCCACCAGCTTCTGGGTCAGCTCGTTGACCGCCAGAACGTCCTGCCCGTCGACCTGGTGCGCCTCGATCCTGAAGGCCTCGGCGCGGGCCATGATCGAGCCGGCGGCGATCTCCTCGGTCTTCGTGTATTCCGAGTACCCGTTGTTCTCGCAGGCATAGATGACCGGCAGCTTCCAGAGTGCGGCCATGTTCATCACCTCGTACCAGAGCCCTTGCGCGGTCGCCCCGTCGCCGAAGAAGCAGACCGTGACGTCGTCCGAGCCCTGGAGCTTCGCGCGCAGCGCCGATCCCGTCGCGATGCCCATCGAGCCGCCCACGATGGCGTTGGCGCCGAGGTTTCCGTGGCTCTGGTCGGCGATGTGCATCGAGCCGCCCTTGCCGCGGCAATAGCCCTCCTCCTTGCCCAGAAGCTCGCAGAACATCTGCTTGAAATCCGCGCCCTTGGCCACGCAATGGCCGTGTCCCCTGTGCGTGGACGTGATCCGGTCATCGTCGGTCAGCGCCTCGCAGATCCCGACCGCCACCGCCTCCTCGCCGGAATACATGTGCGTGAGCCCCGGCATCTTGGCCGAGAGGTATAGCTGGTTCGCGTTGTCCTCGAACGTCCGGATCCGGACCATCTGGCGGTACATCCGCAGATAATCGTCGGCATTCGATTTGCCGGCCTTCGCCTTGCTCGTGGTCTTCGCAGCGGTCATCTCGCCTCCCTCGCCGGCGCCGGAGCGCAGGAATTCCTCCGCGTCCGTTGAGACATTCAGTAACGGTTCGCGATCGGAAGCTCTTCAGCGGGAAAGAGCGAGATCACCTCGCAGCCCGTATCCGTCACGACGACTTCCTCCTCGATCCGCGCCGCCGAGAAACCGTCAGCCGCCGGGCAGTACGTTTCGAGCGCGAAGACCATGCCGGTCTGGATCTCCATCGGGTGGTCGAGGCTGACCGCGCGGCTGATGATCGGACGCTCATGCAGCGCAAGCCCCAGCCCGTGCCCGAACTGCAGCCCGAAGGCGGTGTCCTCGTCGGGGAACCCGAACTCATCTGCCTTGGGCCAGGCTTGCGCGACGACGTCGGTGCTTACCCTCGGCCGGATCAGGTCGATCGAGGCATCGATCCATTCCCGCGCCTTCACGTAGGCATCGTTCTGCGCCGAGGTCGCGCGGCCGATGTTGAAGGTTCGGTAGTAGCAGGTCCGGTAGCCCTGGTAGCTTTGCAGGATGTCGAAGAACGCCTGATCTCCGGGCCGGAAGTAGCGGTCGGTGAAGTTGTGCGGGTGCGGGTTGCAGCGCTCGCCCGAGATCGCGTTGATCGCCTCCACGTCGTCGGAGCCCATCTCGTAGAGCATCTTGTTGCTGAGCGCGACGATGTCGTTCTCGCGGATGCCCGGCTTCAGCTCCTCGTAGATCATGTGGTAGACGCCGTCGACCATCGCCGCGGCCTGGGTCAGAAGCTGGATCTCGTCCCAGTTCTTGATCTCGCGGGCCGCGAGCATGATCTGCTGGCCGTCCACGACCTTGAGTCCCTCCTCCTGGAGCGCGTGGAACATCGCGGTCTCGGCATAATCGACGCCCACGGGAATGTCGGCCATGCCGGCATCGCGGATCAGCCCCGCGATCTCTTTGGCGTATTTGCGCATCAGGCCGAATTCCGGCGGGATCGTTCCGCGCATGCCGACGACGCCGGCGCGGCAGTGATCGGGTTCGAGCCAGTCGGAAAACTTCTTATGGTGCACGGCCGCAGAACCGAAGTCCCAGACATACGGGCTGTCGTCGCCCGTGAGCAGGCAGAACCTGCACATCTTGTCCCGCTCCCACTCGCCGATCTTCGTCGACGAGACATACCGGATGTTGTTGACGTCAAAGAGGAGAAGCGTGCCGCAGTCGCTCGCCTTCAGCGCCTCCCTTGTCCGGCTCAGACGGTACCGCCTCAGACGATCATGGTCGATCCGGCGCTCGAAATCCACCGACGTGTGACCCCACGCCGGCAAGCGCCCCTCCCAGCGCCACTGCGGGTCGAGATCCGCGGGCTTCAATACATTCGGTCGCAGCGCTCGGTTCATTGGATCCTCCCGTGATCTGGCTCGATTCCGGCCGGAATCCCGACCGTTCCCTTTGGCGGGACTGCTTTGCCCGACATCAGTCGCAAACGCCTGCCGGTACCGGTAGCCCCATAAATGTCCATTCTGGACATGATTGGAGATTTTGCACCGTCCGCCGGCGGCTCTTCAACGTACTCCGCGAACGAGACGTGGATGGAATCATAAATGCCGCCGCGCGCCTGGACGATCCCCAACTCGAACGACTCGCCGCCGAGATTCCCATCGTCACCGTGAACCGCAAGATCGAAGGCGGGGCCATACCGTCCGTCATCAACAACGACGCGCAGGGCATACGGGAAATGGTGCGCAGGCTTCGGGATGCAGGGCATCGAAGGATTGGTCATATCGCCGGTCCTGCCGGAGTCTCCACGGGCGTCGAGCGACGGCAGGCCTTCGAGATCGCCATGCGGGCATCGGGCGTCGATCGACCCGAAGATCTGATCGTCGCGGCCGCGCGCTATGCCGAGGAAGAGGGCGCCCGATGCGCCGACGCGCTGCTGAACGACCGGCTCGCGATTTGCGCGCTTCAGGCGCTGCAGGCGCGCGGCCTGTCGTGCCCGGGCGACGTGTCGGTGACCGGGTTCAACGATGCCCCGTTCCTCGACCTGATCCCGCCCGGCCTGACGACGGTACGGGTCCTTCAGTTCGATCTTGGCAGAACCGCTGCGGAAGTTCTGGGAAGGATGATGGAGTCACCGGAGACCGAGATTCCATCGACGACGATCCTGCCCGTCAACATCATCGAGCGCAGCAGCGTCGGGCCTGCGAGACGCCCCGGCCGCGCGACGGCTTCAGGCACGCGCCCCGGTCAGGCCCGACCGGTCGGCGCGTCGCCGCTCGGGTCTCCGCGCCTGCGCGAACGGATCACGGGGAGGCGGGAAATGGCGGGGACCTGTCCTCCGAATGCGTGGGCATAGATGCGATCGAGCGTGTCCGAGAGCGCGATGTAGCCCATAGCAGCCGGGTCGAACCCTGTGCCGGACGCGAGGCTCTCCACCCAGCCGGCGATCGCCCGCCCACCCCAATCGTCGGGAGGCTCCGAGAGAGACACGGCGCACGAGCCTTGAAGCAGGCAGGCCTCGAAGTCGTAGAAGGATCCACCGCGGTTGCGGACTCTCAGGCCGCCGTCAGTTCCGTGGATATCACCGACGATCACGGCATCCCGGCCCGCGTGCAGGTTCCACGAACAGGCAAGCCGCACCGTCGCGCCCCCTTCGAATTCGATGGTCGCGATCCCGTAGTCCTCCAGACCGGGCTCGCAGAGCCGTTCACCACGGCGATAAAGCGTTGCCGAAACACCGGCGACAGGCCCGTCGAAGATCCAGAGTGCGAGATCGACGAGATGGGTCCCGAGGTCCATCAAGGCACCGCCTCCGGATCTCGTGATGTCGTAGAACCATGCCTTGTCAGGGCCATAGGCGTTGTGAAATGCGAAATCGGCTGAAAACGGTCGCCCGATGCGGCCGACGTCGAGGGCAGCCTTGATGGCTCCGAACGCGGCGGTCCGTCGGTAACAGAGATCCACGGCGAGAAGACGGTTCGTTTCGCGCGCCTTCTCGACGACAGCCCGCACTTCGGCGGCGGATCGCCCGAGCGGCTTCTGGCAAAAGACAGCCATTCCCTGCGACAAAGCCTCGAACGCCTGCGCCGCGTGAAGCGCGCTCGGGCTCGCGATCACGACACCATCCGGGCGCAGGGCGAGAAGCTCCTCGACCGTGCCGGCGGCCGCGGCCTCCGGGGCGAGTTGCCGTGCCGCCTCCACCGCTTCCCTCGAGGGATCGTAGAGTACCGCGATGTCGGCAAGGCCGGTGGCAGCGACCGCCTCCAGACGATGCCGCCCGATCCAGCCGAGCCCGACGAATCCGAGACGCGGCCGGGTCATGAGCAGGTGACGTAGGCTTTCACGAAGCCTTCCGGCTTGTCGCGCGTCGCGTCGAGCGCGTCGCCGAGGCGGTCGAGCGGGTAGCCGTGGGTCACGAGCGCACGCGGGTCGAGCCGTCCCGACACGGCCGCCTCCACCGCCTCACGCAGGCCCTCGCGATAGGCTTCCGCGCTGCGTTCGTGCGCGTTCACCACGTCGATGCCGCGCCAGTTCCATTGCTGCATGTTGATCCGGCGCGGTCCGTCCTGATGGTATCCGGCGATCACGAGCCGCCCGCCTTCCGCGACAAGTTCTCCGGCGAGGTCGAGCGGGCCCTGCTTCCCGACCGCCTCGATCACCACGTCGCAAAGACGGCCATGGGTGACCCCGCGGATCTCGGAGACCACGTCGCCCGGCTCATCGGCGCGGAAGGTTCGGACGGCGCCCATTTCCCGGGCAAGCCGGAGGGCCTCTTCGCGGCGCGAGACGGCGAACACCTCCGAGGCCCGCGCCGCCGCAAGACGGGTGAGCGTCGCTCCCAGAAACCCGATCCCGACGATCGCGACGCGGTCGCCGGGCCTGATCGCGCTCCGCCGTAGGATGTTCATGGCGCAGGCGAAGGCTTCTCCAGGGAACGGAACACCATCGAGATCGGGCGGCAGCAGGACGACGTCGGGCCCGTTGACGATGTCATGGCTGGCGTAGCTGTTCTGTCCCAGAAACGCCACGCGTTGACCGGGACGAAGCTCGGCGACGCGGGATCCGACAGCCTCTACCGTTCCCCAGCCTTCGTGGCCGAGCCCGCCGGGCTCGGTCGGGAAGTCCATCCAGTCCGGCCCGCTCCATGGCCCCAGGTTCGACGCGCAGACCCCGCAACCCTCGACCCGCACACGGACCTGGTCGTCTTCCGGAGCGCGCAGGACAAGGTCGACCATACCGACTCTGCCGGGTCCCTCCACCCGTGCGGCAAGGCCGGCCGGAGCAGCCGCGGAGCGGCGTCCGGGGGCGATTTCCGGGACATGTCTGTTCACGGGCACTCTCCTTCGGCTTCAATGGGAAACGGAGCTGCAGCCACCCCGTTCCAGCGTCCGCGAACAACACGGTCCCACGGCCTTTGTTCCGGAAGATGAAGCCGGAGCCGAAACCCGAACCCGTTGCCGCCGTTGGGGAACATTCCCGGAAGAAGCCCGTTTGGCGATCAACGATCTTTCACGGCCACGATCTTTCACAGCCACATCGGGATGATCTGCCATGACGCGACTGCTGATAACCGGAGGATGCGGCTTCATCGGTCGCCACGTGGCGCGGGAACTGCTGGATCACGGCTACGAGGTGCGCCTCTACGACGGTCTTATCGATCAGGTGCACGGCGGCGCGGCGCCCGATGTGCCCCAAGACGCCGAGTTCGTCGAAGGCGACATGACCGACGCACCCCGGCTCCGCCGCGCCCTACGGGGATGCGACGGTGTGATCCACCTCGCCGCCGAGGTCGGCGTGGGGCAGTCCATGTACGAGATCGCGCGATATGTCGGCACGAACGACCTCGGGACCGCCGTGCTCCTCGAGGCGCTTCTCGACCACCCGGTCGAGCGGATCGTCATCGCCTCGTCGATGAGCGTCTATGGCGAAGGCTACTACACCGCGCCTGATGGCAGAGTGATCGAAACCGGCCGACGAGATCCCGACGCCGTACGCGCAGGCGACTGGGACATCCACTCCGAAACAGGCGAACCTCTCGCCGCCATCGCGACGGACGAACGCAAGCGCCCCGATCTCGCGTCAATCTACGCCCTGACCAAGTTCACGCAGGAACGTGCAGCGCTGATCTTCGGCGACGCCTATGGAACAGACACGGTCGCCCTCAGGCTCTTCAACGTGTTCGGCGCCGGGCAGGCCCTGTCGAACCCCTATACCGGCGTGCTCGCCAACTTCGCCTCGCGTCTCGCCAAGGGCGAGCGCCCGACCGTGTTCGAGGACGGACGGCAGAAGCGCGACTTCGTCCATGTCGAGGACGTGGCCCGCGCCTTCCGGCTCGCCTGGGAGGCTCCCGCGGCGGCCGGCGAGGTCTTCAACATCGGTTCGGGCCGGGCCTACACGATCACCGAGGTCGCGGGGCTTCTCGCCCACGAGATGGGTGTGCCGCACCTCGGTCCCGAGGTCCTCGGCAAGGCCCGCGCCGGCGACATCCGCAACTGCTTCGCCGACATCTCCAAAGCGGGCGATACCTTGGGTTTCGAGCCCCGTCATCGACTCGAGAGGTCGCTCGGCCCCTTCGTCGAATGGGTCAGTGGCGAGGTCGTCGAGGATAGAAACGCCGATATGCGCCGCGAGCTCGAGGCACGGAGGCTGGTGTCATGAACGACCCGGACTTCGGTTTCGTGGAATGGTTCCGGCTCGGCCAGTACGACCTCGTGGAAGAGACCCTGCCGGGGCTCAAAGCCTCCGGCGCGCGCTATCTCCGAACGCATGTGTCCTGGGCCGACGCTTTCGACGAAGGCGGAGAGTCGTGGTTCGACTGGCTCCTGCCGAAGCTCGGCCGGGACTTCGATCTCCTGCCTTGCGTCCACTACACGCCGCCGTCGATCTCCCGGACCGGCCGCTGCACCGGGGCACCGCACGACCTCAAGTCCTACGCCGATTTCATCGACGGGCTGCTGACCCGGCACGGAAAGCACTTCTCGCACGTCGAACTCTGGAACGAGCCCAACAACCTCCTCGACTGGGACTGGCGCGAGGACCAGACCTACGACCTGTTCTGCGAAATGGTCGGCGGCGCCGCCTACTGGATCCGCGCGCGCGGATGGAAGCCCGTCCTGGGCGGCCCCAGTCCCTTCGACCCGCTGTGGCTGGACCTGATGGGCCAGCGCGGCATCCTCGATCACTGTGCCGCGGTCGGCTTCCACGGATTCCCCGGCACCTGGGACAGCGAGGAAGGCAGCTGGCGCGGCTGGGACATGCATCTGGGCGAGATGCGCAACGTCCTCGACCGCTACAACGACGCCTCCGAGATCTGGATCACCGAGACCGGCTATTCGACCTGGCGCAACGACGAGATGGAGCAGGCACGGCGCTTCGCGCAGGCCGCGCATGCGCCCGCCGACCGGCTCTACTGGTATGGCTGGCGCGACCTTCCGCCCGACGTCGCGGTGCAGGAGGGTCTCTGGTTCGACCCCCGACACTATCACCTCGGCGCAGTCACCGCGGCAAACAGGCCGAAGCTGCTCGCGCGGCTCCTCTCGAAAGGAGGCATCGCCCGGGTCCGGGAAGTCACTCAACTCGCCACCCCCGGAGTCCGGCGCGCCGCGCACCCGGCAGTCGTGACGGGCGGCGCGGGCTTCATCGGATCGAACCTCGCCGACAGCCTGCTGTCCGACGGCGATGACGTGATCGTCATCGACAACCTGAGCCGGCCGGGCGTGGAGGAGAACCTTACCTGGCTCATCGCCCGGCACGGGCCCCGCGTCCACTTCGCGCCGGTCGATCTGCGACAGGAGGGAACGCTCGGCCAGACCGTCGAAGACGCCTCGGCTGTCTTCCACCTCGCCGGGCAGACCGCCGTGACGACAAGCCTCGAAAGTCCGGTCGAGGACTTCGAGGTGAACGCGCGGGGCACACTCAACCTGCTCGAGGCGGTGCGTGCGACGGGTCGCAAGGTGCCGGTACTCTTCGCGGGCACGA
>Ga0102932_1001242_pt1 | contig 13222 bp, 12 predicted proteins | sample SalPonR1_C_D2_MG_FD_78212 | JGI IMG/M metagenome (GOLD analysis project Ga0102932, IMG submission 78212) | Salt pond soil microbial communities from South San Francisco under conditions of wetland restoration - Salt Pond MetaG R1_C_D2_MG | ecosystem: Environmental > Aquatic > Marine > Intertidal...
CCCGGGGTTTCCGGAGTTGAAATACAGAAACAACAAATCGAGTCCTTTGCTCCAATGATGGGCCTTACACCTGAACAAATAGAAGAAGAAAAAAGAAATATTGAGCAAATCGCCGCGATTGTCAGAGAGACTGACCTTGGAGGGGAATTAAACCAGAAAATTGCCGAATTCTTTCTCAGTAAAATGCCGGAGGGAGACACGTTTATGGGAATGAATAAGGAGGAGTTTATCAACCAAAAACTTATGGAATTAAACCGACCATGGTATAAGTACTTTATTGATCATAATCCTGCTGAATTTTTAAAAGAGGTGAATGTTCCCATTTTGGCAATCAATGGAAGCAGAGATGTTCAGGTTTCTCCACAAAATCTGGAATACATTCGTGAAGCAACCTCCCATAATAATCAGGTAACCATCACCGAGTACCCGGGCATGAATCATCTCTTCCAGAATTGTACTTCATGTATGATGTCAGAATATCCGACTATTGAAACAACGATTTCCCCTATCGTACTTCAGGACCTAAGTAAATGGATCTTGGACATTATTGAATAGAAATATCTATCGGATTACTCTAAGCCAGGATATAGAAACCTTAAAAATTTAGTAGAAGCGTAATTGATCTGAATGTAGTTCCTAAGAATATAATTTTACTTGATATGATCCTTTTTGCGGAAGATCGTTGTAGATCAGCTCCGTTGTTAAGGTGCTGAGTAAGGTCTTCCAGAGAATTTGGAGGAAATAAAAAAACCAGCGATCAAACTAAGTTCGAATGTTTGGAGTGAACCGGACTTGGATTACAAAAGTTTTGCAATAATTAAGTATAATTGATTTCTCCCTGTTGACTTGAAAACAATTACATGAGTTTTGTAATCAAAAGCATATTTAAAAAAGTAGTCGACCTTGCTAAAAGTGAAGGTATTCCTAAGGATGTTCTTTCTCAACTCTCAATTAATAGCATTCTTAATGACCCATCAAATTATGCACCAACCAGCAAATTATTTGAACTTTATGAAGTAATAGACACTTACCTGGATCCTGCATTTTCTGTTCGGGTTGGACAGCTCATGGAATTGGATGATTATGGCGTCTTAGGGCTTGCATGGAAAACCTGTCTTTCTCCTCGTGATATGTTTAAACGATGTGAACGTTTTTTTGGACTAATGACTGATACACAGGTATATAAAGTGAACGATGAGGGAGAAACCGGTAACATCACCATTTATAGAGAGGCAACGCGCCGTGGCATTGAGATCTCCAATGAATCCTCAATCGTAGCCACACTTACTGTTATTCATAAACTTACAGGTTCAAATATTCGCCCCATAAGTGTTTCCTTTACTCATTCTGCACCGGCCGATACCCGTTTATATGAAGAATATTTTGGTTGTGAAGTTCTTTTTGATCAGTCGGACAATAAGCTGGTTTTTATCTCCGAAGATCTGGATACCCGATCACTAAAAGCCGACAAAAGCATCAATAAGTTTATGATGGAGCGGCTTCAGGAGAAAGCCGAGGGCATTGAAGTGAGTGCCAGCAAACTGCTCACGGATGCACAAAACCTGATCAAGGATGCCCTGCCGAGCGGCATCCCCTTTGCAGCCGAGGTCGGCAAGCAGCTGGGAATGAGCACCCGAACGCTTAGCCGCCGACTTGCTGAAAAGGGAACCACCTATCGGCAGCTGGTACAGGATACGCAACACCAGATCAGCACCCAGCTGCTTACCACGACGACCGAGACCGTTAGCGAGATCGCCTTTCAAACCGGCTTCTCTGAACAAAGTGCCTTTAATCGGGCTTTTAAACGTTGGACCGGCAAATCTCCACTGGATTGTAGAAAAGAACATACCACATCTAAACTTGGCCTGAATAGATAAACTTTTGGCAGCTTCTATCAAGTATGTAAGCAATTGTGAGCCGATATTTTCTCTGAACTCCAAAAAAACAGAGAACGATGGAAATCACACTTAAAACACTCGTTTTATTTTCAGCTATTCTACTGACCGGATTGTCAGCAGGACTTTTCTTTGCCTGGCAAGTCTCGGTTATCCCTGGAACGAAACGCGTTCAGGATTCAGTGTACATCGAAACGATGCAGAAGATTAACCGGGCCATTATTAATCCACCATTTATGGTCATCTTTCTGGGCCCGCTCTTTTTACAGATCATCAGTTTTGTATTGTATTGGAACACCTCAAAAACGCTTTGGCTCATTTTGGGAGCTTCAATACTCTATGGTATAGGTACAGTGATTGTTACCGGATTGGGAAATGTCCCATTGAATGACAAACTCGATACACTCTCCCTGAATGACCTAATTGAAAAGCAAATGGCCAGCGAGCGCCAATATTATGAGGCAAGATGGAATCGGCTGCACACCGTCAGAACCGTGTTTGCCGTGCTTTCCTTTATAGTGCTTACGGCCACCGCTTTCCTACCCCACTAAAATATTTAACCCATTTAATCCCAAATAATCATGAAAGAAAACTATCTCATTATAGGCGGCACGGGCAAAACCGGCCGCAAAGTAGTTGCCAACCTCGAAGATCAAGGTCATAACGTGCGGATCGGTTCTAGAAGTGCCGTTCCCTCTTTTGAATGGGAAGATCCCTCTAACTGGATGGACGTACTCAAAGATATTGACAAAATGTATGTCGTCTTCTATCCCGATTTAGCCGTTCCGGGAGCCTATGAAGCCATCCAACGAATTACCATGGTGGCAAAGGCAGTAGGAGTAAAAAAAGTTGTCCTCCTATCAGGTAAAGGAGAAAAAGAAGCCGAACGCTGCGAGGATCTAATCGCAAACTCGGGACTGGACTATACCCTGGTTCGTGCCTCGTGGTTCAACCAAAATTTCAGCGAAAGTTTCTTTGTGGATCCCGTGTTGTCCGGAGAAGTAGCCCTGCCCATGCCGGAAGCCCAAATTCCTTTTGTAGATACCGATGATATTGCAGATGTGGTTACTGCTGCTCTAAATGGCGATCAACACAATGGAAAAACCTATGAAGTCACCGGCCCCAGGAAAGTTACCTTTGCTGAAGCCATAGCTGAAATTTCAAAAGCTACCGGAAGGCCTATTTCTTATCACCCGATCACTCTGAAAGAATACACTGAAATCATGAAAAACGCCGGACTTCCTGCCGACTATATCTGGCTGTTTGAGTATCTGTTTCGAGAGGTATTGGGAAATCCCAACAACCAGGTGGTCAGTAATGATGTGGAGCGCGTTCTAGGCCGAAAAGCCAAAGATTTCTCTGAATTTGCTTCAGAAACCGCTAAAACAGGTGTTTGGGATCCTTCAGTTTCCAAAAAAGCAGAAATCCATTGATGAATAAACTGTTTAATTACAAAAATGTATGGGATTAGCTGCGGGATTTATTATCACACTGATAAGCTTTGCACATATCGTGTACGGAGAGCAGCAACAAATACCGGCTCTCAAAAAAATCACCGATGATCCCATCATTATCGGCTCGTTGCGAATCATGATCTACCAGGGTGGAATCTTGCTATTCGCCGTCGGTATCATTCAGGTGTTGGTGTCAATGGAAATCATCCAATTACCTGGTATTTCCGCGTATTTCCCGGTGGGCATTGTGCTGATCAACTTCGTCACCAGCTTCGTGCTTATGGCAAGTATTCATCGGGAAGTTTTTTCGGTGGCCATTCCACAGCTGGTGGTCTTCAGTATCATCATTGTCTTACAATTACTGTCACTTTAAAAAGTTAACATGAACTTAAAATCCTTAACCATATTCGTCGTTCTGAAAATCCTATTCACTTCTTGTCAGGATCATACAGATTCTCCACTGCATCTTTTTAGCAATCAAATTCCCAGCGATTCCGCCTCCATTTTTGGAGAAGGCATCATTTCTACGGATGGTTACGAGTTTGCGATCACCTCCAATCCAGAGATGGACGAAATCTTCTTCACCAGAAGAAATCCCGGAGAAAACAATGCCATCTACATCATGAATTTTATGGATGGCGCTTGGTCAACTCCCGAACCAGCCTTTTTACCCTCAGATGAGGGCTGGGATTTTGAACCTCATGTCTCCCCGGACGGAAACCGGCTGTATTTTGGAAGTACCCGACCTCTTGAGGATACGCTCTATGCAAAAGGACTCTATCAGTGGTACAGTGAACGAACAGAAACCGGCTGGAGTCGCCCCGTACCGCTGGAATCCCCTTTCAAAGATCGCTTTGTCATGTACCTGACTTCTTCCCAGAACGGCAATCTGTATTTCACCTCAATGGAAGAAGGTGAGCCCATTGCGGATTGAGGTATTTATTATTCGAACAGCAAGAATGATGAATATGCAGACGTTCACAAGATGGACAAAAACATAAATTTTCCCAGTTCATGGATCGCTTATCCCTACATTGCACCGGACGAGAGCTACATCATCTATGATGGCGAAAAAGAGTCCGGCTTCGGAGAGAATGATCTGTATATCAGTTTTAAGGTAAATGGAAGCTGGTCGGAAGCGAATAATTTGGGACCTGAAATAAATACGAAGCAAACAGAAATGTGCCCCAGTGTATCTCCTGATGGAAAGTACCTGTTTTTTCATCGGGGCGATGATGAAACAGGAAGTATATACTGGATCGATTTCAGACCCATAAAAGAGCGTTTATTGAAGAATATTCACGACAGGCAGTCATGAGTTTGAGCGTACTATTCAGAAAAGCTACACGGAATGACCTGCCTGCCATTGTTGAAATGATAGCGGACGATGCATTGGGGAGTAAACGGGAAAATTACACTAACCCATTGCCCAAGGAGTATCTAAATGCCTTTGACCGAATCGATGATGACAGCAACCAAGAATTAATAGTAGTTCACAACCAATCAGGCCAGGTTTTCGGTGTTTTCCAGATGACCTTCATTCCCAGCTTGACGTATCAAGGAGGCCTTCGCGCACAAATTGAAGGAGTGCGAGTGCGTAAAGATCATCGCGGCGAAGGAATTGGGACAGCTATCTTTGAATGGGCTATTCAACGTGCCCAAACAAGAAACACCCATGTATTGCAGTTGACCACTGACAAAAAACGTCCCGATGCCATTCGTTTTTACATGTCCCTTGGATTCAAGGCCACGCATGAAGGCATGAAACTGCACTTACCATAAATAGTAGTTACTCTTCTATATTCAGGCGCTCTTCAGGAATATAGAAGCTGACAATGGATGTAAAAAAGGTGCGAAACCTTTGAAATTTCGCACCTTTGTAGCGCTTGGCTCCCCGACAGTTGCGGATATGCGAACTTTTTTTCGTGTAAAATGGGCTGTTAGGGTCGTAAATAGAGGTCCGAATGGAATTTTACTTGAAATTGATTGGTCGAAAATGGCCGAAAATTACCCATTTCTGGAAGGTGCGAACTTATTGTTAACAGCTGAAAATGTTAACTCCCCCCAAGAAAAAAAGAGGAAAAAAAGTCGTGCAGAACAAGCTACAATATACCGGAAATTGCTAAAATCGGGGATAGTAAAAAACAAAGCCGAGCTTGCAAGGATGTTTGGGGTTAGTCGGGCATGGGTTACGAAAGTTTTGAAATGAGATTAATTATTAAGAGATATTTACCAAAAAATGGCATAAAGTACCGCCGTGATGATCAGGATGGCGTAGGCACCGATATTAAATGAAGGACCTGTTTTGAAGGTCTCCGCTGTGGTATGAATAGCCTTTGGATCTTCATCATACTGGTTAGTGGTCAAACTCACACCGGCAATGATCACGATAGTAAGAATTAATGTGTAATACATTTGATCAAGGAATGGAAGTTGAAGTGCCGGGATCTTTAACAACAGGGCGATAACGATTGATGACAGCACTCCATAGATAGCACCTTTTGTGGTGGTCTTTTTCCAAAATAATCCCATGATAAATACAGCCAGGATCCCCGGGCTTACTACACCGGTATATTCCTGTATATACTGAAAAACCTGAGGCACATTTTCAAGCTGTGGGGCAATCAGTACACAAGTTACAAGGGCGACTGCAGCTGTAATTCGACCCATGTTCACCGTTTGTCTATCTGTGGCGTTTTTGTTGATGTATGGCCGATAGATATCCATGGTAAAGATCGTAGCCACCGAATTCAGCATGGAAGCAAGCGAAGAAACAATAGCTGCGGCAAGAGCAGCCACGACCAGTCCTTTAAACCCCGGAGATAAGAAAACGCTGATCAGCCAAGGATAAGCATTATCGTATCGGATACCACCATCAGGCCTTGTGAATGTATCAAAGATTCCCGGAATCTGAGTAGTACCTTCCGGCTGAACATAAAGTACATACACGATGATACCGGGAATAACCACGATCAGCGGGATCAGTAATTTCAGAAATGCAGCAAAGATGATTCCTTTCTGAGCTTCTTTAAGGGATTTTGCAGCCAGTGTTCGCTGAATGATATACTGATTGAATCCCCAGTAATACAAATTGGCTACCCATAAGCCGCCAATTAAAACCGCGATGCCCGGCAAATTCTGAAATTCGGGATTATCCCGATCCAGGATCATATGAAATTTATCCCCGGCCACATCATACAGATGAGCAAAACCATTGAAGATCCCGCCCTCCGGAGTGATGTTATTTAGTGCAACAAAGGTTGTTACAAATCCACCCAGGATGAGTAAGCCTACCTGCATAACATCCGTCCACGCCACAGCAGATAATCCTCCATAAAGTGAATAAGCTGCAGCGATCAATGCAAGTCCTATCAATGCATAGATTAGCAAGCTTCCATCTCCGGTTCCCATGATCGTATCAAGGGCTTTTGCCCCCAGGAAGATCACCGTGGTAAGGTTAACAAATACGAACAGAGCGATCCAAAAAACGGCTAAAATAGTTTTGAGGGTTGTATTGTATCGGTGTTCTATAAACTCCGGAATAGTATATAATTTTTTTTCAATGAAAATCGGCAGCAGGTACTTCCCGACGATAAGTAGCGTGATGGCCGCCATCCATTCATATGATGCTATTGCCAGCCCGACTGCAAAACCAGATCCGGACATCCCGATGATCTGCTCAGCAGAGATATTGGCAGCGATCAGCGACGCCCCGATAGCCCACCATGGAAGAGATTTCCCGGCAAGAAAATAGTCTTCGGCATTTTTTTGATGCCCTTTTTCATCTCTTGAAACCCAAAGACCAATCCCAACAATGAGTAAACAGTAGGCAGTAAAAACAATGATATCTATTAAAGCCATTAAAAAACTATTAGATGTTTATAAGTGAGGTAAGATTTATATTAATTATGAGTCTTACTATAGTGAACATCCGGCAACTCCCTTAACAAAGTCGCACTGTATTCAGCTGTAATATCCCGCTGAGGACTAGCCAGCATTTCATATCCCACCCTAAATTTTTTAATAGTAGCTGACCGAAGAAGTGGAGGGTAAAAATGCATATGATAATGCCATTCAGGATGTTCTTCGCCATCGGTGGGTGCAGGATGGTGACCGGCTGAATAGGGAAAGGAGACGTTGAATACATTATCGTATTTGATCGTTATCTTTCGAATAATATCGGCAAGACCGGTTTTATCAGCTTCGGTCATATCCGTCAATCTTGCAAACGGACGCTTGCTGATCACCAGCGTTTCAAATGGCCAGAAAGCCCAAAAAGGGACGAGTACCGCAAAGTGTTCGTTTTCAACCACAAGTCGTTCTTTGCGTTCAAACTCAAGTTTTAAATAGTCAGATAACAGAGTTCTCCCATGGGTTTCATAGTATTTTTTGAATTGGAGGAGCTCTTTAGCCGGTTCATCTGGAACAGTTTCCTGAGCCCAGATCTGTCCATGAGGATGTGGATTACTACAACCCATTACTTCTCCTTTGTTCTCAAAGATTTGCACATAATTGATGAAATCTTTATTACCCAATTCCCGGTATTCATTCACGCAAAGATCGATTACTTCTTTTACCTGAGACTGTTCCAGTTCCGGTAGTGTCAGATCATGACGGGGAGAAAAGCAGATAACTTTACACATCCCTCTCTCTCCTTTTGAGATCAGCAGGTCACTATCATTTACTTCTTCATTATAGCTATCAGGAAGGAGAGCGCTGAAATCATTTTTAAATGAAAAGGTTGATTTATACTCCGGATTGGAGGCATCTCCTACTCGGTCATTTCCAGGACATAAGTAGCAATTTGGATCATATTTGGGCTTTTTTTCTCCAGCAGCATCTTCTTCTTGTCCCTGCCAGGGGCGCTTGGTGCGGTGGGGTGAAACCTGCACCCATTCCCCGGTCAAAATGTTCAGTCTTCGATGCGGATGTTTGTCAAAATCTATCCTCATGACTTACTTACCCAATACTTTTGTTCCTGAATTGATTTGAGTGATATATATCTCAGGCTTCATACCTGTTTTTGCTCGATACTCTTGTGCAATGATTTTCTCAAACTGATCGACATACTCTTCTTCAACCAAGTTAATGGTGCAGCCTCCGAAGCCTCCGCCCATCATCCTAGAACCTATGAGTCCGGGCTGTCCTTTCGCGATCTCAACCAGGATATCGAGATTCTCACAGCTGACTTCATAATCTTTGCTCAAGCCTTCATGGGATTGAAACATCCGTTTTCCAAAGGATTCAAAATCACCTTTTTCCAGGTCGTCGCAGGCATCATGCACCCGCTGATTTTCCTCCAGTACATATTTACAGCGCCGATAAACAACCGCATCCATTTCCTCCTCGTGTCTCTTTAAAGTTTTCATGGGTACATCTCGAAGTTTCAAAATTTCAGGTTTGTAATGTTTCAGGGTCTGAACCCCTTCCTCACACTGCTCCCGACGAATATTGTACTGTGAATCGGCCAGATTGTGATTCACTTTGGAGTTGCAGAGCACGATCTTAATATCATCCCGTTCAAACGGATACAATTTATAATCCAAAAACCGGCAATCCAGTTTTAGAACTTTATTCGATTCACCGTGCAAATTGATGAATTGATCCATAATTCCACACTTTACCCCTACGTGGTTGTGCTCCGTGCGTTGGCCGATCAATGCCATTTGCTTCCGGCTCAACCCAAAACCAAATAGTTCCTCCATACCAAATAACAAAGCTCCCTCTAAAGCGGCAGAAGACGAAAGTCCGGCCCCAATGGGGATATCTCCGCCAAAAACCACATCAAATCCACGCGGCTCGTAACCATCTTTCTGAACTTCACTTACCGCACCTTTAATAAAGTTGGCCCAGTGCTTTTCGCTTTGGTGAAGGTCCTCAATGTCAAACTCTTCAGACTCATCCATATCAATGGAATAAGCCCGTATCTTATTGAGGTTGTTTGGGCAAATAGCTAAAACTATAGTTTTATCAATAGCGGCCGCAAGTACAAATCCATCGTTATAATCAGTATGCTCCCCGATCAAATTCACCCTACCCGGAGATTGAATGAGAATGGGTTCTCGCTCATATTTTGAAAGAAATTTTATGTAGACCCTTTCTGATAATATTCCGGTAGCATTTGCTTCTATCATTCTATACTAAACTTATATATTGAACTAGTTTTATAAATCTCACCCGGTTCTAATTCGATAGAAGGAAAATTGGCTTGATTGGGTGTATTCGGATAATGTTGTGGTTCCAGGCAAAAAGCCTCCCGGAATTTAAATTTTTTATTAAATTTTCCTATATCCTCACCTTTCATGAAATTTCCACTATAAAATTGCATTCCCGGTTCAGTGGTATAAAGCTCCATTTTCCGACCTGATATAGGCTCGAATACTATCGCTGCCAGGCTTAGTTCTTTTTCTTTGTTGAGTACATAATTATGATCGTAGCCATTTGTAAATTCTAATTGGGGATGACTGTTTTCAATTCGAGTACCAATTTTGGTTGCAGTACGGAAGTCAAAAGGAGTTCCTTCAACTTTAACAACTTCACCGGTAGGATTAGATAGGGAGTCCACCGGCGTATACCTATCAGCATAGATTGTTAAGACATGATCATTAATAGATCCTTTTGCTTCCCCTTTTAGATTGAAAAATGTATGATTGGTAAAATTTACAAGAGTTTTCTTATCTGTATTTGCACTGTATTCTATCCTGAGACCGAATTCATCTGTAAGAGAATAGGTGACTTCAACAAATAGCCTACCTGGAAAACCTTCTTCCCCATCTACTGAAATATAAATGAGCTTCAGATTCTTACTATCTATTTGATAAGCATCCCATACTACATTATGAAAACCGTTTGGTCCGCCATGCAAACTGTTCGATTTGTTATTTTGATTTAAGCAATATTCGATCCCATCTAATGAAAACTTTCCATTTGCAATTCTATTTGCAACCCTCCCAATTAAAGCTCCATAATAGGGTTCATTAGCATTCAGGTAAGCTTTTATATCTTTCATTCCTAAAGAAACATCAGCATAATTACCATTTCTATCCGGGACCATTATACTGACAACCCGCCCACCAAGATTAGTAACTGCCACTTTGATTCCGAAATCACTTTCTAAAAAATACAGATCAGTCTTCTTACCTCTAATGGTAGTTCGAAAATCTAATTTGTTGACAGGTAATTCAGTATTAATTATTCGTTTTTCCTCAACTGGCATCAGTTTCCTTGTTTACCTTATACTAGTTTGCAAGTAGTCATTATGATTACTTATTTGGCCGTTCATACAATATTACTTTATAAATACCTGGAATATCCGTTGTATTTTTACCTCCAGGCGAATAAACAAATTGCTCATCTTCGGCAAGGTTAAAATTTGTTTCCTTGCTTTCATATGTTGCTTCAGATACCACCCTTCTCCCAAGAGCTCTTAACAATGAATTATGGAAGGTTTCATCTCCATTAAGCCACCTTGTTTCAACCCATCTTCCTTCTTCATATCTTCCTTCTGTGACTTTTCCTATATAATGGATGTTGTTGCCAACATTTTTAGTAAAGTTAGCTTTGAAGTTCATACCAGACACCAAAAACTCTTTTTCACTCGTCTTTATAATCAATCCGTAAGCCGGTTTATTAGGGTCCTGAATTTTGAGGTTTACTTCGAAACCATCTATGTATTTCACATCATCCTGAAAATCTTGAGTTAGGTGGATCCCCCTCATTTTTCCAGTGCGCTGGTATTTTGCAATAATAGGTTCTAACTCCTGTAATACTCCATAGGATTCGGAAAAAAGAATATCACCTGCACCATCTTCTACCCCAAAAGGTGAATAGCAAATTGCATTATATTCAGCAAAAGCATAAAAAGCCCGGGCTGCATCTAATGTGGATTCTGGTACAAGTAGCGGGTTATCATCTTCCCTATAATACATCTCGTAAATTTCTTTATAATTAGGGAGATAGATGTCTGGCGAAACCACATCTATAGATGGGGCTGCAGCTTTATAAATGTCCAATACTCGTGATACCGGCCCTCCGTTTGGATACACTCCGGGTAAATCATCCGGTTGCTGAACAATCCAGGCATTAACAAACATGGGTAGATCAAACACTGCCCTTCCTGATTCTGCAATTTCATTTATGTATTCAGCATAGTGCCATGCCATAAAAAACTCTTTTGATTGTGGATTATCTCCGAAAACATCTTTCCATGTACCTGAGGTCTTTTTACCTGCAGCTTCCCATACCGATTTAAGTTCCTCCTTTAGAATCTCATTATTTTCATTCATATAATAAATCAACTCTTTCGGAACATCATCGTTGTAAGCTTCAAGAGCTTCTTTGCGATAATCAATATCTTGAAAAATACCTACTTCATTTTCCGGCTGGACCATAATCACAGTATTATTTTTATCCTGTTCCTTAATCCGATTCATTAGTGCCGTAAAAGCTTCTTTATCGGCATTTTTTGATTCTTCAGAAAACACTGATAGCGTTTCAATTTGTTTGCCATCTTCAGTAACTACCCTGGGAAATCGATTTGTATCCATTTTAACCCATAAAGGTATATAACTTGATTCACCATTTTTCCAGGATCCAAACCAAACGACAACCAGCTTCATACCATTTTCTTCGGAACTCGAGATCAGATAGTCAATCATTTCGAAGTCATACTCCCCCTCCTTTGGCTCGAACTGATCCCAGGTAATTGTGGCCAGAACCGTATTCAGATTTAAGCTTTTGAGTTTAGGCCATAATGATTCCATGTATTCAACAGATGAGGCGGAAGAATTATGCAGTTCTCCAGCTATCATTAAATGAGGACTACCTTCAACCCATAACTGGCCATTTTTTATTTCGGAAATACTCGTTTTCTGTGCTTCAACAGATGAAACGCATAGTATTAAAATCGTGATTAGTAGATATAATTTTTTTAGCATATCGTTTTTTGATTAGAGTGAACACATGTGAAGTGTCAGCTTATGATTCTTAAAGAATAATTGTTTCAAAGTAAGTTCGGTTATAAATGCCAATTTTTAATTGTTTTGGCTCCATCTATAAAAGGACTAGTGAGACTCATTGAATAATTAACGCAGGTACTACAATTAGTACCTGCGTCATGATTCAATATTTTAATTCTATTTAATAAGCATCATTTGCTTAGTGCTGTTGAAATTACCGGCCTCTATTCGGAAGAAATAAACTCCAGAAGAAAGTGAACCTGCATCGAATAACACAGAATGTGTTCCAATGTTCATTTTTGCTCCATCAATAAGTGTAGCAACTTCCTGCCCCAACAAATTATACACTTTCAATGTGACGCTAGTTGTAGATGGCAGACTAAACCCAATATTAGTGCTTGGGTTAAATGGGTTTGGATAATTTTGATTTAGTTCAAACGATTTAACAATATCCCCATCATTCTTTATAGAGACAGCTATTTCCGAGGAATCAGAGAAGTACATATTGTCGATGTACACAGCTGATGAATTGTCACCAGCAAGCATGATGATAATTTTGTTTATTTCATTGCCTGCATGAGCGTCAAGATCTAAGCTGTATTCCACCCAACCTGTTTCTGATCCAGCTTCATAGGTTACGTTTGCTCCAAACTGCCACGTTCCAGGATCTGAGGCATACTCAAACTGTACTTGCCCCGGACCGACCCCATTGGGGTTGTGCACGGAGAAAAACAGCTTATCACCACTTTCGGGTGTATAGGTCGGGAAGTACTGGATCTGTTGCCAGGTACCACCGGTGCCAGACATCGCAACGTCGGAACTTGAATTTACCTCGTCCGACACCGGATTAGTAACTTCAGCACCATTCCCCTGGAAAAACATCCCCGATGAAATCGTATCATTGTAGACGTAAAGG
>Ga0102932_1001250_pt1 | contig 13185 bp, 5 predicted proteins | sample SalPonR1_C_D2_MG_FD_78212 | JGI IMG/M metagenome (GOLD analysis project Ga0102932, IMG submission 78212) | Salt pond soil microbial communities from South San Francisco under conditions of wetland restoration - Salt Pond MetaG R1_C_D2_MG | ecosystem: Environmental > Aquatic > Marine > Intertidal...
CCCGATTTTGGCTGGAAGCTTAACTTCTATAATCTTGTTGTGCTGCCTACGGTACTCGGCATAGGTGATGACAGCGGCATTCATATCGTCCACAGGTACCTTGAGGAGGGAAAAGGTTCTATCACCAAGGTACTTAAATCAACCGGTGAGCATATTTCAGTCAGTTCAACAACAACCGTCCTTGGTTTTAGCGGATTGCTCTTTTCCATACATCCCGGCATGCGTTCAATAGGTGAACTGGCGATACTTGGCCTTATCTTGTCACTTATTGCCTCCCTTTTTGTATTGCCGGCCCTCATTCATTTGCTAGAAAAGTATAAATCAGGCAAGCTTCCCACCGGCAAGAAGAGTGACGAAAAAGAACTTGAAGTCCAAGACTAACAGCCTCTTCCCTATCACTCTGACATTTCGCCGGACATTCTTTTTCACCTTCGCTCATTCCGCTGCGTTACTACGGAATATACATATGCTGTTTAGCTACTAAAGCATTGCGCCGGATGCAAAGCAGGTTACAAGCCCTCCCAAGGAAGAATACCTACCTCCGAAACTTGGCTTCTGCTTCGAAAGGCTTGCAGCCTCGTGGGTAGAGCAAGATTTGATATTGGGTAATTGCTACTTTTGAACGCTCAAAAGCAGCCAAAAAGCGCCGGGCAAGGATTTGCTCGGCAGGGCGCCGGTTGCCTCCCAACTCCAAGGCCGGTCTGATTGATTCTTATAGCAGGTTATTAATGGTATATAATTCAATAAATGGCTTTCATCTCAATTCTTTTTTATACAAAATCTGTAAAACTGGCTCCATGAAACCGGGGGCCGGGTTATTGCATAAAAACCACCCGTAAAAGCGTATGTGGAGGAACAGAGTCCAGTTCCGGTACCCTCAGGGAAAACCCTACAAATTCTTAAGTATGCTCCCTACAGACAAAGAATGCCCCTTTGATTACAATAGTAATAGACGTTATGACATATTGATTATTAAAGAGCACAGCCAGAGATTGTACTACGGTATGATAGCTGACAAACCAGGAAAACTGTTCCGCTGGTTACTTTCATAAACTCCCAACAAGGTGTTTTTAAAGTGTGCTCCGGTTTCTTTTTTTATTTCTGCCTATCCCTATACCTCTCCCTTTACTTCAGCCGAAACCTTATCCAGATTCAAGGCCATAAGATTATCGTATAACTCTGATAGCGATGCTTCCAGTTTCCTGTTGGTATCAAGCCTGATGATGTGATCTGAATGGATTTCTTCGGGAGGCTCATAATGACTGCTCAATTCTTCGAAGTCTTCAATACGAGCATCTGAGATAACATCCTCACGCTCCTCTCGAGCTTGTAACCGTTTCAGCACTGTTTCATCATTAGCCTGCACTTCAATAAAGTAAAAATCGGCCTCCAGCGAGGCCATTCTGTCAACTAAATGTTGGCGGTCTTCTTTTCGGCTGTAGGTAGCATCAAGTATTACACTTTCCCGCCTGTCAATATGCTTTTCTGCCTGTTTGAGCAATCGGCCATAGGTTTTAATGGACATATCTCGCGTGTACATCTGTTGCCTTCTGGATGCATCTGTTCGTTCCTTGAGTGGCACCCCCATCAAATTCTTGCGAATACGGTCGGAGGAATAATGATCGACATTAAGCTTGTCGCTAAGCGCTGTGGCAACGGTACTTTTCCCGGTTGCAATCCGTCCCATAACTACCATAACTGTGGGACGTGAACCCAGTGTTGCATAGCGAAGGGACAAGTCAAAATATTCCCGCGCCTTGTGACGTGCTTTCTTCCGGTTCTCTTCCTCGACTTCCTCCTCTGCTGATTGCAAGCTTTTTACTTTTCCCTTCACGTAGGCTCGATAGCATTTATAAAAATCAAGGTGAAGCAGCAGGTCGGCATCGTTTAGAAGCTCCGCCATACGGTTCATAAAATAGCGCTCTTCCCTACGGCAGCGGTTAAAGTCGAGATCCATCGCCAAAAAGGCCAGGTCGGCTGCGGTATCTCCATATCGAAAACGGTCATTAAATTCGATGCAATCGTAAATCCTTACCTTCTCCGGAGTGATATGGATATGCTCCAGGTGCAAGTCGCCGTGCCCGTCTACTATACAGTTATTGCGAATTCTGCGATCAAAAAGAGTGTCAAAACGTTTGTAGTACTCCTCCGTATATTTCTGTATGGACCGGTATCCTGTTTCATCGATGGTATCCCCCACAAAACTTTTGGTCTGCCGGAAATTCTCATCCGTATTATACCTGATCTTCTCTATTTCACCCCATTGCTTAATCTCTTTGCCCGTTTCCTGCTCGTTATAAAATGCCGATAACTTCTCTGCAATCCGGTCAAGGTGACCGGTGCTAAGCTCATCTCTCTCAATATATGAGGGCAGAAAATGTTCCTCACTTAGCTTTTTCATTTTAACGGCATACTCCACGATACGCCCATTTCCAGAACTATCGATGTTATAGTTGCCGCCTTCTTCTCTCACCGTAACCACGCCAAGATAGATATTGTCACATAGTCGCCTGTTTAACTCTACCTCCCGATAGCAGTAATGCTTTCGTTTATCCAGCGTACTGAAATCAAGGAACTCGAAATTCACGGGCTTTTTGAACTTATAGACAAAGGGGCCGGCAATAAATACGTGGGATATATGGGTCTGTATATGCTCTATGCTGCCCGGAGCATGTTTATAAGAGTTGGGGTCATTTAAAAACTGGAGCAACTTAGAATCCATATATGCGCTAATTCAGTTTGAATTTTTCTTAGACTGATCCTTGAAAAGATGACTAAAACGAACACTTATTTTTTATACAATACAAATTTTATCAGTTGTCCGACAACCAGTGGCACCAGGCTCATGCCGATGATGATCAACCATCCGGAAAAGTCAGGAGGTACAACCTGCATGACTTCAGCCAGTACCGGTACATATAATGCAGAAAGAATGAGAATGACACAAAGGCCTAAGGCTCCCCAAACATAAGGGTTCCGGGTGATGGTATTGTTAAAGATTTCAGAACCCTCGGTTCTCATGTTAAATACATGCCAGAGCTGGGCAAATGCCAGTGTCAGAAACGACATAGTTACCGCTTCCGTCTGGTTCAAATCGGACTGATTAAGTGCAATAAAAAGTACACCAAGCACGGCAGCGGTAATTAATAAGCCGTACCCGCCTATGCCCAGCCAGTCTTTATTGGTCAATATAGGCTCATCCGCATCGCGCGGTGGGCGGCTCATTACACCCTCTTCTCCTTTGCCTACCCCCAGGGCCAGTGCCGGGAATACATCCGTCACCAGGTTTAGAAAGAGGATTTGCAGCGGCAGCAGCGGCAGGGGCGCCCCGGCAATGGTGGCGAGGCCGACGATGAGCACTTCACTGACATTACAGGAAAGCAGGTAAAAAATAAATCGCTTGATATTACCGAATATAATGCGGCCCTGCTCAATGGCAGAAACAATTGTCGAAAACTTATCATCGGTAAGCACCATATGGGCAGCCTCTTTAGCCACCTGGGTGCCCCGCTGACCCATAGCAATGCCGATATCGGCCTTCTTTAAGGCCGGCGCATCATTGACCCCGTCGCCGGTCATCGCTACCACCTCACCTCTTTTCTGGTACAGTTCGATCAGGTCGAGTTTCTGTCCCGGACTTATCCTGGCAAAAATATTCGCTTTATTGAAGGAGTGGTCATCTTTCAGCGAGTCTTCCATGGTACCGTCGGTCGGCAGGTCAGAACCATGTATAACAACCGCACCTTCATCCTCTTCCAGCCCTACCTCCTTCGCAATGTAGCGCGCGGTCTCTTTTTGATCACCGGTTACCATAATCACCCGGATACCAGCCTGCTGGCATTTCTGAATGGAAGGTTTGACATCCGTCCTCGGCGGGTCCAGCAAGGTGATAAGCCCGATAAATGTCAGGTCCTCGTAGGGATCGCCTTCGGTAGTATCGCTGTCGCGGTAAGCCAGGCCTATGATTCGAAGCCCGTCTTCCGCCATGCGATTATTGACAGATCTCCAGTATTCGCGTTCCTCATCATCAAAATCCCTGCTTCCGTCGGCTGTCAGTACGGAACTGCAGTGCTGCCATAATGCTCCGGGAGCTCCTTTTACAAAAATGCGGTGCTCCCCATCCGAAATCTTGTTCCAGGTAGCCATCATTTTTACTTCGGCATCGAAAGCCTCTTCGCGGGCTTCCGGGTAGTCAGCTGACAGTTCTCCCAGTTCAAATCCCGCGGTTCGTGCCGCTCTCAACAGGGCCACCTCCAGCGGATCTCCGGAGGCTTCCCCGGATTCTTTATCAGATAGCGAGGCATTATTACAAAGAGCACCGGTTGTAAGTGCCAATTTCAGCTGTTCGTCTTCTTTAGGGTCAACTGCCTTTTCTTCCTCTTTAAACGGGTTATCACCTTCCGGTTCCAGCTTGATCTCCCGGTCGCGGAACAGAATATGGGTAACTGTCATCCTGTTTTCCGTCAGCGTGCCTGTTTTATCACTAAAAATGATACCGGTTGTACCCAGTGTCTCTACAGAAGAGAGCTGATTTATCAGTGCATTTTTTTCAGCCATCAGCTTCATGCCTTTGGCAAGCGCAATCGTCGCCACTACCGGCAGCCCTTCGGGAATGGCTGCAACCGCCAGGGCTATACCCACTTCAATCATCAGGTAAATTTCCTTTCCCGAAATTATGCCCGACAAAGTTACAAAGAGTGCCACTACCAGTGTGAGTGCAATCAGCCGGTAACCGAGTTTATCCAGCCTTTCCTCCAGCGGGGTCTGTTCCGATTCGGCTTCCTCTACAAGGGATGAGATACCCCCAAGCTCCGTCTCCAGTCCGGTAGATACGACCACCCCTTCACCGGAGCCTCGCGTAACCGCCGTGCCCTTGTAAAGCATATTACTTCGTTCCGCCAGCAGGGTCTCTTCGTCTAAAGGATCAGTACCTTTGCCAACCGGCATGCTCTCTCCGGTTAAGGCCGACTCATCCGCCTGGAGTTTCGAACTCTCTGTGATTCGTATATCTGCGGTAATGATGTCTCCGGCCTCCACGATTACCATATCTCCCGGAACCAGCTCTACGGCGTCGACTTCCCTGATGTCACCGTTTCTGCGCACGCGGGTCTTAACTTTACCCATTTTAAGCAGGGCTTCCATAGATCGCACAGCCCTGATTTCTGTAAAGAAGCCGATTGCGGTATTAATAATGATTACCGCAATAATAGCCCATGCCTCGATTATCTCTTGGTACATAAAGGAAACCACAGCAGCGACAACGAGCAGAAGTATAATCAGGCTTTTTAGCTGATCCCAGAGAATGGCCCACAAGCTTTTTTCCCGGTGTTCCCGGAGCTTATTATATCCATAGGTGTCCAGACGCTTCCGTACCTCCTCGTCGCCAAGGCCCTTGTCTGATTGGACATTCAGGCTGTCTACTATCTTCTCAAACGAAAGCGCCCACGGATGAAGGTTTGACTCGCCTTCCACAGCCGACTCACTCGTTGATTCCTTAGTTTCTTCTTTAGTTGAAATCAATTTAATCGGGGGTTCAGTTACTTAAAAACAGGGGAACGGGGCTATTTTTTACCAGCTCATGGGTTGTAGATCCGAATGTAAGCCTTCGTATGGCATTCATTGAATGTGCCCCCATAATAACCAGGTCAGCTCCGGTATCCTTCACGTGACCTATAATTTTGTCTCCGGTATTGCCCTTGTCCAGTAAATTTTCCCGGATATTTTTATAACCGTGCGCCTTAAGGTAGTCACTCGCCAGATGCAGCAGCAATTTTGATTTGTCAACTGTAGTTTCATTGTCGAGGTCACAAACATGCACAATATCCATCTCCAGGTTCTTACCGAAGGGTTCAAGCTGAACAAACCACTGAAGCGACCGTGCGGAGGCATTGCTTCCGTCATGGGCAACGACCACTCGTTTGACATCCTGATCTGACTCATTAACCACCAGTGTCGGTGCCGTGCTTTTCTTCACGATATCGGCCAGCGTATCGGTATCTTTTTTCGGGCGATTAAAAAAGAAATGAGATTCGCGTCCGATTACAAGCAAGTCATGATATTTGAGATCCTCTATTATCCGTTCGTAAGGCACGCCCTCTTCCATTAACTGGCTGTGTTTGACACCTGCCTTACCAGCCATCTCTTCAAAGGTATCCAACAGGCGTGCCGCCTCCTTCCTGGAATCTTCCGTCATATGCTTGCGAAGTTCTTCGGCATAATAGATGGTGCCGATTGCCCCGCCGCCGACCTGGGCTGCAATATTGACCGTATCAACCACCGCGAGGCCGGAAACCGAAGCTTCAAATTTTTTGGCCAGCTTAATGGCAAAACGCATGGCTAAAGGCGTATCAATATCAAGGTCCAGTGCTACCAGAATTCGGTTAATCATGTCTTTACCCTTTCATTTAGTAGTTAGTAAGATTTTCCAGGGAAACCTTATGCGAAACAATCCCTCCTTTTAAAGTGGCTTTCTTTTCAGTTGCCTCGGGAAAACCGGTATCATATATCTCATTAACCAATTCCGCTATTTTTTCCGGGAAGAATTTGTAGTCGGCAAGCCCTGAATTCAGTGCCTTCAATGGCAATTCCGGTACCTGGGCCGAATCGGGATGCTGAACTATAACCGTGCCACCCGCGCGCTTAACACTCTTAATGCCTTCAAAGCCATCCTCCCCATGCCCGCTTAAGAGAACAGCCAGAACATCGCGGCCAAAGATATTGGCGGCCGAACGGAATAAGTTATTGATGGAGGGACGTACATCCAGCTCGCGCGGACCTCTGTGCACTTTAAGAAAAGGTTTGCAGCTCCATCCGCTGATTTCACAGTGGAAGCCTCCCGGAGCAATCCAGACCATGCCCGCCTGTAAAAGTGCTCCTTCACCGGCTTCTCTTACCGTTAGCTTAGAGCGCCTGTTCAGTACCTCGGCAAGCTCGGCCGTATAGTATTTAGGGAAATGCTGAACAACGACAATGGGTATATCGAAGTTTTCCGGAAGAGCAGATACCAGTTCAGTCAGCGCTGTAGGCCCGCCGGTGCAGGCACCGATAACCAGAACCTTTGGTTTGCGCGCTTTCATATCTTTACCGCTAACGCCAACCTCCTCAGGATCTTCAATCAGCTGTGCTTTTTTATGCCCGGACTCTCGGTTTTCGCCCTTCAGGCGTGCGGACATTTGAATAATCGGTATAAGCCTCTTTGTAAAATGCCGGCTGGCAAATAGCAGGTTCTGCCCAAGCCTCGGCTTGGTAATGAAATCCAGTGCGCCGGCTTCCAGGGCAGAAAGTGCCAGCTCAGCCCCTTCCGGGGTGCGCCGGCTCAGTACCACCACCGGACACCGGGGAAAATCGGTTTTCAGGCCTTCCAGTATTCGAAGGCCTTCGTTGGATTCAATATCCAATAAAATGACATCCGGACTTGAATCCCTGACTTTCTTTTCAACCTGGCCGACATTGCCGAAGACCCCTGTTACTTTAAAAGGGGCATGTTTCCTCAGCGTACCGGCAATGGCCTGTCGTGCCAGTATGTTTTGCTCTATAATCAAGACTTTGATCGGTTTCATGGCTAAATACCCGGTTAAATCCTTAAAATTGTAGAAGCAATAGCCCGATGATAATGTTTTATCAAAGATACTGATTTTGACTCAGAAACGTTGTGCGGTGCTGAATAATCCTTATGTAAGGAATACCACTACATTAACTCTTTTTTCTGATTGTCAGATTTACTTGATGCACCTTACCGTCAGGCTTCAGCTTTATTTTCAACTTGCCTGCTGATGACTTTATCTGCTCCCCGTCAACCGTTCCCTCCACTTTTCCCTTTTCCAGCCCTTCCGGGTTCCTGACCCTGATTTCATAACGAGTGTCTTCGGCTAAATTATTCAGGGTTACGCGAAACTCTTTCCAGCCTGGACTTATGGAGGGATCAACAATCAGGGTATGTTCATTCACAATTTCAAAACCCAGAATTGATTCCAGGATCACGCGATACATCCAGCCGGCGGAACCGGTATACCAAGTCCACCCTCCCATGCCGGTTAGCGGCGGCTCACCGTAAATATCGGCGGCTACGGCATAGGGCTCCACTTTATAACGGTCTGCCTGCTCCCGGTTCAGGCTGTGAGTAACCGGTGTAAGCATCTTCATCAGCTCAACCGCTCGCCGGCCCCGGCCTCTTTCGGCCAGTGCTCTCACCAGCCATAAAGCGGCATGCGTATACTGCCCGCCGTTTTCCCGAACTCCCGGCATATACCCTTTGATATAACCCGGATTCTGCTCGGTGCTTTCAAATGGCGGTACCAGCAGGCGAATAATGCCGTCTTCTTCGGAAACAAGGTGTTTTTCTGCAGATTCCAGCGCCTGCCTTGCCTTTTCGGGCGGTGCCGCACCGGATATTACAGACCAGGCCTGCGCTATGGCATCGATAATACACTCCTCGCTCTCCGAAGAGCCCAAAGGAGTGCCATCGTCATAATAAGCCCTGCGATACCATTCGCCGTCCCATCCTTCACGGTTTAAATGCGTTTTCAGCTCCTTTTTGAATGACTCATAGCGATCGATCCTATCGCGGTCTCCCTGCTTCTTACAAATCGGCAGGAAATCATTTAGAATCTTGTATAAAAAGAATCCCAGCCAGACGCTTTCACCTTCTCCCTTTTCACCGACCCGGTTCATGCTGTCGTTCCAGTCGCCGGCACCGATCAGGGGCAAACCGTGCCTTCCTTTAGTCAGGGATTTATCAATGGCCCTGCAGCAGTGCTCGTAAATGCTTTCGGTTTGAGAGGTGGTTTCCGGCTGCAGGTAGGCTTCCTGCTCCCCCTCGTTCAGCTGACGGGCACTGACAAAAGGAACCCTTTCCTCAAGCAGCTTCTCATCCCCCGTCCTTCTCAGATATAAGGCCGTGACATAGGGCAGCCACAGCAGATCGTCTGAAATACGGGTACGGGTACCGCGATCCGTCGGCGGATGCCACCAGTGCAGTACATCCCCTTCTTCAAATTGATGCGAGGCATGAAGCTTTATCTGATTGCGCGTCAGTCTTTTATCCAGGTATATTGCTGAAGATGAATCCTGCAGCTGGTCGCGAAAACCGTAAGCCCCGCCCGACTGGTAGAAACCTGTCCGGGCCCACATCCGGCATGCAATATTCTGGTACTGCAGCCACCCGTTAGCCAGGAAATTTAATTCCATTTCCGGGGTAGCTATCTGTACACCACCCAGCTTTCTCTCCCATACATCTGAAGCATCCCTGAGAGACTGTTCAATGATTGCCTCATCACGGTATTTGCTGAGTAAATCAACGGCCCCGTCTTCCGACCCGGCTTCTCCCAGCAGATAATAGACACTGACATTCTCTCCGGAATCGATATTCAAGGTAACCCTGCTCGCGGCACAGGGATCGAAGCCTATCCCGAATTTGTCATTCAGGGGGATATCCTTCTCAAGCGCTGCTGGATTTCTAAGGCTGCGATTTTTGCCCAGGAAATGTGACCTGTCAGAGCTGTACTGCGGTTCCTCCAGTTTATGCGAACTGTACTGACCGGTAAATGCAACCCGGCCGGCGAACTCGTTGTTGTAATGGTTTCTGGCCAGGATTCCGCCCGTATCGCTATGCCACTCTGTGAATACATGCCTGGATGATCGATACCTGAACACCCCTAATACCCAATCCAGGTAACGGAAAAGCGTCAGTTTGCGCCGGTACAAGCCGTTGTTGCTAAGTTGCAGCTTAATAATCTTAACCGGATCATCGGGTGTAGCCCAAGTCGTTACTACCTGTTCCAAATTCAGGGTTTCGGTTTTATACCTGGTGTACCCGAAGCCGTGCCGGACCTCGTAATGACCGGAACCGGGTACCGGCTTGGGGGTTGGCGACCAATAGAAACCGCTTTCTTCATCCCGGATAAAAACTGCTTCAGAAGGCGGATCCACTACCGGATCGTTGGACCACGGTGTCAACCTGTTTTCCCGGCTATTTCTGCTCCAGGTATATCCCGACCCGTTATCCGTAGCCAGGAAACCGAAATTCTCATTGGCTATTACATTGATCCATGGTGCCGGCGGAAAAGTCAGTTCTTTATCGCCCTTGGGTGCATCCAGATGAATTACATACTCCTTGCCATCTTTGGCAAAACCTCCATACCCGTTGTAAAACATTAAATCGTCCGGCTTGGTAAACCGCTTTACCTCATCCTCCAGAATATTAACCGGTTTGAATGATCTAAGCTGCTCTTTTTCCCCGGATGAGGACGTTTGATGGTCCCCGAACTTCAGTTTAGGCAAGTGTCCTTTCATCACCGCTTCTGCCACTGTAAAAAGCAATACCCGGTCATCAGGCTGCATCTCATCACTGCGCAGTACAAAAATCCCGCCCCTCTTATTGAGCCATTGACGCTCCATTGATTTCTGAATGTGGTCATGAATGGAATCCTGCAGCTCATCGATATAGGAAGGCGGATGATCGTTTATGATCACCAGGTCAATATCCAGGCCTTTCAGGCGCCAGAGAGAATGAGCCTTCAAAAGCAGCTCCACATTGCGGAGGTATTCAATATCGTGTATGCAATAAATTAATATGGGCAAATCTCCCGATATGCCGAAGGACCACAAACCCGACTGTGTCTTCCTGTTTCTCTTCAGCAGGTCTTCCCCTGCCCTCATGGCTTCACTGCCATAAATCATGGCTCCGGCCAGTTTTTGGAAATAATTGGCCTGGCGGCCATTCAGCCCGATATGGTCAAGCTCAACCTTGCCGTAGATCGAAGCCAGTTCAAACACCCGGTCGGTAGCATAGGGATTATCATAGCGATCGGCCATGGCAATAGCCTCTTCCCTGTTATTTACCTTGCCAAGGCCAAAGGTAAGACTCACCTTTTCTCCGGGCTTCAGTTCAATGGTTTTTCTTATGCTGAATATCGGGTCGGGTACATTACCCATGGTTCCCTTGAACCGGTGATCCCTGTCCATGGCCAAAGGATCCCGGAGGTCTCTGCCCCTGCCTATAAAAGCTCCACGGTCTGTTTCAAACTGCATGGGACCTATTCCATTTTCGTTCTCCTCACTGGCCAGGGTATGTACCAGCCAGGCGGGTTTCTCCTGTTCGCTGCGCGGTTTCCGTTTTGCCACGAGGGCATGATGTTCAGGAATATGGTCGGTCTGGACAAATAGATTCGAAAATGCCGGATGAGACAGGTCGGCCTCCTGCTCATTTACTACAATCTCTGCATAGCTCGATACCTCAAACTTCCTTTTCCTGTCGGCATAGTTAGTGATTGTCAATTTCCTCAGTTCGATATTGTCTTCCGGAGATACGCATACCTCCATGAACGATTCTGTCCACTCATCCACCCTGGCGATCTGTACCTTTCCGGGATGAAACCATGAATCGTAGCGATCGGCCTTGCGCCCGACAGGGTTATGTCCCATTGACCAGTACTCATTGCTTTCAAGATCTTTGATATAGAAGAAGAAGCCGTAAGGATCATTCACCCGGTCGGGCCTCCAGCGTGTTACCGTAAGGTTATCACAATAGGAGTAGCCGGATCCGGTGTGAGTTATCATTGTTGAATAGCGCCCGTTTGACAGGATGTGAGTACGAGAAGGTGTGTCGGTCAGGCTATCCCGGCCGGCATGTTCAACTTCAACCTGGTTCTCCTTTTTCTCACCCGGTTCTAGCTCTACATCAATAGGACGCGGTTCCTTGATGGGTATGCCCCTTGGTATCCGTTCCTGAAGCAGCAGGTCGCAAGACTGCACCAAAGGATCATTATGAAATAATTGCTGTATCCTGTTGTCATTCAATACATTAGAAAGGGACAGCAGAATCATTCCCTGGTGATGGGCCATATACATTTTTACAATGGTTTTTTCGGCATCCGGCTCGTTTATCCGGTTCGAGTAATCGACGGATTCATAAAAGCCATACAGGCTGAATGCCCCCTCTTTTTTCAGTCTTCTCAAATTTTGAAGAGACGATTCCGGGTCAACCATAAGCGCCAGCATGGATGCGTAAGGAGCAACCACATAATTTTCAGCCAATCCCCGCTTAAGCCCGAGGCCCGGCGCTCCAAAAGCCCGGTACTGGTAATGCAGCTCAAGATTCAGTACGCCATAGCCGCTTTCTGAAAAACCCCATGGGTAATTTCTGGATTGTCCGTAATTCTCCTGCCACTTTACCACATTGTCGTATGTGTTGCTGAGTAAGGTCTCTTCGTACCGCGACATAAATAGCAGCGGCATAAGGTATTCAAACATCGTACCGCCCCACGAAAGCAGGATCTCATTACGATTGATGCTGGTCAACCTCCGGCTGAGGCTGAACCAGTGTTCCGGGGAAACTTCTCCCTTTGCGATAGCCAGGTAAGATGCCATTCTCGCCTCACTGGCAAATAGGTCATAGGTTCCTTCATCGAGCGAAGCCCGGTCTGCGTTATAGCCGATGCTGAAGAGCTTGCGATCGCGCTTATAAAGCAGACTGAAGTCCATTTCATAGACCATCTCGTCGCACCATCCGGAGAACTTGCGCAATCTTGCCAGCCAACCCGATACCGAAGGTTCCGTTTTTAAGTCTCTAAGTGAAATTTCGGTTTCCCCAAGTGCATCCCACCCCTCAAAATGCTTTGCTCCCTCTACCTCTTCAATCTCCTCCAAGACCCTCTGAACCTGGTGTAGCGGGCGTTCAAACCAGAACTCAACATCCGCGACTTTCAAGTCACTTTTCTCACCGAGAAGCCGGTCCATTTCAAATTCATCTACTTCACGGGCTATGACCTTTAATTGTTTTAGCTTTTCTTTCCATTCACGAATACCCGGCAGCTCTTGCTGCGGAATAGCCTTCTTTAGTTCGCCAAGGGTATGTTCAACTTCATCCCAAGGCTCAGACGAAGATTGCGTTTTCTGTTTTAAGGCACCCAAAATATCCTCCAACACCCAAACTGTCTCCCTCAGCCCCTCCCAGAATGCCGGATTGGGCCATCTGTCACTCTTGATATCTTGAAGTGCCTGCTTTACAACTATCAGCGAACCTGCCAAATTGCCCGAGTCAACGGTTGAAATATACCTGGGATTCAGCAATTCGCGGTTTTCAATATCGTACCAGTTATATAGGTGGCCATTATACTTTTCCAGGAGCTTCATACTTCCCAGCATGTTTCCTAATGTATCTAATAACTCTTTTAGTGCTATATACCC
>Ga0102932_1001255_pt1 | contig 13159 bp, 11 predicted proteins | sample SalPonR1_C_D2_MG_FD_78212 | JGI IMG/M metagenome (GOLD analysis project Ga0102932, IMG submission 78212) | Salt pond soil microbial communities from South San Francisco under conditions of wetland restoration - Salt Pond MetaG R1_C_D2_MG | ecosystem: Environmental > Aquatic > Marine > Intertidal...
AACAGGCCGTGATCGACAAACACACAGGTCAGTTGATCTCCAATCGCCTCGTGGATCAAAACCGCCGCAACCGAGCTGTCCACGCCGCCGGACAATCCGCAAATCACCTGCTTGTCGCCCACTTGTTCGCGGATCAGGCGGATTGCTTCTTCGCGGTAGGCCGCCATCGTCCAGTCGCCCTTGAACCCGGCCGAGCGGACAAAGTTTTCATAAAGCGTCTTGCCGTTCGGCGTGTGATGCACTTCGGGATGGAACTGAACTGCGTAGAACTGACGCTCCAGATCGGCGGTAATCGCAAAGGGCGCATTGGGCGAGGTGCCATACACCTCGAATCCCGGTGCAATTTGGCTGACGTGGTCGCCGTGGCTCATCCAGACCTGTTCACGCTCTTCCAGAAACCAGCCTGTCAGCAAATCGATTCGCTGCTGGCTTGGGCTGACATAGGCGCGGCCGAATTCCGCTGTCCCATGGCCGCGTTCCACCCGACCGCCCAGCATATGCATCATGACCTGCTGGCCATAGCAAATGCCCAAAATTGGCACGCCAAGCCGGAACACCTTTTCCGGCGGGCGCGGCGATCCGTCGTCGATCACGCTGGCAGGCCCGCCGGACAGGATCACAGCCTTCGGTGCGAACGTGTCCAGAAAGGCGTCGGTCACGCTCTGGAAGGGGTGGATTTCACAATAGACGTTCAATTCACGCAAGCGGCGCGCGATCAGCTGCGTCACCTGGCTGCCGAAGTCTATGATAAGAAGGCGGTCATGCAATGTCTGGCTCATGCCCTGCCAATAGGACGCAGGTGCGATTTGCGCAAGACCCGGCGTGCGGGTGGCCCAAAACGGCGTCACCTTGGCGTCACATGTCGCTTTAGACCGCATAAGGCCGCAAATCTATGGTGGCGGGGCGTTTTGCTGCGGTATTCAGTGGCCAGCCGCGCCCCACATCGGGGCGCAGATTGCACTTCAGGGGTAGGACAACACATGGCCGAAGCAGCAACCCGCAGACGTGGACGTGGTGGTGGTGGCGCGGCGCGCCGCGCAGAGCGCACTGCCGTCAGCGTTGAAACCGCGAAATTCATCGAACGCAACATCCCGCTTTATGAGATTCTGGATGAAGAGGCGTTGCAGATCATCGAAACCAACGCCGAGATCATTCTTGAAGAGGTCGGTGTCAATTTCGTTGAAAACCCCAAGGCACTTGAACGCTGGCGCGAGGCCGGGGCCGATGTGCGCGGCGAGCGCGTGCATATCCCGCGCGGTCTGGCCCGCAAGCTATGCTCGACCGCGCCATCACGGTTCACGCAACATGCCCGCAATCCCGAACGCAATGTGGAGATCGGTGGCAACACGCTGGTTTGTGCGCCGATCTATGGCCCACCCTTTGTGCGCGACATGGAAGGGGGCCGCCGTTACGCCACGATGGCCGATTTCGAACGCTTCGTGAAACTGGGCTATATGTCAAAATGGCTGCACCATTCGGGCGGCACCGTGTGCGAGCCTACGGATGTTCCGGTGAACAAACGCCATCTTGATATGCTTTATGCGCACATGACGCTGAGCGACAAGCCGTTCATGGGCTCGGTTACCGATCCCGCCCGTGCGCAAGACAGCGTTGAAATGTGCGAAATCTTGTTTGGCAAGGATTTCGTGCGCGACAACACGGTGATGACCTCACTGATCAACGTCAACTCGCCCATGACGTTCGACGAGGTGATGATGGGCGCGTTGGAGGTTTACGCGGAAAACAATCAGGCCTGCATCGTGTCCCCCTTTATCGTCGGCGGCGCCATGGCGCCCGTGTCGGTTGTCGGCACGCTGACGCAGGTTCTGGCCGAAGTCATGGCTGGCATTGCCTATAGCCAATTGGTGCGCCCCGGTGCCCCGGTGATCTTTGGCGCCTTTGTCAGCTCGATCGACATGAACAGCGGTGCGCCGACCTTTGGCACGCCTGAGGCCAGCCAGATCATCTACGGCGCCGGTCAACTTGCACGCCGGATGGGTTTGCCGTTCCGGTCAGGCGGCAGCTTGTGCGGATCGAAACTGCCAGATGCGCAGGCCGCCTATGAAACTGCGAACACGTTCAACGCCATCTTGTTGGGTGGTGTGAATTTCATGCTTCATAGTTGTGGCTGGCTGGAAGGCGGGCTTGTCGCCAGTTTCGAGAAATTTGTCATGGACGCGGATCAATTGGGCGTTCTGCATAAAATGGCTGAAGGCGTCGCAGCGGATGAGAACGGACAAGCCATGGATGCCATCCGCGAAGTGGGGCCGGGCGGGCACTATCTGGGCTGCGCCCATACGCAGGCCAACTTCAAAAAGGCGTTCTGGCGCTCGGACGTTCTGGATTACAAACCGTTCGAGACATGGCACGAAGAAGGCGAGCGAGACACCATGGTTTTGGCGAATGCCAAGATGCACCAGATGCTGACAAATTATCAGCAGCCCGCGCTTGATCCGGCAATCGCCGAAGCGTTGGCGGGCTACGTCGCCGAGAAAAAGGCGTCGATGCCCGACGCCTTTACCTAAGACCCGCGTTATTGCGCGAGTGTGGCTCGTAAAATCCGGGCTTCGCCCATCATGGCGATCAACACAGAGACATGACGCGCCGCGGAATATTCCGCGGCGCGTTTTTTTCGATGGGCCTCCATCTCTGATTCCATATCCATCAAAAGCATCAGCGCCTCTCCGCTGCGCGGCAAGGGATCGATCCCCAACACGCGGGGCAGGTGAATGCTCCGCCGATACTCCGCCAATCCGAACCTCGCAGCACGGATCAATAGGCTGGGACGGCGCAGGGCGTTGAGGGTTGACAGCATATCCAACATGGCAATCTCTCCGTTTTGGTTTCGCCAATTGTAATACTCAACCTTTACGGGTGTTGCGTCTTTACCGTTAAGACCGAACGCAGGCCAATCCAATTATTTACCTTTTGGAAGTCATTGTTGCCAAACAGTTTATAGTTAACGAACTGGTAAGAAATGCTCGCTTAGGTTGTGGCTATTTTGCCGCTATGCGCAAAATTCCAGGCCTGAAATGGCCGGACAGGGAACTTGGGAAGGGGAATGATATGACGTATGGCTCTGTTGGGTCGGACCAGTTGGCAAATGTTCCGTCATGGGTGCCCCAACCAGCAATGCATTATCTGGCGCATACCGAAAGTGGCACTTCGATCCGTGCGCTTGCGCGCCGGGCTGGATGTCATGCCTCTACGGTTCTGCGTCAGATCCGCAGCTACGAATCCAAGCGAGATGATCTTCTGGTCGATGAGGGGCTGCGCCGATTGGGTCGCCAAGTTCTTCGTCACAGCCGGGCCGGTTCAAAGATCAAGGAGGCGAATGAGAACATGATCGAAGGGACCAGCCAAAAGACGCAGACCCTGACGGATGACCAGTTGACGGCCCAAACCCGGCGTGTCCTGTTGCGGCTGTGCGAGACCGGCGCCGTTCTGGCCGTTTCGGCAGATATGGACAAGGCAGTCGTCGTTCGGGAAACACCGGGCGGGGCCTCATCGCGCACCGCTGTGGTAGACCGAGCCATCGCCGAAGCGATGGCGCTGAAATCCTGGATAACATGCGGCAATTCCGGCCGAGTCTTGCGTTATACGATCACCGCTCGCGGCCGCAGCGCCTTGAGCCACATGATCGCCGAGACCGAAAATCAGGCACTGGGTTTTGCCGAAGCAGCGACAGGGTTCATCGGGCAGGAGGCCGATCAAGCCACTGACCCTAACGGACGCGCAGCGTCCGGCAGTAAACGCGTGCGCTATGGTATTGCCGAAACGCCATTGGTGGCATTGGCCCGTCGAAAAGACCGTGATGGTCGGCCGTTTCTGTCTGCGGGTCTGGTGCGCGTGGGCGAGCGCCTGCGCGAGGACTTTGAATTGGGGCAAATCAGCATCCCGCGCAACGCAGGCAGTTGGGACACAATTTTGACCGATATCGAAGACGCCCTGCACACTACCAGCCAAGACCAATATGCGATGCGGGCGCGGGCGCGCGTCGTTGGGGCCTTGCGCGATCTTGGGCCGGGTCTGGGCGATATGGCGCTGCGCTGCTGTTGCTATCTTGAAGGGCTTGAAAAGGCCGAACGTCGCATGGGATGGTCGGCGCGGTCCGGCAAGATCGTGTTACGCATCGCATTACAGCGCCTCAAACGGCACTATGACGGGTTGGGCGATGACGGCGGGCTGATCGGTTAGGCGGGTCAGCCGCCCACAAGCCAGCCCACGCCAAAGGCGACAAGGGCGCAAACACCCCCGACCAGAACCGTTTCCCCGACCGACCGTACAAGCTTTTCGCGCAAGGCACCAAACCGCAGCAGGCCCAACGCGACAAGCGCAAGAAAGGTGGCCAGAACGGATGTCACGAACGTGGCCTGAGTCGGTTCGAACAGAAAGTAGGGCACCAAGGGCACGGCCCCAAAGCAAACGAAGGCCAAAAAGGTGAACAATCCGTTGATCGCCGGGTTTTCATCATCGGGGTCGTGCATGCCGTATTCATAGGACATGATCATATCGGCCATCAGGCGCGGATGCCGCGACAGGATCGTGCTCATGGTTTTCGCGTCGTCGTCGCTTAGCCCTCGGTGCTGCAACAATCCAACGATGCGGTTGGCCCCGGTCGTGGGCCGCTGCCCGATGTCGCGCAGTTCCGCGTGATGGCGGCTGCGATACAGATCATTCTGGGATCGGGCAGACAGGAACTCTCCCAATCCCATACTGACCGCATCGGCAAACAGATTGGCCAAGCCAAAGACAAGAACCGCCAGCCCGCCAATCTGCGCCACGCCCTCGGCGGAGGCCCCGGCAAACCCGGCCACGATGGCAAAGGTGGTTACGATACCGTCATTGCCGCCATAAACAATCTGCTTGAGAAACTGTTGCGTTTTGCCAAGGGCAGGGGGAGGGGTAGACGGGGAGTGTAATCTGCTGTCAGGGTCCATGGCTGGGGCCTGCCTTGCTGAGAACATTAAAGAACGGCTGAAGATAAACGACCTGACGCAATCTACAACCGCTTGCGACAGGTAAAAAAGCCGGCCCGCACATCACTGCACGGACCGGTACCCACCAAATCACTCGCTAAGGCGATGGGCACTAAGAACAACCGTTGCGGAAGAACCGCAATTCGGCATTTGTGGAACTGGCACTCCCCACCGCTGTGCACTATACTTGCAGCAAGTTAACAAACGATGTGCGGGGAATATTTCGTGCGAGACCTCAAGATCCCGGATCAGCGCCACCCGGAAAAAGCGCACCGACCGGATAATGCCCAGCCGAAAAAACCCGATTGGATTCGCGTCAAGGCGCCTACGGGCAAGGGCTATCGCGACACGCATAAAATCATGCGTGAGCATAATCTGGTGACTGTCTGCGAAGAGGCGGGATGCCCCAATGCCGGCGAATGCTGGAGCCAGGGCCACGCTACCATGATGATCATGGGCGATATTTGCACGCGCGGTTGCACCTTCTGCAACGTGGCCACCGGCAAGCCGCAGGATCTGGATGTGTTCGAACCCGGCCGCGTTGCCGATGCGGTTCAGAAACTGGGATTGAACCATGTGGTGATCACCAGCGTCGATCGCGACGACATCGACGACGGCGGTGCCGAGCATTTCGCGCAGACGATTCGTGCGGTGCGCCATCGCAGCTCCGGAACCACGATTGAAATTCTGACGCCCGATTTCCTGCATTGCGCACCCTCGGTTCTGGAAACCGTGGTGGCTGCGAAACCGGACGTGTTCAATCACAACCTTGAGACGGTTCCGTCGCTATACCCTTCGGTGCGGCCCGGTGCGCGGTATTTCCATTCGCTGCGTTTGCTGCAGCGCGTGAAAGAGATCGACCCGTCGATGTTCACCAAATCGGGCATCATGGTGGGCTTGGGCGAAGACCGCCAGGCCGTGCATCAGGTGATGGACGACATGCGCGCGGCTGACATTGATTTTCTGACCATCGGGCAGTATCTGCAGCCCTCGCCAAAACACCATGCGGTTGATCGCTTTGTGCATCCTGATGAGTTTGCGGCCTATGAAAAAGCCGCCTACGGCAAGGGTTTCCTGATGGTGTCGGCCACGCCGCTGACGCGCTCAAGCTACCATGCGGGTGACGATTTCGCACGTCTGCGCGAAGCGCGTCTTGCGAAACTGGGTTAAGCCTGACCGACACCAAGACACAAAAAAACCGGCTGCGTGACAGCCGGTTTTTATTTATCCAATGGCGCCCCTCATTGGCCGCCCTATGCTTAGCGACCCCAAGTTCGAACCGGGCCGCAATCCATATGCACAAAATTCGATCCCGAATAGCGCCCAACGCCACCGCCTTGGCAGGCCTTGGCCGCACGGAACATTTGCGACACGGATCGCGACCCAAGCCGTAAGTCGGCGGCTTGACCGCGTAAATGGCGCGAATTCTTGGCCACACCACTGGACCGGCTGCGTAGCATCGCGTTTGTTTTCGGGCTGCGATAGCCCGACAACAACATATAGGGTTCTTCCGCATCCAGAAGGTTGTGTGCTGCCGACATGATATCGATGGTGCGCGTGTCGATATTTTTTACATCATTCGTGCGCCAGTCGCGCATGAACAGGTTAATTTCCTTCACCGCGTCATGGATGTAATCGCCTTCGATCCAGTAGATCGTATCGATCCGTTCGCCAGTGCGAGGCGATGTCATGCGTAGCCGACGCACATCGCCGGCGCCGCGCAAAAACCCTGCTGCATTGCTGTAGGTGGGGGCCGCGATCACAGTGGTTGCCGCAAAAGCACTCAATACCGCGCGCCGCGTCATGCCCAAAGAGCTGTCTTTCGTCATTTGTATAGCGCCTGTCCCGTCGCTTGCTCGATGCCCGCGTTCCGCGAGCCGTGTTGCTGTATCCCCAAGTAAGTTCACCTTATGGCACAGAAGGAATCACTGACCAAGGGAGATTTAGCTCGAATTGATTGTGGCAAGTATTTTCGGCAGAAATTTGCGCAAATCACGAAAGCTGTGCCCAATTTGCGCGAATGCCGATGCGTTTTCGCCGCAATCCCCCCGCAACCAAGCGATATAACTTAGAATTGAATGGACAAATTCGCGACCAGACTGCCAACACGGTATGCAGTAACCACGGGTGAACACTTAATAAGGATTTTCGGTATGGTGGCGATAACCAAGTCAGGATTGGGGACTTTTGTGCTGGGCGGGTTGTTGGCTCTTGCCCATACCCTGTTCAGCGCCGCACCGTCACACGCGGTGGGGCAGGTGACGGCCTTCAAACAAGCCGTGGCTGAGGCCGCCGCGAAAGATCGGGATCTTGCCGCATATTATCGTGAGAACAATTATCAACCGCTCTGGACCGGGGCGTCGCGCACAGAGCAGCGCCGCCGCGCGGCCCTGTTTGATGCCATTGCCGCCGCCGATGACCACGGATTGCCCGCCGAGCGCTATGATGCTCAAGGCCTATTGCAGCAGCTTCAGTCGGTGCGCTCTCCGCGGGATCGCGGATTGGCCGAGGTCGCGCTGAGCCGCGTGTTCCTGTCGCTGGCGCGTGACATGCAAACCGGTGTGCTGGTGCCTGCCCGCGTTGACAACGATATCAAGCGTCAGGTGCCCTATCGTGATCGGAAATCCTATCTGACAGGCTTTGAGCAAAGCACGCCTGCCGGTTTCTTTCGGGCTTTGCCCCCGAAGACCAATGAATACAGCCGCTTGATGAAAGAAAAACTGCGGCTTGAGCGGGTGCTGTCCCAAGCGGGATGGGGCCCCAAAGTTCCGGCTGATGCGCTCAAGCCCGGACAATCGGGCGCAGCGGTTGTCAGCATGCGTAACCGTTTGATGGCCATGGGATTTATGCCCCGTAGCTCCACAAGCAGCTATGACACCCAGATGCTACAGGCGGTGCAGCGGTTCCAGTTGGCGCATGGCTTGGCCCCCGATGGCGTGGCCGGGGCAGGGACCATGGCCGAAATCAATACCCCGGTCGCAGACCGGCTGAAGTCGATCATCGTTGCGATGGAACGGGAACGCTGGATGAACAAACCCAAGGGTCAGCGCCACATCATGGTCAATCTGACCGATTTCCACGCTCGCATTTTTGACAACGATGTTGTCACTTTTGAAACCCGCGCCGTGATCGGCAAGAACGATGGCGACCGGCGCAGCCCCGAGTTTTCGGACGAGATGGACCATATGGTTATCAACCCCACATGGCATGTGCCCCGGTCTATTGCGGTCAAGGAATACCTGCCGCAGATGAAGCGCAATCGCAACGCCGTCGGGCATCTAAAGCTTTATGATCGGCGCGGTCGTCAGGTCAGTCGGTCGTCGATCAATTTCAATGCTTACAACGCGTCCAACTTTCCGTTTGCGATCAAACAGCCACCGTCACAGCGCAACGCGCTTGGCTTGGTCAAGTTCATGTTTCCGAATAAGTATAATATATACCTGCACGATACCCCTGCCAAAAACCTGTTCGAACGCGAAACACGTGCTTACAGCCACGGCTGCATCCGCCTGCACAAACCTTTCGATTTCGCCTATGAACTGCTGGCCAAGCAGGAAAGCGACCCAAAGGGCTTTTTCCATTCGACCTTGAACACCGGGCGTGAAACGCGGGTCAATATGGTTCAGCCGGTGCCGGTGCATATCCAATACCGCACCGCGTTCACCCGAGCGAAAGGCCCGGTGCAGTATCGCCGCGATGTCTATGGCCGGGACGGGCGCATATGGAACGCGCTTGAAAAAGCAGGGGTTTCGCTGCGCGCGCATCAAGGCTAAACCGCTCTTCGCAAAAGGAGAGTGCCATGGCCTATACGATAGAGCAGATCGCACAGGCGCTTGGGGCCACGGCCCTTGGCGCCACAGATATTCAGATCGACAGCGTTGCCGAACCCGCAGATGCGGGTGCCGATCAGTTGGCATTGGCGATGAAGCCGGAATATGCCGAAAACCTGCCCAAAGGGGCCGCGCGCGCGGCAATGCTGTGGGACGGGGCCGATTGGCAGGCACTTGGGCTGGAGGCCGCGATCATCTCGCCGCGCCCGCGTTTTGCCTTGGCGGGCCTGTCGGCGATGATGGATCTAGGGCAGGGCTGGCCACAAGGCATTCACCCCTCGGCGGTGATTGATGACAGCGCTGAACTGGCCGCAGATGTCAGCGTCGGGCCGCTGGCGGTTATTGGTGCGGGCGTTCGCGTCGGTGCGGGCACGGTCATCGGGCCGCAATGTTTTATCGGAACCGACACGCAGATCGGGCCAGGCGGGTTCCTGCGCGAAGGCGTTCGGATCGGTGCCCGGGTGCGTATTGGTGCGCGCTTTATCGCGCAGCCCGGCGCGGTGATCGGCGGCGACGGGTTTTCGTTCGTCACGCCCGAAGTCTCGGGCGTTGAGCGTGCACGCCAAACACTTGGCGATCAGGGCGAGGTGCAAAAGCAATCCTACGCACGCATTCATTCGCTGGGGGCTGTGACCATCGGGGATGATGTCGAGGTGGGCGCAAACGCCTGTATTGATCGCGGCACCGTGCGCGACACGCGCATCGGCAACGGCTCCAAGATCGACAACCTTGTCCAGATCGGCCACAATGTGGTGGTCGGCAATGACACGTTGCTATGTGGTCAGGTGGGCATCGGGGGCTCGGTTGTGATCGGCAATAACGTGGTGCTGGCGGGCCAGACCGGCGTCGCCGACAACGTCTTTATTGGCGACAACGCGATCACCGGCGGCGGCACAAAGGTGCTGGCCAATATCCCGGCCGGGCGTGTGATGCTGGGCTACCCGGCGATGAAGATGGACAGCCAGATGGAAGTCTACAAAAACCTTCGCAGGCTCAAGCGTCTGTTCAGCGATGTCGCAACACTTAAGAAAACTGTTTCAAACATCGGGCAGAGTGACTAAATCCCTCACAACGGGATCGCAACAAAGAGCACAGCCATGAGCCGCAGCACCACCGATCGTGTCATTTCCATTATCGCCGAGCAAGTCGTGCTGGACCCGTCTGACGTGTCGCTCGACAGCACTTTGGAAGATCTGGGGATCGACAGTCTGGGTCTGGTCGAAAGCATTTTCGCGATCGAAGAAGAATTCGACATAGCTGTGCCGTTCAACGCCAATGAACCGCAAGCCAGCGATTTCGATATCTCGTCGGTCGCGGTCATTGTCGAAGGCATCGAAAAACTGGTGAAAGACCAATCGTGAAGCGGGTTGTCATCACCGGGGCCGGCACGATCAATTCACTGGGTCACACGGTGCCCGATACGCTTGAAGCCATGCGCGAAGGACGCTGCGGGATCGGCCCGCTGGAGTTCCGCGATGTTGATCGCCTGTCGATCCGTATCGGCGGGCAGGTCAAAAACTACGAACCCGAGACCCGGTTCAACCGCCAGCAACTGGCGCTGTATGACCGTTTTACGCAGTTCACGCTGATCGCCGCGCGTGAGGCGATTGAGCAATCGGGATTGGTGTTTTCAGGCGAATTGGCCGCGCGTGCCGGGATTGTTCTGGGCAATTCGGGCGGGGGCATGACCACGCTCGATGACAATTACCGCAGCGTGTATGAGGACGGCAAAAACCGGGTGCATCCGTTTGTTGTGCCCAAGCTGATGAACAACGCCGCCTCCAGCCATGTTTCGATGGAATTCAACCTCAAAGGCCCCAGTTTCACGGTGTCCACGGCGTGTGCCTCGTCCAATCACGCGATGGCGCAGGCGTTTCAGATGGTGCATGGTGGCATGACCCCGGTGATGATCACCGGCGGATCGGAATCGATGCTGTGCTTTGGCGGAGTCAAGGCATGGGAAGGTTTGCGCGTCATGTCGCGCGATGCCTGCCGCCCGTTCTCGGGCAACCGCAATGGCATGGTGCAGGGCGAAGGCGCCGGTGTTTTTGTGTTCGAAGACCATGACCATGCCCGCGCCCGCGGGGCCGAGATTTTGGCCGAAGTTGCGGGATATGCGATGTCGTCGGATGCAGCCGATATTGTGATGCCCTCAAAACAGGGCGCGTCGCGGGCCATCAAGGGTGCATTGTCGGATTCACGGCTGAACACCACCGATGTGGGCTATATCAACGCCCATGGCACCGGCACAGCGGCCAATGACAAAACCGAAAGCGCGGCGGTGGCCGATGTGTTCGGCGCCCATGCCGACCGGTTGATGATTTCCTCGACCAAGTCCATGCACGGGCACTTGATCGGTGGCACCGGGGCGGTTGAACTGTTGGCCTGTATCATGGCCGTGCGCGACGGGATCATCGCGCCCACGATCGGCTATGAAGAACCCGACCCGGAATGCGCACTGGACGTGGTGCCAAACGCGGCGCGCGAGGCCAAAGTCAACGTGGCATTGTCCAACGCTTTTGCCTTTGGCGGGCTAAACGCGGTTCTGGCGCTAAAACGGTTCGCCTGATCGACAGGCCCAAAACGCAAACGGCGCCGCGTGTTGTCCACGCCGCGCCGCTTTGGTTGTGAGTTGATCGCTATTTCTTAGTTCTCGACGATCGATACGTTGTCATAAGCGGCGGTAAACCCGCTCAAAGATGCCTCGATGTTCAGGGTTTGATCGGGGGCCTGTGCTGGAACCAGTTGCAGGTTCGCGGTGATCCCGGCCTTGAACCCGTTGATATCAGCTTGGGTCAGGCCGATGCGGGCAAAGCAGCCCACCATTGAACAAAAAGAATATGTATAGGTCTTGGCAGGGCCACCATCGACCGAAATGCGCAATTCTTCGGTCAGCAAGGTGCCAAGCGGCACGACAATTGTTGCGCCCGCGACAGCCTTGGAGCCCTCGGGCAGACGAAACAAGCTGAATTCAGCAATGGGATTGCCGGCCTCTTCGGTCAGAAGCTGATACATCTGGCAGGGGTCTTCCCCGGCTTCGGTCCGGAAACATTTCAGCTGCCAGTCGCCATACTCTTCCTTGATATAGGTTGGATCTTCTTGGTTCTGGCGCCCCATATCCAGCAGGTCCTCGGCGGCTTGCGCCTCGGTCTGCGCATCGCTGGTTTCGGCGGCGGTATCATCGGTGTTCGTGGTTGCGGGCTCTTCGGTTGCGGTTTGTGCGTCCGCTGCGGCATCGCCACCTGTGTCGTCTTGTGCGTGCAATGCTGTTCCAAGGCCAAGAAGGGCCACCAAAGGCAAAGTCGAAAGAAGTCTTGGCATATGATCCCCATGCAATGACTGACTGTGTGTTGCTTCGCGCTCTAACATGGCGCGTGGCATGTGTCAGGATAAAACAGAACGACGGGGCAGGGTGCAAGGCGGAAATCCGCCATTGATCGCGCCGCACGAACGCGTTTTCGATCAAAAGGATCACTGACAAGTTGTCTGGAGTGTCGCCGAAAAACAGAAAAGAGACCTCACGGCCTCTTTTCCTTCGTATCTCCCTGCCGGACTGGCCGACTTAGTAATTAACCGAACGCTAGGGCAGTTATCACTATCCGTCAACAGGCTAACTGCGCCGGAATTGCACAAAAAAACGCCGCGCCCGAAGGCGCGGCCAGTCTGACAGGGAGGAAGTGCCCCCCGACCCAAGAGGACATGACGGGTCGCAAGGCAATTTCAGTATGGCGTCAATTGGTTAAGTTTGTATGTTCACGGCGTCACAGGAACATACCGGAGGGCAGGGCACGTGAACAAAACGATTTTCATCGGTGGCGGGGGCAAAGACTATGGCACCCAACAAAACCTTGCCTTGAACTATGCCAACCGGCACGGCCTGATCGCGGGGGCCACCGGGACAGGCAAAACCGTGACCTTGCAAATTCTGGCCGAAGGGTTTTCTGCGGCTGGCGTTCCGGTCTTCCTGTCCGACGTCAAAGGCGATTTGTCGGGCTTGGCCTGCGCGGGCAGCGCGGATTTCAAACTGCACAAGGCCTTTGCGGACCGCGCCGCAACCATCGGCTTTGACGATTATAGCTATGCGGCCTTTCCGGTGACGTTTTGGGATCTGTTCGGGGACCAAGGCCATCCGGTGCGCACGACCCTGGCCGAAATGGGGCCTTTGCTCCTCAGCCGTTTGATGGACTTGTCCGAAGCACAGGAAGGCATTCTGAACATTGCCTTCCGGGTGGCCGATGAACAGGGCATGCCGCTTTTGGACCTTAAGGACTTACAAGCGCTTTTGGTCTGGGTTGGTGAAAACCGGGGCGAATTGTCGCTGCGCTATGGAAATGTCTCACCGCAATCAGT
>Ga0102932_1001256_pt1 | contig 13158 bp, 12 predicted proteins | sample SalPonR1_C_D2_MG_FD_78212 | JGI IMG/M metagenome (GOLD analysis project Ga0102932, IMG submission 78212) | Salt pond soil microbial communities from South San Francisco under conditions of wetland restoration - Salt Pond MetaG R1_C_D2_MG | ecosystem: Environmental > Aquatic > Marine > Intertidal...
CGTGCCCGAGCCGTCGGGTACGCGCGGTCATGGCCGAGTCGAACACTCTCACGACCCCGTCCGAGGCGGATCAGCCGATGCCCGGCACCCCCGACGACAGCCGGCCGCTGGTGGTGGTCCCCGGAGGCTCCGGTCTGCTCGGATCGCGTCTCGTCGATCGGCTGCACACCGGCCATCGAGTCGTCGTGCTCGACCTCCAGGGCGATCCCCAGTCACCGCCGGACGTCGAGTTCGTCTGCACCGATCTCACCTCCGACTCGTCCGTCGAGCGGGCACTGGAACGGCTGCGCACGATGTTCGGCGACCGGGTGGCGTCGGTGGTGCACCTCGCCGCCTACTACGACTTCGCCGGACGCGACAGCCCGCTCTACGAGAAGGTCACCGTCGAGGGCACCCGACGGCTGATGGACGCGTTGGAGCCGTTCGGTGTGGAGCAGTTCGTGTTCTCCTCGACGATGCTGGTCCACGAGCCGACCGAGCCCGGGGACACGATCGACGAGGACGATCCGGTCACGCGGTCGTGGCCCTACCCGACGTCGAAGGTCGACACCGAGGAGGTCGTCGAGCGTCACCACTCGACCGCGCGTTCGCAGGTGCTGGCTCGCATCGCCGGCGTCTACGACGAGGCGGGGCACTCGCCTCCCTTGACCAACCAGATCAAGCGCATCGACGGCAAGTGGCCGACCAGCCACTTCTATCCGGCAGACCTGCGGACCGGTCAGGCGTTCGTGCACATCGACGACGCCGTCGACGCCCTGGTCCGCATCGTCGAACGCCGCGGCGACCTTCCCGACCACTACGAGGTGCTCATCGGCGAGCCGCGGACCGTCGGATACGCCGAGCTGCAGGACACGATCGCCGAGGAACTGCACGGGAGGAGGTGGCGCACGTTCCGGGTGCCCGAACCGCTCGCCCGAGTGGGCGCCTGGATCCGGGAGAAGAACCCGTTCGCCTCCGATCCGTTCATCCGCTCCTGGATGATCGGACGTGCGAGCGACCACTACGACCTCGACATCAGCTCCGCTCGTGAACATCTCGACTGGGAGCCGCAGCACCGGGTGAGCGACGTCATCGCCGAGATGGTCGAACGGCTCCGCGGGGACCGTGACGGTTGGTACGCCGAGAACGACCTGGAGCCACCGCGGCGGATGATGCCGTGACGGCGGACGACGGGGCGCCCGGTGACACCAACTCGGGCACCCCGGTCACCGACAGTCCGGTCACCGACGAGACGATCCCCGACGAGACGATCCCCGACGAAGCGGTCACCGACGATCCGAGCGGCGTCGACCCGTCGGAGGAATTCGACGACGACGGGATCCCGCCCGGGTGGACGGTCAACCCGTCCCAGTGGTCGCAGCGCATCCCGATCATCGTGCTGGCCGTCCTCGGCGGGTTCGCCGCCATCTGGCTGGCGCTCTACCAGCAGGAGGTCGTCGACACCGTCTGGGAACCGTTCTTCGGCGACGGCACCGAGGACATCGTGCGCGAGTCGGGCTTCTCGGAGTTCTTCGAACGCTTTCCGATCGGCGACGCCGCACTCGGTTCACTCGGTTACATCGCCGACGCCGTGACGGGCGCCATCGGAGGAACGAAGCGGTGGCGGACGATGCCCTGGATCGTCGTCGTCTTCGGTGCGTTCGTCGGACCGTTCGGTGTCATCAGCGTGATGCTGACGATCTTCCAGCCCGTGCTCTACGGCAGCTTCTGCACCTTGTGCCTGTTCTCCGGGTTCGTGTCGCTCGCCATGATCGGGCCCGGCGTCGACGAGGTGCTCGCCAGCCTGCAGTATCTCCAGCGTGAGCGCCTGCGGGGTCATTCCACCTGGCGCGTGTTCTGGGGGTTGTCGTCGTGATCGCCAGGGTGGTCGCCGTGGTCGCCGGGGTCTGGCTGATGTTCGCGCCGGCCGTCCTCGACTACGCGGGCGTCGCCGAGAACAACGACCGCACGTTCGGACCCATCGGTGCCTCGTTCGCCTTCGTCGCGATGTGGGAGGTGCTCCGACCGCTGCGATGGGCCACTCTCCCCGTGGGCGTCTGGCTCGTCGCGGCGCCGCTCGTGCTCACCTACGACGACGCAGGAGCGATCGTGTCGAGCGTCGCCGCAGGCGTCGTCCTCGCCGTCTCGGCCTTCTTCGGTGGCGACGTCGACGCGACATTCGGGGGAGGGTGGACCTCGATCCGGCCGTCGGCGTGGAAGCGTCCCGATCGTGTGAACGCCCCCTGAATTCGGCCGGGGCCTAGGATCGCCCCGTGGTGCGACCGACGGCGACCCTGGCCATCATCCCGGCCTACGACGAGGCCGCGGCGATCGCGGACACGATCGGTGAGCTGATCCGGGTCCGCCCCGACGTCGACCTCGTGGTGATCGACGACGGGTCGACCGACGGCACGGCAGAGATCGCCCGGCGCGCCGGAGCACACGTGATCTCGCTGCCGTTCAACCTCGGCATCGGAGGGGCCCTGCGGACCGGATTCCGGTGGGCGGTCGAGCAGGGGTACGAGAGGGCTTTCCAGTTCGACGCCGACGGGCAGCACGATCCGTTGGAGATCGCGGCGCTGCTCGAACCGCTCGACCGTGGTGCCGACCTCGTCGTCGGGAGCCGCTTCCTCGACGGGCCGGCCGGCTATCGGGTGAGCCGGGTGCGGCGGACGGCGATGGGGGCGCTGCGGGTGACGATGCGGGTGTTGTCGAAGCAGTCGTTCACCGACACGAGTTCGGGATTCCGCGCCTTCAGCCGGCCGATGCTCGAGTTCTTCGCCGCCAACTATCCGGCGGAGTACATGGAGTCGGTGGAGGCGCTGTTCGTCGCCGCCACGGAGGGCTTCGAGGTCGTGGAGGTGTCGGCGCAGATGCGCATGCGGTCCGCAGGTCAGCCGTCGAATCGGCGGATGCGCTCGGCGTACCACTTCGTGCGGCTCTACCTGATCCTCCTGGCGTCGGCGAAGCGGCGCCGCACGCCGGTGGTGCCGATGGGGGACACCGCATGAGCGGGCGGGCGTACCTGTTCGAGGCCGTCGCCATGGCGCTGGTGCTGGTGGTGATCGTGCGCCAGGTGCGGCTGCGGCGGTTGCGTCCGAAGTGGGGGATCATCTGGCTGGTGTCGGCAGTGCTGGTGGCGCCACTGGCGTTCGTGCCGGGCCTGTTGGACTGGTTCGCCGAGCAGCTCGGAGTCGACTACCCGCCTGCGCTGCTGCTGGTGTTCGGCCTCGGGTTCTTCGCGATGCTCACCCTGCAGATCACGATCGAACTCACCCAGCTGCAGGAGCGCACGCGCGTGCTCGCCGAGGAAGCTGCGCTCCTGCGCAGCGAACTCGACCGGCGTCCGCCGCGCGGCACGGACGACGCCGACGACGGCCGCCGGCTGCCGGACGCCGGATCTCAGCTGGGATCCGACGGCGCGTCGCCGGCCGACCCCGCCCGCTGACGGGCCGACAGCCGTCCCGCTCCGGCGTCGATGCCGGGCAGCTGCTGCGGGAACGCCCCGGCCCGCTCGGCCACCAGGGCGCCCACCAGCGATTCGACCTCGGTCCAGTCGGTCGCCCGCGGACCCGGGAGATGTCGGTTGTAGGGCTGGTCGAACACGATGGTCGTGTTGCCGTGGGCCCGCAGCTCCTCGACGTTGTGCGGTGCGTCCTCGACGTAGGCGTCGGCCTCGGCCTGCGGCTTGGCGCCGAGGAAGCAGAGATCCCGGTAGGGGATGCGCTGCCGATCGAGCCACGCAGCCGTGTCGCCGACGGCCTTCTCGTGACCCCAGTTCACGTACAGGCGGTGGGTGATGATCCGGATCCAGACGCCGGCGTCGGACAGCCGCCACAGCGCCTCGGTGGCACCGTCGATCGGGTCCATGGTGCGGAACATGTCGTGCTCCATCACCGCCACCCGGTGGAGTTCGCTGTACTCCCCGGGGGCCAGGCCCCACTCGCCGAAGTCCCACGAACGCTCCAGCGGATACGTCTCCGGGTCGACGCCGCGGATGCCGGCGAGGATCTCGCGGAATCGTCGCGTGTGGTCGGCGACCACGCCGTCGAGGTCCACGCCGAGAACGAAGGCGTCACGCATGCACCACACCGCCCATCGGGCCCGCCACCGCCCGTGCCGTCAAGGTCGCCGGTGCGTGCCGCGGCGCACCGGCGGAGGCAACGAACGTCACGAACACCCTGTCAGCCTGCCAGAGTGGCGCCATGACGGTGACCACCAACCCCGATCGCGTCGTCTGATGGGGACCGGCGGGCGGCGTCTCGGGATCGACCTCGACGGGGTGGTGGCCGACTTCAACGCCGGGTGGATCGACCGGTACAACGACGACTTCGGCGGGGCGCTGCTGCCCGAGCACGTCGACGTGTGGGATGCCCCCACACTCCTGACGCACTTCACCCACATGGGTGAGTTCTGGAACTGGGCCCGCACCAGCGGTGGGGGAGCGAGCATCTTCCGCGTGCTGCAGCCGTACCACGGTGCCATCGCCGCGCTGCAGCGACTGGCGCGCCGTCACCGGGTGGTGATCGTCACGACCAAACCCGACTTCGCCGTGCACGACACCTACGAATGGCTCGCCGAACATCGTGTCCCGACCACCGAGGTGCACATCGTCGACGAGAAGTGGACCGTGCCCTGCGACGTCTACCTCGACGATGCCGACCACAATCTCGCCGCCCTCCGGGCGAAGCGGCCCGACGCCGTGGTGTGCCGGTACGTGCGCCCGTGGAACGGACCCCACGACGGCGTGCTCGACGTGACCGGCTGGGACGAGTTCGAACGGATTGTTGCGGGCGGGTGAACAGCAGGGGTGGACTGCCATCCGGCACATCACGATGCGGCTACGGTGCACGGCGATCCGTCCAACCCAAGGAGATCTGACCCCATGAGAACCCGAGCCATTGCTGCGACGTTCGTCGCCGCCGGCCTCGTCGCCGCAGCGTGCGGTAGCGACGACGATTCCGACTCGGCGTCGACCGACGCCCCGGCGGAGACAGAAGCCCCGGCGGCGACCGAGGCGCCCGCCGAGACGGAGGCCCCCGCCGACACGGAGGCTCCGGTCGAGACCGAGGCCCCGGCGGCTGAGGTGCCCGACGACTGGCCCGACTCCGTCGTGTTCGGGTTCGTCCCGTCGCAGGAGCAGGAGTCCCTGCAGGACGACATCCAGCCGTTCATCGACGTGCTCGAGGCCGGACTTGGCATCGACGTCGAAGGCGTGGTGACCACCGACTACACCGGCCTCGTCACCGCCATGGGAACCGGAGAGGCCGACCTCGGCGCCTTCGGCCCGTTCAGCTACGTGCTCGGCAAGGACGAGTTCGGCAACATGGAGGCGCTGATCCAGTCGATCCGTTTCGGTTCGGCCACCTATCACGGGCAGTGGATGACCAACGATCCCAGCGTGTGCAACGAGCCGCCGGTTCCCGGCACGGCGCTGGAGAACCAGGACGGGGAGATCGTGCAGGTCGACGCCCTCGAGGCGGTCGCCCTCCAGGTCGGTGTGGCCTTCGGCGACGACGGTCCCGAGTTGACCGACACGACCGAGGACGGCACACCGGTGTCGCCCGGTCTCTCGTGCATCGGCGAGATCACCGCTGTCGAGGGCCAGGAGGTCGCCTTCGTGTCGGAGAGTTCCACATCGGGGTATCTCTTCCCGGCGCTCGAGCTGGTGAACGCCGGCATCGACCCGCAGGAGGACATCACGCCGATCTTCGCCGGCAGCCACGATGCGGCCGTCACGGCCGTGTACAACGGCGACGCCACGTTCGGTCTGTCGTTCGACGACGCACGTCGCAACATCCGCGAGGAGAATCCCGACGTCGGTGAGGAAGTGATCGTCTTCTCGATCACCCGTGAGATCCCCAACGACGTGGTGGCCGTGCGGTCGGAACTCCCCGACTCGTTGAAGGAGGCCATCTTCACCTCGGTCGAGGAGTTCCTCGCCACCGAGGAGGGCGAGGAGATCTTCGACGAGATCTACGGCTGGACCGACATCCGACGCGCCGAGGAATCCGACTTCGACATCGTCCGCGAAGCGGCGACCGAGCTCGGGATCACCGAAGCGCCCGAGTGACCTCGTACCTCTCTGTTGATCGTCGTTCCGGCGTGTCACCGTGATCGAGTTCGACTCGGTCTCGGTGACCTACCGGGGCGGCGTGCACGCACTGCGCGACGTCAGCCTCACGATCGACGACGGCGAGTTCGTCGTGATCGTGGGGCTGTCGGGCGCCGGCAAGTCCACCCTGCTGCGCGCCCTCAACGGCCTGGTACCGGCCACGTCCGGTTCGATCAGGGTCGACGGAACCGAGGTCGTCGGTTCCAAGGGGGCCGAACTGCGCAACGTCCGCAGGAAGATCGGCATGATCTTCCAGACGTTCAATCTCGCCACGCGTACCACGGTGATGAACAACGTGCTGATGGGACGCCTGGCGTCGGTGCCCACCTGGCGCTCGACGCTCGGCTTCTGGCCCGCTGCCGACCGCGAGATCGCCTTCGAGGCGCTCGAACGGGTGGGCATCGTCGACAAGGCCTACGTCCGCGCGTCGAATCTGTCCGGTGGACAGCAGCAGCGTGTGGGCATCGCGCGGGCGCTGGCCCAGCAGCCGTCGGTGATGCTCGCCGACGAGCCGGTGGCGGCGCTCGACCCGGTCACGAGCCACCAGGTGATGGAGGACCTGCAACGGATCAACCGGGAACTCGGCATCACCACCTTGATCAACCTGCACTTCCTCGACCTCGCCCGCCGCTACGGGCGACGCCTGATCGGGCTGCGGGACGGCGAGCTGGTCTTCGACGGCGACATCGCCGACGTCGACGACGAGACGTTCCGGGAGATCTACGGCCGGGCGATCACGCCCGACGACCTCCTGGCCATGGACGGATCGGACGTCCGCCCCGGTGGCTGACGCGCCCTCCGATGCTGCGGAGCCGTCGGGCGCGGTGCGCCCCCGCAAGCCGCCCTTGCAGCTCCGCACGATCCTGATCGCCGCCGGCCTCGCCGCCGCCACGGTCCATGCCGCCCGTCAGTCGGGATGGGAATGGGGTTCGTTCGTCTCCGTGTGGAGCAACCCGCTCTGGGAGCGGTTCTGGCCCATCGACTGGGACTTCGTGCTCGATCGGCGCAACGTGCTCGATCCTCTCGTGGAGACGTTCCAGATCGCCATCGTGGCAACGGTGATCGGTTGCGCGCTGGCGCTGCCGGTGTCGTTCATGATGTCGCAGCTCACCACGCCGAACCGCCCGACCTACATCGTGGTGCGATCCGTGATGAACGTCATCCGGGCGATCCCCGACCTGCTGCTCGCCGTGATCCTGGTGGCGGCGGTGAGCATCGGCGCCTTCGGTGGGGCGATCGCCCTGACCGTGTTCTCGCTGGCCGTGCTGGTGAAGCTGTTCAGCGAGACGATCGACAGCGCCGACCCGCGGCCGCTGGAGGCAGCGCTCGCCACCGGCGGCCGGCACTCGGCGGCCGTGCGCGCCGGCGTCTTCCCCGAGGTGTTCCCCGCCTACGTGGCCCACTCGGCGTACGTGTTCGAGCTCAACGTGCGTGCTTCGGTGGTGATCGGCCTCGTCGGTGGTGGCGGTATCGGCCGGGTGATCGAGGCGCAGCGGCAGTTCTTCCGCTACGACCGGATCCTCGGCATCCTGATCGTGATCTTCGTCATCGTGGCCGTCATCGAGCAGATCAGCGACTACATCCGGCGGCGCGTGCTGTGACGTCGGTGCTCGACGAGACGGCGGCGCCACCCGGCACGGCGGAGCGACCGCCACCACCGTCCTCACGCTGGTGGCGCATCGCGGTGGCCGTCGCCATCGCCGTCGCATTCGCCTGGGGCTATTCGGGCCTCGGCATCACCGTCGACCAGCTCCGCCGGGCTCCCGGCAACATCTGGACGATCATGCGGCTCTCGTGGCCGCCCGACTTCGGCACCGTCATCGAGCGGGGAGCCATCGGCAAGGTGTTCGAGTCGGTGTACATCGCCTGGACCGGCACCGTGATCGCCGCGGTCCTGTCGCTGCCGCTGGCGTTCCTCGCCTCGAACAACGTGGTGCCTCGCTGGGTGCGCATCCCGATCCGCCAGTTGTTCATCGTGGTCCGTGCATTTCCCGAACTGATCCTGGCGACGATCTTCCTGGCCGTCGTCGGCCTCGGCCCGTGGGCCGGTGCGCTGGCGCTCGGCATCGCCTCGGCGGGCACGCTCGGCAAGTGGTCGAGCGAATCGATCGAGGAGGTGCCGCTCGGCCCGGTGGAGGCCATCGACGCCAGCGGAGGCCGGTGGCTGTCGGGTGTGCGGTGGGGGATCCTGCCGCAGGTGTTCCCGGTGATCGTCGCCCACTGGTTGTTCCGCTTCGAGATCAACGTCCGGGCATCGGCGATCTTCGGGCTGATCGGCGCCGGTGGGATCGGCGGGGAGATCTCCTCGCAGGTCCAGTTCCGCAACTGGGAGAACGTGCTGGCGGTGCTACTGATGGTGATCGTGATGGTGCTCACGATCGACGGCATCTCGGGTGCGGTGCGTCGCCGGATCCTCGCCGGCAGCACGCGCAGCAGCAGCGACGCCAACCGGGAGCTGTTGGGCAATCTCGGCGGGTTCCTCACCCGGCGCCGCAGCTGACGGCCCGTCGAGAGAAGCGACAGGGGGGTCAGACCCCGCTGTCGCTTCTGCAGCCCGGGCGCGAAAGCGGGCCCGTGAGGTGTCTCCCGTTTGCGGGGAAAGGCTCGAATCAGTTGCCCGGGGCGGCGAACCGTCCCGGTTCCTGGATCCCTGTGTGACACCTCGACGGACCCGAATTCATTGACGCGCCACCGCCGCCGAAAATCAAGGGGGCCGAAAGTCCCATCAGCTCCGTTTGCGTGACGGAAATGTTGGGGCGCCCCGAAGAAAACGTCACGCAAACGGTGGTGGCGCGGGCTCGATGGGGTCAGACGACGACGTTCACCATGCGGCCGGGTACCACGATGATCTTCTTCGGTGTGGCACCGTCGACGGCGGCGGCGACCCGGTCGTCGGCCAGGGCCGCCGTCTCGATCGCCGAGGTGTCGGCATCGGCCGCCACCTCGATCCGGCCGCGCACCTTGCCGTTCACCTGCACCGGATACTCCACCACGTCGTCCACCAGCAGCGCCGGGTCGGCCTCGGGGAACGCCACGTAGGCGATCGTGTCGTCGTGGCCCAGCAATCGCCACAGTTCCTCGGCCACATGGGGCACCAGCGGTGCGAGCATCACGACGAGCGGTTCGGCGACCTCGCGCGGTGTGGCGGCGAGCTTGGTGAGCGCGTTGTTCAACTCGATCAGCTTGGCGATCGACGTGTTGAAGCGCAGCGCCTCCATCTCGGTGCGGACCACCGCGATCGTGCGGTGCAGCTGACGACGGGTGTCGTCGTCGGCGGGGGTGTCGACCACGACGCACTCGCCCGTCTGCTCGTCGACGAGATTGCGCCACAACCGTTGCAGGAAGCGGTACATCCCGACCACGTCGCGGGTCTCCCACGGGCGCGATGCGTCGAGCGGACCCGTCGCCATCTCGTACAGGCGCAGCGTGTCGGCGCCGTACTGCTCGTACATCTCGTCGGGGGAGACGGCATTCTTCAGGCTCTTGCCCATCTTGCCCCACTCGCGCGTCACCGGCTCGCCGTGGAAATGGAAGCCGCTGTCGGCGTCACCGTCGACCTCGCTGGCCTCCACGTAGATGCCGCGAGCGTCCTTGAAGGCGGCGGCCTGGATGTAGCCCTGGTTGAACAGGCGGGCGTACGGCTCCTTGGAGGTCACCTCGCCCAGGTCGTAGAGCACCTTGTGCCAGAAGCGGGCGTACAGCAGGTGCAGCACCGCGTGCTCCACGCCGCCCACATAGAGGTCGACGCCGCCGGGATGGTCGGGGCGCACGTCGGTGCGCGGACCCATCCAGTACGCCTCCACCTCGCGGTCGCAGAAGCGCTCGTCGTTGGTGGGGTCGAGGTACCGCAGCTCGTACCAGCACGATCCCGCCCACTGCGGCATCACGTTGGTGTCGCGTCGGTACCGCCGAAGGCCGTCGCCGAGGTCGAGCTCCACCTCCACCCAGTCGGTGAGACGGTCGAGCGGGCTCTCGGGGTCGGAGTCGCGGTCGTCGGGGTCGAACGTGCGCGGTGAGAAGGAGTCGGTCTCGGGCAGGACCACCGGCAGCTGGTCGTCGGGCAGGGCGTGGGGGCGGCCCTCGTCGTCGTACACGACGGGGAACGGCTCGCCCCAGTAGCGCTGGCGGCTGAACAGCCAGTCACGGAGCTTGTAGGTGACCGTGGCCTCGCCGGCACCGTGGGCCTCGAGCCAGGCGTTGGTGGCGGCGATGCCCGTAGCGGTGTTGTCGACGCCGTCCAGATCGAGTGTGTCGTTGCTCGACCGCACGTAGGGGGCGTCACCGACGTAGGCGGTGGGCCACTGCTCGGTGTCGAGCGTGGGCTCGATGTCGTGCTCGTCGAACCACTCGTCGGGCGGCCGCTGGATCGGCGGGATCGGCAGGTCGAACGTGCGGGCGAAGTCGAAGTCGCGCTCGTCGCCGCAGGGCACCGCCATGATGGCCCCCGTGCCGTAGCCCATCAGGACGTAGTCGGCGATCCACACCGGGATCTCCTCGCCGTCGATCGGGTTGACGGCGTACGAGCCCGTGAACACGCCGGTCTTCTCGCGAGTGTCGTCCTGGCGGTCGATCTCGGAGATGGCCGCGGCACGGGCCCGGTAGGCCGAGACGTCGTCGGCGCGGTCGGGTGTGGTGAGCGTGTCGACGAACGGGTGCTCGGGCGCCAGCACCATGAACGACGCACCGAACAAGGTGTCGGGGCGGGTGGTGAACACCGAGATGTCACCGGCCGGCGAGGAGAAGTGGACGGTGGCGCCGTTGCTGCGGCCGATCCAGTTGCGCTGCATCGACTTGATGGCGTCGGTCCAGTCGAGCAGCTCGAGATCGTCGAGCAGGCGATCGGCGTACGTGGTGATGCGCATCATCCACTGGCGCATGTTGCGCTTGAACACCGGGTAGTTGCCCCGATCGCTGCGACCGTCCGCGGTGACCTCCTCGTTGGCCACGACCGTGCCGAGCCCCGGACACCAGTTGACCGGGGCCTCGCTCACGTAGGCCAGCCGGTGCCGGTCGACGACGTCGGCCCGCTCGCCGGCGTCGAGGTCGCCCCAGGCGCGGCCGTCCGGCGTGGCCCGCGTTCCGGCCTCGAACTCGGCGACCAGTTCGGTGATCGGTCGGGCGCATTCGTGGTCGGTGTCGTACCAGGCCTCGAAGATCCGGCTGAAGATCCACTGCGTCCAGCGGTAGTAGTCGGGATCGGTGGTGGAGATGCTGCGCCGCGTGTCGTAGCTCATCCCCAGTCGCCGCAGCTGACGGCGCATGTTGGCGATGTTGGCGTCGGTGGTGATGGCCGGATGCGTGCCGGTCTGCACGGCGTACTGCTCGGCGGGCAGGCCGAATGCGTCGAAGCCCATCGCGTAGAGCACGTTGCGGCCGGCCATGCGCTGGTAGCGCGAGTACACGTCGGTGCCGATGTAGCCGAGTGGATGCCCCACGTGCAGTCCGACGCCCGAGGGATACGGGAACATGTCGAGCACGAACAGCTTGTCGCCCCGTGCGGCGACGGCATCGGGATCGGCCAGGGGGCCGGCCGGGTTGGGGGTCTCGAAGGTGGCGTGGTCGATCCACCAGTCCTGCCACCGCAGCTCGATGTCCTGCGCGAGGCCGGCCGTGTACCGGTGGGGAGGCGCATCGTCGCCGGCGGTGGGGGAGGTGGTCACGTCGCTCATACCGGCCGACCAGCCTACGTCCCTGCCACCATCCGCCCCCGCTCACCTCGATCTTCCCGCCGTCGGGAGCGATGGACGACGCTCGCCGAGTCGGGGCTACGTTCGGGTGATGGTCGAGATCCAGGGCACGGTGGAGGACGGGTTCGGCGCGGTCGCCGACGCATTCGCGGAGAACTTCGCGCAGCGCGGAGAACTCGGGGCGGCGTTCGCCCTGTACGTCGACGGCCGGCCGCAGGTCGACATCTGGGCCGGCATCGCCGACAAGGCCAGTGAACGGCCGTGGACCGACGAGACCCTGCAGCTCGTGTTCTCCACCACGAAGGGTGCCGCCGCCGTGTGCGTCGCCCGCCTGGTGGAGGCCGGGCTGGTGTCCTACGACGACCCGGTGTGCGCCCACTGGCCGGAGTTCGCCGCCAACGGCAAGGAATCCGTCACCGTCGGACAGATGATGAGCCACCAGGCCGGTGTGCCGTACGTCGACGAGCCGCTGAGCTTCGACCAGATCATGGACGTGGCGCCCGTCGTCGACGCGTTGGCTCGTCAGGCTCCGGTGTGGACGCCGGGAACCGCTCACGGCTACCACGCCCTGACGTACGGCTGGCTTGCCGGCGAGTTGGTCAGGCGGGTCGACGGCCGCACGCTCGGGCAGTACTTCGCCGACGACGTCGCGGCGCCACTCGGACTGGAGTTCTGGATCGGGCTGCCGGCCTCGGAGGAGATCCGCGTGTCGACGCTCGAGTCCGCGCCACCGCCCACGGATCCGGAGGCGTTCGCGTTGATGATGCAGGTGATGGGTCCCGGCACGATGGGCTTCAAGGCCCTCACCATGAACGGCTCGCTGATCGCGCTCGACCCCCGGCAGAACCACTTCAACACACGGGCGGTGCACGCCACCGAGATGCCCGCGGCGAACGGCATCACCACGGCGCGCAGCCTCGCTCGGATGTATGCGGCCACCATCGGTGAGGTCGACGGCGTGCGGTTGGTCACCGACGACACGGTCGACCGCATGCGCGCCGAGGCCGTCGACGGGCCCGACAACTGTCTCGTCGTGCCCAGCAGGTTCGGCATGGGCTTCATGCTCGACGGTGAACTCACCCCGATGCTCGGACCGGGGTCGTTCGGGCACGCCGGCGCCGGCGGATCGCTCGGCTACGCCGACCCCGAATCGGGAGTGGCCTACGGCTACGTGATGAACCAGATGCAGTCGGGCATCGCCGGCGATCCGCGCACCGTCGCTCTCAACGACGCCGTCCGCGCCTGTCTCTGAGCGGTTCGTCTTCCCCGGTGGGCAGCGGATCAGGGGGAACGGATCTCGTGATCGCGGGTGAAGGTGGGAAGCCGACCAGCGCGAGCGGCCAGCGAGGCCGGGCCACCGTCGATCCGGCCCGTCCA
>Ga0102932_1001260_pt1 | contig 13144 bp, 11 predicted proteins | sample SalPonR1_C_D2_MG_FD_78212 | JGI IMG/M metagenome (GOLD analysis project Ga0102932, IMG submission 78212) | Salt pond soil microbial communities from South San Francisco under conditions of wetland restoration - Salt Pond MetaG R1_C_D2_MG | ecosystem: Environmental > Aquatic > Marine > Intertidal...
TGGCTTGCGAGGTCGTGGCTTGCGAGGTCGTGGCTTGCCGAAATTTTTTCTCTTGCGAAGGTGTTCATTGCCTCATGCCCAACACGACTTCCACTTTGCCCCGCGATCGCCGATTGTGGCAAGGAGCCGCCCTGTTTCTGGCGTCGCTGCTGGTGTTCTTCCTGTCCAGCATCATCCTGTATCTGTTGTACGCCTATTGGCGACGAGATGACCCGCAATCGATGGCGATGCTGCCAGCCAGTTTCGTCGTCAGCACGGTTTGCTTATTGGCGATCAGTGGACTGGTGCATTACGCCACCCGGTTGGTCCGCCGCGACCGCCTACTCGCGACAGCCGCGGCTCTCGGAGGCAGTGCTCTGCTGGCGATCGGGTTCATGCTCGTTCAAGCCTTCGCGCTCTGGCAGATGCTGGAGTCGCCCGAGATGCGCAGCGGATTGTCACGTGGTGTGGGCGGGATGGTGGTGGTGCTGGCGGTGCTGCATGCCTTGCATGTGATGGGGGGCGTGATTTCGCTAGCCATCGTGGCCGTGCGCTCCTTTCAAGGTCGTTATGATCACGAACGGCACGGAGCGGTCGATTTTGCCGCCGCCTACTGGCACTTCTTGGACGCTGTGTGGTTGCTGATGCTGTTGGCGTTTTGGGGCACAACGGGAGGTTTCCAAATCTGAGCCGACTTTCCATTAGGCCGCCTGTGCTGGCTGGAGCACGCTACATCCCCGCGTTGGAAGTTCCTCTTTTCGATTCGGCGATTGCCGTTAGCAAGACTTCCTCGTAGCGATCGACCATCGTTTCCCAGCCGAACCTCACTACGACTTCTACGGCACGGCCAGCAAGCCGCTCGCGGCCCGCACGGTCGCTCATCCATCGCCGCATCTCTGACGCTAGCGCTTCGGCGGGGACCAACACGCCGTCGATCCCCGGGCGGATGATTTCCCGCGGACCACTCTCGCAGTCAACGGCGATTACGGCCACGCCCGCTGCCATCGCTTCCAATAACGCCGAGGGAAATCCCTCGTAGCGGCTGGACAATACAAACAGGTCGGCACCCCGGTACAGCGGCCAAATGGGACGGACCCAACCAGCCAGAGTCACACGGTCGCCGAAGTCGCTGGCCTTAATCATCGCTTCCAGTCGCTCCTGCTCGCTTCCCTCTCCCGCGATGCAAAGCTCCCAGTCGGGAAAATCCGATGCGATTTCCGTAAAGGCGGCGATCAGGCGGTCAAATCCCTTCTCGGGCGATAAACGCCCAACTCCCAGCACTCGTTGGCGCGACGGCGCTGCAGTCTCTGTCCTCGCCGTTGCGGTACCACTCGGAGTCGGCAACGTACCGTCCGTCGCTGTGGACTCGACCGCCGAAGGGATGACCACCACCGGGCGCCGGTTCCAGGCCTGCAGCGTGCCGGCGCTGGCGGGCGTTAACGCAACCAACGCAGCCGCTCGGCGATAGGTCCAACGCCGCAGCAAGGACCACGCTCGTCCCAGTTTCTGCTGGCCGGGATCACTCCGTTCGGAAACCACTACGGGGACCGCCAGCGGTCCGGCGGCAAGTAACGTTAGCACGTTCGTTTGGTCGCAGAAACTCAGCACCACATCGGGCCGGCTATCGCCAATCGCTTGACGAAGTCTGCCAATTCGACGCCGGTTGTGACGGACCGCTGCGCGCACGCCGTGGCTTTCGCCCATCACATTCAAGCACTCCCGCGACACCGAGGCTTCGATGCTGTGGCGGTCTTGCTCGCCAGCATCCAGCGTAATCAGCCGCAGATCATGCCCGCGCTCAGCCAGCCGATTGACCAGTCCGGCCATTACCCGTTCCGCGCCGCCGCCGGATAACGAATGAATAACTGCGGTGATTCGCATTAACAGCCCTCCGCTGTGCGAGGGGTGCGGTGGCCGCAGCGACGACGCATCCTCCCTTGGGAGAATGATCCCGTAAGGGGCTGGTCGTTACAACCCGCACCAGCCGATGGCATAGCTGCCGATTTGTGGCAGGGCAACGATTGAATGGGCTTTCGCAGGCGACTAGGGTAAAAATTCGTCACTGTTTTTTGACTTTTGACAAAACGTCAGATGACGCGATTCGCGGTCATCCATCACGTTCCACTCCATCGAGATCCCCAGCATGAAATCGCTATCCCTGTCGCTGTGCCTCGCCCTTGCCGCTGTTGCCTTGACGGGCGAGCGAGCCGAAGCCCAACATCCTTCGCCCTATGCTAATGGGCAATTGGGATTCTTTAACCCCTATTCGTTCCCCGCCGGTTCTTCGGTCCGCACGCCACCCTACTTTTCCGTCCACCCACCGGTCTACTACTCCACGCGGCACGCGCGGCCCTATGGGATGAGCCCCTTCGCCGCTCCGCCGATGGTCCAGCCCGCTGGAAATTATCGAGGTCGGCAAGCTGCGGAGTTCACCCCAAAGCCCCTTTCCAATCCATACTGTTCCTCGTCAGCCGTGCTGAGCAGCGAAGAAGGGATTCCAGCAGTTTACTCGCCCAGCGATTTTGCGGTTGGCGAGATCCAGACGAATCCTTTCGCCGGCGGACAACGCGTCGCCGCACGGTAACCCATTCGGCTTGCAGCCCGTTGAGCTGTTCGTCCTGCAAGCGGAGGACCATGGCCGAAGAGTCATGGTACTTCGGGAAGCGGCCGTAAGGGTGGGAAACGACCGTTTGGTCGCATCGCCGGAAGATCTCAAAAATTCCGTCGTCAACGACTCAGGGGCGTTGACGACCGCGAAGCAATGAGAGATTCTCATCACTCCTACACAGCAAGCGGCCGTGGCGGAACTGGCAGACGCGCTAGGTTGAGGGCCTAGTGGGAGTTAATCCCGTGGAGGTTCGAGTCCTCTCGGCCGCATCAACGAAACCCCGTGATTCACGGGGTTTTTTTGTGCTTTGATCCAATCGGCGACCGTCGGCAAACTGGCCGGAATGGTCAGCAATGGACGCAGATGTACCCTGGTTGCCTGCATTTGGTGCATCCGTTGGTGCATCGGCGCCCAGAGGATACGACGGCAACGACTCAACCGCCGCGGAGGTATCGAGCAATCGAGAATCGGTGTAGGTCGTCATCGTCAACGCGATGTTGCTGTGCCGCATCGCCGCTTGGGCAATGCGTGGTGCAACGCCAGCCAGCGATAGGTGAGTCCCGAACGAATGCCGCAGCGCATGAACGTGAACCACCCGGCCTTCGGCATCGACCTTTGGGATTCCTGTCGCTTCGATGTCCTTGTCAAGGATGTCAAGCAAACCCGACGGAACAAAAAACACGGGATCGGAAGGCGATTTTCCGGCAATCCACGCCCGCAGTTCGACGGCCAAGTCCGAACGAATTGGAATGGTTGACCCTTGCCGGTTCTTTTCGTTGTGGTGTTTCAGCTTCAAGAATGGAACGTCGCCAAATGACAGATCGGAAACCGACAGGGATCGCAATTCGCCCTTACGCAGTCCGGTCAGGATCGCAGTTTTGTAAATGAGCGCTCGCTCCGCCCCCAATCGTTCGAGCTTCGACCGCCGTTCCTGCGTCAGCACAATCAGACGCTTACCCTTATTCGGTCCACGTCGCACCGTTTCAGCGGCAACGATCGGACGTTCCCGAGCGGTTCGCAATAGTCGCGTTAGTTCGTCTTCGGTCAACGCCCGAGCAATTCGGCGGCGGTCTTGGTTCGTGTCGCGCTTCGCCATTCCATCGAACGGATTCACCAACAACCGTTTTTGGCCCTTCATGTTCGAGCGACGGCCGTTCATCCGCTTGCCGATCATCCAGTTACCAAATGCAACTCATGCTTCGATGTAGCCGTTGTAGACGGATGCCGAAACCAACTTCGCTGTGTCGTCATCTTCGACGCCCTCATCCTTGCTGGCACTGGGCGTTGATTCCGTCAGAGCCGACAACCAACGCTCGAGCCTATCGGCGTTCAATTCAGACAGCCAACGAAAGCGGCAGCCGTCCGCTGAACGGTTCAACCGCGTTTCATAGTTTCTGACGTGCTCGGCGTTGCGTCCGCGGTCGCGTTGGTAAACAATGTAGGCTTCGATGTGCTTGGCAACCGGAATTTTTTGATGGTCGGCAACACGGTCTTGGTCCGGTGAAATTATCTTGGCTCTGACCAATTCTGCCCGGTCGGTCAATTCTTTCAGTACCGACATTGCGGCTTGCTTGTCACGGCAACCGGTGGATATCTCGCGAACGACTCCATCCCCATCTCGGTACTTAGCAGTGTAGGTGGCCGCGGTAGTCTTGATGCGCGGAGCTCCGTCCGCGCTGACCGTCAGTTCTGCGGAACGTGACCTGCCTTTTCGATCTTTCCATCTAACAATTTGTTTGCCTTTGAGCTCGACAATGGTCGCATTGGCTGGCATTGAGCGAGTCCTCGTTTTCTTGTAGATCGTTGCCATTCGTTTTTTGACGGGAGGAAGTGGTTCTGAGAAGAAAGAGGACGGCGGTACGAATCCACGGCCAACGCGCACTTTAGGCACAATGCAGGAAATGCATTGACTTGCGCCGCGGTTTGATTTTGTGGACAATTGGTCGCTCCTTTACTGAGCGACACGATCCCTTTTATCAAGTGCCGGCTGTGACAAAATCCTTCAATGATGTTGATTCTATCTTACATGAATTTGGTGAGCTCGAAGATCCAAGGTCGTCCATCAATCGCCACCATTTGCTTGGCGACTTGATTGCCATTTGCATCATGGCTGTGATTGCTGGAGCGGACGGTCCGCTTGCGATTGGTACCTGGGCAGAGAACAACGAAGAGTGGCTCAACGAGCGTTTGGAACTTCCAAACGGTATTCCTTCTCACGATACGATTGGTCGTCTCCTCGCGGCATTGAACCCAACCGCGTTCCAATCTTGCTTTGAGTCGTGGATTGCAAGCGTGAGAGTTGCTGAGGAAGTCGAAGACCTGAATCAAATCGCCATTGATGGCAAGGTGCTCAGACGGAGCCATGATCGACGCAAGGGTCTTGGTCCGTTGTGGCTTGTCAGTGCGTGGTCGGTCGATCGTGGCATCAGTCTTGGCCAACTCGCGACGGATGAGAAATCAAACGAAATCACCGCGATTCCCGAACTTCTAGCAAACATTGAAATCAAGGATGCAGTGATCACGATCGATGCTGCTGGCTGCCAACGCAAGATTGCCAAAACGATCATTGATGGCAAAGGCAACTATGTGCTATCGCTCAAAGGCAATCAAGGAAAGATCTATGAGGCCGTGTCAACCTACATCGAGACACACATGGAAAACGACTTCGCTAATATCAAAGTGGAACGCTTCTCTGAGACACTCAAAGGTCACGGTCGCAACGACGAAATCACGTACTACCAAATGCAAGTTCCCAAAGACCTAGCGAACCGCGAAAAGTGGGCGGGACTAAAGACGCTCGGCGTTGCAATCCGGTATAGTGAATCGGGTGAGAAGTGGTCGACTGAAGTTCGCTACTATGTCAACTCAATTGCGATGAACGTCAAACGCTTCGCTCGTTTCGTTCGCGGTCATTGGGCAATCGAAAGCACGCTTCACTGGTGCTTGGATATGACGTTCCGGGAAGATGAATCTCGCGTCCGCGATCGAACTACAGCAACTAACCTCGCCTGGCTAAACCGGTTCGGACTGAGTCTGCTGAAGCAGCAAGATGACAAGCACAGCATCGCGATGCGTCGTCGTGTTGCCGGTTGGAACCTTGAGTACTTAGCGCAAGTCCTTGGCATACCAAGGGCTTAGTGTGCGTTTGCCGTGGGGCGACTCCGTATTGCTTGAGGGAGTGCTCTGGGCAAACGCTCTGCACCTATCCCACGAAACCACACAAGGCACCGCAACAACCGTCATTAGAAGAACCGATCGCCATGGAACAGTAGACTGACGCATAACTCGAATCCTTCTGGTGAAAAAACGACCCGAGCCAATTTGACGTCGTTTCAGATTCTAACCCAATCGGGCGATCTAGAGTGATCAAAACATCAGGCACTTCATCGTAAAATGAAACGGTGAGTGGTTTGACTCCCTTTCCCTCGATCTGAATTCGGGCACTTTCCGTCTGGTATGGACCAGGCTCTCTATCGCCTTCCGCCATCGCGCATGCGGCGAACACTGTAATGAAAAACACGAATCTCCCGGTCTTCGGCTCGTAGTTCACCAGTGGAGCTGGATCACTTCGTTCTTGCCCCAGCAACATCCGATCCTTTGTATTAAAAAAACTGCGTCGCGATGACGGAAGATCCATCTCGCATCACAAGGCGGCCGGTGATCAAGACGAACGTGATTCCATCCCCATGTTTAGAACCGTTCGCCCATCGATCGGGATCAGTTCCTGGATGTGCAGACATTGGATTGAAATCTTCAAGTTCGTCTGCTGAGATTTTTACTACACGATCAGGCTCCTCGGAACCGCCGGAATCGCGAAGTGCGGCAAGCAAAACGGGCATTGCTGGAAATGCTGCAAATCGCTAGCCAAAGCAGCGGTAGTCGCAAGCCCGTGCTTTGTGTCGGTCGGGTGGGCACGACGGATGCTGAAGGATCTCCAACGCCCCAGCGGTGCCAGTCGCGTGCTTCATTCCGCGGCCCGTTTGCGGAATCGTCGCAAGCTTGGAGCGACACGTTTGGAGAACTTTCAAAAAGCGTACCGCTACAGTCAATCACGCACGGGCTATATGAAGCATCACGACTACCATCGCCTTCACCTTCCGATCGGCAGCAGCGTGCTCGAGGCGGCGTGCATCTCGCTGTTCACGCAACGTCTGAAGCGGTCGGGATGCGATGGAGCAATGAGAGTGCGTCACGAATTTTGACGCTCCGAACGATCTTGCTCAGCGATACCTGGGAGGCAACGTATGTCGCTGCCAACGGCAAATGTCGCTGCCAACCAACCGTGCGCCTCGAATGTTAGGGTCAACCCTCAACTTGCAGCATGAACACGCGCCCCAGCGAGACTGCACCCAAATCAACCAGATACACGATGCATCTCGGCACGAGACAAGTGAGGAACCGCTGGCTTTGCTGATCCCACTACAGCAATTCCGGCATCGGCTGGTGACCATCTACCAAATAATGTGGACGACCAGACAAATCTTTGACGGCCAACGTATTGGGATTGAGTCCCATTTTGGTGTAGAGAGTTGCGAGCACTTCGCCGAAATGAACGGGTCGTTCGGCAACTTCACCACCAAGGCGATCCGTTGCTCCGATGACCTGCCCCGTTTTCATGCCGCCACCGGCCACCAATCCGCCACCGACTTGTGGCCAATGATCACGACCGCCATTTTCATTAATCTTCGGTGTCCGGCCAAACTCCCCCCATGCCACTACGGAAACATCTTTGTCTAAGCCGCGTTGATGCAAATCCTCGATCAACGCCGAGAGCCCCTGATCAAACATAGGTAGATGCGTATCTTTCAGGCCCTTGAAATTGTTGCTGTGAAAATCCCAACGCCCGAAATTCAGAGAGACGACTCGAGCACCCGCTTCGACTAATCGCCGCGCCAACAGGAAGTGCTCAAGATTTCGAGGCGCGCCGTCACCATAGTTCTTGGGATCTCCTTTGCCATACCGCTCCCGAACTTTTGGATCTTCTTTTGAAAGGTCAAGTGCGTCGGCAAGCTTGCTGGAAGTCAGAATACTGAGCGCTTGTTCCGAAAGATCATCCATACCACGCATCGTGCCGCTGGCATCACTCTCGCGACGAAATCGGTCAAGACTGGAAAGCAGGTTCCTGCGGTCTTCGAGTCGATCGAGCGTGATACCCTGCAACTTCATGTTGTCCCGGGCCGGACCGGATGGCCGAAACGCCGCATGAGAGACGCCGAGAAAGCCTGCATGCCCGGGCGATCCGTAGGGAGGATGACCAGCGTTGGGAGCCAAGCCAATGAAAGGAGGAACTGCTTTGTTGACTGGCCCCACTAATTTCGACACCGAGGATCCGAGCGATGGCCAGCCGCCAGTGGGCTGGTTTTGTGTGGTCCGCCCGGTGTAGCAAATGAAAGAATCATGTGCACCGTTGGGCGAGCCAACCACCGATCGCAGGGGAACACACTTGTCCATGATCTTTGCCAGTCGCGGCATGTGTTCGCAAATCCTGATACCGGGAACATTCGTGTCGATCGGTTGGAATTCTCCACGAATCTCGGCCGGCGCATCCATTTTGAGGTCGTACATGTCTTGATGGCTCGGCGCGCCAGCCATGTAGATCATGATGATCGACTTGTGCGAGTTTCCAGTGTTCGCGATTTGCTCAGCGCGTAACACGTCGGGCAGCGTGAGGCCGCCAAACGCAAGCGAGCCGATGCTGAGCACATTGCGACGGGAAATCCCATCGCAAAACCGCTGACGTGATCCATGGATGTTCAACATGACAGCTTGTTCAGTCGCAGGAGGGAGTGGGTAGGCGGGACGACAGCTTCGTACTATCGCGGACGTATTTTACCTTGATCCCCGCATCCGATCGACACAGTTCGAGCTGAAAAAAGTAGAGAAACACCAGATTATGGAAGTTTTTGCTCAGAAAAATGGATAGAATCGGCCGAGCGATTTTCATTCCCGTTGGTGTTTTTTCCCGTTGGTGATTTCGCAGGGTATTCCATGAACGCTTTTGAAATGAACCGTCGACAGGCCCTTATCGCCGCTGGAATGGGTGGGCTTTCGATGGGGATGCCCGGATCGGTGATTGGTAGCGACAAGCTGGATTCCAGTGGCAATGCGGTTGCTGCGGAGAAGTCGTGCATCTTCGTGTTGCTGTGCGGTGGGCCGAGCCATATCGATACGTGGGACATGAAACCCAACGCGCCCACGACGATCCGAGGGCCGTACAAACCGGTCTCGACCAAGGTGCCTGGCATGCGCATCAACGAGATGCACACGAAACTGGCGCAGGTATCCGACCAGTTCGCACTCATCAACTCGATGACCCATCCTGGTGGCATCAGTAATCACTTCGACGCCATGCACAACCTGCTCAGCGGCCAATCCGCGAAGCGGGTGCAACAGGGCGTGCCTGATGACCAGCCTTACTTGGGTTCGTTTGTCGCCAAACACAAGCCGAGCAAACGCAACATCGTCTCCAACGCATGGCTGATCAAGTGTGTCGGACCGCCGGTCTTTTGCGCCCCTAATCTTGGCCTCGGTGGCTACCTGGGATCTGCTTACGCGCCGGTGTTCGTCGGCTCTGCAAATAATCATCCGGCGATGGATGATTTCACGCCACCGCCCATTTATGACCTTGGAGATGCGGCTCGACTTGCCCGGCGACGGGAGTTACTCACCAGCATTGAGAGCAAAGCGGTGTCTACAGACGCCGTCGGCGCGGACTGGACAGACTTGCGAGAAAAGGCGTACGACGCGATGACTCGCTCCGAGGGTCGCGAGGCTTTTAATTTGCACCAAGAGCCGGCGAAACTGCGAGATCAATACGGGCGGCATCCGCTTGGACAAAACCTGTTGCTGGCCCGCCGGATGGTGGAGGCCGGAGTGCGATTCGTCACCGTCAACGGATGGACGGGACAAGCAGCGCACGAAACCAAAGGCCCACCCAGCAGTAGTTGGGACATGCATGGCGGAAACATGGGTATGGGGAACGCCTTTGGAGATGGCTCGTACGGCATGGGATTCTGTCTGCCTCGACTGGACCAGGCACTTGCCGCATTGCTGACCGACCTCAAAAATCGCGGCATGATGGACAATACGCTTGTTGTTGTTACCGGCGAGTTTGGCCGCACACCCAAAGTTTTGACGCAAGAACCACCCGGCCGCCAGCACTGGCCAAAGTGTTTCTCTGCAATCCTGGCTGGTTGTGGTATTGCTGGTGGCCAAGTCTATGGCAAGTCAAACAAACACGCCGAGTATCCCACTAGCAATCCCGTTCGCCCCGAAGAATTGGCTGCGACGATCTACCACGCGCTCGAGATTCCGCTTAGCGAGGAGCAGATCAACAGCGGCATCTCGCGCCCGATAACCACCGGCAAGCCGGTCATGGAGTTATTCGGGTAAAACGCCTTTGGATACGGCAAGTCCTATCCCAACACGCCCGGCATTTTCTCGATTCGCTCCAGGCTCTCTCGCACTTCGCTCGGCAAATCTGGAATCAGGCGTGCTTCTCCATAATTGAAGAGCGTATGAAAAATCGTTGCCAGCAGGTCGTCTGGCGTGTGAGGAGTGCCGCTGGGTTCACCGCCATCACGAGTTGACTTGCCAATCACCTGACCTCCGGTCAGCCCGCCACCGTACAGCATCAAGGGCGCAAGCTTTCCCCAGTGGTCTCTTCCTCCCCTGGCATTCAGCTTTGGAGTTCGGCCCATCTCACCGCAGCAGACCAACAAAATATCATCGGACAATCCCTGCTGCTCACAATCTTCGATGAACGCAGAAACCGCGTGATCGAACGGTTCGATGACCAACTTATTGCCTTCGGGAACCGCGACGTTGTTAACGTCCGCGTGAAAGTCCCAGACGAATTCCGAATGGATCGTGATGAAACCACAGCCAGCTTGGCACAGACGTCTGGCTAGCAGCAGCATCTTGCCGAGTGTTTTCGTATGCGCCGTATACCAGGGAATATTGTTGCGAGTCTTGTCACCTTCGTACCGCCACTGCTGGGGATCGTAGTAGCCACTCGTATCGTAACGAGCGAGCGTTTTGGGATCCTCCTTGGATAAATTAAAAGCATCGGCAACCCCTTTGGCGATCAAATCGGAGGCCTGCGATTGCAGGCCGGACAGCCCCTTCATTTCCTCAATCGATGCGAAACGCCCCCTCACGTCATCCAGACGCCTAAGCAATTCACGGCGATCTTCAAATCGCTCCCTGGGAATATTCAAATTCATCGATTCCTGCAGCGGACCGTCCCCACCCGGCATGAAAGGAGCGTACGCTTTACCAAGACGTCCCGTTGCGTCGAACTTGCCGAACTGCTCGCCCAGAGTTTTCTGCGCACTGTCGATCGACTTAGGAATGATAAACATCGAGTTGGGCAGGCCGGTGACCGGATGATTCGTTCCAGCGACTCGCGAATAAACCGAACCGATGCTGGCGTCTCCGACTTGCTCGCTGACCAACGGACGCACCCCACCGTGTCCCATATTGGTTTGGTAGTCGCGCACGACAGCAATGCGATGAGCATGCTGGGCAAGCTTCGACATCGAACTGCCAAAACGCAAACCGGGCACCGTCGTTTGGATGTCACCACCAACGGTCGCTATCGCCGATGAGCAATCCAGCTTGGGATCAAGCGTCTCGAATTGAGTAGGACCGCCTTGCTGAAAGAGAAAAATCACCGACTTCCCAGTGACGGGTAGTGGGGAAGTCGAGTCCGATCCGCTGGCAAGCAATGGCAAGGCCATGCCGCCAAGTCCTAAGCCACCAAGCTGTAGAAAACTTCGACGACCGAATGGACGACTGCGGGAACTCCGATCCGAGATAGTGAGCATATACTTTTCCTCGCTTTCTTATACAAACGTTAACCGTTCATAGATGGTTTGGGATCGGTCGGGGAACAAGTGTCGGAAACCGGCTCTTCGAGTGCTTCACATCCACGGTAACCGACCCTGATTTCCCGTTCGTTGCTTGCTGCTGGGAGTCACCCATCACCGCTTGATTATAGCCCTTCGCAGGCGGGCCAACACGAAGGTGATCGCATGCCGCAGCGGCCTGAAACCAATCCTGCTTCCAGAAAAAAATCGGGGAGATGACGCTCTATCGGTGTTTCATGCTTCAAATCGAGAGCGGTTAGTGCGACAATAGTGCGGATTCTGTGATACGCTCTGACCACTCGAATTTCGCTTTAGACTGTTCGATGAAGCGAGGATTCGATGAAGCGAGGAGAGGAACGCTTAACTTTCTCTTAGCCCCCGCCACTCATGATGAGGAAACTCAAGATGCGCCCCCTCGCGTCTCCCACCTTGGCCATTTTCCTGCTGGTCACCCTAATTAACCTTCGGGCCTTCGATGCATTGGCCGAACCTCCAGGACTGGGTGACCCAGGCACTTTGGAGACCGTCTCGATTGAGACCGGACGCGGCCTCAACGGCGGCGTGACGTTAGCTGGTCGGGACGCCAGTCAACAGTTGTTGATCAGTGGAAAGTACAGCAGTGGACAGATTCGTAACCTGAACACGAAGGCAACCTATCTCGTCCACCCGACCGGTATTGTGAACGTTGATGCAACGGGATGGGTAACAACCATCGCGGAAGGCGAGGCAACGATCGAAGCTGAACTACCCGGCGGTATCAGCGCATCGGTGCTCGTTAAAGTGACCGACCTGATCACTGATATTCCGGTGAACTTCCCCAACGAAGTTGTGCCGGTGTTCACCAAGTACAGTTGCAATTCTGGTGGCTGTCACGGGAAGTCGGGCGGACAAAATGGGTTCGCGTTGGCGCTGTTAGGCTTCGAGCCGCGCGAAGACTATGAACACTTGGTGAACGAATTGCGAGGACGGCGTCTATTCCCCGGAGCGCCGGATCGAAGCCTATTGCTCTTAAAGGCAAGCGGCGGATTGGCACATGGCGGCGGCGCACGCTTCGATATGGACTCGCCGCCTTATCGAGTTCTTCGTCGTTGGATCGAGCAGGGGATGCCCTACGGTGAAGCGGAGGATCCGGTGGTCACTCGCATTGAAGCGTTCCCAAAGGAACGGCTCATGCCACGCGATGGCAAACAACAGTTATTGGTGGTCGCTCATTACAGTGACGGATCGACGCGCGACGTCACTCGGATGACTCAATTCGATTCGAACGAACAAGACATGGGAGCCGTGTCGCAAACCGGCATGGTGTCGACGGGAAAAATGACCGGAACGGTCGCTATCATGATGCGTTACCAATCGCATGTCGATGTCTTTCGTGGCACGGTTCCATTGGGAATTAAAGTCGAGAACCTACCTCCATCTAGCGGATTCATTGACGATCTTGTTTTCAAGAAACTTACCGAGCTCGGCCTGCCGCCTTCGAAACTTTCCAGTGACGGAACCTTCTTGCGCCGGATCACGATCGACCTCGCTGGTCGATTGCCGACTCGAACAGAAACCGAGCAATTCCTCGCGGATCAGGACACGACGAAACGGGCTCGAGCGATTGACCGCTTGCTCGACAGTTCTGACTATGCAGACTATTTCGCCAATAAGTGGGCGGCTGTCCTTCGCAACAAGCGGGGCACCA
>Ga0102932_1001266_pt1 | contig 13135 bp, 12 predicted proteins | sample SalPonR1_C_D2_MG_FD_78212 | JGI IMG/M metagenome (GOLD analysis project Ga0102932, IMG submission 78212) | Salt pond soil microbial communities from South San Francisco under conditions of wetland restoration - Salt Pond MetaG R1_C_D2_MG | ecosystem: Environmental > Aquatic > Marine > Intertidal...
GAAAAAGCTCGCCTGACTCACTCAACGATCTGCTTATCTCTTTCACTATGTTCAAAGAACGTCCCGCCAACTTCACCAACTCACATCGACTCGTTGACAGATTTACAAACTAAGAATAATTTCAACTAATGTGCAATGAAAAAGTTTAAAATTTCATTGCGATTATTCTTGTGCCCTCGTTTTTTGAAGGGCTATAAATATACGATCAAAAGCCAACCAGAGTCAATCAAAAATTGGAATTTTTTTCCTGTTTTATCCGATATCGCTACACCCATGTACCCAATGATATTGTTTTGTATCAGCTTAGCATTTTTAACCTTTTTTCAGTCGTATAACTTGTGTCCATCAGGATCTTCATGATATGCTTTAAATAACCAGACAACGCCATATAAAATCGGCGTATCAAAAAGCGCAAAGAAAAATTTAAAGATATATGAGTTCAATATGAGAATTATGAGAGCGCCAACAGTAGTTACACTATCTCCCAGGTTACTGGTAAGGTATAAAATTGAGAGTATAGCCGTGCTGTCTACCAGCTGGCTTACCATTGTAGATCCATTATTTCTTAGCCATAAATATTTTCCAGACGTCAGTTTTTTCCAGAAATGGTACAATCGTACATCTACAGATTGAGCAACGAGGTAAGCAAACATGCTCGACAGTGTATTTGCCAATAAAAATTCATACACGCCATCGAAAAGTTCAAGGCCGCCACTCACACCATACGTATTTGGAAATACATTTGCGGCCGTCATCAAACAAAGCATATAGAGATTCATGAAAAACCCAATCCACACGACCGTTTGCGCCTTTTTCCGCCCATACAATTCAGAAATTAAATCCGTTACCAAAAACGTGAAAGGATAAGCAATCAACCCTACAGGAATACTCATAACATACAGACTGCCGTCGCGTACAAGTGAGGGTGTTAGTGACCTGAGCCAAGGTGGCAGCTGAAGTTCAAAGAGTGTAATGAACTTTGTAGTACCAATAACATTGCCCAGTACCAAAGACGTCAAAAAGACGCCGGCAAGCGACAGGAAAAGAACATCTCTTTTATGGGGAGATGGCACACGAATTGAGGTAAGCTTCATCTGAACCTTTTATGACCAACTTATTGTTCTAAATCTAAACTGACAGATCATTTTCAGATATGAATAAAATTACCGAAGAAAAAATTCGAATTTCAAAGAGCGGTGCACTTCTCTATTTACAGAACCCGCGGTTTTCCATGACAGCTCTTGCCGAGGCAGCAGAACTGAAGGCAGAGAAAATTTATGACTATTTTTCTAACCGGCGAGATGTGCTCGACTTTTTCTACGAAGGGCTTATTCTTGAATACGAGGAGTCTGTTCGGTCTATTGAAAAATATGATGAGTTTACACTTTCAGAAAAACTGAACAATTTGGCCCTGACGATTCTTGACCTGATGGATCCCTATAAAGAGTTTATCAGGCAAACATACAGTGAAAGAGTTATGTGCTCCGGGCGGACTACATCTTTCGAAAAACACTTCCGCAGACAACTCAAAACCATTTATGAATCCGACACCACTCAGTCGAGGTTGTCTTCGGCGCTAAATCGCGAACCACTATATAAGATGGGTATGTTCAACTTTCACCTATTAATACGTTTCTGGTTAAAAGATGACAGCGTGGCAAATCAAAAAACCATGGAATTTGTTGATAAATGGACAGCGTTTGTGGAAGAGCTACACTATTCATCTATTCTTGACAGGGGCTTCGACGTTGCCAAATTCATATTCTATAACTCTCCATTTGCAAATACATCAAAGAACAGAACTTCATGAATGATTTTCCTTCATCAAAGTACGACCGCGGAAAAATATTCGCGAAAACAGGCTTAAAAGTCGGCACTAACTATGCAAAGCATTATCTGAAAAATCTCCGGGGGGCCGACTCAAATAGAAACTCAGAATTCTATAATCAAACCGCCCAGCAGATTTTTTCTGAATTCACAAAACTCAGAGGAACAGCTCTGAAAATTGCACAGTCACTCAGCATTGACCAGGGTTTGCTTCCGGACGAATTTTCAGAAGTAATGACGCAGGCACAATACTCCGTACCGCCTATCAACAGATCGCTGGTTCGATCAATTATTAAGCGTGAACTGGGCGATTATCCGGAATCGCTATTTGAATCTTTCGATACTGAAGCGATAGCCGCAGCTTCTATAGGGCAGGTTCATGCTGCCCGTCTGAAAACAGGTGAGAAAGTAGCGGTTAAAATTCAGTACCCGGGCGTACGTGATACTATTGCTTCCGATCTGGGGCTGGCAAAATCACTCTTCAAACGCTTCATCAAAAATAAAGATGAGCTGGAAGAATATTTTGAGGAGATTGAATCTACGCTACGGCTTGAAACTGACTATATAAATGAAGGTGAGACGATTGACCGTTTTCATGAGCGTTTTTCAACCGACAGATTTGAGACTCCCCGATGGATTGAGGAATTTTCTACCGAAAGGGTATTAACGATGAGTTACCTTGAAGGGGAGCATCTGAAAGAGTTTTTAAAACGTGATCCTTCACAGGAAGAAAAAAATAGCTTTGGCCAAAAGATATGGGATTTCTTTCATGAACAGGTTCGCCAGTCAGACGAGATTCATGCAGATACACACCCAGGTAACTTTTTACTGACAAAAGAAGGCAAACTCGGAATTATTGATTTCGGATGCGTGAAAAATTTCCCTGACGAATTTTTCAGAGACTATCTTTTGCTGCTCCCGACTCACCTTGAACGGGACCTTGACAAAATTAAGGCACTCTATAATCGTCTTGATGTTCTGAAAGGAGATCCTGAGACAGATGAAAAAGAGAAAAAATACTTTGAGTTCTGCCTCAATTATGGTTTCACCTTCGCGATGCCGTATGAATCTGACACTTTTGATTTTGGTGATCCTGAATACAAAGAGCTGATCAGAGGCTATACTAAAAATGCGCCGATTGGAAATGAGGCACGCGGCAATAAACACTTTTTATATAGCACGCGTGTCCATCTTGGGCTGTACCATTTCTTGATGAAACTGGGAGCAACTATAGAAACGAGGAAATCTCAGGAAATTGTTCAGAACAGAATTGATGGCAGACTTGCTGCGCCCAAGAATTAGAATTTATTGGCGACATAGGATAGTATCGAACAAATAAAAAAACCCGGTGGATAATGATAATCCACCGGGTTTTTTATTACTAAAGCCAAGCTGAGATATTTTCTTTCTTTTCTTAGGCTTCTTTCTCAACAAAAGCGTCAAAAACCATTAAAAGATCATCTGCCACTTCATCCCTGGTACGTCCTTCAATTCTATGACGGGGAACCATCGCTTTCACTTCTCCATCTACAAAAAATGCAAATGCTGGTGACGATGGCGGATATTCACTAAAATAGTCTCTGGCTTTCGCCGTTGCTTCCTTGTCCTGTCCTGCAAAAACGGTAACAAGATGATCGGGCTTTTGATTTGCTTTGTTAAGCGCAATTTCCACTCCGGGACGTGCGTTACCTGCAGCACAACCACATACAGAATTTATAACCATCAGCATGGTCCCTTTTCCATATTCGTCCATTGCCTTGTCTACGTCTTCCGGGGTCTTTAGTTCTTCAACACCAAGCTTCGTAAGTTCTTCACGCATCCATGAAGTGTCAGGTCCTGTTCCAAATCCAAATTGCATAAGATGTTCTGATTAATTCACTAATTTCATTTCCACTAATATAAGCATAAATTCGTACTTTATTAGTTCTGCATACTACGCTACCATAAATACATTTTCCCTTTCAGACGTTCATATACATGATTACTCATCTCAGACATTTCTCATATCTCGTTCTCTCACTTTTAATTCTTGCGGGCTGTTCGAGTACCAAGACAGTCAATACTCCGCAAACTTTGCAATCACCTGATATTGATGGAAATATATCAGACTGGAATATGCAGGAGACAATCATTGAGCGAACCGATGTAGCCGATTATTATGCAACTCATGACAACGAATTCCTCTATCTGTACATAGATGTAAAAAGTCCAGGCCATAATCAGGCGATGAAACAGTCTGGATTTACGATTTACTTAAATAGCGGAAAAAAAGATGATCGCAAACAAATTGGATTAGCATTTCCTTCAGGTACATTTAATCTGCTGCGCGAAAATCCTGTGGTATATGAGTCTTTTACAACGGATCAGGAGTGGTTTCAGGATACACAAAACAGGGATCGTCTTGAGTCACTTGAATCAGAGATATTCAGCCGAATAATGGTGGTCGAAAATATGGCTTCAAACACAAACTATGGATTTTTAGATAAGGAAAGGCTTCAGGTTGATGGCATCGAAATTGAGACGGGAGATAACCGCAGACTAATGACCATTGAGATGCAGGTTCCATTAAACAGCAGCTCAATTTATAATCTAACCGGGGATGACGTGTGGCTGGGTTTTGAGATTGACCCTCCCAGTTTTCGTATACAGGACAATAATACTACCGGTTCCGCCAGGCAGGAATATGGCCGGCGAGGAACTATGTCTCAGCGAAATAATACAAGTCGATCCAGTATCCGGCAGATGATGGGAGCGTATGAACGCTGGTATTTGATCAATCTGAGTGAGTAGAATTAAAAAACGCCCAGGCTTTTCTGCAAGGGCGTTTGTATCAATAGTTTAATTTTGGAGTCAGCTTTTATGATGTAGCATCTTCATAAAGCTCGCTTACCTTATCCCAGTTTACAATATTCCAAAACGCGGAAATGTAGTCTGGACGCCTGTTTTGATAATGCAGGTAATAAGCGTGCTCCCATACATCAACTCCGAGAATTGGAGTCAGCCCATTCATTAGCGGACTATCCTGATTTGGCGTCGAAATAACTTTCAGTTCACCTGAATCGTCAACGCACAACCATCCCCAACCTGAGCCAAACTGACCGGCAGCTGTGGAACTGAATTTTTCTTTGAATTCATTAAAGCTGCCAAATTTGCTTTCGATTGCGTCTGCAAGTTTTCCATTTGGATTTCCTCCACCTTCAGGACTTAGGATTGACCAGAATAGCTTATGATTAGCATAGCCACCGCCATTGTTGATGACGCCTTGACGAATATCTTCGGGAACTTCAGTAATTCTTGATAAAACTTCTTCAATCGGCAAGTCTGCAAACTTATGCCCTTCAAGAGCGGCGTTCACTTTGTTCGTGTATCCCTGATGGTGTTTCCCATGGTGAATTTCCATGGTTCTTTTATCTATATGCGGTTCTAATGCATCGTGCGCGTATGGTAACGATGGAAGTTTATAAGCCATATCGGTTTCGATTGTTAATTTAGATTAAAAATTTTCTTCTAAAACGTTACGAATCAATGATTTAATATAACCTTCGATCCGCATATTATAAAATTGATATCGACGGCACTTTCGTTCCTTTTACATATAAATTTAATTCCGAAAAAGAATCGATGGGTTTATACATTTAGAATCTTATTTTAAAGCTCTATTAACTAATTAAATCAGATTGTTATGAGTTTCGATTACGACGTAATCATACTGGGAAGCGGGCCTGCTGGATTTTCTTGTGCCATGCAAAGTTCTAAATTTGATAAGCGCGTGCTTATCGTTGAGGCCAATGAAGAACACTTGGGAGGTACCTGGATAAATGCCGGGACAGTTCCAAGTAAAGCGTTAAGAGAAGCTGCGAAATCTATCCAGAAATTTCATACTCAGTTTGAAGATGAAAAAGGCCGTAAACCGTACGAACGGTTTAAGATGAGCGATCTTCTTCAATACAAGCAAAATATACTCGAGAGCAAAAATCAAAAGGTTAAGAATGACATCATAAAAAATGAGGTCGAGACGGCCCGTGGCTGGGGTAAGATTCTTGACAACCATACGGTTGAAGTCAAAGATCATTTGAACAATGTGAAAACTTATTCTGCCAAAAATATCCTCATTTCAACCGGCAGCAGTTTTGTTGAACCCGAACTCTTTTCAATAAATGACACGAACATTCTCGATTACAAATCGATATTGCAGCTGACTCATATCCCTCGGCGAATGGTGATTGCCGGAAGTGGTCTTATCAGCTTTGAATTTGCTACGATTTTTTCTGCACTGGGAACACGCGTGACTTTACTTTCTCACACGGATGAACTTCTGCCCTATCTTGATGATGAAATCAAAGATGTAATGCTTGGTGTATTAAAAGACAGCACAATTCAGCTCCACAACAATGCGAGCCTGCAGCATGTGAAAAAAAACAAACTGCGAACATGCACAGAAGTTGGATTCAAAACTGAGGAAGATCCTGACCGGCTGCAAGTTGTTGAGACAGAGCATTTATTTTACGTAGGCAACACCACTCCCAATACGAAAAACATCGGGCTTGAAAATGTCGATGTAGATCTTGCAGATGATGGGAGTATCAAGGTAGGTCGGCATTTTAAAACATCAGTTGATAATATATATGCTGCTGGTGATGTAATTGGTCAACCGGCCCAGGCATCCGTTTCCTTTGTTCAGGGCCGTATTTCTGCATTGACCATGTTTAATAATGAGCTGTCGACGATGAACGAATCCATACCTTACGGTATTTATTCAATACCTGAGATTTCAGCTATTGGTTTGACAGAAAGAGACGCCATTAAGGAAGGTATTGATGTGACAGTGGGAAGAGCGTACTACAGCAATCTTACCCAGGCTGACATCAATCATGAAAGTGTGGGACTTTTAAAACTTGTGTTCAGGTCAAAAGATTTGAAACTGATTGGTGTTCACATAATTGGTGAATATGCCTCCGATCTTATTCATCTCGGACAGAGCGTTATGGCTCATAATGGCACAATCCGTTATTTTATGGAGCATGTACTTAACTACCCCACTTATGGTGAAGCCTATAGAATAGCTGCGTTCAACGGTATGAACCGAGTCTATAAGGCGGGTATTAAATACAAGAAAATTCTTGAGCGATCCAACAGTGACTGATCAATTCAATGTATCAGCCTTTATCTGTTTTATTTAAATCGCTGTCCTCTTAACATAGTGGATTGCCATCTTTAGTCCTTCTGAATCTAAAGGCGGATCTTCCGGTAATGTTTCTATCGGCTTTTCCTGTGACTGTTTTGCGGCAAGTGCAAGTGCCATAGCATCAACAATATCGTCTTCTGCTACTTCATTTCTCCGAAATTCTTCCTTGATATCGCGAAAGAAATCTGCTGCGATCTCTTCATGATCCACAACAAGGCCCAGTCTGTGCCTAAGACCTTTTTTTGTCTTTTTCTTTTGGTAAATCATACCGCCATTTAACTTCATGAACAGCAGTTCCGGGTGGCTTTCAAAGACCTTCTCACGATACTCTTTATTGTTCTGTAGAAAAGAATCGATCGTCCTTATTTTTGGGGTAATATTCCAGGCCTGGACGGTTAGTTTTTTCTCCGTGTATTCGTAGCTCTGAATATTAGCCTCAACATATGACGGTGCATGAAGTGCCGGGCGAATTGGCGGACTAAAAACGCTGGATGCGTATTCTGGTCCAAGCGTTTCACGCAAGAGTCTGTCGCACTCTCGTGTGTAATTCTCATCTTCGAGTCCAATAGGCATATCTATAAAAATGCGGTCGTACGTTTTGAACGCCTCTTCAAGATCTTCATCTGAACGCAAAACAAAATATCCGGGGTCTTCATCAAACGTGATGAGGATCCACCCGGCTTTACAGCCATCAATTCCAGCAGTTTTCAAGGTAGTATCCGTTTAATTATTATCTCTTAGTTTAATATGCAGTTCGCGAAGCTGCTTTTCGTCAACGGTATCGGGAGATCCGTCCATTGGACTTTGTGCACGCTGATTTTTAGGAAATGCAATTACATCACGAAGACTTCCGGCTCCGGCCATGATCATCACTATCCGATCAAGGCCGAGGGCTATTCCGCCATGTGGCGGTGCGCCGTATGTAAAGGCGTCGAGGAGAAATCCGAATTTTTCACGGGCTTCCTCCTCCCCGATTCCAAGAACCCTGAACATCTTACTTTGTATTTCAGAGTTATGAATCCTGATAGAACCTCCTCCGATTTCGCTTCCATTTAATACAAGATCATAGGCCCTTGCATTCACCTTCTCCGGAGATTCTTCGAGTAGATGAAGTTCATCTGTCATCGGTGAAGTAAATGGATGATGTAGTGCCACGTACCGTTTATCTTCTTTATCCCATTCCACCAGCGGAAAGTCCGTCACCCACAGAAAATTGTATGCAGAGGTATCGATCAGCCCGAGATCTTTGCCCATCATGAGGCGCAAAATTCCCATTTGTTTATAAACATCAGGCACAGGTCCCGCCAATATCAGCACTAAGTCGCCATCCTGAGAGCCAGACAGCTCAACCATTTCATCGATTGTCTCATCAGTCAGGAATTTTCCAACACTGCAAACATGTCCGCTATCCGACACTTTGATATAAATAAGGCCTGCTGCGCCGGTTTCCCTCTTTACATCCTCTGTGAGACGATCCAGGGCACCCCGCCCAAGTTCTCCTTTACCCGGCAAATTGATAGAAACAACTTTTCCGCCTTTTTTAACAGTCGTTTCAAAAATCTTAAACCCACAATCTGATAAAATATCCGACAGGTTATTAATGGTCATATCAAACCGGGTGTCCGGTTTATCTGACCCATAAGTTTCCATCGCTTCTTTATAAGTGATCCTGGGAAACGGTGTGGGGACGTCCACATTCATATGTTCTTTCCAGATTTCGGCCATCAACTCTTCATGAGTTCTATAAATCTGTTCTTCGTCTACGAAAGACATCTCAACATCAATCTGTGTAAACTCAGGCTGGCGATCCGCCCGGAGATCTTCATCACGAAAGCATTTCACGATCTGGAAATAACGATCCATCCCGGACACCATCAGCAGCTGCTTATAGGTTTGAGGGCTTTGCGGAAGTGCAAAGAACTTCCCTGCATTTACCCTGCTCGGTACAAGGTAGTCACGAGCCCCTTCCGGGGTTGACTTCATCAATACAGGTGTCTCTATTTCTGAAAAGTCATTGGCATGGTAAAATGACCTGACGGTGTGATACAGGTTCGAACGTAACATGAGATTTTCCTGCATCTCGGGGCGACGCAGGTCGAGGTACCTGTACTTTAATCTTGTGTCTTCATTAGTAGGAATACCATCCTTAATTTCGAAAGGAGGTGTTTCTGCTTCAGAATAAATTGTCAGCTCGCTGACTTCAATCTCGATTTCGCCGGTTGCCATTGAAGGGTTGATTGTTTCCTTATCACGAGGCAGAACTTTACCTTTCACCCCAATCACATATTCCGACCTTAAGTCCTCTGCCCGTTCATGCAGATCTTTATTTGATTCATCAAACACGACCTGTGTAATACCGTAGCGGTCACGGAGATCAATAAAAATCACACCCCCGAGGTCGCGCCGGGATGACACCCATCCGTTCAAAATAACTTCCCGATCCACCATTTCTTTTGTCAAATCACCGCAAGTGTGAGTGCGAAGCCAGCTCATAAATAATTGTATTTTCTTTAATCAATGAAAAATGTATTCAGAACAGCTAAAATAAACAATCTAAGAACCATTCGCCTGACTGATTCAACTTAAAACAATGAAGGGGTGATTTAACAATATTGCCACCGTGCAATTGATGCACGTCTGTTTTATAATACTTCAGACATTAACAAGTGGACCCCAAAATTTTATGCTCACACTTTTTTTCTTCACAAACCTCACTGTAACCGCTGTCATGACCGGCCTGATCTGGACAATTCAGCTTGTTCACTATCCATTTTTTCATCGCTTAGAGAAAGAGAATTTCAACAAACACATGGATGAGCACAGAAAGAAAATCTCTTTCATCGTTCTGCCTGTTATGCTTATTGAGCTCGCTACGTCGGTTGGACTGGTGTTGATGGAGTCTTCCTTCAGAGGTGTGTTTGTTATCGGTCTCCTTATGCTGATAGCCATCTGGTTATCAACTGCATTACTGCAGGTACCTTCACACAGCAAGCTAGCCTCCGGTTACACTAAATCAGAAGCAGATAAGCTTGTAAAATATAATTGGATTCGAACCATCCTTTGGACAGGAAGGCTTATGTTGATGTTATTAATTCTTAGTCAGTTATCACTTTTCAATCTATGATAAGATAGGTATTTACATTTTGGCGAAATCGATTATATTAAAATAGTAACAATCGATTGAGAGAACCGACATGGAATCTATTACCGTCTACATCGCAGATATCTCAGAAATCCTCAGGAGCGGGATAAAGCATCTTCTTATGCAGTCTGATCGTATTGGCACCGTTTTGTCCTTCTCTGATGCACAATCACTCGTCAATTCCTTTCGATCTGACCCTGAGGCAGTATGTATCATTTCTTCGAACCTGACTGATATAAAGCTCCAAAAGTTAATGAGCATACTGAATGAGATAGACAAAAACGTAAAAGTAATTGTAATTTCGGGAAATGCCACCATCACTAATGTGAATCATGCGCTTGATATGGGTGTAAAAGGCTACATTACCCGGCATGCTTCTGCTATTGAGCTTGAAGAAATTGTACTCAATGTCTGGAATGAAAAACAGGCGTTCAGCAAAACGGTTTCAGAAGCTATTGTTGGTTTCTATGCAAACGCTCACAAACCCGGTGCGACTGCTGAGAAGAATCAGATCACGAGCAGAGAAGAGGAAATTCTTCACTTTATAGTGGAAGGCCTGACAAGTTCAGAAATTGCCGGCAGGCTGTATATCAGTCCCAGAACTGTAGAAACGCATCGATCAAATCTGATGCATAAGCTCAATATTAAAAATACTGCCGGCCTTGTTCGATATGCACTTCAGAAAAGGCAACAGTTATAATTATGCCATTCCCGCTACTTTCAAGCGAATAATTGGACTAGCATCCATAATGTAGTTGTCAATTTATCATTGATTTGACCTGTTGCTGCACTAAAAATATCGCAACTACGTATAAATACGTAGAAAGATTACGAAACAATACCTATTGCGCTAGGTGTTTTATACAATTACATTACTTATGCAAATGGGGTAATAGCCGTCTGTAGATGATATTTAGCAGTTTTTCTTGACCGGGAAGCTGCTAATTTTTTATGTGTACGTTTCTCGTTCGCTGAGATTTAACCTTATAGTTCTAGTCGATAATTAGCCTCTTGAGTGGATTCCTGCTTAAAGCCCATCTCTTTCAAATATTCATTGTGCCTATCTGATCCCGGTGCTGCCTCTATATGTTTTATGCCCTTATCTTTGAAATAAGATCTGTTCTCTTCAAAGAGGAATGTTCCTATTTTAAAGTCACGATACTGAGGCACTACAAAATCCAATTCAACCATTAGTGTATCTTTATTTTGCAGGTTACCAACCAATAAGCCGGCTGGCACCATATCCCGCAACACAAATATGTTGAAGTCACCTTCCATGCCCTCAGAATAAAAGCCGGGTTGAAAAATGTTTATCTGATCCTGATAAAAGTTAAGAAAAGTTTTCAGGTACTCGCTATGGGCAGAGACCTTAAGGATTTTGAAATATTCTACCGCTGAGTAAATCTTGGTTAAGTAGTAAATGTTTATCAAAACGATAAACCCATTCATTGCTGCAACCGGAATAGATCCAATCAAGATTCCATACACAGAAAAAGTTGCGGCACCAATCATATTTACAATTCTCAGCTGAATGATATTACTCATCATCAGCGATATAGCTACCAATAATGAAGCAGCATACCCAATAATCTCGTAAATAATAGATGTTTCCATATCAATCCGGTACTCTACTGTTCACAATCTTGAAGATTGTATTGCAACCAGGTTCATTTTTATTATGCCAAATTTACCGTGAGATTTTATATTCAGACGGAGGTTCTTTATCGGCCAGATGTCTTACAAAATAATCCCAGGTCCGGCGAATATTATAGGGTTCGTTCGCATAGCCGTGCCCCCTGTTGGGAAAGACAACGAGGTCAAAATCTCTATTATGCCGAATCAACTCATCGACAAAAAGCAGTGTCATTCCCGGGTGGACATTTGTATCCATGGACCCATAGCTGAGCATTAGCTTTCCTTTCAGGTTTTCCGCTTTTAGCTGCACGGCGGATGAGGCGTAGTTATCTGAGCCGTTCTCTTCCTCAAGAATTCCCTGGTATTTCTCTCCCCAGTAGTAAGTGTAGTTCCGGTTATCGTGATTTCCTGCGCCGGATACACCAACCTTAAAAAACTCGGGATATTCAGTGAGTGCCGCAGCCGTGGCAAACCCACCACCGGAGTGGCCATAAATGCCGGCCCTGTCAATATCTATATAGCTGTATCTCTCGGCTAGCTGCTGCATAGCGGTTATCTGATCTGGCAGACCGTTGTCGATCATATTGCCAGCATAAGCTGTGTGAAATTCTCTTGACCGAATCGGGCTGCTGCCCATAGCATCAATTGCTACAACCACAAAGCCGAGTTCCGCAAGTGCCTGCGCCTGCCCGCGTCGTGCTGCAGAAAAATGGCGGCTTCCTACACTCCCACTCTGTGGTCCGGGATAAATGGCATTAATGATTGGATACTTTTTAGTCTCATCAAAGTTGGTTGGCAACATCATGATTCCGTAAATATCTGTCTCCCCATCGCGCGCTTTGGCCGAAAACGGGGTCGGTGCTCTCCAACCGGCAGCCATCAGATCATCAGCATCTGCTTCCTCAATTGTCATCAGTTCATTGCCGTCGCTATCGAGCAGAACCGTTCGGTGAGGCGTTTCGAAATCAGAGTAAGTATCAACGATATAGGACTGATCGGGGCTCAGGCTCAACGTATGATGGGCATTGACCGGCGAAAGAAGCTGAAGTCCAGAACCATCAAACCCAATCCGATAGAGATATTCATGGTAAGGATTCCGATCGTCTTCTACGCCGACAGCTGTAAAATGCAGGGTCCGTTCAGCCTCATTTACGTGTTTGATATCGACCACATTCCAGTCACCTTCCGTAATTCTATTCTTTAACTCTCCGGTTTCGAGATCGTGCAGGTACAGGTGCCCCCAATTATCGCTTCTGTTGAACCAAATGAACTCATTGCTATTGTGCAGCACGCGCCAGTTTGGAACGCCTCTCGATACCAGGTTGGATTCAAAGAAAATATCATCC
>Ga0102932_1001267_pt1 | contig 13130 bp, 10 predicted proteins | sample SalPonR1_C_D2_MG_FD_78212 | JGI IMG/M metagenome (GOLD analysis project Ga0102932, IMG submission 78212) | Salt pond soil microbial communities from South San Francisco under conditions of wetland restoration - Salt Pond MetaG R1_C_D2_MG | ecosystem: Environmental > Aquatic > Marine > Intertidal...
TATTCCGAAAATATTTTAAGGAAGAGAATTAATTACTCTTCCTTAATGTTTTACTATTTATATCATTATTTTGAAGCATTACCTGCTACATTAACAGGGTCCCATACTGGAGAGAATGGTGGCGCATAACAAAAGTCTGTCATTCCTATATCATCTGTAGCCATTCGGTTTTCTATAGCTAAAGCAAATATATCAATTCTAAGAACTACTCCTTCTTCTCCTGCTCCTTGAACACCTAATAGCCTATTGGTGTCTTTTTCATAAATTAGTTTAAAGGTAATTTTCTTTCCACCAGGATAATAATGTGGCTTAGTATTAGCTTTTACCATTTTAGTTTTGTAATCATAACCTAAGTCCTCTGCTTCTTTTTCAGATAATCCAGTTCTTCCAAGTTCAATTGAATGAATTTTTATAGCTGATGAACCTAAAGTCCCTTTGTATTCAATATTTTGTCCAGATAAGTTTTCACCGGCTATTTTACCGCATTTATTAGCATTAGTTCCTAAAGCTATATAAGAATTTTCTTTTTTCACCATATTATAAACTTCAGCACAATCTCCTGCAGCATATATATTATCAAAATTTGTTCTCATCTCTCTATTTATTTCTACAGCTCCATTTTTTGCCAATTTTATACCTGAATTTTCTAAAAATTTTGTGTTAGGCTTAATACCTACAGATAATATAACAAGGTCTGCATCATAAATTCCTTTATCTGTCTTCACGCTTTCCACATTCACTTCGCCTTGAAATCCTTCAACTTTTTCATTTACTTTTAGCTTAACACCATTTTTTTCCAACTCTTTATGGGCAAAGTCTGAAATCTCCTTATCAAAAGGCATCAATATTTTAGGTGCCATTTCTACCACAGTAATATTTTTCCCTAAATTAGCAAGTACCTCCGCTAATTCTATTCCAATATATCCTCCACCTACAACAACTATATCCTTTGTAGTTTCTTTCATAACTTCTTCTTTAAGACTTAATCCATCTTCAATAGTGTTTAGGGTAAATATATTATTAAGTTCTTTACCTGGAAAAGGTGGTACTATCGGGCTTGCTCCTGTGGCAATCATCAACTTATCATATTGTTCTTCAAATTCTTCTCCACTTTTCAAGTTTCTAACTTTTACAGTAGTATTTTCAGGATCTACCCCTACTACTTCATGTTTCAAATTCACCTTAATATCTTTTTTCTCAAAATCTTCTTTAGTTCTTTGAATAAGTTTTTTATAATCGTCATTTAAATCTCCTACATAATAGGGTAATCCGCATGCACCATAAGATAGATGAACTCCTTTTTCATAAACTATTATTTCTGCACTACTATCTTTTCTTTTTAATTTTGAAGCCGCCGACATTCCTGCTGCAACTCCTCCAATTACAATTACTTTCATATTATAACTATTCCCCTTTCTGATTTTGCTGTTATTTTACTTCTACCCAAAATATCTTTTTTTATAACAATAATTCAAGGCTTCCGCCTTGAATTACTGGTTTATGTAGTTTTTTTTAACATATTTGGAAGTAAATATTTTAAGTAGTGATGAATATTTCAATTTGAATTTTACAGTGTCTCCCAGTCTGTAATTATCTTTCACTTTTGTCAAATCAAGTATTAAATGGTCAGAACTTGCACCTATAATATCTATATTGGAATCTACTGGTATTAAACCATCTCTTTCCACATCTTGTCTACCTACAGCACAAATTCCTCTTATAATATCACCTTTATCTATGAAATTTGGCTTTTTACCAAAAGCATCCATGCCTATTTCTCCAATAGGTATTGAAGGCTTTAACTTTTTCTCTACAATTTCTGCTTCCAACAAAAATACATCATCAAAGGTTTCATCTATTTTTTCACCATAAGCGGTCTCTCTTCCAAGAACTACTGCTTCTCCTATCCTTAAATTGTTAATACCCTCCGGCATCTTATCTTTAAACAACAAATGTAGAGAAGATGAGTTCCCTCCAGATATTATTTTTAGTTTCATATTAAGTTTGTTTTCTATTTTATTTTTATATTTTATAAGCTTGCCTAATGTTTTTTCGTTAGGTATTACTCCTCCGTAGCAGGTTAAATTTACTCCAATTCCCTCTAACTTCAAGTTTGTTGATTTTACAACTTCTTTAGCCGTTTCTATAAGTTCCTTTTCATCAAATATACCTTCACGTAAGTCACCTAAATCTACCATTAAAATGATTTTATGTATTCTGTTTTGTTTTTTACTTTCTTTTTGTATGAGTTCTATAATTTCTAATTCAGAATTAAGAGAAAGGTTACTATACTTAACTAAATCTTCTATTTCACTTTTCATAGGTATTCTTAATAGCCATTTCTCCAGCCCTACATCTTTTAAAGTCTTCAAATTATCAATTCTTGAATCAGCTAAAAAATCAACATCTTCTTCAAGTATAGCATCTGTTATAGTTTTATTCGCACAGAACACTTTTGTTACAACTCCCATTCTCAAATCATTATCACTACATAAGCTTTTTATTGTTTTTACGTTTTTCTTTAATTTATCTAAATCTATATTAACTCTTGGATACATATTAGCATACCTCCTTTTCAATTCTTATGTTGTTATCTTCTAATTTTAAGGATTTTGCCAATAGTTTTAAAGCATCTTCCGGGTATTCTTTGGATAAAACTCCAAGTGACGCCATTATATAATCATTGTCTATTAAAACCTTTGTATCTTTGTTTGGAAACATTTCATTTCCTTTTCCACTTTTCAGAATATTTTTTATTATATTTCTTCTGTTTGGAAGTCTTGTTAAAGCTCCTCCTGTACCGATAATATATTTAACATTAGTAAGATCTTTTCCTTCTGCTACTTTCTTTTTACCAGAACTGGAATAAAGATCTCTGAATTTACCTGAATGTCTATTTAAAGAAATTCTTGCTGCTTCTTCTGCTAATAATTCAACAAAATCTTTTTCTTTTTTTGTTTTAGGTATAGGCTTATGATTGTCTAGAAATTTGTCTAAATTCTCTTCTTCAATTTTTAAAGATTTCATTAAATCTTCTTTACCTATGAGCTTAACTATATTCCTCATATTTACATATACTCCTAAGTCTCCTTCTACTGTTCGTTTTGCTTTTGGTTCAGGACTTATCAATATACGATTAACTTCTTCTGAACCTTCTGTTACAGAATGAACATCCGTAGTTGCACCACCGACATCAAAAGTTACTAAATCCCCAATGTTTTCATAAAGAAGTTTGGAAGCCAGCATTACTGCTCCTGGTGTTGGAACTATAGAACCATTTACCATGTTATGTACTTTTTTCATTCCTGGGGCATAAGTTATATGTTCTTCAAATACATCCTGTATTACTCTTCTTGTTGGTTCAATATTTAGCTTATCTATCTTCGGATATACATTTTCAACTATATATAGTTTGTTATTTGTTTCTTCAAATATTAATTTTATTTCTTCTTGGTTTTCTATATTTCCTGCATAAATAATTGGTGCATCTATTCCTAAATTTGCTATTAATTCTGCATTATTAATAGCAGTATCTCTTTCTCCATAATCTACGCCACCTGCTATTAAAATAATATTAGGATTTATATTTTTGATTTTTTTCAAATCGGTTCTTCTTAGCTTTCCTGCAGTTACCATATGGATATTTGCTCCTGCTCCTAGTGCAGCTTCCTTAGCAGCTCTAGCAGTCATATCATAAACTAGCCCGTGTACTGTCATCTTCAATCCTCCTGCTGCTGAACTAGTTGCAAATAAATTATCATATCTTATCTCATCTACATTTAAATTTCGTCTCATATCTTCAATTGCATTTTTTAGACCTATGTTTACATCCCCTTCTCTAACTGAGGTAGGGGCTTGCCCCTGACCTATAAATTCAGGACAGGAGCTTCCAATTCCTACAAATCCATTAATAACAGTCGTTGTGCTACCAATTTCTGCTACTAGGATATCAACTTTCATCTCTCATTTCCTTTCTTTTCTTAACAAGAAATGTTGCTACATGAACTCCTTTCGTTCCTCTTCCAAAACCAGCATCTACTCCCATTTTTTCTGATAATTCATTTGATACCTGAGTTCCTCCAGTTAAGATCATAACTTTGTCTCTAATTCCTTTTTCTATACAAAGTTCATGAAGTTTTTTCATGTTTTTATAGTGAATATCGTCGTGACTTATTATTGTTGAAGCTAAAATGGCATCTGCATTTAATTCTATTGCAGCATCTACAAGTTTTTCAATAGGCACACTTGTTCCTAAATACTCACAGTCTATTCCGTATTTTTCAATGCCTCCATGTTTTATATCAATAATTTCTCTTAATCCAACTGAGTGTTCATCTTCTCCTACTGTTCCCGCTACAATTTTCATAGGATCTTTTTCAACTTCTTCTCTTATTTGATCGTCGCTCATAACCTCTGGTTTAGGTGGTATAACTAAATTATCTCTATCTACTTCAAAGACAACCTTACCCTTAATTTCAACTCTTGTCCCTTCAGATGGGTGCATTACTTCCTTATGTATTACCTCAACATCCTTTAGTCCCATTTTCTTTCCTACTTCTATAGCTGCAAATTCTGCAGTTCTTTCATCAACAGGAAGAAACATAGTTGTTTGAACTATTCCATCTCCAGCCCATTCCATTTCAGGTTTGATGTGTTTTGAATCACCTCTATATTTTTTGCTTTCTTCAAGTCTTTTATTTACATTGTCCTCTGGATCTAGTTCATCAATAAATACTACTTTTTCAGGTTTTTCTAATGTAGACCCATCAATTAATTTTGATGGATTTTCAACTGCATCTTTATCATACTGTGCTACATTATTGTATCCAAAGAATGCTGTTACTGGAGCCATATAATCTTCATCTCTTTCATAAACTGTTCCAGCACCTACTCCACCCTCAATTTTTCTCGGGATTCCGTCACCATTTCTTTCAGGGTACTGTCCAGAATCAACAAAGAATCCTTCTTCTACTGCTTTAAAATATCCACCTGTTTCAAGAATTTCTTCCATAAACAATACAGCTCTTTCTTTAAGTTCTCTGATTTTAGATTTTAAAGGATCTTTGTCTCTTTTAATTTCCAACATATCCATAAGTGCATCCATACCTACTAATGCCTGTTTAGCAGTATCTGTACCTTCTATGTTGTATATATGCCAAGGCACATTTCTTCCTTCATCAGGGGTAATTGTAGACTGTATTTCTGCTCTTGTTAGTTGAGATATCAGTAAATTCAATGTATGAGTAACTGTAGCTTCTCTAGTTGATGAAGACATATATTTTGTATTTTGTTGTGCCCTCATTTTGTAATCTTTAAATATTTCCCTTAAAGCTATAGCATATGGCAAATCTAGTGCCATTGATGGAGCAGGTGGAGCTGTAGGCGGAACTGTTGATAAACATATGTCCTCTTTCTTAATTCCTGCTTTTACGGAAAACATAGAATTTATAGCATGTTGTACCATCAATTCAGGCATAACCTTCCATGCTTCTCTTGCTGTAGCATTTGCATTGTGAGCTCCATCTATTTGAGCTATTCCTGCCCAACCTAAAATCTTTTTAGCATTTGCAGCATCAACAAAGGATCTTACCATGTTTATGTTCCTATAAAGTACATTGTATTGAGGATCTTGATGAGCCCCATTTACTCCTTCTTCGGCAAACATTACTGCTATTTCAGGACCAGCTACACCACTTACATATGAGTGGTAATTTATTTGTCTTCCTACTTCTTCTTCTATTATATCTAGAGCTCTTCTCTGTGCTCTAACTTGTTTTCTTGTAATAGGTATTCCACCTATTCCCTGAGGTGTCCCTTCAATAAGTCCATCAAAGTGACTCTGACCAGCAGTTCTAATAACCATAAGGTGGTCAGCTCCGTGCCAAGCAGCCATCCTCATCCTTCTAATATCATCCTCAAATCTTCCTGATGCTATTTCTGTAGTTATTACATTCTTAGGTTGTGGATCAATATCGTTAAAATAGTGAGCGGATGGAAGAGGTACACTATTTTTTAAGTTTTTTGAAGAATCTATATATTCAAACTTTCCAGTTTTTCTTGATTCTCCTAATCCTTCTCTCCAGTGCCATCCTCTTCTTTTAGGTACGTATTTGTCTAAATCTTTTAGAATGTTTTCTACATTTAATTTTTCATTTGCTTTAAGTTCCATTATTTAGTACCTCCTTGAAAAGCTTCAACTACAGTTTCCCATAATTCACCGTCAATTAACTTCTCTCCAGCTTCTCTTATTTCAAGGTTATTTAATTTAGCTGCTTTATACACTATATGACCAGCACCTTTGCTAATTAAACCTCTATCTTGAACTCCTTCGACTATGGCTGTTGATTCTATACTTGAAAAACCCATCCTCATCAGTACAGATCTTTCTATAGAAGGAGATGTATTTTTTTCCGATAAATCTACTAAGGGATCAATTACTTTTTCTGCTAATTCCCAAAACTTTGACTCAAGTTCTTTTTCACTTAAATCTGCTAAATGCTTTCTTCTTTCATTGAAATCGTCTTTTCTTTTCAATTTAATCCTCCTTGTATTTCCTTTAATACTTTTTCTATAAATTCAGTATTAGTTTTAGTATCCACTGCTAAAAACTCCATATCTTCTTGTGATGGATTTTCAATTCCAGTGTTTTTAATACAGTTTTTAACGTATGATTTTCTTAGTTTATCTAAATCTAAATCTCTTGCTTTAATCATTCTAGGATGTTCAGGCAATATTATACTTTCACCAGGTACTTCTTCTTCAGGATTTCCTACCTTTACATCTATACCGTTCTCTTTAGCAAATGTAAGTTGAGGTTGAATGTGTTTACCTGCTCCTGTATATTCAGTTTCCTGAACTACAATGATTTTATCTTCATCTAGTTCTTGAGCAATTGATATAGCCGCTGCTAATGACACATTCCCTGCAGGACCTCTTTCCATACCTTCAAGTTGAGCAAGGACTTCCGTAGTATAGAATACTTCTCCTTGATTTAAGGTTACATATCTATCCATATATCTTAAAGCTCTTGCAGCAGATCTTGGAACATCAGATCTATCCGGCCATGTCGCAAAAGGAATACCAAATCCAGTATGTCCTGTTGTGAAAGATTTTTTATTAAACTGCTTATCACTAGCCATATGTAGTCCTTTTAAATTAACGCTTGCACCATATATCTTAACATCATCTGCTCCAGCTTTTAAAAGACCTCTAGCAGTTCCTGTCAAGTTTCCTCCTCCTGCATTTGTTGCAATTACAACATCAGGTAGTTTATTTTCTCTCGCCAGCATTTGTTCTGCTATTTCATATCCTAAAGTTTCTATGCCAGCTATTCCAAATGGTGTATACAAAGATGCATTAAAGTAACCTGTTTCTTCTAATAGAAGTAAAAACTGGTAAAATAATTCCGGGCCAACTGATAATTGAAGTACTTCAGCACCATAAGCTTCACATTTTCTAGCTTTTTCTATTATTTCTGGTTGTCCTTTTCCTTCTGAGTCGTAGCACTCTTGAACTATTATACAGTCTAATCCAAGCATAGCTGCTTGGCTTGCTACAGCCGCTCCATAATTTCCGCTAGTAGCTGCTATAACTCCTTTATATCCTAGTTTTTTTGCATTATATACACTTACAGCTGCTCTTCTAGCCTTATAACTTCCAGATGGATTTGAAGCTTCATCTTTTACAAATATTCTCGCTCCTTTTCCTTCTGGAGCTAATTTTCTCGCTAATTTTGTAATGTTTTTAAGCTCAAGTAGTGGAGTGCTTCCTATTCCTGTATCTTGCTGTATTTGTTTAACTTCCTTTAATGAATATCCGGTTTCTTTCATCATTTTTTCATAATCAAAACCAATACCTGTACTTTCAAATTCAGCGTAATCTAAACCTACAGATTTTTTCATGATTTCGCTTTTTCTCTTTGTAACTTCTTCATAAGAATTTCTATTAGTCATTTAGAGTTTCCTCCTTTAAAATATCTCTCGTTTGTCTTCCTATGTAAAGCAACTCAGTAATACACTTTCCATAGTCGTGAGTATAGTAAGGATTTATTTCCACGAGTTTTCCTTTAACTTTTCTTCCAATATATGTTTCCACTTCCACTTCATCGCCTATATCAGCCTCATCTTCAAGTAAAAAACCTTTATCCCACATTTCAAGAGAAACTTTTTTTGTATCTTCAGGTACTTGAGGTGCTCTTTCTTCAGGTGTTAATATTACCCTGTAAATTCTAACCCAATCACCTTTTTTTCCAATTGCCATTTTAATCCTCCTTAATTATTTTAAGTGGTCTCTGAAATCTCCCATTATTGCTCTTGGTACTGGTAAGTCAATCATAGTCTTTAAACCGGAATCAGCATTAATTACAAGTGGTATCATATTTACACACATAGCTATAGTTCCCAATCCACCATCTACTTCTGGGTTAATAGCCATATTAACTTCTGGAGTTCCTTTAATCTTTATATAATCTCCTGTTTCAGTTCCTTCCATTTCAGGTTCTATTTGCTGAGGATGTATCATATCTATTTTTACTTCTCCATCAACATATCCTTGGCCTGTCATATTTACTCCAGCTACATCACCAGCTTTTGCAAATCCATAGGGTGACTTCCTGTCGATATTTGTTACTATAGGTTTCATTTGCTGTTCAAATTTTTCTACATTAATTCCTAATGCTTCAGCTATCATTCCTACTGATTCTGCAAATCCAACATGTCCTGCCATAGTTCCTTCTTTAACTTTTTTATTGAATTCTTCTTTTTTCATCCCTACACCTTGTTCTTCCATTACAGCAGGGCCAAATGGAGATAGACTGTTTACCCGTTTACATTGTATAGATTCTACATCTGTCATACAACCTGTTAATGCCACTGCTAGTAAATCCATCATAAGTCCTGGATTAATTCCAGTTCCCAAAACTGATACACCATTTTCTTTTGCTATTATATCTAATTCTTTAGTTAATTCTGGTTCTTGAGCTTTTGGATATGCCATTTCTTCAGCAGTTGATATAACATTAATACCCTGCTCCATTACGTATTTGATTTTAGGAAATGCTTTTTTTGTAAAAGAATCTGTTGCAATTAAACATATATCACAACTTCCTTTATATGCAACTTTTTCTATTTCAGGATTAATAATAACTTCAGATCTTTCCCCTCTATCTACTCCTAAAATATCATACATGCTTTTTCCTACTCTATCTTCACTTAAATCGCATACTCCAACAATTTCTACACCTTTTTTATTAGTAAGCATTTTTGCCATTCCGCTACCCATAGCTCCAAATCCCCATATAGTTACTTTAACTTTTTCTCTCATTATATTCCTCCTATAATTTATTTACTATTATATATTGCAAATAGTATGCCAATCTAAATTATGCATATTTACATATTTTTTTGTATATTTACGTTATATTATCCTATTTTACTGATAAATATACATCAAAAAATATTAGAGCAAAATAATTTGCCCTAATATAGCAAGTTATTTTGCTCTAAAGAATATTTTCTAATTTTATACTGTAATCCCTGTCTTTTTATTCCAAGTGATTTTGCTGATTTTGTAATATTCATATTATTTTCTTTAAGAGTTTTTATAATAATTTCTTTTTCAATTTCTTCTAAATGGTCTTCTAATTTTTTTTCTCCATAAATTACTTCTTCTTTGTTTTTCTTAGGTTTTTTATCCTTATCTGGATTTCTAACATTTATATAATAAGGAAAATTATCTACTTTTATCTCATCATTATTGTCCAGTAAACTAATTGCTCCTTCTATTACATGTTTAAGTTCTCTAACGTTTCCCGGCCAGTGATATCCTAATATAAACTTCATTGCTTCTTTTGAAATACCTTTTATTTTAACATTAAATATTCTTTCGTAGTGTTTTACAAAATGCTCTATTAGGGGCTTAATATCTTCTTTTCTATCTCTGAGTGGTGGTATCGAAAGGTTTATAACACTTAGTCTGTAGAATAAATCTTCTCTAAATTTATTTTCTTTTACTAATCTCAAAGGGTCTTTGTTTGCTATTGCTATAATTCTCACATCTACTTTTTCTTCTCTATCTCCTCCAATAGGTCTAAATTTTCCAGTTTCCAAAACTCTTAATAGCTTTGATTGGATTTCAAGAGGCATTGAATTAATCTCATCAAGAACCAAAGTTCCACCGTGGGCTTTTCTAAATAGTCCTTCTTTGTTTTCAGCTCCGGTAAAACCTCCCTTTTTTGTTCCAAACAAAATACTCTCTAAAAGGTTACTTGGAATTGCTGCACAGTTTTCTGCCACATAAGACCTGTTTCTTCTGCGACTTAAATTGTGTATGCTTTGAGAAAAGAGTTCTTTTCCAGTTCCTGATTCTCCTATTATTAAAACGTTAGAATTTATTTTAGCAATATTTTTACTTTGTTCTATTAATCTTTTGGTTTTTTCTGATGCTCCTATAATATCATTAAAATTATATCCTTCTTTATCTATCTCTTTCTTATCGTGAAGTTCTACTATTCGATCTGACAAGCTTTCTAATTTTGTAACATTCTTTGATATTTCAAAACTTCCGATTATTTTTCCTTTATCTATTATTGGGTAGGTAGAATTAAGGGTTGATATTTTTTTTCCGTTTTTGTTAAAGTATATCTGTTTATTATTGACTATAGCTTTTCGACTTTTTTGTACTTCCATATGAGTGCTGTTTCTTTTGATATCAGGCATAACCTTTGTTAATTGTTGGTTAAGTACGTCTTCTCTATTCATGTTTTCTATAAAGGCCATTTGTTCATTATAGATAACTGTCTTACCCTTAGTATTTACAACTTGTATACCTTCTTCTATAGATCTTAATAACAATTCTAAGATTTTTTCTTTATCCATAACACACCTCTTGAAAATTTTATATTATTCTTATTTCAATAGTAATACATGAAAAAGAAAAATGCAAAATATTTTGCGTTTATTTCTTTATGGAAATATTTTCTTCATGTATACTTCCTTTGAGTATCTTTTCAAAATATTTAAAAAGTATTAGACTTGTTATAAGATAAGATATTGCTACTGCTGCAAATATTCCCTTTACTTTAAAAAAATTTGATAAGGTTAAGGCTATAGGTATATATATAAGAAAAACTTGAGAAAATGTAAAAATAGCAGCATGAACTGGTTTGTTTATAGCATTTAAAACTGATGTGATAACCATGAATATACCTTGAAATCCATAGCCTAAAGGAACAATGTATAAATATAATTTTATATAGTTTTGCACATCTTTACTATCGTTAAAAATTCTAGCGATGACATCTGATAATAAAAACAATACTAAATAAGCACCGATACTATATATAATCATAGCTTTAGAAGCAAATTTTATTCCTTTTAATATTCTATCATATTTTTTAGCTCCATAGTTTTGTCCTGAAAATGGAATCATTACAGAAGATAATGCATTTACAAATGCTAAAGCAAAGAATTCTAACCTCGTACCTACTCCATAACCAGCTACAGCTGCGATACTATAGGTAGATAAAAATCTCGTTATTATACCTGCACTAAGTGGTTGGGTCATTTTTATCATAGAATTTGGAATACCTACATAAAGTACCTGCTTCCAACTATTTATTGTTCTTTTTATAGAAGTGTTTCTAAATGTTATAATCTTATCTCTTTTTATTAATACATACAAAGCTACAGAAAAAGATGACATTCTTGCAATTACTGTAGCGATAGCAGCTCCTCTTATACCCATAAAGGGAAAAGGACCAATACCAAATATTAACAATGGATCTAGCACTATATTTATTACAGCTGAAGTCATCATTATAAGGGATGGCACTTTTGTATCTCCTAATGCTCTGATTATATTATTACCTACCATCGGAATAACTACAAAAGGTACTCCTAAAAACCATATGGACATATATTCACCGATATAATTCAACATCTTTTTTTCTGCACCCAGTAAGGAAAAAATTTCTTCAATAAATTTAATCCCAAAAAAAGCTGTTATTAGAGCAAATATAAACCCAAGAACAATACTATCTGTACCTATGTGCCTTACTCTTTCAAAATTATTTTCTCCAGCAGCTCTAGATACCACAGAAGAAGTTCCCATTCCAAGACCTAAAGATATACTATTAATTATGAGTACTACAGGAAAGGTAAATGAAATTGCAGCTAGTTGTTCTTTTCCCAACCTACCTATAAAAAAAGTGTCAGCCAAATTAAAGGTAACCAAACTCAAAATTCCAAAAATCATTGGTATAGCAAGTTTTAATATTATATTACCTATATCTCCGTTTATCATTTCTTCTCTACTGACTTTTTTCATATTAATCACACAACCTAAACTTTTATTTCAAATAAGGGTTCATATAAAGTATTCCCTTTTATTCTTTTCATTCCACTAATCAATAAATTTTAGCTTAACATTTAGTAAATGCAGATGGATATATCCATAATAGCATCCTCTTTTTCATATTTGTTTTTATAATTTTATAATAATTATAGTTTTAATTCAATAGACGGTTATTTATATTAATATAGTTTTATGCTATAATTTAATGGATTTAAAATTCTTAATATGGAGGCAAAAATGACAAATCTTCCTTATCTTATTACTACTTTAATAACTTTATCAATAGTTTCATATCTAGGTATATCCTCAAGTAAAAAAGTTTTGAATTCAAAGGACTTTAATCTTGGAGGCAGAAAATTTTCATCAACTCAAGTTGCTGCAAGTATAGTCGGGACTTTAGTTGGAGGAGCTTCTACTATAGGTACCGCCCAAGCAGCCTTTGTTAGTGGAATCAATGGTCTATGGTTTACCCTTGGAGCAAGTTTAGGGTGCTTTTTTTTAGGTGCCTTTTTATCAAAGCCTTTAAGAAATGCGGAAATTCAGACCATTCCTGAATTTATGACCAATTACTACGGTTCTAAATCAAGAGTAACCTCCAGTTTAATATCATCAATAGCAATTTTTATCCATATTACTGGTCAAGTTTTAGCTTCCGTAGCACTAATAACTGCACTATTTTCAATAAATGAAAATACTGCAGTACTTATAACCATAATTTTAATAATTTCCTATATATTCTTCGGCGGATTTTTTGGTTCAAGTTTGGTTGGAAGCATAAA
>Ga0102932_1001278_pt1 | contig 13068 bp, 10 predicted proteins | sample SalPonR1_C_D2_MG_FD_78212 | JGI IMG/M metagenome (GOLD analysis project Ga0102932, IMG submission 78212) | Salt pond soil microbial communities from South San Francisco under conditions of wetland restoration - Salt Pond MetaG R1_C_D2_MG | ecosystem: Environmental > Aquatic > Marine > Intertidal...
CGTGACGGCCATTGTCGCGGAAATGCTCGGCCATGGCGGTGGCGGCATAGGGTGCAAGGAACTGCATGGGCGCAGGGTCCGACGCTGTCGCGGCGACAACGATCGAATATTCAATCGCGCCGGATTCTTCCAGCTTCTTCACCAACTGTGCCACGGTCGACCGCTTTTGACCAACAGCAACGTAAACACAGTAAAGCTTCTTGCCTTCGTCGTCGCCAGCAGCCTCGTTATAAGACTTCTGGTTCAGGATCGCGTCCAGCGCCACGGCGGTCTTGCCGGTCTGACGGTCACCAATGATCAGCTCACGCTGGCCACGGCCAATCGGGATCATCGCATCAACCGATTTCAAGCCGGTCGCCATCGGCTCGTGGACCGATTTACGCGGGATAATGCCGGGGGCTTTGACATCGGCCAGACCGCGGGTTTTGGTCTTGATCGGGCCCTTGCCGTCCAGCGGGTTGCCCAGACCGTCCACAACACGGCCCAGCAATTCGTCGCCAATCGGAACGTCCACGATCGACTTGGTGCGCTTAACGGTGTCGCCTTCCTTGATCTCGCGGTCGGACCCGAAGATCACGATGCCGACGTTGTCGGCTTCAAGGTTCAGGGCCATGCCCATGACACCACCGGGGAATTCCACCAATTCGCCGGCCTGAACATTGTCCAGACCGTGCACACGGGCGATACCGTCACCAACCGACAGAACCCGGCCAACTTCGGCCACCTCGGCCTCTTGGCCGAAGTTCTTGATCTGGTCCTTCAGGATCGCAGAAATTTCTGCAGCTTGGATACCCATTTATCCGACCTCTTTCATTGCATTCTGTAGGGAATTGAGGCGCGAGCGGATCGAGGTATCGATCATCTTCGAGCCCACCTTTACGACGAGACCGCCAATGAGGCTTTCATCGACGGTCGCATTGATCTTGACGTCCTTGCCCACGCGCGCCTTGAGCGTCTTCGCCAGCTTGTCGGACTGCGTTTTGGTCAGCGCCTTGGCGCTGGTCACGTTCGCGGTCACTTCGCCTTTGTCGTCGGCGATCATCTCGGCCAACTGGCGCAGCAGATGCGGCAGCACGAACAGGCGGCGTTTCTGCGCCATGACGGCCAGACCGTTCGCCATTTCGGGCTGTAATTTCATTTTCTTGGCCAACGCGGCCATGACCTTGCCCTGCTCGGCCCGCGACAGAACGGGCGATGCAATTGCATCGCGCAGCTGGTCGCTGCCATCCAAAGCGGCGGCAAGATCGGTGATGTTGGATTCAAGCTTGGCCACAGAGTTGCTCTCTTTGGCAATCTCGAAAATGGCGGTGGCATAGCGCTCGGCGATGCCGGAGGAGATCGAAGCTGGTTCGGACACGTCCACCCTTCCGATTTTGTGGCCCCGGTTCCCACGCATAGTTGATCCATGCGTCCGGGGGCGTTGACAGGCATTCAGATTTTTAAAACACCGAAATTTGAACGCGGTGTAGCAGAGCCTTGCGCACCTAGCAAGCTACTGGAAACCGATTGTATACGGATGAATACCACATGAATTCATATACTTGCCCCAAGTGCGACCGATTGCGCGGTTTTTACTGATCGAAAAAGTTATGAATTTTGCACCTTTTCGCGATTCCTTGACGTTAGCCGCGCGCCGCCCAACCATGCTGCGTAGCCAAATTCGTTATCGCTATCAGCGCAAAACGCTGTTTCAGCGTGCCTGCACGCGGTATACCCCCGGCCCCGACACCTGCCGCATAGGATCATCTTACCGTGCCTCAGAATTCCGCCCCTGACCGGCCGCTGATATTCACGACGGCGCTGACCCTGACCATCGCAGGGCTGATCGCATGGGCCACACTCAGCCCACCGGGACCACCCGGACCGCCGATGCCTTATATTGACAAGGTTGGCCACGCCACAGCCTTTGCCGCGCTGATTGCGCCGCTGGCGTGGCATTGGCCGCGCGCACTGGTATGGGGCGCGCCGCTCGCTTTGCTTTATGGCGGGGTCATTGAACTGGTGCAGCCAGGCTTTGGCAGGTCGGCCGAATGGGCTGACTTTTGGGCAGATGGACTCGGCGTTGTTGTTGGCTGTCTGCCCGGCTTACTGCGGGCGCGGCGCAGCACAGACACTTGAAACCGCATCCTACACACCCTCCCCAAACATTTTAGCGCATTAGATTTGAGCGCCCGCATGGTTTTGCACATTTTATAAGCGTTTACCTCTGGACACTGGCTTAACAGCTGCCGTCTATTGGCAGAACTCGAATTCGCGTTTACCATTTGGTCAAACAATCGAGGCGCGCCTCATCCAACAGGGGGATCAATTCCATGGATCATTCAGACATCACCAAACGCCACAACCTGACACGTCGGCGCTTTCTTGGCACAACCGCCGCAACGGCCCTGACCGTCGCAGTGGTCGCCGGCGCGCCCAGCGCATTGCGGGCCGCCGAACCGCTGAAGGTGGCGGGCATCTATACTGTGCCGGTCGAACAGCAATGGGTCAGCCGCATTCACAAGGCTGCGGGCACGGCACAAGAGCGCGGCGATATCGAGTATGTGTTCTCGGAAAACGTCTCAAACACCGATTACGCCCGCGTGATGCGTGAATATGCCGAACAGGGCTATCAACTGATCATCGGCGAGGTGTTCGCCGTTGAACAAGAGGCCCGCGAAGTTGCTGCCGAATATCCTGACATCGCGTTCCTCATGGGCTCCAGCTTCAAACAAGATGACGCGCTGCCCAATTTCGCGGTGTTCGACAACTATATTCAGGACGCCTCGTATCTGACAGGCATTATTGCCGGGTCGATGACCGAAACCGGCAATATCGGCATGGTCGGCGGCTTCCCGATCCCCGAGGTGAATCGCCTGATGCATGCCTTCATCGCAGGCGCCCGCGAGATGAACCCCGACATCACCTTCCAAGTCAGCTTTATCGGCAGCTGGTTCGATCCACCCAAAGCCAAGGAAACCGCCTTTGCCATGATCGAAAACGGGGCTGACATGCTGTATGCTGAACGCTTTGGCGTGTCGGATGCCGCGCAGGAAAAGGACATTCTGGCCATCGGCAACGTGATCGACACACAGGCCGATTACCCCGACACGGTTGTCGCCTCGGCCATCTGGCATTTCGAGCCGACATTGGACAAGGCGATTGCCGAAGTTCAGGCTGGCACCTTCATCGCCGCCGATTATGGCGTCTATTCGTTCATGCAAGAAGGCGGCTGTTCGCTGGCCCCGCTGGGCACCTTTGAAGGCAAAGTCCCGCAAGCGGCGATGGACCTTGTCAACCAGCGGCGCGAACAGATCAAATCTGGCGAGTTCACCGTCGAGATCAATGACGAAGAACCCAAGTCGTCATAAATGACAGATACAAAGACGGCGGCGCAGGTCGTCCTGCGCCTCGACTCGATTACCAAACGCTTTGGCAAGCTGGTCGCGAATGACGCGATCAGCTTGTCGGTGCAGCAGGGTGAGGTGATCGCCCTGTTGGGCGAGAACGGCGCGGGCAAGACCACGCTTATGAATATCCTTTTCGGCCAATACACAGCCGACGAGGGCACGGTCGAGGTGTTCGGCCAACCATTGCCACCGGGCAATCCCCGTGCAGCGCTTGATGCCGGTGTGGGCATGGTGCACCAGCATTTCACGTTGGCCGACAACATGACCGTTTTGGAAAACGTGACACTTGGCACGCAAGGCTTGCTGTCTTTGCGACTGGATCGCGCAGCAGCGCGGGACAAACTTGCAAAGCTGGCCGATGATTTCGGTCTACAGGTTCACCCCGACGCCAAGGTCGGCAGCCTGACGGTGGGCGAACGCCAGCGGGTCGAGATCCTCAAGGCTCTGTATCGTGATGCACGCATCCTGATTCTGGATGAGCCGACGGCGGTTCTGACCCCGCAGGAAACCGACGATCTGTTTGCGACGCTGCGCAAGGCGGTCAAACTGGGCCTGTCGGTGGTCTTTATTTCCCACAAACTGCACGAGGTGATGGCGATTTCGGATCGTGTCCTGATCCTGCGGCATGGCCGTCTGGTGGCCGAACGCCCGATTGCAGATGTCAGCAAGGAAACGCTGGCCTCGCTGATGGTCGGCTCTGAGGTCAAAGCCCCCACCGTGGCCCCCGGCCAGCCCGGCAAAACGCTGATGCGTCTGCACGAGGTTTCAACACCCGACCGGGGCAGCGCGCCGGGCCTCAAGCGGGTATCGCTGTCGCTGCGCGCCGGGCAAGTCATCGGCCTTGCCGGGGTGTCGGGCAATGGTCAGGGCGCGCTGGCCGATCTGGTCGGAGGGCTGATCGGTCCCGCGACCGGGCGATTGGAGCTGGACGAGGCCCACCTGAATACCTGGTCCCCGCGAGAAGCCGTTCAAGCAGGGATCGCCCGCATTCCCGAAGACCGGCACAAAACCGGCACCATAGCCGAGTTTGACCTGACCGAGAATGCGATCCTTGAGGCCTATAACCGGCCGCCCTACAGCCGCTCGGGCTGGATGCACTGGCGCCGCGCCGAGACGTTCACCCGCGAGGTGATCGACACCTATGATGTGCGGTGCCCCGGCCCTGACACCCGCATCCGCCTTTTGTCGGGCGGCAATATGCAAAAACTGATCCTTGGTCGCGTGCTTGAGGCCAACCCCCGCATCATCCTTGCCAATCAGCCGGTGCGCGGGCTGGACATCGGCGCGGTGAACTATGTCCACGCGCAGCTTTTGGCGGCGCGCGACAGAGGCGCGGCTGTGTTGCTGATTTCCGAAGACCTCGACGAAATCACGGCGCTGTCCGACGTCATCCATGTCATTTCCGAAGGCCGCCTGTCGCCCGGGTTTGCCCGTGGCAGCAAATCGCCCGCCGAACTGGGGGTCTGGATGGCCGGACATGGCTTTGAAGCGGAGACCGCCCATGCGTCTTGAACCCGTTGCCAACCCGTCGATCTGGCGCACCACCCTGCCGCCAGCCATCGCCATCGCCTCAACCGTGGTGGTTGCCTCGCTACTGGCCATGGCCGCTGGGGCGAATCCGTTTTCCGTGCTCGGGCTTATCCTCAAAGGCGCGTTCGGGTCGAAATTCGCACTGCTGGAGACGCTGAACCGCGCCACACCGCTGATCTTTACCGGGCTGTCCGTGGCCGTGGCCTTTCGTGCGCGGCTGTGGAACATTGGCGCCGAGGCACAGCTATATGCCGGGGCGTTGATCACCGTGGTGTTGGGCACCGGTATGTTGCAATGGGGCGCTTTTGCCCTGTTGCCCGCACTTGCCATCTCGTCGATGCTGGCCGGGGCGCTGGTCTTGCTGGTGCCAGCCCTGCTCAAGGTGCGCTTCGGCGTGGATGAGGTGGTGACCACACTGCTGTTCAACTTCATCTTTCTGCTGTTCATCTCGATGCTTCTGGAAGGGCCGCTCAAGGATCCGATGGGCATGGGCTGGCCGAAATCCGAGCGCCTGATCGCCGAGGCCCGCCTGCCCCGCATCGTCGAAGGTCTGCGCCTGCATTGGGGCTTTGGCCTTGCGCTAATCGCGGCGGCGCTGGTTTGGGTGATCGAACGGCGCACGACGCTTGGTTATGAAATGCGCGCCGTGGGCCTGAATCGCGAGGCGGCGGGCTTTGCCGGGATTCCGGTCAATCGCGTGCTGATCAAAACCGCGCTTTTGGCCGGTGGCCTTGCCGCGCTTGCCGGCTTTTCCGAGGTGGCGGGCCTTAAAGGGAACCTGACGCTCGATCTCAGCCCCGGCTTTGGCTACACCGGGATCATCGTGGCGATGCTGGCCTTGCTCAATCCGCTGGCGGTGGTCGCGGCGGCGCTGTTCGTGGCCGGTATTTTCGTCGGCGCCGACAGCATGAGCCGCGCCGCGAGCGTGCCCAGCTATCTGGCCGATATCATGCTGGCCACGGCGCTTTTGCTGATGGTGCTGGCAATTTTGCTGACCCGGTTCCGCGTGGTGAGGGAGTAGGCCAATGGACATACTTGAAATCCTGCTTTCGGCCAGCTTCTGGACAGCGGCCATTCGCATCGCCAGCCCGCTGATCTTTGCGACCTTGGGCGAATTGATCTGCGAACGCGCGGGCATCCTGAACCTCGGGATCGAGGGAATCATGGTTGCCGGGGCTTTCGCGGGCTGGATGGCGGTCTATTCCGGCACCGGGCTTTGGATGGGCGTGGCCGTGGCCATGGCCGTGGGGATGCTGTTTGGCTTGGTGCACAGCCTGCTGACCGTGCCGTTTGGCCTGTCACAACACGTGGTCGGGCTGGGTGTCACATTGCTGGCCACATCGCTGACCTATTACGCCTATCGCCTTGCCCTGCCCGAGGTCACAAGCCCGCCCAAGATCGACGCCTTCCAACCGTTTGAAATTCCGCTTTTGTCGGAGCTTCCCCTGATCGGCCCGGCGCTGTTTTCACAAACGCCACTGACCTATCTGGCCTTTATTCTGGTGGGGGTGGTGACGCTGGTGCTGTATCGCACGCCGCTTGGGCTTGCGCTGCGCGCGGCAGGGGAAAACCCTTCGGCGGTGGCCGCACAGGGGCTTTCGGTGACAGGCATCCGCATGGGCGCGGTGATTGTCGGCAGTGGATTCATGGCGGTTGGAGGTGCCTTCCTGACCATGTCGGCCTTTGACAGTTTCTTTTTCGAAATGGTCAACGGGCGCGGCTGGATTTGTATCGCTTTGGTGGTGTTCGGCGCATGGAAGCCGGGCAAGGCGCTGTTGGGCGCGATCCTGTTCGCCGCCTTCGACGCGTTGCAAATTCGGGTGCAGCAAACGCCGCTTGGGGCCGATATCCCCTATCAGGTATTCCTGATGACCCCCTATATCCTGTCCATCCTCGCGCTTATCGTGATGTCGCGCCGGGCCGAGGTTCCGGCGGCGCTGATGGTGCCGTTCAACAAAGGGGAACGCTGATGTTCGATCTGATTGTAAAGGGCGGAACGCTGCCTGACGGGCGTGTGGCCGATATTGGCATGCGCGGGAACACGATCATAGCGGTCGAAGATCTGTCTGACGCCGAAGCGGCCAAGGTGATCGACGCCAGCGGCGATCTGGTCAGCCCGCCGTTTGTCGATCCGCATTTTCACCTTGATGCAACCCTGTCCTATGGCCTGCCGCGCATCAACACCTCGGGCACCTTGCTGGAAGGCATCGGGCTGTGGGGCGAGTTGAAAAAACTCGTCACCCAAGACGAAATGGTCGAGCGCGCCCTAGCCTACTGCGATTGGGCCGCCAGCATGGGCCTTTTGGCAATCCGCAGCCATGTCGACACCTGCGATGACCGGCTTTTGGGGGTCGAGGCCATGCTGGAGGTGCGTGAGCGTGTGCGCGATTATATCGACCTGCAATTGGTGGCCTTTCCGCAAGACGGGTTTTACCGCGACCCGACAGCACGGGCCAATACAATCCGCGCACTGGATATGGGCGTTGATGTAGTGGGCGGCATCCCGCATTTCGAGCGCACCATGACCGATGGCGCGGCCTCGGTCCGGGAATTGTGCCAGATCGCGGCGGATCGAGGGCTGATGGTCGACATGCATTGCGACGAAACCGACGATCCGCTCAGCCGTCACATCGAAACCCTTGCCTTCGAGGCCCAGCGCCTTGGGCTTCAGGGCCGCGTGGCGGGCAGCCACCTGACGTCGATGCATTCGATGGACAACTACTATGTCTCGAAACTGTTGCCGCTCATCGCCGAGGCCGGGCTGGCGGCCATTCCCAACCCGTTGATCAACATCGTGCTACAGGGCCGTCATGACACCTACCCCAAACGCCGCGGCCTGACCCGCGTGAAAGAGATGCAAGCACATGGCATCACCGTCGGCTGGGGGCAGGATTGTGTGCTGGACCCGTGGTATTCGCTTGGCACCGCCGACATGCTGGATGTCGCCTTCATGGGCTTGCACGTGGCGCAAATGACCAGCCCCGAAGAAATGGCCCGCTGCTTTGACATGGTCACAAACCAGAATGCGCAAATTCTGGGCCTTGAAGGGTATGGCCTTGCTCCTGGCAAACGCGCCTCGCTTGTGGTTCTGGATGCCGGCAGCCCGATTGAGGCGTTGCGCCTGCGCCCGTCGCGTTTGGCCGTCGTCTCGAACGGCAAGGTGATCAGCCACATGCCGCGCGAAGACGCCACACTGACCGTGCCGGGCCGCCCCGACAGCGTGCGCCGCCGTCATCGCGTCAATTGAGGGTGCAGCGCGCCTCGGTTCAAGACGCGGGCGGCGATTGGCCCGGTTTTGCATAACGCAGGTCAATTGCCATCGGTTTGCACAAACCTCAAATCGGTTTCACCTCGGGCTTGCCTGCGGGTTTAAGAACTTCCAACGGGCGACGCACTGTCTCGCGTAGACCCGGCCCCGAAGGCGACTGAACGCGCTTGGTGGCCTCCACCAGCAATACGCCCCCCGAAACCACCATGGAAAAGCGTCCCCCCAAGCTTTCCCACATGCCCGCCGTGCGGCGCCAAAAGCGGCGCTCGGATGGAGGTTGATACAAGGTTGTGGCATGGCTGATCGGCAAAAAACTGTGCAACTTGAGCTGGCTTTCCAACTGGCTTTGCGAATAAGGTCGGCCATACCCGAACGGCGTCTTATCCGAGCGCGACCACAGCCCGGCCCGGTTGGGTACCATGAACAGCGCCGATACCCCCGGACCAAGGACACGCCAACACTCTTCCAGCAGCGCGCCGGGGTTTTCGCTGGTTTCCAGCCCGTGCATAACCAACAACTTATCGACCCGCCCTGTCTCCAACGGCCAGCGTGTTTCTTCGCATAGCACCGATACGTTTGGCATCCCCTGCGGCCAGCCGATAACCCCTTGGGGCCCCGGCATTAACCCGATCACGCGCCGCGCATCGGCCAGATATGGGCGCAAGAACGGCACCGCGAATCCGTAGCCTACCACGGTCTGACCCTGTGCCTCGGGCCAGAAACGCGTCACTTCTTCACGCACAGCTTTCTGCGCCGCACGCCCAAGACGGCTGCGATAATAGAAATTCCTCAGGTCCTGAACGTCCAGATGCATTGCAGCCAAGCCCATGATCGGTCACTCTTGAAACTAACATTAACTGGCAAACGGGAAAATACCATGACCCTTGAGATCGAAACCATCCCATGCCTGTCGGATAACTACGCCTATCTGGCGCACGACCCCGACACCGGCATGACGGCGGCTATTGACGTGCCCGAAGCGGGGCCGATCCTTGCCAAACTAGAAGAAAACGATTGGGAACTCAGCCATGTGCTGATCACCCATCACCACGCCGACCATGTGGATGGCCTGCCGGAACTTTTGGAAAACAGTTTCGCCAAAGTGATCGGCGCAGCGGCCGATGCGCATCGGTTGCCACCTTTGGACATTGCCGTCGAGGATGGCGATAGCATCATCATCGGCAATGCCACCGGTGAAGTGATGGATGTGTCGGGGCATACAGTGGGCCATATTGCCTTTTATTTCCCTGAAAGTGCAGCCGTCTTCACCGCCGACAGCCTTATGGCGCTTGGCTGCGGTCGGGTTTTTGAAGGCACGATGGATCAAATGTGGAACAGCCTGTCGAAACTGGCAGCCCTGCCCCCCGAAACCGCCGTCTGTTCGGGCCATGAATATACCCAAGCCAATGCAAAATTCGCGCTGACCATTGACCCTGACAATGCAGCGCTTACATCTCGGGCAGCAGCGGTTGACGCCGCTCGCGCAAAAGGGCATCCGACCGTTCCCTCGAAACTGTCCGAAGAATTGGCCACCAATCCTTTCTTACGCGCCGCGGATCCGGCGGTGCAGGCCAATCTGGACATGAGCGGCGAAGACCCCGCGAAAGTGTTCGCAGAAATACGCCGCCGCAAAGACAACTTTTAACCCCGATACGCCGCGAATCTTGTCCCTGCGAAGGAAAGTGACAGGATTTGACCAAAAAAAACTTGAAGCCGCGGCCATATCGACCAAACTTTAATACTATGAGGCCACGGTTGGAGTAACCACTCCGACCCAGATCAGAAGGAGCACCGACGTGCCTTCATTCTCGAACACGCTGGAACAGGCGATCCACTCGGCACTGGCCTTGGCCAATGCCCGCCAACATGAATTCGCAACGCTGGAACATCTGCTTCTGGCCTTGATCGACGAGCCTGACGCCACGCGCGTGCTGAAGGCATGCAGCGTGGACACCGAAGATCTACGCGGCACTTTGGTGGAGTTCATCGACGAAGACTTGGCGAATCTCGTGACCGATATCGAAGGGTCCGAAGCCGTGCCGACCGCTGCGTTTCAGCGCGTCATTCAGCGCGCAGCGATCCATGTGCAATCGTCGGGCCGCACCGAAGTGACCGGGGCCAATGTGCTGGTCGCGATCTTTGCCGAGCGGGAATCGAACGCGGCCTATTTCCTGCAAGAACAGGACATGACGCGTTATGACGCCGTAAATTTCATCGCCCATGGTGTCGCCAAGGACCCCGCCTTTGGCGAGGCTCGCCCGGTCACCGGAGCCGATGAAGGCGACAGCGACAACACGCACAAACATCCAGAATCCGACGCGGTCGAGGCGGGCGAATCCGCATTGGCCAAATACTGCGTGGACCTGAATGAAAAGGCGCGCAAGGGCGACATCGACCCTTTGATTGGCCGCGACTCCGAGGTCGAGCGCTGCATTCAGGTGCTGTGCCGTCGGCGCAAGAACAACCCCCTGTTGGTCGGTGACCCGGGTGTCGGCAAAACCGCTATCGCCGAAGGCCTTGCCCACAAGGTTGTCAAAGGCGAAACCCCCAAGGTTCTGGCCCATACGACCATCTATTCACTGGACATGGGCGCACTGCTGGCGGGAACCCGCTATCGCGGTGATTTCGAGGAGCGTCTCAAGGCGGTGGTGACCGAACTGGAAGATCACCCCGATGCCGTTCTGTTCATTGATGAAATTCACACGGTGATCGGCGCAGGGGCCACATCAGGCGGGGCAATGGATGCATCGAACCTGCTGAAACCTGCGTTGCAAGGCGGCAAGCTGCGCTGCATGGGATCGACCACCTACAAGGAATTCCGTCAGCATTTCGAAAAGGACCGCGCCCTGTCGCGCCGTTTCCAAAAAATTGACGTGATCGAACCCACAACCGATGACGCGATCAAGATCCTCAAGGGCCTCAAGCCCTATTTCGAAGAGCATCACAGCGTGAAATACACCAACGACGCGATCAAAACCGCCGTTGATCTGTCTGCACGCTATATCAATGACCGCAAACTGCCCGACAAGGCCATCGACGTGATCGACGAGGCCGGCGCAGCCCAGCACCTTGTCGCCGCCTCCAAGCGGCGCAAGTCGATCGGCACGAAAGAGATCGAAGCCGTCGTCGCCAAGATGGCCCGCATCCCGCCCAAGAATGTCTCGAAGGACGATGCCGAGGTGCTCAAGGATCTTGAGAAAACCCTCAAGCGCGTGGTGTTCGGCCAAGACAAGGCGATTGAGGCGCTTTCGAGCGCGATCAAATTGTCACGGGCGGGCCTGCGCGAGCCTGACAAGCCCATCGGCAACTACCTGTTCGCCGGGCCCACTGGCGTCGGCAAGACCGAGGTCGCCAAGCAACTGTCCGACAGTCTGGGTGTTGAACTGCTGCGGTTTGACATGTCTGAATACATGGAAAAACACGCTGTTTCGCGCCTGATCGGTGCGCCTCCTGGCTATGTGGGCTTTGATCAGGGGGGGCTTTTGACAGATGGTGTCGACCAGCACCCGCATTGCGTTTTGCTGCTGGATGAGATCGAAAAGGCGCACCCGGATGTCTATAACATCCTGTTGCAGGTGATGGACCACGGTACGCTGACCGATCACAACGGCCGCACAGTGGATTTCCGCAACGTGGTGTTGATCATGACCTCAAACGCAGGCGCGACAGAGCAGGCGAAATCCGCCGTTGGCTTTGGCCGCGACCGCCGCGAGGGCGAAGATACTGCAGCCATCGAACGCACCTTCACCCCGGAATTCCGCAACCGTCTGGACGCTGTGATTTCCTTCGGACCGCTGCCGAAAAAGGTGATCTTGCAAGTGGTCGAGAAGTTCGTCCTGCAGCTTGAGGCGCAATTGATGGATCGTAATGTGACCATCGAATTGACCAAAACCGCCGCTGAATGGCTGGCCGATAAGGGCTACGATGACAAGATGGGCGCGCGGCCTCTGGCGCGCGTTATCCAAGAACACATCAAAAAGCCACTGGCCGAAGAGCTGCTGTTTGGCAAACTGGCCAAAGGCGGTGTCGTCAAGGTTGGCATCAAGGACGGGCAGATTGATCTGCGGCTTGATGGGCCTGATCGCCCGCGTCTGTCTGGTAAAAAGCCACCGCTGCTGACGGCGGAATAATGCGCCGCCTCTGGTCGGCCCTCGGCTCGATACTGATCTCGGTCGCCGCACCCGCGGCGGCCGAGATGCCAATATTGGACCTACCGATTGACTGCACCCTTGGTCAGACCTGCTATGTCGAGGATTATGTCGATACCGACCCCGGCAGCGGACAACGTGATTACGCCTGCGGCCTGAAAAGCCGCGACGATCATCGCGGGACCGACATCGTTCTGTTGTCATTCGAGGCCATGGAGGCCGGGGTAGACGTGTTGGCCGCCGCACCCGGTATGGTGGCCGCAACGCGCGATGGTGTGCCAGATGTGGCCGTAACCCCCGAAAACCGCGCCGATATCGCAGGGCGCGAATGCGGCAACGCAGTGCGCATCGACCACGGGGGCGGCTGGCAAACGCTCTATTGTCACCTCAAAAGAAACAGCGTCAGCGTCAAACGGGGCGATCTGGTGCAGGCCGGTGATGTGCTGGGGTTGGTTGGGCTCAGCGGTCTGACCAACGTGCCGCATGTCCACTTGGGTGTTTTGAAAGACGGACAAATCGTCGATCCCTTCAATCCAGAAGACAGCAACACCTGTGGCACTGCCACGGACAACGGCATGTGGAAAGATGCGCCGGACTATGACCGCGCGGGCCTGTTTACCGCCGGGTTTTCCACCGCTGTCCCGGACTTCGACGCCGTAAAATCAGGCGCGGCAAGGGTCCGCAACATGGCATCGGACCAGCCTTTGGTTTTATATGGGCATGCGTTTTATGC
>Ga0102932_1001280_pt1 | contig 13053 bp, 14 predicted proteins | sample SalPonR1_C_D2_MG_FD_78212 | JGI IMG/M metagenome (GOLD analysis project Ga0102932, IMG submission 78212) | Salt pond soil microbial communities from South San Francisco under conditions of wetland restoration - Salt Pond MetaG R1_C_D2_MG | ecosystem: Environmental > Aquatic > Marine > Intertidal...
GACGAGTTCGCACTGCTCCTCGAGGACCGTGGCGGCGTGGACCGCGCCCTCGACATCGCCGAATCCCTCCTCGAACTCCTGCGTGAGCCCGTCACCCTGGCCGGCTACGACCTCGCCGTGCTCGCCAGCGTCGGCGTGGCCGTCGCCGCACCCGGCATGACCACCGCAGGCCTGCTGCGTGACGCCGACATCGCCATGTACGAGGCCAAGCGGGCGGGCAAGAGCCAGATCAAGATCTTCGACCCGGCGATGCGTCTCACCGCAACCCGACACCTCGAGTTCCGCAGCGACCTCGGCGGCGCCATCGAACGCGACCAGCTCCGCCTCGTCTTCCAGCCGATGGTGGACCTCGAGACCCAGCAGGTGGTCGGCGCCGAAGCGCTGCTGCGGTGGCGTCACCCCACCCGCGGCGACGTCTCACCCGACGAGTTCATCCCGATCGCCGAACGAGCCGGACTGATCGTGCCCATCGGCGAATGGGTGCTCGAGGAAGGCATCCGCCAGGCCGCCCGCTGGCAGGCACGCGGACCGCAGCAGGTGTCGATCAACGTGTCGGCCATCCAGGTCCGAGGACCCGAGTTCGTCGAGAACGTGCGCGCCGCGCTCGCGCGGCACGGACTGCCGGCGGACCGTCTCACGCTGGAGATCACCGAAACCCTCCTGGTGGAGGAGATCGAGTCCTCCTCCGGGAACCTTGCGGAGCTGCGCGCCCTTGGTGTACGCATTGCGATCGATGACTTCGGTACCGGGTACTGCTCACTGTCGTACCTGCAGCGCTTCCCCGTGGACGTCGTCAAGATCGACCGCCAGTTCGTCGACGAGCTCGGCGACCGGGAACGCAGCGGCACGTTGGCCAGGATGATCCTGCAGATGACGGTCGGACTGGACGTGACGAGCGTGGCGGAAGGCATCGAGCGGCCGGCCCAGCTCGCCGAGCTGCGTGAGCTCGGCTGCGACCTCGGCCAGGGTTACCTGCTCTCGCCCCCGATCGAGTCCGACATGCTGGCCGCGCGCTTCGGGGCGGTGTGAGCCCGCCGGCGATCGACGGGGGACGGCATCTGCGGATCGGTCTGGTGTCGCCCTACAGCCTCACCGTTCCGGGCGGCGTGCAGGCCCAGGTGCTCGGCCTCGCCCGGGAGCTGCGTCGCCGAGGTCACGAGACCCGGGTGCTCGGCCCGTGCGACGGCCCGCCACCGGAGAGTTTCGTCACGCCGCTCGGGAACTCGCTGCCCCTCGCCGCCAACGGTTCGATCGCCCCGTTGGCGCCGGATCCGCCCGCCGCCCTGCGCACGCTGCGCACGCTGCGCGACGAGCACTTCGACGTGATCCACCTCCACGAACCGCTGGCGCCCGGACCGACCATGACGGCCCTGGTCACCCACACCGCGCCGACCGTGGGCACCTTCCACGCTGCGGGTGCGTCGGCGAGCTACCGGCTCCTGGGGCCGGCGCTGCGCCGTCTCCTCGAGCGCGTCGACCGCAGGGTGGTGGTGTCGAAGGACGCGCTGGCACTGGTGCAGGACCATCTGGGTGGCGACTACGAGGTGCTCTTCAACGGCGTCGAACTCGAGCAGATCCGGTCCACCGACCCGATCGACGTACCGGAGGGCAGCCCGCCGGTGATGCTGTTCTGCGGCCGTCACGAGGAGCGCAAGGGACTCCACGTGCTCGTCGACGCCCTTGCCGAGCGGCCGGACCTCGACGTACGCGTGTGGGTCGCCAGCGACGGCCCCGACACGGCGACCCTGATGACCCGGACCGCGGGTGACTCCCGGGTGGAGTGGCTGGGCCGCATCAGCGACGAGGAGAAGTTCGCCCGCCTGCGCGCCGCCGACGTCTTCTGCGCGCCCTCACTCGGCGGGGAGTCGTTCGGCGTGGTGCTGATCGAGGCGATGGCGGCGGGAACCACCGTGGTGGCGAGTTCCATCGACGGGTACCGCAACGTCGCGACCGACGGCGTGGACGCGCTCCTGGTCGCCCCCGGCGATGCGTCGGCGCTCGGCGATGCCCTCGCCCGAGCCGTCGCCGCAGGTCCGGCCATCGACGCGATCCGGCGGGCGGGGTCGCAGCGCGCCGAGACGTTCGCCATGTCGGAACTCGCCGAGCGGTATCTCCGGATCTACGGCGAGCTGCTCGTACACTCGGCGACATGATCGCACTCATCATCGTGATCGCCGTCGTGGTGATCCTCGCAGTGCTGGTCGTCGTGTCGTACAACGGTCTCATCCGCAGTCGCAACCAGGTCGACAACGCCTGGTCGCAGATCGACGTCCAGCTCAAGCGCCGAATCGACCTCATCCCCAACCTCGTCGAGACCGTCAAGGGGTACGCCGCCCACGAGCGCGAGACGCTCGAAGCCGTGATCAGGGCCCGCAACGTGGCCATCGAGGCCCCCGACACGCCCCACGAGCAGGCGGCCGCCGACGGTCTGCTCACCGGAGCGTTGCGGCAGTTGTTCGCCCTCAGCGAGGCCTATCCCGACCTCAAGGCGAACCAGAACTTCCTGGCACTGCAGGAGGAACTGACCGCCACCGAGGGCCGCGTCGCCTACGCGCGGCAGTTCTACAACGACAGCGTGCTCGGCTACAACAACAAGCTCGAACAGTTCCCGACGGTCGTCCTCGCGAAGATGTTCGACTTCGAGCGACGCGACTACTTCGAAGCCGAAGAGGGCGCCCGCACCGTGCCCACGGTGGACTTCTGATCGCCGCGGCCTGACCCCTCATGTTCGAACTGATCCGATCGAACAAGCGACGCAGCGTGCTGCTCGTGATCGCCTTCGTCGTCGTCGTCGCCCTGGTCGGCGCAGCCATCGGCGCGGTCGTCGGCAACGGCATCGCCTTCACGCTCGCCGCGCTCGTCATCAGCGGCATCATCGCCTTCACGTCGTACTGGAAGGCCGACAAGATCGCACTGTCGGTGAGCCGTGCCAAGCCGGCGTCGCCCGAGCAGTACCAGCGGTTGCACAACCTGGTCGAAGGCTTGTGCATCGCCGGCGGTCTCCCGAAGCCCGGCGTGTACATCATCGACGATCCCGCCCCCAACGCGTTCGCCACGGGTCGCAATCCGAACCACGCCGCCATCGCCGTCACCACCGGCCTGCTCGAGAAGATGAACCGCGTCGAACTCGAAGGCGTGGTCGCCCATGAATTGAGTCACATCCGCAACTACGACATCCTGGTGTCGACGCTGGCCGTCACCATGGTCGGTGCCGTCGCGCTGATGGCCGACATGACCATCCGCATGATGTGGTGGAACGGTGGGCGGGTGGCGCGCCGTGGCGACCACCAGAACGGCGCGAACCCCCTGGCCTTCCTCGGTATCGCGATGCTCATCCTGGCGCCGATCGTCGCCAAGGCGATGCAGGCCACGATCTCACGGCGACGCGAGACGCTCGCCGACATCTCGGCCTGCCAGCTCACCCGGTACCCGCCCGGCCTCATCTCGGCACTGGAGAAGTTGCAGGACGACACGACGGTGACGCATTCGGCGTCGACGGCTACGGCACACTTGTGGATCGAACAACCGATGAGCGGTGTCGGCGACGCCGGCCGGCTCGGAGGCATGCACAAGCTGTTCGACACACATCCGCCGCTCGACGAGCGAATTGCCCTCCTGAGAGAACTCTGATGACCGCTTTCCGCCGTACCGGGCTCCGCCCGGTGGCCACCCTTGCCGCCCTTGCCGTCGTCGTTGCCGCGTGTGGCGGCGGTGGCGACGCCGCCGACACCACCAGCATCACCACGGACGCCCCGGCCACGACCACCGAGCCAGAGGCCACCACCACCACCGAGGACTCCAGCACCACCAGCAGCACCGAACGGGAGACCACGACCACCACCACGATCCCGCCGACGCCCCGGGAGCCGCTCACCGGCGTGGAGATCGCCAGCTTCGACGACATCGATCCCCGGCCGGCGCTGGCCGTGAAGATCAACAACCACCCGGAGTCGCGCCGCAACCACAGTGGTCTCGGCGCCGCCGACATCGTGTTCGAGGAACTCGTGGAAGGTTCCATCACCCGCTTCGCCGCGGTGTTCCACAGCCAGGGCTCCGATCCGGTCGGCCCCATCCGCTCGGGGCGGTCGCAGGACGTCGACCTGCTCACCTCGTTCCGCGAGCCACTGTTCGCCTGGAGCGGCGGCAACCCCGGTGTCACCCGGCTGATCGCCGACTCCACCCTCACCGACCTCAACCCGTTCCGCAACCGCACCGCGTCAGGGGCCTACTACCGGGGCCCCGGCAAGGCCCCGCACAACTTCTACAGCTCCACCGACCGGCTCTGGGCGCTCACGCCCGAAGATCATCCGGGCCCGCCGCCCCAGCAGTACCGCTACCTCGAGACCGACGAGGAGTTCGAGGGTGAGGCCGCGTCGGGGTTCGACCTCGACATCGGCAGCATCGACGTCACCTGGGAGTGGGACGACGAGCAGGGCGCATGGCTGCGCTCGCAGGAGGGCTCCGCCCACAACGACGTGGTGCACGGCCGCATCGACGCCGCCAACGTGATCGTGATGATCACCGAGTACCGGCCGAGCCGGATCGACGCCCGCAGCCCCGAGGCCCAGACGGTCGGCAACGGCCCCGTGTACGTCTTCTCCGACGGCGAGGTGATCGAGGGTCGCTGGCAGCGCGAGTTCAACGGCTTCGCCATCGAGTGGGTCGACGCCGACGGCGAGATCATCGAACTCACCCCCGGGCCCACCTGGATCGAGTTGGCACCCGCCGTGCCCACCCTCGACGTCGCCAACCCCACCACCGACATCGAGATCCGCTACGCCGAGTGACGGTCGGAGACGGTCCGGCACCTGCGACATCCGTGGGAACCGGACACGGTGATCGGCGGATCCGAAAGTACGATGGAGCCATGTCTGAAGCTCGCACCGGCACCTTCCCCGTCAAGCGGGGTCTCGCGGAGATGATGAAGGGCGGCGTCATCATGGACGTCGTCACACCCGAGCAGGCCAAGATCGCCGAGGACGCCGGCGCCGTGGCCGTGATGGCCCTCGAGCGGGTGCCCGCCGACATCCGCCGCGACGGCGGCGTCGCCCGCATGAGCGACCCCGAGATGATCGAGGGCATCAAGTCGGCCGTCACGATCCCGGTGATGGCCAAGGCCCGCATCGGCCACTTCGTGGAGGCCCAGATCCTCCAGGCGCTCGGCGTCGACTTCGTCGACGAGTCCGAGGTGCTCACCCCGGCCGACGAAGCGCACCACATCGACAAGTTCGCCTTCGACGTGCCGTTCGTGTGCGGCGCCACCAACCTCGGCGAGGCACTCCGCCGCATCTCCGAGGGCGCGGCCATGATCCGCTCGAAGGGCGAAGCCGGCACCGGCAACGTGGTGGAGGCGGTGCGCCACCTGCGTTCGATCGTGGGCGACATGAAGCGCATCACCCAGGCCGACCCGGCCGAGCTGTTCGAGTGGGCCAAGCGGCTGCAGGCCCCGCTGCCGCTGGTGCAGGAGATCGCCGAAACCGGCCGGCTCCAGGTGCCGCTGTTCTGTGCGGGCGGCCTCGCCACCCCCGCCGACGCCGCGCTCGCCATGCAGTTGGGCGCCGAGGCGGTGTTCGTCGGCTCGGGCATCTTCAAGTCGGAGGACCCGTCCCCGCGGGCGAAGGCGATCGTCGAGGCCACCACCCACTTCCGCGACGCCGACATCCTGGCCAAGGTGAGCCGCGGGCTCGGCGCACCGATGACCGGCATCGAGATGGATGCGGTCAACCAGCGATATGCCGAACGGGGCTGGTGACCCGGTTGCCGTTCGGGACGCCGACCCGATGACGGGCCCACGCGTCGGCGTGCTCGCGCTGCAGGGCGCGTTCGCTGCTCACCAGGCCCGCCTCACGGCACTCGGTGTCGACGCGCCGGCGGTCCGCACGGCCGCCGATCTCGACGGTCTCGACGCGATCGTGCTGCCGGGTGGGGAGAGCACGACGATGTCGCACCTGCTCACCACCGGCGGACTCTTCGACGAGCTGAAGGCACGGTTGACCGACGGGCTCGCCGTGTTCGGCACATGTGCCGGGATGATCCTGTGTGCCACCGACGTCCGTGACGCACGCCCCGACCAACGTGGGTTCGACCTCGTCGACCTGACGGTCCGCCGGAACGGCTACGGCCGGCAGCTCGACAGCTTCGAGGCCGATCTCACCGTGAGCGGCGTGGAGGACCCCGACCGGCCCTTCCACGCGGTGTTCATCCGGGCGCCGCTGGTCGAGCGGGTCGGCGCCGGCGTCGAGGTGCTCGCCAGCCACGACGGCGTGCCTGTCCTCGTTCGCGACGGACGTTGTACCGTGGCGGCGTTCCATCCCGAACTCACCGACGACACCCGTCTCCATCGGGTGTTCGTCGACTCGATCACCCGCTGACATCACCACGAGCACGGAGACCGCATGTCCGGCCATTCCAAATGGGCAACCATCAAGCACAAGAAGGGGGCCGCCGACAAGGCGCGCGGCAAGCTCTTCGCGAAGCTGGCCCGGCAGATCGAGGTGTCGGCCAAGGGCGGTGGCGACATCGACGCCAACCCCACGCTGCGGACGGCGGTGCAGAAGGCCAAGGCGGCCCGGATGACCAACGACGCCATCGACCGGGCCATCAAGCGCGGCACCGGCGAGGCCGACGGCGGCACCTACGAGAGCATCATGTACGAGGGCTATGCGCCCGGCGGCGTGGCGCTGATGATCGACGTGCTCACCGACAACCGCAATCGCACGGGCGCCGACATCCGTGGGATCTTCACCAAGCTCGGCGGCTCGATGGCCGAGCCGGGTGCCGTGAGCTGGCAGTTCGCGCGCCGTGGCGTGATCATCACCGGCGAGGGCGTCGACGAGGACGCGATCATGATGGCGGCACTCGAGGCCGGGGCCGACGACGTGATCGCCGAGGGCGACGGCTACCGGGTGATGACCGATCCGTCGGTCGTGTACGACGTGAAGGCCGCCCTCGACGACGCCGGCATCGAGGTGCTCTCGGCCGACTCGCCGATGGTGTCGGACAACCTCGTGTCGATCACCGACGCCGGCGAGGCGAAGGCGGTGCTGCGCATCCTGGAGGCGTTGGAGGACAACGACGACGTCCAGGACGTGTTCGCCAACTTCGACATCAGTGACGAGTTGATGGAGGTCGCGGCCTCGTGAGCCTGGGTGTGGGCGACATCGCCCCCGACTTCACGCTGCCCGGCACGGGCGGTCGTGACTACTCGCTGTCGGACTTCGCGGGCCAGCCGGTGGTCCTGGTGTTCTACCCGGGTGACGACACGCCCGTGTGCACGAAGCAGCTCAACAGCTACAACGACGATCTCGGCCAGTTCGACGAGATGCACGCGCAGGTGCTCGGGGTCTCGGCGCAGGACGTGAGCAGTCACGACGCGTTCGCCTCCAAGCACGGATTCGAGTTCCCGCTGCTGGCCGACACCGACAAGACGGTGGCGGGCATGTACGGCACGCTCGGGCCGATCGGTTTCCCCCGCCGCAGCATCTTCATCCTCGACGGTGAGGGCGTCGTCCGCTACGCCCACCGGGCGATCGCCGGGCTCACGTTCCGGCCGGTGAGCGAGCTCATCGGCGAGCTCGAGAAGATCGCCGCCGGCTGAGCCCGGCGACACGTGACCGCTCGACCGCAATTCCGCTCGTTCGTGCGGTGCGTGCACTAACATTCGAACCTGTGTTCGTACGCGTGCTGGGCATCGACCCCGGACTCACCCGATGTGGATTCGCCGTCGTCGACGGCCGCGGCGCCCGTTCGGTGAGGGCCCTCACGCTCGGGGTCATCCGAACGCCGCCGTCGGACCCGTTGCCCGACCGGCTGGCGATGTTGCGTACCGAGTTCACCGACCTGATCGCCGAGTTCGAGCCGCACGTGGTGGCCGTCGAGCAGGTGTTCTTCCAGGTGAACGTGCGCACCGCCATGAGCGTGGGGCAGGCCAGTGGCCTGGCACTCGCCGAGGCGGCCATCGCCGGGTGCGAGGTGGTGCAGTACACACCCAACCAGGTGAAGGACGCCGTCGCCGGGTGGGGCGGCGCCGGCAAGGAACAGGTGCAGAAGATGGTGCAGGCACGGTTGCAGCTCTCCACGGTCCCCGAGCCCGCCGACGCCGCCGACGCCGCCGCCCTCGCCCTGTGTCACCTCGCCATGGCACCGCTCGGGCAGCGGTTGCGTGCCGCGTCGGTGGGAGGTGGCCGATGATCGGGTCGCTGCGCGGCGCCGTGCTGGAACGCAATCTCGACGGCACGGTGCTGCTCGAGGTGTCGGGTGTGGGCTACCTCGTCACCGTGTCGCAGCGGGCGATCACCGAACTCGAACCGGGGACGCCGACGTTCGTCTACGTCCACCACCACATCCGCGACGATGCCCAGACGCTGTTCGGGTTCACGTCGCGTGACGACCGCGACACGTTCCAGATCCTGCTCGGCACGCACGGCGTGGGTCCCACCATGGCGATGGCGATCCTCGACACGCATCCTCCCGCCGCCCTCGTGAGCGTGGTCGCCGACAACGATGCAGCGGCGCTCGCACTCACGCCCGGTGTGGGCAAGAAGACCGCCGAGCGCCTGCTGGTGGAGCTGCGTGACCGGCTGTCGGTGCCGGCGCTCGACGCGGTGTCGTCGAACGGCAACGGCTCGTCGTCGGCGGTCGCCGACGTACGCGACGCCCTGGCCTCGCTGGGATACGGCACCGAGGAGATCCGTGACGTGCTGCGTGAGCTGCCGAGCGACGCCGACTCGGCGACCCTGCTGCGTGACGCGCTGAAGGCGCTGGGGGCGCGCCGTGCGTGAGGAGTTCCTCGACCCCGGCGTGACGGGAGCCACCGACGACGACGTCGCGTCGGAGATCGAGCTCGAAGCGGGATTGCGGCCGCGGGCGCTCGACGAGTTCGTCGGCCAGCGGGAGCTGAAGGAGCACCTCACGATCGTGCTCGAGGCCGCGCGCAAGCGGCGGCAGTCGGTCGACCACCTCCTGTTCGCCGGCCCGCCGGGCCTCGGCAAGACCACGTTGGCCGGCATCGTCGCCACCGAGATGGGCGTGCACCTCCACGTCACGTCGGGGCCGGCGCTCGAACGCGCCGGCGACCTGGCTGCCATCCTCACCAAGCTGGAGGAGGGCGACGTGCTGTTCATCGACGAGATCCACCGCCTCTCGCGAGCCGTCGAGGAGATCCTGTACCCGGCGATGGAGGACTTCCAGCTCGACATCGTGGTCGGCAAGGGGCCGGCGGCGTCGAGCATCCGGCTCACGATGCCGCCGTTCACGCTGGTCGGCGCCACCACCCGCACGGGCATGATCACCGGCCCGCTGCGCGACCGGTTCGGGCTGGTCGCCCGACTCGACTACTACGACGACGAGGAGCTGCGCGCCATCGTCGAGCGGGCGGCCGGCATCCTCGACGTCAGCGTCGACACCGACGGCGCCTGGGAGATCGCCCGCCGCTCGCGCGGAACACCGCGCATCGCCAACCGGCTGCTGCGCCGGGTGCGCGACTTCGCCGAGGTTCGTGCCGACGGTGTCATCGACGCCGACGTCGCACGTGAGGGTCTGGCGCTGTTCGGGGTCGACGACCGGGGGCTCGACAAGGTCGACCGTGCGATCCTCACGGCGCTGTGCGGCCAGTTCAACGGCGGGCCCGTCGGTCTGTCCACGGTGGCCATCAGCGTGGGGGAGCAGCCCGAGACCGTCGAGGACGTGTACGAGCCGTTCCTGATCACCCAGGGGATGATCGCCCGCACCCCCCGCGGCCGGGTGGCGCTGGATGCGGCCTACGAACATCTCGGTCTGGCGGTGCCGCGGCGCGGCGCGGGCGGCGCCGCCGGCAGCCTGTTCGACTGATCAACCGTTCCGTAGCCTGGCGCCGGTGGAACTGGCCGACTTCGACTACGACCTGCCCGACGAGCGGATCGCGCAGGTGCCCGTGGAGCCGAGGGACTCGGCCCGGCTGCTGGTCGATCGTGGCGCCGCCGAGCCCGATCACCGGCTCGTGCGGGACCTGCCCGACATCCTGCGGCCCGGCGACCTGCTGGTGCTCAACGAGACCCGTGTGATCCCGGCCCGGTTGCGGCTGCGCCGCGCCAGCGGGGGAGCGGCCGAGGTGCTGCTGCTCGAGCCGCTCGACGCGCAACGCCGTTCGTGGGAGGCGCTGGTGCGGCCCGGTGGCAAGCTGCGACTCGGCGAGGAGCTCCTCGCCGGCGACGTGGCGCTCGTGGCGATGGGCGAGCGGACCGCCGCAGGCGACACGTTCCGGGTCGAGCTGATCGGCGACGACGACCCGCTCGAGCTGCTCGATCGGCACGGCGAGATGCCGCTGCCGCCGTACATCGGTGCCCGTCTCGACGATCCCGACCGTTATCAGACGGTGTTCGCCCGGGAGCCCGGGTCGGCGGCTGCGCCCACGGCGGGCCTGCACTTCACGGCGGAGCTCTTCGAGCGGCTGGCTGCATCGGGTGTCACGACGGCGACGGTGGAGCTGGTGGTGGGCCTCGACACGTTCCAGCCGATCAGCACCGAGAACCCGCTCGACCATCCGATGCACACCGAGCGCTACCGGGTGCCGGCGACCACCTGGGCGGCGTGCCGCGATGCCGGCCGGGTGGTGGCCGTGGGGACCACTGCGGTCCGGGCGCTCGAGTCGGCGGCGGCACGCGGTGAACTGTCGGGGCGGACCGACCTGTTCATCCACCGCGGCTTCGACTGGCAGGTGGTGGACGTGTTGATGACCAACTTCCACCTCCCGACGACCACCCTGCTGATGATGATCGACGCCTTCGTGGGCGAGCGGTGGCGCCGCCTCTACGAGACGGCGCTGGCCGGCGACTACCGCTTCCTCTCCTTCGGCGACGCGATGTTGCTCGACCGCCACGCGAGCTGACGGCGTTGCGATGAGCGAAGCGCCCGACAGGTTGGCCCGTGGCTCATCGCAATGGGGACGGGGGTGGCGGTACCGTCGCTGCGCATGCATCCCGTGGCACTCCGTCTCGACGCCGCCGACGGCAGCGCGCGGGCCGCAACGGCCGCAACCGCTCGGGGTGACTACACGACACCGCTGTTCATGCCGGTGGGCACCCGGGGCGCCATCAAGTACCTCAGCGCCGACGACTACGCCCGCATCGGCGCGCAGATCGTGCTGGGCAACACCTACCACCTGATGCTGCGGCCGGGCGCCGATCTGGTCGAGCGTTTCGGCGGGCTCGGAGCCTTCTCGGGGTGGGACGGGCTGACGCTCACCGACTCGGGCGGCTTCCAGGTGTTCTCGCTCGACCCGAAGGTCGACGACGACGGCGTCACCTTCGCGAGCACCTACGACGGCTCGACCCACCGGTTCACCCCCGAGATCGCCGTCGACGTGCAGCAGCGCCTCGGCGCCGACATCCAGATGGTGCTCGACGTGTGCCCGCCGCTGCCCAGCCCGCCCGATGTGATCCGCCGCGCCGTCGAGCGCACCACCGCCTGGGCGAAGCGAGCCAGAGCTGTCCACACCCGACCCGACCAGGCGCTGTTCGGCATCGTGCAGGGCGGCATCAGCGAGACCATGCGACGCGAGAGCGCGCAGCAGATCGTCGACATCGGCTTCGACGGGTACGGCATCGGCGGCCTCTCGGTGGGGGAGACCCGCGAGGAGATGCTTCCGGCGCTGGCGGCCGCACTCGAGCACCTCCCAGCCGACCGCCCGCGCTATCTGATGGGCGTGGGCGACCCGGCGTCCATGGTGGAGGCCGTGGCGCTGGGGGTCGACCAGTTCGACTGTGTGATGCAGACCCGGCTCGGACGCCACGGCTCCGCGCTCACCTCCACCGGCCGGTTCCAGGCGAAGGCGGCCCGCAACGCCGACCTCGACGAACCCCTCGACCCGACCTGTCCCTGCGAGGTGTGCGCCCGTCACAGCCGCGGCTACATCCGCCACCTGCTCCAGGTGCGCGAACCCTCCGCCTCACGGCTGCTGTCGATCCACAACGTCGCCTGGACCATCGATCTGATGGGCCGGATGCGCACCGCCATCGCCGAGCAGCGATTCGAGGAACTGCGCCGATCGGTGCTCGACGTCTGGGGATGACGGGCGCCGGGCCTCCGACACCGATAGGCTCGCACGCCGTCATGTTCTCGCACCTCGCCACCGCGTTCTCCGCCGCGCCCACCGTCACACATCCCGCCGGCCTCGTGGCCGAAGCCACCGGCGGTGGCGGCGCGGCACTGTTCCAGCTGGGCATCCTGCTGCTGATCCCGTTCGCCATGTACTTCTTCCTCATCCGGCCGCAGCGGCGCCGGATGCGCGAGCAGCAGGAGCTCCAGCGGTCGATCCAGGTCGGCGACGAGGTGATCACCACCTCGGGCGTCTACGGCACGATCACCGGCGAGGACGGCGACACCCGTTTCTGGTTGGAGATCGACGACGACGTCCAGATCCGCATCGCCCGAGCCGCCATCCAGGGCCGGGTGAACGACGACGACACCGACGAGACCGCGGACGACTCCGAGCTCGAGCCCGCCGACACCGACGCCGTCGACGACGACTGAGCCCGCTGCGATGCACCGCCGCCTCTGGTTCTCGCTGATCGGCGTCGTCCTGATCGTCTCCACGACGCTCGCGGCGAACCTGGCCACCGGCAACACCCCGATCCTCGGCCTCGACCTCCAGGGCGGGGTGTCGGTGATCCTCGCCCCCACCGAGCCGGCCACCAACGAGGACCTGCTCGTGATCCGCGACCTCATCCGCGACGAGCTCGAGAGCCGCGGCATCGCCGAACCCGACGTGCGCGTGCAGGGCGACACCATCGTCGTCGACCTGCCCGGCGTGCGTGACCAGCAGGAAGCGCTGTCGGCCGTCGACGTGTCGGGCGTGGTGGAACTGCGCCCGGTGCTGAACTTCAGCGACTGCCCCGTCCCGGACGCCACCGACCCGGCGCTCGGCCTCGGCGACGACGGCTCGCTCGCCCCCGCGGGCACGGTGGCCGGCAGTGAGGAGCCCCAGGGTTTCCGCCGTTCGGCTCCCGATCCCGACACGACGACGCCGGAGACCGTCCCGGAGACCATTCCGGACACGGTGCCGGACGACACGGTGCC
>Ga0102932_1001283_pt1 | contig 13045 bp, 12 predicted proteins | sample SalPonR1_C_D2_MG_FD_78212 | JGI IMG/M metagenome (GOLD analysis project Ga0102932, IMG submission 78212) | Salt pond soil microbial communities from South San Francisco under conditions of wetland restoration - Salt Pond MetaG R1_C_D2_MG | ecosystem: Environmental > Aquatic > Marine > Intertidal...
GCCGATCATCAACGACGCGGGAAACGGCCATGGCTGACTGGCCAGATAACTGACGGCGCCCACCTTGATACCGGTTTCTTCGTCCACCTCGCGGCGCACGGCGGCTTCGATGGTTTCGCCGGGTTCCACAAAGCCTGCCAACAGGGAATACATCCCCTCGGGCCATCCCGGCGACCGCCCCATCAGCACCTTGTTGCCACGTGTGATCAACATGATGACCACAGGATCAGTGCGCGGGAAATGCACAGCACCACAATTCGGGCATTGCCGCTGCCACCCGTGGCGCTGCATGGTGCTTTGCGCCCCGCAGCGGGCGCAAAACCCGTGTGATGCATGCCAGCCCAGCAAGCCGCGTGCGGTTGCTGCCAGTTCAGCATCGCGCGCGCTAAGCCGTGTCATGATGCGCCGCAATTCAGCGAAAACAGCATCTTGCGACAGATCTGGATGGGTTTGTTCGGACAGGTCCAGGAACTGGTTCAGCCCTGCTTCGTCCACCCCCTCGGGCCGCCAACCCGAGATATCATGCGCAAAGATCAAGCGGCCGCTTTCATCCTGCCCAAGCAGGATCGGCGGCCCATCCGACTGCGCCAATACCGGGTGATCCATGGGCAGGCGAATCATAGCGTCCAGTGTTTCGGCCCGAACCAACGGCTTGCCGCGCCACAGTAGCAGCGTGTCGGCCTGTCCTTGCGCAATCGCTTTGCTCAGCGCCACGTCATCGCCACGCAACGCATGGGCACGATCCAGCGCCGACCCTCCAAATGTCACCGTTTCCGCATGCCGCATGAGCAGCCTCCTGTTTTCGATCACAGGTGGCACGATGCGCCGTTCCGGGCAAGCGAGCAATACGATCACATCCGGCGGCAGCGCTTGCGCATTGCCATTTCAAGATCACGGCATTTGCAAAAATATACAACTTTCTACCTTAGGGCGATTGAATGGCAGCCTGTTAAACCGCATACTGAGATGCGTTCGAATGTTGTGTTTCCGGTCGGCACCGTCCGGCCTTGTGTTAAAAAACCCCACGCCACAAGCCAGCCTCACAAGGGAGACCCAACAAAAGTGGCCCAACAGTCTGCCGCACGACAGGAAAAAAGCCCAGAACAGACGCGTACGTCAAACCCTCGGCTGAAATTGCGCCTGCTGGAAACAACCGACATTCACGGCCATCTTTTGCCGTTCAATTACTACACGAACCAAGGCGAGCAACCCACAGGGCTTGCCCGCGTCGCCACCTTGATCACGCAGGCCCGACACGAAGTAGAAAATTGCCTGCTTTTCGACAATGGCGACTTTCTGCAAGGCTCACCCTTGGCGGATCTAACCGCGCAGAAAAACAATGGTTGGACAGGGCCCAACCCGGTGATCTGCGCGATGAACCACATTGGCTATGATGTTGTCGGACTTGGCAATCACGAGTTCAATTTTGGTTTGCCCGCATTGAACGAGGCACTGGATCATGCGGATTTTCCAGTGACCTGCGCCAATGTCACCGACCGCGCGACGGGTGCCCCGTCGTTTGCGACCTTTCAAATACTGAGCCGCCGACTGAACGATGAAACCGGCGGCGCGCATGACCTGCGGATCGCGGTGATCGGACTGGTTCCGCCACAGGTGGTCATATGGGACCGCAACCAACTGTGCGATCTGGTGGATGTCCATGGCATTACGGAAACCGCCCGGCGCGTGGTTCCGATGGCACGCAAAGCCGGGGCTGATTTGGTGATCGCATTGGCCCATACCGGAATATCTCCCGGCCCCGACAGCCCCGATCAAGAAAACGCGGCACTGGAACTGGCGCGTGTGCCGGGGCTGGATGCGGTTCTGGCCGGTCACAGCCATCAGGTCTTTCCCTCTGCCACGCATTCCGATGTGCCCGGTGTCGATGCCGTAGCAAGCACATTGAACGACACACCGGCCATCATGGCCGGGTTTGCCGGGTCGCATCTGGGGGTGCTTGATCTGACGTTGTCGCGTGGGCCAAGTGGTTGGCATGTCACCGCGCACCGGGCCGAGGCCCGCCCCGTCGCGCCAAAAGACGGCCACACGGTGCCGCCTGATCCCGCACTCAGTGCAACGCTGGAAAAGGCACACCAGCATACCCTTGCGCTGATCGAAACGCCACTTAACACCGCAAATGCCCCCTTGCACAGTTATCTGGCAACGGTCCGCACCGATCCAACGCTACAACTGGTCAACCGGGCACAAGCGCATGCATTGGCTCGGGCGATCACCGGGACGCCCGACGCGCAATTGCCGGTATTGTCCGCAACCGCGCCCTTCAAAACCGGCGGTCGCGGCGGTCCGTACTATTACACCGATATTCCCCAAGGTCCGGTGCGCCTGCGCAACGCGGCCGATCTTTATGGGTTTCCCAATACATTGGTCGGCGCACGCATCACCGGGGCGCGCCTGCGGGATTGGCTTGAACGCGCGGCCAGTTGCTTTCACACCCTGATCCCCGGCCAACAGGGCCAAGCACTATGGGATGCGCGTATGCCGGGCCATGCCTTTGATGTGATTGACGGGATCACCTACCGGATCGACCTGTCACAACCGCCACGCTATGGCCCCGATGGGCAGCTTGCCAATGCGGATGCAACCCGCGTACGGGAGCTGCGCCACAATGCGAAACTTGTGTCGGAGGATGATCGCTTTTTGATTGCCACAAACAGTTACCGCGCTTTCGGCGGCGGGCCTTATACGACCTTGCCCGACGATGATATCGTTCTCAAGGGCGCAACACCGGTGCGCGATATTCTGGCCGCTTTCATCCGCGATCACGGGCCAATTTCAGATCACGTCACACCGGTTTGGGCCTTCACAGCATTGCCCGACACGACCGCGATCCACCTCACCGGCCCCGGCCTGCGCGCCTATCCGCAGACGATTGCCAATCTTGGCGCGGTGGATTTGGGGGACACCGCCGAGGGGTTCATGCGCCTGCAGCTGCCGCTGGACACCCCCCGATCACCGCACCACTTGCGAATCCATGCCAAGGCCACTAGGTAGATGCTTGAGAGGTTGGCGCGGGCAGGCGCCTCGCCAACCCGGTCAGATCCGGAAGGAAGCAGCCGTAACGAGCCCCGCTTGGGTCGTTGTCCAACCTCTCACCTTCATCCCCGTTTCAGTCGCCTTTGGCACGTTTGTGTCACTATGATCGCCACAGTGAGGCTGTAGCCCCGCGAATTGGCAGACGTCTTTTGCCCTGAGACGACTGCGTCAGGCTTTGCTGGCCCATTTCAGCTGGTCCGACGTCTCCACCGCGCATGGGCGCACCGCCCGCAGCCGATCCAACGCCTTGCCCGGCACCTCTCCGGCCTCAACCATCAACCGCAACGCCGCCATGCCGGATCGTCCGCACCCGCCCATGCAATGGATCAAAACCCGCCCCTTGCCCTGCAAGGCCGACAGTGCTGCATTGCTGGCCATGTGCCACGCCTCCTCGGCCTCGAGCCCCGGCACATCCATGTCAGGCACGGGCACATGCATCCACCGGGTTCCCATATCCTGCAACTCGGCCCCGATAGCCTGACGCCCGGTGGCGCGCATTTCGGCCTGTGACAGCATTGTGATCACCAAGGCCGGACGCCAGTCATGCAGATGGGCCATATCCTCGGCATAATACCCGCCCCGCCCCGGCATCGGCGCGATGGCCAAGATACCACCCGCGACAGGCAAAGCATGTATGACAAAGCCGGACATGCGCTTTTAGACGGCACAGGGTGCAGGCCGGCTCTTACCATCCCCGCACCCACGGTTTTTGATGTTTCGACCGCGCCACATTACTTCAAGCCACATAGGACACCCCATCTGTAAAGCCATACAGCGCCTACCCTTGCGCTGCATGCCCACAAAAGCAAGGTGGACGCCCCCCGCCCCCGGCTTTAGATTGTCCAGTGACCCCCGAATCCAGCAAGGCCCGACATGAACGACACCCCTGCCAAACCGTATCAGGTTCTCGCCCGGAAATACCGGCCAGAAACCTTTGCCGATCTGGTGGGTCAGGATGCCATGGTGCGCACGCTCAAGAACGCGTTTCAGGCCGACCGGATCGCACAGGCCTTTATCATGACGGGCATTCGCGGCACCGGCAAAACCACCACCGCACGGATCATCGCCAAGGGCATGAACTGCATCGGTCCGAATGGCACCGGCGGCCCCACCACCGACCCCTGCGGCACATGCGAACATTGCACCGCGATCATGGAAGGCCGCCATGTCGATGTGATGGAGATGGACGCCGCCAGCCGCACCGGCGTGGGCGACATCCGCGAAATCATCGACTCGGTCCACTATCGCGCGGCCTCGGCCCGCTACAAGATTTACATCATCGACGAGGTTCACATGCTCTCGACCAGCGCCTTCAACGCGCTGCTCAAGACGCTTGAGGAACCGCCCGAGCATGTGAAATTCATCTTCGCCACCACCGAAATTCGCAAGGTTCCGGTCACGGTCCTGTCGCGCTGCCAAAGGTTTGACCTGCGCCGCATCGAACCCGAGGTGATGATCAGCCTTTTGCGCCGTATCGCCGACGCTGAAAACGCGCAGATCACCGATGACGCGCTGGCGCTGATCACCCGCGCCGCCGAAGGCTCGGCGCGCGATGCCACATCGCTTCTGGATCAAGCCATCAGCCACGGCGCGGGCGAAACCGGCGCCGATCAAGTCCGCGCAATGCTTGGGCTGGCCGATCGCGGCCGTGTCCTGGATTTGTTCGACCTAATCATGAAAGGCGACGCGGCGGGCGCGCTGACCGAACTCTCGGGCCAATATGCCGAAGGCGCCGACCCGATGGCAGTGCTGCGCGATCTGGCCGAGATCACGCATTGGATTTCCGTGGTCAAGATCACCCCCGAAGCGGCGGACGATCCCACCATCGGCCCCGACGAACGCGCCCGCGGTCAACAGATGGCCGACGCCCTGCCGATGCGGGTTTTGACACGCCTGTGGCAAATGCTGCTGAAAGCGCTGGATGAGGTGGCCGAAGCCCCCAATGCAATGATGGCCGCCGAAATGGCGATCATCCGTCTGACCCATGTTGCCGATCTGCCCAGCCCCGAGGAACTGGTGCGCAAACTGCGCGACATGCCGGCCCCTCCTCCGCCGTCCGGGCCGGGCGGTGGCGGCGTATCGCAAGGGGCGCATACGGCCAGCGGATCAGGTCAGACGACACAGGCGCAAGGCAGCCAAACAGCACCATCGCCCACCCATCGCGGCCCGTCGGGCCCCAGTGCCTCGGGCAACGCGCAGGCGCTTGCCGTGGCCGAAGACCACGCCTTGGCACATTACCCAACCTTCGAGCATGTGGTCGAGTTGATCCGCACACAGCGCGACGTCAAACTTTTGGTCGAGGTCGAAAGCCATGTGCGTCTGGCCTCCTACCGGCCCGGTCGCATCGAATTTCAACCCACCCCCGATGCACCTCAGGATTTGTCACAGCGGCTTGCGGCTGCCTTGCAACGCTGGACCGGCAGCCGATGGGGTGTCACCCTCGTCAACGAAGGCGGCGCCGACACCATTGCACATGTACGCGACGCCGAGGAAAACGCCCTGCGCGCCGAAGCGCAGGGGCACCCGATGGTTCAGGCCGTGCTCAGCGCCTTTCCCAAGGCGCAGATCACCTCGATCCGAACCGAAGACGATATCACCGCCGATGCCAGCGCCGAGGCGCTGCCCGAAGTCGAAGATGAATGGGATCCGTTCGAGGAAGATTGACGCCACGGGCGACGCTGCCTTGCCTTCTTCCCGCCAGGCCCCGATATGTAACACAACAAGATGTGACCGGCCACAAAGGCCGGATGACCCAAGGAGATAGCCAAGATGTTCAAAGGATTGGGCCAAATGGGCGATATGGCCAAAATGATGAAGGCCGCCCAGGAAATGCAGCAGAAGATGGCCAGCCTGCAGGAAGAAATGCACCAGATCATCGTCGAAGGCGAATCCGGCGCGGGTCTCGTCAAGGCAAGTTGCACCGCCAAGGGCGAACTCAAGGGGCTGGATATCGACCCGTCGATCTTCAACTCGGACGACAAGGAAGTCGTCGAAGATCTGATCCTTGCCGCGATCAAGGATGCGCAAGCCAAGGCCAGCGAGAAAGCCAAGGAAGAAATGGGCAAACTGACCGAAGGCATGGGCCTGCCCAAGGACATGGACCTGCCGTTCTGACCCCCGCGGCCCTTCTTTTGTTCACAAATATCCCGGGGAGCGCGAGGGGCTGGCCCCTCGCTCCGCCCTCTTCACTCTTTGCAACGGCCAAGCCATATGTCTTCGAACCGTGACATCGACGCCCTGATCGAACTGATGGCGAAATTACCCGGCCTCGGGCCACGGTCAGCGCGGCGCGCGGTGCTGCACCTGATCGCCAAGCGCGACCTGCAATTGATCCCGCTGGCCGATCTCATGCAACGTGTCGCCGCCTCAGCCCGCGAATGCCTGAACTGCGGCAATATCGGTACCACCGATGTCTGTGACATCTGCACCGCAGACAAGCGCGCCAACGGACAGCTTTGCGTGGTCGAAGATGTCGCCGATCTTTGGGCGATGGAGCGTGGCGGCGCGTTCAAAGGCCGCTACCACGTTCTGGGTGGCACGCTCAGTGCTTTGGATCAAATCGGGCCGGAACAATTGCGCATCCCGCAATTGATCAATCGGGTCAAGGCCGAAGGCGTTTCCGAAATCATCCTCGCACTGAATGCAACGGTCGATGGCCAGACCACGGCGCATTACATTGCCGACCAGCTTGAAGGCCGCGTTACACTAACATCACTGGCCCAAGGCGTTCCCATCGGCGGGGAACTGGATTACCTTGACGACGGTACGATCAGCGCCGCCCTGACGGCTCGCAAAACACTGTGACGCTTGACGCAGGCAGCGGCGTCCAGACCGTAAAAAACCCGGCCACCGCGTGGGAGGGGCCGGGTTAAAATCTTGATCTGCCAGATGCACCTTAGCGGTTGTCGTCACCCTCGTCGTCATCGTCGTCGCTGTCGGGCAGATTAAAGAAGCTCTCGGCGTCGTATTCAGGTTCTTTTTCGCGGTCGTCCCCGCCAAGGCTGAAGGTCTCCAGACCCTCGATCGCCGTGGGAATGCGCGGCTCGGCTTCCGCCTCAAGGCTTTGTTCGGTGCTAAGCAGCTTGCGACGTTCGTCATCGCTCATCGCTTCGCCGTCCTTGGCCCTCTTGGAGGCGGCTTTTTGAACGGCCAGATCCAATTCAGACTGTTTGCAAAGGCCCAGCGCCACCGGGTCGATGGGCTGCATATTCGCGATGTTCCAATGCGTCCGCTCGCGAATGGTCTGAATCGTCGGCTTGGTGGTGCCCACCAGCTTGGCGATTTGACTGTCCGCCAGTTCGGGGTGGAACTTGACCAGCCACAAAATCGCATTGGGACGGTCCTGCCGTTTCGACAAAGGCGTATAACGCGGGCCGCGGCGTTTTTCTTCGCCCTGCGCCGCCGGATTGTGTTTCAGCGCCAGCTTGTGCAGCGGATCCTTTTCGGCCGCGTCGATTTCGTCCTGCGTCAATTGGTTGTTTGCAACCGGGTCAAAACCTTTGACACCGGTGGCCACGTCACCATCCGCGATGCCCTGCACTTCCAATTCATGAAAGCCGCAGAAATCGGCAATCTGCTTGAAACTGAGCGTCGTGTTATCCACCAGCCAGACAGCGGTGGCTTTTGCCATAAGCGGTTTTGCCATGTGATTCAGGCCTCCTTCACGCATATCTTCCCCGTCGCCGGGATTCGGCGGCACCGTGGTCGGCGCAGGTTTCCGTTGTCGGGGAACTTGGCGACCATATAATGGGTCTGTCAGCAAATTGAAAGACCAAAGAATGCGTGTGGTATTGGTTCTGTTACTCCTGTCCGGGATGGCCCGCGCCGAAGGCGGCCGCCCCGGCGATTTCGATTACTACGTGCTGGCACTCAGTTGGTCGCCCACATGGTGTGCGCTGGAAGGCGACGCGCGCAACTCGCCGCAATGCGACGCGGCGGCAGATCATGGCTGGGTTCTGCACGGGCTTTGGCCGCAATACCATCGCGGCTGGCCATCGCATTGCCAAACCACCACGCGCGCGCCCTCGCGCCGCATGACCGCATCAATGGCCGACATCATGGGCACATCTGGGCTGGCATGGTATCAATGGAAAAAACATGGCACGTGCTCGGGCCTATCGGCCTCAGCCTACTACGCCCTGTCGCGCAAAGCCTATACGGCTGTGAATCGCCCAGATGTGTTTCGCAAGCTGCAAGAGCCTGTCAAATTACCGGCCTCTGTCGTGGAACAGGCGTTTCTTAAGGCCAACCCCGACTGGACGCCAGACATGCTGACCATCACCTGCCGCGCAAGACGCATTCAAGAGGCCCGGCTTTGCCTGTCCAAAGACCTTGCCCCAGTGCCCTGTGGCCGCGACACGGTGCGCGATTGCACGCTCAATGACGCGCTCTTTGCCCCGATCCGCTAGGCGGCCCCCCCCCCCGCTTTCATTGTTCCAAAAATACTCAATAGCGCAGCACCTGCCATGTTTCAAAACACTCGCAGCAACAGAACCACAGCGGCCACGGGCACCAACAAGACATGGGTCACATAGTCAAACCAGTTGCTGCTGCCCCACCCGCTCAGCCACAGCGCCTGTCCTAAAACCGCAACCAGCGGTAAAAACCAATTGCCCGTCAAAAAGCCGTAAAAACAAACCGCCAACACCATGCCCGCCACGGGCAATGGCGCGTATCCCAAACGGTAGATATCCAGCGGCAGCGCGCCCATGGCGCTGGCCAGAAACACCACATAGGCCACCAGAAACACCGCCAATTCCAAGGCCCCGAACGGCACCACCGGCAGGCCCAGCTTGGCGGCCATATGGCGCAATGCCAGCGCCGGCAGCATCACGCCAAACGGGGCCAGCAGGGCCACCAGCCCGCGCAATGGCAGCGTATCGCGCAGCAACAGCACCGCCAGCGCGCCAACCGCGCCCCCCAACCAGACCGAGACAGGGGCGGCCACGACCCAACCCGCCAAGGTAAAAACAAGCCACGCCAGCACCACCGCCAGACCGCCTGCCGCCAAAACACCACTCATTGTGCCGCCACCCATGCTTCGTTCATCACCACCGCCCGCAGGCCGGTTTTCGTGCCATGCGAATAGACAAGCAGGATATCCCCATCATCCAACCGGCGCAGCATCGGATACCGCGCATCGCCGGGCTTGCGGTCGAGGCTGTGAATGACCCGCCACGTTGCGCCTTCATCCTCGGACAGGGCCAAATGCAAAAGATCGGCGCTTTCGGCGTCCCCGTTCAGCGCCATCAACATCCGCCCGCCCGACACAGGCAGCACCGCCACCGGCGCGTTGGGGTGGGCAATATCGGTGGCTTCGGCCTTGCTCCAGCTTTGGCCACCATCCGACGTGCGACTGACATAAAGCCGACCGCTATCATTGAAATCACGCAAGAAAGCCACGGCACGGTCGGCATTCAAAGGCACAACCATCGGCTGGATCGGTTTGACACCATCGCCCGCCATCCGGCGCTGATCGCGCACCCGGCCCGTGTCGTCGAACCGCACAAGCGCGCCATAGGTGCTGCCCATCTCGAAATAGGCAGGCAGGCCGTGGCTGCCATCGGCATAGGCCACCATCGGGGATTTGACGAGGAAAGATCGGTTCAAAAACGGCGACAGATTCAGCTTGCGGGCCTGAGCCGGGCGGCCATCCTGCATCGCCACATCGGCGATCGAGGCCATGGCCCAGCCGCCGACCGACACGACGGTTGTATATAAATTGTCGGGGCTGGCCTCGTTTTCGATCGTGTTGCCAAGCGTCACAACCAATTGCTGCGGCGTAAAAGTATTGCCCAGATCAGGGCTTGTGATGATCGCCTTGGGCGTATCCGCACGCCATGTGCCATCCGGGCTACGCGTCAGCCGCGCACGATGGATTTCCACATCGGGCTGCGCCTCGGACGAGCCCTGAAACCACACGATATCCGCCCCATTCTCACGCCCGACAATGGCAGGCGCGTGGGCCACGCCTTGATCGACGGAATAGTCGAATACCGTTTCAAACCGTGGCGCGCCTTGTGGCGCGGGCGGCGTCGAGACGGCAAAAGACCACTCAAGCCCCTTGTCCCGCCAAATAGCATATCCGCTCAGCCCAAGGCTCAGCAGAGTCAGCGCCAGAATACCCAACTGCACCGCTCCCACGGGGTCAGCCCACTTTCAGTACGATTTTCCCGATATGCGCGCTGTCTTCCATATGGGCATGGGCCAGCGCGGCATTGGGCAATTCATATTCAGAATCCATCACCGGGGCGACTTTGCCCGCGTCAAGCAACGGCCAGACATGGGCGCGCAGCGCTTCGGCAATCGCCGCCTTGGCCTGATCGCTTTGCGGGCGCAGGGTTGAGCCGGTGATCGTCAGCCGCCGCATCATCACTTGGGCAAAGTTCAGCTCAACCTTTGGCCCCTGAAGAAAGGCAATCTGCACCAAGCGCCCGTCATCCGCCAAGGATTTGACATTGCGCGGCAGGTAGTCGCCCCCCACCATGTCGAGGATCAGGTTGGCACCACCCTCGGCGCGGATCACCTCGACGAAATCCTCGTCGCGGTAATTGATCGCCCGCTCAGCCCCCAGTTCAAGGCATTTGGCGCATTTTTCGTCTGACCCGGCGGTGGTGAACACCCGCGCGCCAAATTCATGCGCCAGTTGGATCGCCGTCGTGCCGATCCCGCTGGACCCGCCATGCACCAAAAACCGTTCGCCGCCTTGCAGGCCACCGCGTTGAAACACGTTGGACCAAACGGTGAAAAAGGTTTCCGGCAGACAGGCAGCTTCGCGCAGGCCCATGCCCTTTGGCACCGGCAGGCAATGTGCGGCAGGCGTGGCGACGTATTCGGCATAACCACCGCCGGGCAGCAGGGCGCAGACCTGATCGCCGACCGACCAGTCGCTGACGCCCTCGCCCACGGCATGGACCTCTCCGGCCGCTTCCAGCCCCGGCAGATCACTGGCGGTGGCGGGCGGTGCGTACATGCCGGCGCGTTGCAAGGCATCAGGGCGGTTCACCCCGGCATAGGCCACCTTGATCACCACCTCCCCCGCGCGCGGCGCGGGCATAGGGCGTGTGGTCAGGCGCAAAACCTCGGGGCCGCCGGGCTGCGTGATTTCCACGGCGTTCATTGTCTGGCTCATGGGTGTCTCCTTAGAACTGTCCTGTCCAACGGCCCGGCATGTCGGGGCGCGCGCCACGGTGCTGAGGCGCCTTGATACCGCCCAGAATTTTTAAAGGGCCGGCCATCAGGCCGCTCAGCAGCTTGTTGTCGCGCACCTGCGCCTTGAATTTCTCAAACTGCATCACCTCGTCAATCCGGCGATCCAGAAAATCCCAAGTGGCGTGATGATCGGGCGTATCATCACCCAGCCAATACAGCAGCGTCGTGCTGTAAACGCCCGACAGGGTGGCGCGTTTGGTGTACCAGTTCACATCCTCTGATGTGTCGCCCAAGGCGGTCCAAATCCGATCACAGGTGCCCCAAACGGCCCGTGCACCGTCGGCGGCGTGGTTGGGCAGCGCAAACAAGGTCATACCTCGGCGCACCAACTCTTTGTCGTCCACGGCCTCAAGCCGGAAACGCACTGCGGCCGCAATCCTGTCGCGAAAGCGCATGTCGGACAAATCAGTGGCGGTCAAACGCTCCAGCATCAACTGGTCGCCTTCTTCGTGATAGGCCAGCGCCAGATCAACCGCCCCGCGCGGACACACGGCGCGGGCCACACCTTGGTCCACGGCGGTATCGGCAATCGCCGCCTGAAACGCGGCTTCGGTCCAGCCATCGAAGGGAACGTGCATTTTGGCCGCGTCCAACAGCTGCATCTTGATATCGGGGTCAGTCATGGCTTGCCTCCGTTTGTTTGGCGTCACACTAGACAAAACAAAGCTGCTTTGCTATACGCCGGTTTCCTGCAATCTCATGCAACTTCAACTTGGAAAGGTGGTGACACCACATGCAGGTTAGTGTTCGCGACAACAATGTCGATCAGGCGCTTCGTGCCCTGAAGAAAAAGCTGCAACGCGAAGGCGTTTTTCGTGAAATGAAGCTTCGGCAGCATTTCGAAAAGCCGTCTGAGAAGAAAGCACGCGAAAAGGCCGAGGCGATTCGCCGCGCCCGTAAGCTGGCACGCAAGAAAGCCCAACGCGAAGGTCTTATGTAAGACCGCCGCGCAGCTTAGCGTAACACATTGAATACGACGACCCCCGGGCAGCCGCTTCGGGGGTTTGTCATTTCTAGGGCGGTTATGCGCCGTATAACCGCATTCACATCTCCGTGTCTTGCCTCTGCCGAGTCCACGGGGTAACCGGCGCGCTCAGGTAACATTTTTTTGACAGGCTTCACATGCTGCGGCTCAGCCCCTCTGACCAAATCCTTTTCGGACTCATCAATGCGACGCTTTTGTTCACGCTGGCCTACAGTATCCTTGGCTTTGGCGAACAGTATGAATTTGGTTTCGGGGTCGAGGATGGCCCGATCGAATACGGCACCGCGATCGGCTTGCTTTTATCTTGCCTGATCCTTGCGTGGCACGCCGTTAGCATGGCCGGCCAAAAGCGCATTGGCGGGGCGGCTTGGCTAACGCTTTATTCAGCCGCGTTCCTGTTCGGCGCGGGCGAGGAAATCTCGTGGGGGCAACGCATCTTTGGCTGGCAAACAACCGAGTTCTTCCTTGAACATAATCGCCAGATGGAAACAAACCTGCACAATCTGGCCTTCGGAGAAGAGCAACTGGCGAAAACCCTTTTCGGCCGCTTTCTGACGATTGCGATTCTGATTTACCTGGTTGTTCTGCCACCGCTTTACAAACGTGTTCAGATCATCGCCAAAATCATCGACACGATCATGTTGCCCCTCCCCAGCACGCGTCATGCTGTGGCGGCAGTTGCCGCTAGCGTGATCATTGGCGCGCTGGTGGACGTCCCCCGCAAATGGGAGGGATATGAATTTATCTTCAGCCTGATCACCATGTCGATCTTTCTGGCACCCGGTAATGCACACC
>Ga0102932_1001284_pt1 | contig 13044 bp, 13 predicted proteins | sample SalPonR1_C_D2_MG_FD_78212 | JGI IMG/M metagenome (GOLD analysis project Ga0102932, IMG submission 78212) | Salt pond soil microbial communities from South San Francisco under conditions of wetland restoration - Salt Pond MetaG R1_C_D2_MG | ecosystem: Environmental > Aquatic > Marine > Intertidal...
AAGTGACCAACTGGAGATATTGACGAACGAACAGATCGTGGAAGCCATCAAAAATGCTTTTACCTACGATCCGCGCGTTCCCGAGAATATGGTTGAAGTAACCATTGAGGAAGATATCGCCATACTAACGGGCACGGTGAATAATCTTAATGCAAAGCTTGCCGCCGAGTCAGATGCACGTCATACCGCCGGCGTGCGTGACGTTGAAAACAATATTCAGGTAGAAAAGAAAGTCGTAGTCAGCCCTGAAGTTCCGGTCAGCGATGATGCCATTCAAAACCGCATCGACCTGGCAATTCAGCGTGACCCTTATGTGGAGAGCAATAACGTGTCAATTTCGGTGACTAAAGGAGTAGTGTTGCTTGAAGGAAAGGTTGATTCTGAATTCAAGAAAAAACAAGCAGAAAAAGTAACCGGTAATGTTAAAGGGGTACTGGCTGTTAAAAATAACATCGAAGTTGCGCAAAACAGTGAAACCTGAAAACTGCTCCCGGGAATTTTACCGGGAGTTTTTTTATTTGTCTAAGCATATGTATTCTTGATTGAAACCGCTTAACTTATAAAGAAACAATGCCATGGATCAGAAAAATTATACCTACGAAAGCGATGAAATTAAGGTTACCTATGACCTTAAAAGATGTATCCACGCAAAAGAGTGTGTAAAGGGGTTATCGAAGGTTTTTGATCCTGATAAACGGCCATGGATACAACCTGAAGAGGCGACTGCAGAAGAAATTAGAAATACCGTTGAACGCTGCCCGACCGGTGCCCTTCACTATGAAATGAAAGATCAATCCGTTGAAGAGCAAAAACCCCCTCTCAACTCTATTACCATATCACCCGACGGCCCGGTCTATTTTCGCGGGAATATCGAGGTGCGTGACGGAAACGGGGATGTACTTCTGCAGGATACCCGCTGGGCCCTGTGCCGCTGCGGACAATCGGGCAATAAACCGGCTTGTGACAACTCGCATACCGAAACAGATTTTGAAGCTCCGGCGGCATTTGACAAGTCCTCGCTCAATGAAGACAACCCTGAAGAGGAAGATTCAAAGCTGGTGCTCAAGGCCCTGAAAGACGGACCCTTACTGGTGCAGGGGCGCTATCAGATGTATTCAGAAACCACCCAACCCATTAGCTGCTCCAAAAATATCGCTTTATGCCGGTGCGGCGCTTCCGGGAACAAACCCTTTTGCGACGGTACCCATAAAGAGATCGGCTTTAGCTCCTGAACTAAAAGGCGAAAACTTTGCGGAAGGTAATCCTGAGGCAGAAAAATCCCGTAAAATGTGAGCAACGGGGAAACCGTAATTTACCTTGAAGCACCAGCTGAAGGATGTTGCCTTGATATCCATTAACCAAAACCGGTCAGCTTTAAGACTTAAAATGATCCACTGATATGTTCAAAATTTTTACTTCACTCGGCAGTATTAACGCGCTCATTGCAGTCATGCTTGGAGCTTTCGGTGCCCACGCTTTGAAAAACAGGCTAAGTGCCGATATGCTTGAAATATTTCAGACAGGCGTACAGTATCATTTTTACCATGCCCTCGGTTTGCTGGCAGTAGGAATCATTGCCTATCACCTGCCGGAGTCGGGTTTGCTGAGATGGTCGGGTTGGCTGATGCTTGCCGGGATCATCATATTTTCGGGAAGCTTGTATATTCTCTCTACATCAGGAATCACCTGGCTGGGAGCCATAACGCCCATAGGCGGAACGGCTTTCATTATTGCCTGGTTGCTGTTGACTATTGCAGTTTTAAAATAAAGCAGCGGTTAAGCGAATCATACTGATTTCAACAAATTACTGTGCTGACTCATGAATCTTCCAAGATCATGTGCACCTTTTGCATGTCATTTAACATGATTTTTCACATCTGTCCAAAACGTGGAATTCAATAGGACAAAACATTCAATATAACACCGTACTGTTTTTTAATCTCGCAGATTCTCGCTGTGTATATCGCCGAGTTGGGCTGATGAACAATCAGCTGATAGAAAATCACCTGCGATCCTTAGCGAATAAATCAACGGGTCTATGAGTGAAGTACAATGAGGGATTGATTTTAATTATCTTAAACAATCCAGCCTTATCTTCAGAAAACAAATAATTTTTCAATGATAAGAAAGCATTTTGGACAGTAATAATGATTTTATACGCTTAGGATTTTTGCCCCGTTCTAAAGTGATAATATCTAACAAATTAAAGCTCTTATGAAAATCCGCACTCTACTTTTTACGCTATTAGCTGCGCTTCTGGTAATACCCATAACCGCAGAGGCTCAAAATGAAATCCAGCGGGAACGAAGCTCCTTGCGGGGTATCAACGAACTGGGATTTACCGTAAATCTTGAAACCAATGTTACCCTAAATGAGAAAGGGGAAATTGAGGTGACTTCTATAAAAGATGCCGCACGCAAGCGCTTAAGCGAGGCAGGCATACCGCTGGTCAGTGACAGCGAGGTAGAATCTTCTGCCGATATCCCATTCCTTTATATGCATATCAATACTATGGACGCAGGACAGGGGCTGGTTCCCTTCTCGGTATCCATCCGCTTTTACCAGCCGGTAAAGCTTCAGCTCAACCGTGACCTACAGACGTCTGCCAGTACCTGGGAAACGGGCATGGTTGGCATTGTTTCTTACGACAGGATGAATATCATTCAGGAAGCGGCCGTTAATTTGATGGGCGACTTCATTGATGACTTCAGAAGAGTGAATAACTGATTTTCCATTGTCGGAAATAAGATTTGCCTTCTTGCTCTCGAATACTATCTTTACCGAGAGCAAGAAAACGAAAAACAGGTACTTATGACGAATAAGACGAATAATCTAAGATTCCCGGTGCTCGAAGTTTGACTTATTCCTGATGAACTCGTCCATCTGTTTGATATAAATTTCATGAAAAAAGATACGTTGACGGGTTCAAAGTCCCGGGCAAACGTAGTATTGATAATTGCAGAGCGATAACTTATGAATATTGAAGAATTCAGAGAATTTTGTAACTCTTTTGAAGGAGCAACGGAAGGATTCCCTTTTGACGATAATACGCTTGCCTTTAAGGTAATGGGCAAAATATTTGCGCTAACGGATGTTGAAAAATTTGAAGACATCAATCTGAAATGCGACCCGGTAAAAGCCGCCACCCTGAGGGATCTATACCCGGAAGTCAAGCCCGGGTACCATATGAATAAACGGCACTGGAACACGGTTGACCCCCATGGCTACCTTTCAGATGTATTGATCAAAGAGTGGATTAAAGACTCCTACGACCTGGTTGTAGAGAGCCTTCCAAGAAAAGACCAGAGAAAAGTTGAGAAGATGATTGAGAAGCGCAAGAAGAAAGAGAAGAAGGAAAAGGAACAGAAGTCAGAAGAAGAATAGGGCAGCCTTACCGGCTTATTCCGACCTTACAAAAAGATTCTTGATACGAGCCAGGCTTTTCTTTTCAAACCTCCAGACAAAATCGAACTGTCCCAGTACAAAACCGTACATAAGAAAAAGCGCCTGGTAGGAAGGAAAAACAACCAGCAACCAGGCTAATACTTTCACCATGGTCCCGGTATCGGTGGAGATGCCCATCAAGTCAAAAAAGAACTGCCGAACATAGAGCGTAGTCATACCTGTGATGGAAAATATGAACAGGATAAGCATTACATGCCAGAAACTATTGAGCCCCCAGCGCTCTTTTAATTTTTCAAAAATTTTTGTCATCTGCTCTCAACCTTCCTGCTTTCCAAAGCCGCTTCAATAGACTTTCCGGCGGCTGCTATTGTTTTATCAATCATATCCTGCGATAGGGAATTGGCCAGAAACCAGGACTCGAAAGGCGAAGGCGGCAGATATATACCGCGCTGCAGCATTTCATGGAAAAAGTGTCTGAATAGTTCCTTGTCGGTTGTATTGGCCGTATCATAATCCTCCACTTCCTGCTCTGTAAAGAACACGCTGATCATGGAGCCTACCCTGTTTATATGTACGGGCACTTCCCACTTCTCAAAAACTTTCTGAAGTCCGTTGTACAGGTACGTTGTTTTTTCTTCAAGCTGATCGTAATGAACCGGCTTCTCCTGAAGCTCACTCAGCAAGGCAAAACCGGCAGCCATGGCCAGCGGATTACCCGAAAGCGTACCTGCCTGATATACCGGCCCCACCGGAGAGACCACATCCATCACCTCTTTTTTGCCGCCAAAAGCACCCACAGGCAGTCCGGCTCCTATAATCTTGCCATAGGTCACAAGGTCTGCAGTGACTCCGTACCGCTCTTGCGCCCCTCCTTTTGCCACACGGAAACCGGTCATCACTTCGTCAAAAATCAGTACCGTATTGTGGGCGTCACAAAGGTCACGTAGGCCGTTTAAAAATCCTGACTTGGGCGGAATACAGCCCATATTACCGGCAACCGGCTCAACAATGATAGCAGCCACCTCTCCTTCGTGCTTATTCAGCAACTCTTTAACGCTGTTCAAATCGTTATAATCCGCTACAAGGGTGTCTCTTGCCGTACCCTTTGTAACCCCGGGGCTGCTGGGTGAACCCAGCGTGAGAGCGCCGCTGCCGGCTTTAATGAGGAAAGAATCCCCATGGCCGTGGTAGTTGCCTTCAAACTTGATAATCTTGTCTCGGCCGGTATAACCCCGGGCCACACGGATGGCGCTCATGCAGGCTTCCGTACCGGAGTTGACCATCCTTATCTTGTCAACGCCGGGCACCATTCGCTTTACCAGTTCTGCCATTTCAACTTCGATTTCGGTAGGCGCGCCGAAAGAAGTAGAATGAGCCGCGGTTTCCTGAACCGCTTTAATTACCGGTTCATAGGCATGCCCCAGAATCATGGGGCCCCAGGAACCGACATAGTCAATATAATCTTTGCCGTCCACATCGGTAAGTATGGACCCTTTTGCCTTATCAAAAAACACGGGCGTACCACCGACGGATTTAAAAGCCCTAGCCGGCGAGTTTACCCCACCCGGGATGAATTGTTGAGCACGTTCAAATAAATGCTTGCTGTTTTCTAACATAATTTATGTTGCCACTGATTTTCACAGATCATTACAGATGAGCCTGAAGCCCATCGGTGCAAATCTGTGGCTTAATAATTCTATCCTTCTCCAATTAGTTTCGAAGCTGCTTTTGCGAAATAAGTTGCAATTAAATCGGCGCCGGCCCTTTTAAACCCGATCAGAGCTTCCATCATCGCCTCTTCTTCATTCAGCCAGCCTTTTTCGGCGGCGGCCTTCAACATAGCATATTCGCCGGAGACATTATAGACAGATACCGGCACGCTTACATGCTCTTTTACCGCTCTTACTACGTCGAGATAGGGCAGTCCGGGCTTCACCATAACAATGTCAGCCCCTTCCTGTTCATCCAGCCTGGCTTCCTTGATGGCCTCACGCACATTTGAGGGGTCCATCTGGTAGGTTTTTTTATCCCCAAAACCCGGGGCCGAGTCCAATGCATCACGGAAAGGACCGTAATAGCTGGAGGCATATTTAGCACTATAAGCCATGATGCCGGTATTCTTAAAATTCTGCTCATCAAGGGCATATCGCATTGCGGCAATTCTGCCGTCCATCATATCCGATGGTGCCACCATATCGGCACCCGCCCTGGCATGGCTGACAGCCATCTTTGCCAGCAGTTCAACCGATTCGTCATTAATAATTTCACCGTCTTTAACAATGCCGTCGTGGCCGTAGCTGGAATAGGGATCCAGCGCCACATCGGTCATCACCAGCATCTCCGGAAACTGCTCTTTAATAGCTTTTACCGACTGCTGCATCAACCCCTCATCATTCAGCGCTTCCGACCCTTCATTGTCTTTCTTGCTTTCGGGCACTTTTACAAAAAGCAGAAGTGACCGGATCCCGGCTTCCCGCAGCTCTTCAATTTCATCCATAACCCTGTCTAGCGTGTACCGGTAATAGTCGGGCATGGAAGGGATCTCTGACTTTTGGCCTTTGCCTTCCATGATAAAAATGGGAGCTATAAAATCGGCAGGTTTCAAGTCATTCTCCGCTACCATCGCGCGCAATGCGGAACTGCTTCTGAGCCTTCTGCCTCGTATATAAGGAAATTGTCCGTGTGGCATATTACTTTATTAATTAGAAACTATTTTTTACCCCTCATTTACACTGATTTAAATCCATGACATCTTTAACATCTGTGTCAATCTGTGGCCAATTATTTTCCGTATTCAACCCAGTCAACCGGATTTTTAAGCCGTTCCAGCAAATAGGCTTCCCGGCTTCCTTCTTCAACCTTAAAGTCATAATCCCAGCGCACTTGCGGGGGCAGGCTCATCAGTATGGATTCTGTCCTTCCGTCGGTTTTAAGTCCGAATAAGGTGCCCCGGTCGTGAATCAGGTTAAACTCTACATAACGGCCGCGCCGGATCTCCTGGAAGTACCGGTGTTCTTCATCATAATCCTCGTCCATTCTTCGCCTGACAATGGGAAGGTACGATTCCAGGAAAGCATCTCCGGCTTCGGTAGTAAAGTTATACCAGTCTTCCGTACTGCGCTCATCTGTTTCACGCAGGTAATCAAAAAACAGGCCTCCTACCCCCCGTGCCTCATCGCGGTGATCGTTGTAAAAGTATTCATCGCATTCTTTCTTGAAACGAGGATACAGATCGCTGCCGTGAATGTCGCAGGCTTCTTTGAAGACTTGATGAAAATGCACCGCATCTTCATCCCACAGGTAATAAGGGGTGAGGTCTGCTCCGCCTCCAAACCAGGAATCCCTTACTTCGTCCATTTTCTCGCTTTCATAAAGTTCAAAATATCGAAAATTAGCATGGACGGTTGGTACCATCGGGCTCCACGGATGGATGACCAGCGAGATGCCTCCAGCCCAAAACCATCCCTCCTCCACCTCAAACCGCTTTCTGATCAGCTCAGGCAGCGCACCGTGTACGGTTGAAACATTCACGCCGCCCTTTTCAAAAACGTTTCCTCCTTTAATAACCCGGGTGTGTCCGCCACCGCCGCCTTTCCGTTCCCAGTCATCATGATGAAACTTGGCTTGGCCGTCTATCTCTTCCAGGGCCATGCAGATCCGGTTCTGTAGGCTATATATATAATCCGAAAAACGCTCTTTGATCGCCGGCACTGTATAGTCCCCCTTTGAAGGGGGTGCAGGGGGATGGTTATCTATCCATCGTTCTAGTTCTTTATAAACACCCTCCAGATTTTTTTGGATTTCATCATCACTGAATCTTAGAACCGTAAATCCATATTCTTCCAGCTCTTTTTGCCGTTCCCGGTCTTTATACCATTGTTCTTCACGATTGTGTGTGGCACCGTCAACTTCAATTATCAGTTTCAATTCTTTACACATGAAATCTGCTATATAATTTAAGACAGGCCGCTGCCGAAGAAAGGTATACCCTTTCATCTTTCCGGCTCTCAAGACTTCTGACCATAGCCGTATTTCAGCTTTTGTAGAATGTTTACGCAGATTACGTGCCAGTTCTTTTAGCTTTTTATTATATCCTAAGTGATCAAATTTCTTTTTCATACTTTTAGCTCGTTCCAGCCATCCCCCTGAATTCGGATAAATCCGAATTCGTCCCCCTTCCTCCAAAGGAGTGCCTTCGGCATAAGGGGGACGTTGGAGTTAAAATTAAAATTCAACCATTGGCTACAGATTGACACAGATGTATTTATAGATTGTTAACCAACAATTTATCTGTGCTAATCTGTGGCTTCATATTCTTTTACAGTGTCAACAAACGCGCGGGCATGATCTACCGGAATATTCGGCAGAATGCCATGGCCCAGGTTGGCGATATACTTTTGAGTGCCGAAGCGATCTATCATCCTCGTCACCTGCCTCTTTAGTTCGTCTAAGGGTAAGAATAGCTTGGTTGGATCAAAATTACCCTGCAACACAATGTTATTACCGGTTGCCTCCCGTGCATACTCCGGGGTAATGGTCCAGTCAAGCCCCAGGGCTGAGGCACTGCTCTTATAACCGAGCCTTTCTAATGCGTACCAGCTTCCCTTGGCAAACAGAATGACGGGTACATCCTTGATGGCATCACAGATTTCCATCAGATACGGCATCGCCCAGACGTTAAAATCTTCCGGGCTCAACAGTCCCGACCACGAATCAAACACCTGTACCACCTGGGCACCCGCCTTTATCTGGGCCTGCAGGTAATCGATTGTTGCCTTGGTAAGCTCATTCATCACGTGACGCGTGGCATCGGGATGCTCAAACAGAAATCTCTTTGCCTTTGCAAAATTTTTAGATCCCTCCCCTTCTACCATATAGCAAAATAGGGTCCATGGCGCGCCGGCAAAACCGATCAGCGGAACTCTTCCGTCAAGCTCTTTACGTGTCAGGGTAATGGCTTCCATCACGTGATTCAGCTTGCCGGGGATATCCTCGGCAAGGATAGAAAAGGCATCATCCACCGTTTTAATAGGATTCTCCATAACCGGGCCTTTGCCTTTCACCAAATCCACATCAATGCCCAAAGCCTGGGGAACGGTTAGGATATCGGAAAAAATAATTGCCGCATCCGGACCTATTTCATCGATCGGCTGAAGGGTGATTTCACAGGCAAGTTCAGGATTCTCGACCCGCTCAAAAAAAGTATATTTCTTTCGAAGTTCCATGTATTGCGGCAGGTAGCGGCCGGCCTGTCGCATCATCCATACAGGAGGGCGTTCCACTTCTTCACCCTTAAGGGTTCGCAGCAGGAGGTCGTTTTTTAGCTCTGGAAATTGATTTTTCATAAGTAAATAGAATACGGATCAGGCAAATCAGACGGATATTTGCGAGATTTTAGCGCAACCCGTTCAATCAGCCTTTCATGCTTTCTTTGTTAAAAAGATGATCGGCTACAGTTTTAAGTAACTCCTTGGTATCAGGTGAGTCGGCAATTTCAACACCGGTATCAGTTTCATTCCGGAGTGCCTCAGCGGTGGTCGGGCCGATGGCGAACAGGGCGGGCAGCTCACCGTTAAAACCCTGTCCCTGTTTGAATCCTTCAACAGCGCTGGGACTATAGAATAGCACTGCTTGAACCGGATTCACCGGAAGTGAAACCGGCTTAATTTTAGTACGGTACACCTCTATTTCAAGAACTTCAATATCCCGGTCTCTGAGCTTTTCGGTTAGCTCTCCCCTGCTCAGATTCCCGTGAAAATAAATAACGGAGTTGATCTTGCCCTCTTCAATAATAAGATCGGCCAGGTGGGATCCATCTTCTGTTTTTGGAATTTTGGCTTCCAGGCCAAGCGCCTCCAGGGCCTCCTTCGTTTTAGAACCCACAGCAAAAATCTGTACCTCAGGACGTACCTGCAGTCCATTTTTAATCAAAGACTTCAGGGCTTTAACCCCATTGGCGCTGGTAAACACCCAATCCGATTTGGGGTTTTCATTAATCACTTTTAAAACGCCATCCCAGTACTCGGGAAATTCAAAATCCAGCGCTGGATCGATAATCGGTTCAAGTCCCAAAATACGTGCATACTCCAGCTGCTGTCCCGAAAGCGGACGCGTTACCAAAATATTGCGTTTGTCTTGTCTCATTTAATGAAACACTGATTTAGCAGAATATGCGAATTAGTTGTATATGGATTAAAATTTCACCCAATGAAAACTGCTTAACCCGCTCTATCCGCGTTATACATTATTGCAATTTCATTTCTTCTATAACTTTAATCGCTCCTTTTTCAAGCAGCTCCTGTGCGGCTTCATAACCGAGATCCCCTGCCTTTCCAACGCTAACTGAGTGCTCATAGTCAAACCGCTCATTTCCATCGAGGGTAAGGGCAACGGCTTTAAAATGCACATCCCCGTCATCAATATTTGCTATCGCTCCAACGGGAGCGCTGCAGCCAGCTTCCATTTCATGAAGAAAATCGCGCTCTATTGTTGTGCAAAGGGCTGTTTCATCGTGGTTCAGCTTGGCAATAATCTCATGCATCGCAACATCGTCTTCACGAACCATCACTGCCATAGCTCCCTGTGCCGCAGCAGGGACCATCCAATCCAGGTAAGCATCGATATGGTGGCCCAGGTCAATGCGGGTAAGTCCGGCCGCAGCAAAAATGGCCCCGTCCCAATTCTTTGACTGTACTTTTTCGAGACGCGTATTGACATTCCCTCGAATATTTGTAATCTCGTGATGAGGGTATCGATTCAGCCACTGCGCCTTGCGGCGATTGCTGCTGGTTGCTATTACCGCATGGTAATCAGGATCATGCAGAAAATCGGTGCCTCCCGAAGTCACCAGCGTATCCCGGGGGTCAGCCCTTTCCATGATTGCGGCGACTTTCAGCGGCAGGGGGTTTTCGGTAGGCAAGTCCTTGAAAGAGTGAACGGCTATATCAATTTCATCTTTCAGCATCGCATCGTCGAGGGCTTTGGTAAACACGCCTTTGCCGCCCATCTCATTTAGCGGCGTGGAAAGATCCAGGTCACCCTCTGATTTGACAAAAATAAGCTCGGTGTTGTGGCCGAGCTTTTCAAGTTGTTTGGCTACCTGTTTTGCCTGCCAGGTAGCTAACTCGCTGTCGCGTGTTCCTATTTTGATATTTTTTGTACTACTCATCTAATGCATCGGTTTCCAGCTTAAACATATCATTAACAACCTTTGTCACCTGCTCCGATTCATGGTGGTCACGCAGGTGTTCGATAGAGTAGGCAGCGATTTTATTCACGATGCGGCGGGTAAGGTTCTCCACTTTGTCCCGGTCGGCATCAGATATTTTATTCTTGAAAAATTCAAACTCATCATCCCGGATGGCATCGAACTTACTGGTAAGAGCTTTGATCGTGGGCACCACTTTCTGCTTGCTGAGCCAGTTATCATAATCGGTAAGTTCATCATCCACAATCTGCTTCACCATTGGGATGTTTTCCTCACGCTTGCGATAGGCTTCATCTGTTACATCACTCAGAAAGTCCATATTAGCCAGATCCACAAACTCCAGGCTGCTGATATCGGGCGCTATATTTCTCGGGACTGACAAGTCGAGCAGTACTTTAAAAGTAGATTTTTCAATGGAAGGCTTCATATGCTCCATCGTAATAACAGGCTCATTTGCCCCTGTAGCTACTATAACCAGATCCGCTTCGGCAATTTGTTCCGGCAGTGCGTTAATGTCTGCAACGTCCAGATCGAAGCGATCGGCTACAAATTCTGCGCGATCCCGGGTACGGTTGACCAGTGTGACTCTCCGGGCACCCAGGCTCACCAGGTTTTTACAGGTCACTTTGCCGATTTTGCCCGTGCCGACCAGCAGTATATTCTTATCCTGCAGGGTATCGAAGGTTTTCTTTGCAAACTGAACGGCGGCATAGGCGGTGGTGGCAGCACCCTCCCCGAGGGAGGTTTCATTTCGCGAACGCTTGTGAGCCCGGAAAACATGCTGCATGAGGCGATGGAGTTCACCCGATACGGCGTCTTTTTCCGAAGCCAGCTCATATCCTTCTTTTACCTGCTTTACCACCTGTAAATCTCCTAGTATCTGCGAATCCAGGCCCACAGTAACGTTGAAGAGATGCTCAACGGCCTTTCGGCCTGTTTGCTCAAACCCAAAGGTATGAAACTCATCCAATGAGGAATCGGAATAGGTAACCAGCAGGCGAATAAGTTCCTGCGTGGTGGCATGCTGGGCAAAAATTTCAGTACGGTTGCAGGTGGAAATTACGAAAAGGCTGTTGATGCCTTCTCTATTGGCACCTGCGATAAGCTCGTTCTTTTGTTGGTCACTTAAGCTAAAACGCTCCCTGACCTCGATGGTGGCTTCCCAGTGGTTAACTCCAACCACGCAAAAATCACTCAATGTAGGAGTATCCATCGACATAAATTAAGCACTTACCTTTTTGGGTTCCTGTTCTAAAGAGAGTTCAGGCAATTCATGTTCCAGTTTCTTCAACACTTCGTCAGCCAAGGCCTGTATATACAGCGGGTGGTCATTTAAGCCATTCATGACGGCCATGTTTTCAAACTCATAACCTTCTTCTTCCAAGTCTTCTACCAGTTCAACCCCCAATTCATAGAGGGTTTCAATATGATCGGTAACAAACGCTATGGGTATCATCAGAAAATTCTTGATGCCATATTCAAGGTGACGCCTAACCAGGTCTACCGTATTCGGCTGCGTCCATTTCTGCGGGCCTACCTTCGACTGGAATCCAAGCCAGTACGGCTCTTTGCGATCGCGCATTTCCATGACCGCTTCCATGGTTTCCTTGATTTCAACCGTGTAGGGGTCGCCGCTTCGCACCTCAAGCAGGGGGGTGCCGTGGGCGCTGAAGATGAGATGCGTCTTATTTCTTGTTTCCTCATCCATTTCAGCCAGGGCCTCATCGATGCGATTATTCATAGCCTGCAGGTAATGTGGGTTGCGATGATAGTTTTTTACATGAAATTCCTTCCAGGGTGTCTCATCGCCGAAGCGTTTATCCCGCTTGGTTTCCCAGTCGCGATAGCTGCTTCCGGTTGTTGTCCATGAAAACTGGGGATAAAGCGGCATCATGACGGCGTGTGTGATACCGTCTTCTACCATATCTTCCATGGTCGTTTCCGCAAAAGGCAGCCAATAGCGCATGCAGGTATATACCTTGACGGTGACATCCGGCATGGCCTTCTTAAAGTGCTTCTCCAGGCCGCGACGCTGCGATTCTGTTAAGCCGTTGATCGGCGAGCAGCATTCGGAAACTCTCTTATTCTGCCGGTTAAGGCAGTGTTTATTGCCGGTACATCCTTTCGGGCAGCCGTTTATCTCCTTGTAGTCTTCCGCGACGTTCGGCGCCCTGAATTTTGAAATAACACTGGCAAAGAGATCCTGTATCTTTCCCCCGCCTAACTTGATAATGTCTTCGTCCTGAAAAAGGTGATATAGAAATGGTCGAACCGCGTCTTCACTCGTAGGCCCTCCCAAATTCATTAGCACTACACCGATACGTATGTTTTCTGCAGACATTTAGTTCTTTTGATTGGAATTTTCAGACTATAAATAAAGGCTTTTATTATGAAGGAAATTTGAAGAGAAACCTTCATCTTTTATTTAGAAT
>Ga0102932_1001285_pt1 | contig 13043 bp, 12 predicted proteins | sample SalPonR1_C_D2_MG_FD_78212 | JGI IMG/M metagenome (GOLD analysis project Ga0102932, IMG submission 78212) | Salt pond soil microbial communities from South San Francisco under conditions of wetland restoration - Salt Pond MetaG R1_C_D2_MG | ecosystem: Environmental > Aquatic > Marine > Intertidal...
AGCCATGGAACACCTCAAAACCAACGGTACCGTGGTGTTTCTCGACATTCCGCTGGATCTGGTTATCGAACGAATCGGTGATCACAGTATGAGAGGCATTTCCCGGCGGCCGGATCAGTCGCTTGCCGAGCTGTTTGCGGAACGGTTCCAGCTGTATTCCCGCTGGGCGGATATCACCGTTCAGGGAGAAGGTCGCAATCAGGAACAGGTCGCTGACGCGGTCATTGCAAACCTGCCCGTGCCCCCGGAACCGGTACAAAACACCCGGTAACCAGTAGTCCGTTCCCTACACCCGTCCTACCCAAGCCCTAGTCAATTATAGGTCTGGCACCAATTGTTTCCTTGCCCTTTCCGATAGGACCATAACCCCGTCGAAATGGGGAGCCACTCGTGCCAAACAATCAACCTTTTCCCGAACATCTGCTGAGCGCTGTCACTGCTGCCCCGGCGATGCTGGCAGCGGTTTTCGCTGCATTTCTGATGCCCATCGCCACCGGGCTGGTTGTCGCCGGTCTGCTGGTGTCACTGGCTGTCATTTGCGCGCTCTGGGTCCGAAGCCTGGTTCGTCGTCGCATCAGTGCTCTGAGTGCCTCACAGGATGAGCAGATCAGGACGCTGTCCCAATTACAGTCTCCCTTTCAGGACGCCCAGCAACAGATGGGGAAAGAATTGTTGCCGGTCTGGGACCAGCAGATTGAAACGGCCCGGGTCCAGACGGAAAGCGCCATTACTGACCTCACGGGGTGTTTCAGCAATCTTGCCCAGGAACTGCATGGTGCCACCACCATGGCGTCGGAAGTGGCGGGTTCCCTGGAAGGTGGTATCGACAGCGGTTTTGGTCGAGCCGATTCCGAGCTCCAGTCTGTGGTGAACACGCTTCGCGGCGCCCTTGAGGACCGTGACGGATTGCTACACCAGATCAATGGCCTGGATACCTTTGTGGACGAACTGGACAGCATGGCCCAGGACGTTGCCAAGATCGCCGGCCAGACCAATCTCTTGGCGTTGAATGCGGCCATTGAGGCTGCCCGGGCCGGAGAACACGGTCGCGGATTCGCCGTAGTCGCCGATGAAGTTCGCAAGCTGTCCCGTCTTTCTGCCGACACCGGTGAGCGTATCAGCACCAAGGTTGGCTACATCGGTGACTCCATCCGGGCGGCTGTCAGCGCGGCCCAGGAGTCCAGTGGCAGGGACGGAGCATCGATCCGGTCTTCCGAGGAAACCATTGAGGGCGTGCTCGCCGACTTTCAGGGGCTGGGTGCCCGACTTCTGCACTCCGCGGAATCCCTCCGCAGCACCAATGTTGGTATCCAGTCCGAGGTCGAGAACGCCCTGGTCCAGCTCCAGTTTCAGGATCGCACCAGCCAGATGCTGACCCATGTTCGCGCCAGTATCGCCAGGGTAGGGGACCAGATGGCGTCTGCCGACGCAGTGGATGTGGATGCGGTGATGAAAGACATGGAGGCGTCCTACGCGATGGTTGAAGAACGCCACAATCACCGCCGGAAAAATACGGCCCAACCGGTCGCCACCGGTGAAATCACCTTTTTTTGAATGCATGAGGAGCCGGCCCGTCGGCCGGAGCCGGACTGACAGCAAGCGGATTCCAAGTTATGGCTAAAAGTATTCTGATCGTTGATGACTCTGCCTCCATCCGGCAGGTGGTGTCTCTCACCCTGAAAGGCGCGGGCTTTGACGTGATTGAAGCCTGTGATGGGCGGGATGCCCTGAACAAGCTCAATGGCCAGCGGGTTCACCTGATGATCTCGGATGTGAACATGCCGAATATGGACGGTCTGACCTTTCTGCGAGAGGTCAAATCCCGGCCCGAATACAAGTTCACGCCCGTGATCATGCTGACCACCGAGTCCGCCGAGGACAAGAAAATGCAGGGCCAGGCCGGTGGCGCCAAGGCCTGGATGGTCAAGCCGTTCCAGCCCCAGCAAATGCTGGCAGCCGTCAACAAGCTGGTGGGCCCATGAGTGCTTTTCTGAACTTCAACAACGAGACCGGCTGCCTGTCATTCCAGGGTGAGCTGACCATCTATGAGGCGAATGCTGCGTCCGAGAACCTTTGCCGGGCTTTCGGTACCGGGGAGCTCCGACACGTTGATCTGGCCGGGGTTACCGAGCTCGATACCGCTGGTTTACAGATACTGTTGCTGGCCAGGCGCTTGTGTACGCCTGCCGGTGAACCAGTGGCCCTGGTAAACCACAGTGAAACGATCCGGGAAGTATTGGGGTTGGTTGGACTGGAGCCCTCGCGATGAACATGGAGTTGGCCCTTCAAACCTTCCTGGATGAAAGCCGGGAGCTTTTGTCCGACATGGAACGCATTCTGCTGGAACTGGAGACCCGCCCGGGCGAAGCTGAGCTGCAGAATGCCTTGTTTCGCTGCGTGCATACCGTCAAGGGCTCGGCCGGCATGTTCGGTCTGGACCATGTCGTGAATTTTACCCATGTGGTGGAAAACGTTCTCGACCGGCTGCGGGCGGGCGAAATCGAGCTGAGCCGCCAACTGGCAAATCTGCTCCTGCGGTGCCGGGATCACATCAGCCTGTTGGTGGAGGTGCCCGAGCCCTCTGAAGCAGCGCATCTCAAATGGGTCGGCGCCTCGCTTCTGGCCGAACTGGAGCCTTATCAGTCGTTACCCGTCGAATTGAATTCTCGGTCAACAGAGGCAGAAGCCATGCCTTCAGGTGTGGCCGGACTCTGGCGAATTCAGATCCGGATCCACACGGATGCCCTGCGTCATGGCATGGATCCGCTGGGGTTCATCCGGTTTCTGGGCACCCTGGGGGAGCTTGAGCAGGTGGTCGCCCTTGATCAGGCAATGCCGGCGCTGGATGCATTCGACCCGGAAGCCTGCTACCTGGGGTTTGACGTCTCGCTCCGGAGCTCTGTCGACCGCTGTGCCATTGAAGATGTGTTCGAATTCGCCGGTGATCTCTACCAGCTCCAGATTGAGGCGCCGGGACAGTGCCCGGTGGCTGACCTGAAGCCGGCAGAGAGTCCGGAGGAATCACTGCAAAACATGGCCCGCAACGATGTCTTGCGTGCGGATGCGCCGGTGGACTCGCAGCAGGGCCGCCGGAAGAAATCGGTACAGCATCTTCGTATCCAGGCCGACAAGCTGGACAACCTGATCAACCTGGTGGGCGAACTGGTCATTGCCTCGGCGACCGTGTCGATGGACGCTCACCGTTCAGGCGACGCCTCCGCCCGTGAATCCGCCGCCAACCTCAACCTGCTGGTTGAGGAGATCCGGGACAGCTCCCTGGATCTGCGCATGGTCCCCATCGGGGAAACGTTCCAGCGCTTCCAGAGGGTGGTTCGGGATGTGTCCTCCGAACTCGGCAAGGACATTGAACTGGTGATCACCGGCGCCGAGACCGAGCTGGATAAAACCGTCGTCGAGAAAATTGCCGACCCCCTGACCCATCTGGTTCGCAACGCCTGCGATCACGGCGTGGAGATGCCGGAGCTTCGCCGGGAAAAGGGCAAGCCTGCCCGGGGCCGGGTCCATCTGAACGCCTACCACGAATCGGGCGCCATCGTGATTGAGGTCAGTGATGATGGCAGCGGCCTGAACCGGGAGCGCCTCCTGGCCAAGGCGGTTGAGCGCGAGCTGGTCAAGCCTGACGCCAACCTGACCGATCAGGAGGTGTTCAACCTCATTTTCGAGCCGGGGTTCTCTACGGTCGAACAGGTCACCAATCTGTCCGGCCGCGGGGTGGGCATGGATGTGGTGCGCCGCAACATCGAGGGCCTCCGTGGCATGGTGGAGCTGGTGTCCCCGGGTGTTGCCGGGGGCACTACCTTCCGGATCCGGCTGCCGCTGACCCTGGCGATCATCGATGGTTTCCTGTCCCGGGTGGGCGATGCCACCTACGTGGTTCCGCTGGAAATGGTGGTCGAATGCACCGAGCTCAGCGTGGAGCAGCAAAAGCTCAGTGCCGACCAGGATTACCTCAATCTGCGCCAGGAAGTGCTACCCCTGATTCGTTTGCGAGAACAGTTCGATGTCCCGGGTGTGCCTGGCCGACGCCAGAACATCATCGTGGTTCGGCACGCCGGCCAGAAGGCTGGTCTGATCGTGGACGAGCTGCTTGGAGAGCACCAGACCGTGATCAAACCCCTGAGCGGCATTTTTTCTCACCTGAAAGGCCTGTCCGGCTCCACCATTCTGGGGAGCGGGCAAGTGGCCCTGATTCTGGACGTACCGGCCCTGATTTCCCAGATAAGTGTTCGGGAACAGGCATCGCTGAAACCGCGTGGAATGCGCATCAACCAATTATGACGTTGTCTTACACAGGGAATCGAACCCAATGAGTCTGTTAAATAACCTCCGCATCTTTACCAAGCTGATGGGCGCCTTCGGGGTGGTCCTGGTGCTGTTCCTTGCCACCGGCGTTTATGCGCTGATGCAGATGTCGACAATGAATGATTCTGCCAACGAACTGGCGGATAACTGGATGGTGGCGGTAGATTCCGCCCAGACCATGGATTCACTGATTGGAGATTTTCGCCGATTCGAACTTGAGCACATTATTTCCGATTCCGCCAAGGAGATGGCGAACAATGAAAAGCGTATGGACGAACTTTTTGCCAGACTCGGCACGGTAACAGCAACGTTCGAAGCGCTGCTTGCCTTGCCTGAGGAGAAGGCACTGTTCGAACGCTACCAGAATGCTTGGGATGACTATCAGGTAGAACACGAGAAGCTATTGGAAATCTCGCGTAGCACCAATACCGAGCAGGCCCTTGCGTTCTATCGGGGCAGCTCACGGACTGCCTACGCCACTATAAGTGAGATACTCGACCGCAACGTTGAGTGGAACGTGGAGATGGGGAAAGCTTCAAGCGATGCCGCAAGTGAAGCCTACGCTGCTGCGCAGATTGCTGTAATCGTATTGTTGACAGTGAGTATTCTGCTCGGCCTCGGTCTGGCCTTTCTCATCGCGCGCAGTATCACCGGTGCCATCAGGGAAGCCATGGCGGCGGCCACCAGTCTTGCGGATGGTGATCTCACCGTGAAAGTGGAGTCTCGCGGTCGTGATGAAATCGGCCAGATGATGGATACCATGCAGCGAATGGTGACCAAGCTTTCACAGGTCATTTCTGAAGTCCGCTCCGGTGCCGATAATCTTGCCTCTGCCTCCGAGGAAGTCAGTGCCACCAGCCAGTCGCTGTCCCAGGCGTCCAGCGAACAGGCCTCCAGCGTTGAAGAAACCAGCGCCTCCATGGAGCAGATGACCGCATCCATCAGCCAGAACACTGAGAACGCCTCCATTACCGATGGCATGGCGAGCAAGGCTTCGAGGGAAGCGGTTGAAGGTGGTGAAGCGGTCGGACAGACCGTCACCGCGATGAAGAGCATCGCCGAGAAGATCTCGATCATTGATGACATTGCCTACCAGACCAACCTGCTGGCGCTGAATGCGGCCATCGAAGCTGCCCGGGCGGGTGAGCATGGCAAGGGCTTTGCCGTGGTGGCGGCGGAGGTTCGCAAGCTGGCGGAGCGCAGCCAGGTTGCCGCCCAGGAAATCGGCGAAGTGGCCGGTTCGTCGGTGGAACTGGCCGAACGTGCCGGTCGCTTGCTGACCGAAATGGTGCCCTCGATTCAGAAAACGTCCGATCTGGTCCAGGAAATTGCGGCCGCTTCCAGCGAGCAGTCCACAGGCGTTGAACAGATCAACGGCGCCATGGAGCAGCTCAACCAGATTACCCAGCAGAACGCGTCGGCGTCCGAAGAGCTTGCGGCCACATCCGAGGAAATGTCCTCCCAGGCGGAGCAGCTGCAACAGGCCATGGCCTTCTTCCGGACCAACGACAGTCAGGGTGTTCAGGCGCCGGTTAAAAGCCGCACTGCGAACACGTCGGCAAGAGAGCGGGACGTTGCCAGGCCGGCACGGGACCATGATGAGTTCGACGCGGCCGCCTACGTGCGGTTCTGAGCGGGGGTTTTATGAACCAGCCACAAAGACATGAAGAGGTGGCCCGCATAGCGGACACCTCCGAAAACCAGAACCAGTACCTGACCTTTCAGATCGGTCGCGAGATGTTCGCGGTTGGTATCCTTCATATTCGGGAAATCATTGAATACGGCAGCCTGACCACGGTGCCCATGATGCCCGATTTCGTGCGGGGAGTGATCAACCTGCGGGGCAGTGTGGTGCCGGTTATTGATCTTTCCGCGCGGTTCGGCCGGGGCGAGAGCGAGATTAATCGGCGCAGTTGCGTGGTCATTCTGGAGGTGGAAGCCCCGAGTGGCAGTGAGGAGAGCCTGCAGGAAATCGGTGTGGTTGTAGATGCGGTCTCCGAAGTGCTGGAAATTCCACCGGAAGAGATTGAACCGGCGCCAAGTTTCGGTGCCCGGATCCGCGCCGATTTCATCGCTGGCATGGGCAAGGTGCAGGGTCAGTTCGTGATTCTGCTGGATGTCCAGCAGGCTCTGAACACCCGGGAAATGGCCGAACTGGCCGCCATTGGGGATGCGACCGGTCATGGCCTCGACAGCTGAAGCAGCCCCCGCCTTCGCGGTGAACAGTGCGCCGGTGCTCAGTGAAGCCGAGTTCCGGGAGTTTCAGCAGATGATCTTTTCGGTGGCCGGCATTCACATGCCGGCCAGCAAGAGAACCATGGTGGCGGGACGGCTGTCAAAACGCCTCAAGGAACTGGCTCTGGCGGGTTACGGCGACTACTGGAATTTCCTGCGGAGCAACGCGGCGGAAAAACAGACCGCGGTGGACCTGCTGACCACCAACGAAACCTATTTCTTTCGAGAGCCCCGGCATTTCGAGTTTCTACGTGACCGGATCTTGCCCCAATGTTCACGCCGTCAGCGTTTTCGCCTCTGGAGCGCGGCCTGCTCCAGCGGCGAGGAGGCCTACACGGCGGCGATGGTGCTGTCCGGTGTGCTGGGTGCGAGCGGTTGGGAAATACTGGCCTCGGATATCAGCACCCAGGTGCTTGAAAAGGCCCGGTCAGGACGGTACCCAATGGCAAGAACCGACCGGATCCCGCCCGAGAGCCTCAAGCGTTATTGCCTGAAAGGCATCGGTGAGGCAGCAGGAACCCTGATGGTGGACCCGCCCCTGCGGGCAAAAGTGGATTTCCGGCAAATCAATCTGAATACAAAGTTGCCGGATGTGGGGCTGTTTGACGTGATCTTCCTGCGCAACGTGATGATCTATTTCAATGCCGAAACCAAGCAACAGATCGTTGCCCGGTTACAGTCCTGTCTCAAGCCCGGCGGGTACCTGCTTATTGGCCACTCCGAAACCCTGAACGGGTTCCAGAACGGTCTTGAGGCGGTGGTACCCTCCATCTATCGGAACAGAAAATGACGGTACAACTGGGTTCGGGGATCGATATCTTTCTGCATCCGGGCGACTGGTATTTCGGGGACAGGCATACCCGGATTCACACCACGCTGGGATCCTGTATTTCCGTGACCGTGTGGCACCCGGTTCTCAGATTGGGTGGCATGTGCCATTACATGCTGCCGGGCCGGGGACTTGAGGAGGACCTCAGCGCCCGCTATGGCGCTGATGCCCTTCAACTGCTTACGGCAGAGATCAGGCTGCACGGCACCCGTGCCAGTGATTACGAGGCCAAGTTGTTTGGCGGCGCCAGTATGTTCGATGTCGGACCGGAAGGCAGTTCGGTTGCTCGGCGAAACATTGAAGCGGCCGAAGCGCTGATGGCCAGGCATGGCCTGTCCGTGGTCGCACGAAGCCTCGGCGGAACCGGGTATCGGCGACTGTTCTTCAATATCGCCGACGGCGATGTCTGGGTGCGCCAGGGAGAGAGCGCGAGCGCCGCACTCTTTACTGCAAGATCGGGGGGTGTGGCATGAATGCACCGGTTTCTGTGTTCATCGTTGATGACTCGGCGGTTGTCCGGCAAGTGCTAACCCAGCTACTGGAAGCCGATCCCGGCATCCGCGTTTCCGGGGCCGCGCCCGATCCCATCTTCGCGCTGCAGAAAATGCAGAGGGACTGGCCGGACGTCATCATCCTGGACGTGGAAATGCCACGGATGGACGGAATTACCTTTCTCCGAAAGCTGATGAAGGAACGCCCGACTCCGGTAGTGATCTGCTCGACGCTGACGGAAAAGGGCGCGGATACCACGCTTCAGGCGCTATCCGCCGGAGCAGTGGACATCATCACCAAGCCGAAAATCGGGTTGCGGGATTTTCTCCAGTCCGGTGGCCAGCACATGGTTCAGGTGCTCAAGGCAGCGGCCCGGGCCAGGACCTGTGTCATCCGTACCGACCGCCAGCCAGTGGTTGCCGAAACCAGCGTGGCGGCGCCGACAGCCATGACGCGAACCACGGACAAGGTTGTGGCACTCGGCACTTCCACAGGCGGTACCCAGGCCCTGGAGACTGTGCTGACGCGGCTGCCCGCGGATTGCCCCGGCATTGTCGTGGTTCAGCACATGCCAGAGAAGTTCACGGCCGCGTTTGCCCACCGTCTGAATCAGCTCTGTCGTTGCGAAGTGCGTGAAGCTGTGGATGGCGACCGCGTTATCTCCGGGCTGGTGTTGATTGCCCCCGGCGGCAAGCACATGCAGCTTCGCCGCAGTGGCGCCCAGTATCGTGTCGGCGTAGCCGATGGTCCGCCGGTAAACCGCCACAAACCTTCGGTGGATGTACTGTTCCGCTCGGTCGCCAATACCGCCGGCCGCAACGCCCTGGGCATTATCATGACCGGCATGGGGGACGATGGAGCCCAGGGGCTGCTGGCCATGCGCCAGGCGGGTGCCCACACAATTGCCCAGGACCAGGAAAGCTCGGTCGTGTTCGGTATGCCCCGGGAGGCGATCGAGATAGGCGCGGCAATGGAAGTACTGCCGTTAGGCGGTATGGCGGAGGCTATCGCCGGGCGTTGCCAGCGCAAAGCGGTTGCCACCTAGCAGCCTGCCCGGATCTGCTCATAGATGGATAGCGTGCTACAGTAAAAAGTAAATGTGATGAACGTTAAGGAGGGGCAGATGGGGCCACAAAGTGCGATCGAGATGGGCGCTCTGCCGGGGGCGGTTCTGCGGATTGCACCGGATGGCCGGATCATCGACCTGAACAAGACCGCCGAGCGGCTCAGTGCGGGTTTTCAACGCAACACATTGCTGGTCGACTACCTGGACGAAGCTGGCGGTGCAGAACTCATGTGGCGGCTGTCCGACACGGGGACGATTCTTCCGGAAGATGCCTGCGAGTTTGAGGCGACTGTCAGGGAACGTCTGTACCGCTTTACCCTCGCCTGGAGTGTCCGCCCGGACGATTCGCGTTACGTTCAGCTTGCAGATATTACCGACTATCGAAATCTGTCTGAGCGCATTGCAGTCAACGAGCAACGATATCGTTCGCTTTTTTCCCGGAATCCGGATGCGGTCTGCAGCCTGGATTTGCAGGGCAGGCTGGTGGAGACGAACCACTGCACAGAAGAGTTGACAGGTTACCCGGAGCAACAGTTGTGTGACTACCACTGGGACAACCTGGTTGATGAGCGGGACCGGAAGGCCGCAAAGGAGAGCTTCGAAGCGGCGCTGGAGGGCAATCCCTGCAGCTACCGCTGCAGAGTCCGTAGTCTCAAGGGAAGGACAGCCCTGTTACAGGTGACCTATATACCGATCCTGATCGACGGAAGGGTAACCGGCGTGTTCGGTGTGGCACGGGACAAGACCGAAAGATACCGGCTCGAAGAGAAGCGTCGGCTGCTTCAGGCCTGTATGGCCCAGATTCACGACGTGATCATCATTACCGAAATGGATCCGCTCGATCCACCCGGCCCAAGAATTGTCTATGTCAACGAGGGTGTGGAACGGATGACGGGCTATCGGCCGGACGAGGTCCTCGGTAGCACACCTCGCATGTTCCAGGGGCCGGACACGGACCGCGCAGCACTGCGCAGAATCCGCAAAGCCCTGGAGCGGCGCGAGCCGATCAAGGAAGTACTGGTTAACTACTGCAAGGATGGGGTGCCGTTCTGGAATGAGGTGGAGATCGTGCCTATCCCGGCGCCGGGTATGGGCAGCCGGTCCTATTTTGCTGCGGTGCAGCGTGATATTTCCCAGACCAAGCGAAGAGAGGCCGAACTCCGGCATTCCCAGGAAGAACTCAGGCAACTCAGCCGGGCTCAGGAAGGCGTGCTCGAACAGGAAAGAAGGCGGATCGCCCGGGATCTGCACGATGAGCTTGGCCAGACCCTGACAGCGTTGAAACTCAATCTGAACCTGGCGGTCGAGCGGATGGATGAACTGACCGACGCGCACCGTCAGCATCTGGAGATCACCATTGAGTCGGTTGACGATGCGGTTGAAAAGGTACGGGAAATATCCGCCAATCTTCGGCCGCCAATGCTGGACGATCTTGGCTTTGAGGCGGCGGCCGAGTGGTTGCTGGCGAAATGGGCTGGCCGCGACGGTCTGGATGTAAAATGGCATTCCGAGCCGGCCGAAGACGGCGTGGTCAAGGGCGAGGTGGCCACTGCCCTGTACCGCATTCTGCAGGAGTGTATGACGAACGTCAGCCGTCATTCAGAAGCGTCGGTTGTGACCGTTCATTACCGTGAGACCGAGACTGCAGCCAGTCTTGAGGTGCGTGACGATGGCGCGGGTTTCGACCCGGCCGTGGCGGGGCACTATGGCTCCGGCCTTGTGGGCATTCGTGAGCGTGTGGTGATGCTTGGCGGGGATCTGACAGTGGAATCTGCCAGCGGTAAAGGTGTAAGAATATGGGTGGAACTGCCCCTGGAGAACAATCTGAATGATTAGTGTCTACATAGCAGATGACCACAGTATTGTGCGTGAGGGTATTCGCTCACTGATTGCTTCCGCGCCGGACATGGAGGTGGTCGGGGAAGCAGCAGACGGAGATGAAGCCCTCAGGCAGATACCGGACCGGAAACCGGCCGTGTTTCTGATGGATATGTCGATGCCGGGATGTTCCGGTCTGGAGCTGATCGAGCGGATCCGCAGGCGGGCTCCCGAGACCCAGATTCTGGTACTGAGCATGCACCGGGAAGACCTGTACGCTACCCGGACCATCCGGGCCGGTGCCCGGGGTTTCATCACCAAAACCCGGCCTCCCGCCGAACTCCTGGAAGCCCTTCGAAAAGTGGCGCTGGGCCAGCTCTATATCACCCGGGAGCTGGCGGACAGGCTCGCGCAGGACGCCTTGACCGGGAAACAGGAAGAGGAGCCCCATGCCCAATTGACCAAGCGTGAATACGAGATATTTCTCGATCTTGCCCGAGGTATGAACGTAGGCGATATTGCCGAAAAACTGAGCGTGAGCTCAAAGACGGTCAGCACCCACAAGGCCAGACTGATGGGAAAGCTGAATGCCAGGAGCATTTCCGATCTGGTCCGCTACGCGCTCTCGCAGGATCTCCTTTAGAAGCGGGTAGGGGATCCCCTATCTGATTTCAGCCCTCCCTGATAGTTTTCTGGCATGAACTCATGCACTTTGGTTGAAATGCCGTAACTGGTGCAGGTTATGAAATCAGCACACTTTGTGGAACCCGGGCTAAAGTCCCGCGGTTCCAGCCAGGGGCTTGATCTCGTTAGAGGCGTGCCCGGAAAGATTTCCTTGGGAATCAGCAAATCAATGAATGGTTCATGTTGTAGTCTGGCCGGCCCCATTACCAACCTACCGGTAAGGCGGAATCTTTCAGTTGCAGTTTCGGCGGCCCATGAACAAGGCTGGAATGCCGCTGTTATCGTCCTGAAAGTGAGCGACCTCACCGAGGTCAACCACTGGCATGGCTATGCCACGGGAGATCAGGTCATCGAGACCGTGATGGCACGGATCGAGTCTCACCTGTCGGAGGGCCATTTTGTTGGCCGGTTGGGCGGCGGCCACTTCCTGGTTTTCATGCGTACACAGCTGCACAAAGGCGCTCTGTCGGAGCAGGTGGAGCAGCTGACTTCCGGGGTGTCATCATCGATGGATTTCGGCGCCGGGCCGCTTTTCATGAATTGCACCGCTGGTGTGAGCCTGATGCCCGATGATGCTGTGGTGGCAGACCAGCTTCTACGCAATGCCGAACTGGCTCTGCGTAGTGCCAGGGTGGGTACCCATGCGTACTATTCCGAACCATTGCAGGAAAACCTTGCCAGCCAGGCGGAGATTCGATCGGGACTGGTAGGCGCGTTGGAGCGCGAGGAGTTCTTCCTCGTATATCAACCCCAGGTTTGCATGAATACCGGCGAGGTCTTTGCAGTTGAAGCACTGCTCAGGTGGCAGTCACCAACGCTGGGACTGGTCCCTCCTGACCGATTCATTCCGGTTGCTGAGGCTACCGGAATGATGCCGGAACTGGGCGACTGGGTGCTTGCCAGTGCCTGCTGTCAGGCCAACCAGTGGTTGCAGATGGGCAAACCTTTGCGTGTTGCTGTCAATATCAGTGCCGCTCAGCTTGAGGAACGAGGGTTTGCCTGCCGGGTCCGGGGGATCCTTGCCGATTGCCGCCTGCCGGCCTCGCTTCTGGAAATTGAAGTGACGGAAAGCATGCTGGTCGGGCAGGTTCAGGACAATCAGAGAACCCTGCAGGCGATACGGAACACCGGGGTAAAACTGGCCCTCGATGATTTCGGCACTGGATACTCCAATCTGGCTTACCTCCGGCATTTTGTGTTCGACACACTGAAAATTGACCGGCTTTTCACCAATGCGGTTACCGCCGAACACGCAGGTGACGTACTGGTGAGGGCCATCATTGCCATGGGTGCCGAACTGGGCCACGAAATCGTTGCCGAGGGCGTGGAAACAGCAGAGCAGATGCAGGCTTTGCAAAAACTTGGTTGCTCCAGGATGCAGGGCTACTACTTCAGCCGCCCTGTGCGGGCCGAGGAAATCCTTCGGGATTAATACATTGAAAACCTTATTTCACAACCACTGTGAGCCCCAGCATTAGGTTTAGTTAAGGTGCATCCAGCCAGACCTCGCTGCTACAGTCCAGGGATATGTTTGGAGGGCTGAACGATGAAGAACTGGACTTACGCGCTTGCTATCACTTTTGTTGGAATCTTTTC